>JAAUXT010119126.1_pt1 | contig 12067 bp, 18 predicted proteins | sample 7278171 | NCBI WGS metagenome assembly JAAUXT01 (sample SAMN14350112, study PRJNA611818) | marine sediment metagenome | isolation source: surface marine sediment (1.8m) | place: French Polynesia: Moorea | collected 2018-08
CAACTCGGACATTTTCTAACTGGGGTATTGGTAGATTGGGACAAACGCTGCCCGCGGCTGATTCTCTACTTGAAAGTCTAGTTGATTCTTTTCCTCTATCGACTCTGGTAACTTGTTAATTTTCTGTGTGAATGGAGGGAGACAGAAGCAGCCGTTTCGTTTGCTAACCGAAACATTCTTCTGTCGAGTTTCATGACGGCCACATTGTTTCACACACCAGGTTCTGAAGGGAAGCTGACTGTGGCGTCGCAGCGCATCAGCATGTTGACTGGAATCGGCAACATGAGCCACAACTCTGTGAGTGGAGCAAACGCCGTGCAAAATCTGAGCGGATCCGTGGCTGAAACCTTCATTCCAATGCTTCAACAAGAAGGTGAGTCAGGTTGGAGCAGAAGGAAAATTTCATCGTGTTCTTGACTGAATTTTGTGTTTGCACTGAAGTTGTGGTTCTGTCGATGTTTGAGTTGTGCGTGTGGTATGGTTGCAGTGCACGAGGCCACATTGGTTCATTCCCTGTCGGCGTTTTCGCTTTGGTGTGCGAAGTTCAGCACCGTGGTGCCCAGCAAAATAATTCAGTGGTTCAAGGTTAGGTGACGCTCACAAAACAACTCATGTCGCTCATCAACTGTTGCTTTGAATTGTTCTGTCCAGTCAATTTTGTTTTCTGCTTTGTTTCTTCAGACAGGATTCGCGCAAAAGACCTCCACTTCTGCAGTGAGAAATGCGTACATCAAGTGTATGAACGCTGCGTTTCATGGTACAAAAGCAGTTTTAACATCAAGAGATGATGGTTTATTCCAACCAAGGACCGGATAAAAGTCCGCACAACTGCTTTTTTTTTTTTTTTTTTGTTCAGGTGACACGCTGATTCAAGGGTTGGACGTTCTGCCTCTGCTGATTCAGACAGTGGAAAAAGCCAACAACCAGTCCACGCAGTTACAACTCGTGGCAGAAGCTGTCTCAGCAGCCTGTCTGCTCATGAAACTTTCAACTTGTGACATCCAAGCTGGTAAGTGATCGCTGCTTGCAAGTGTCAACCACGGCTGCCCACTTCGTGCATTGAGTTGTGAGTGACAATATTCAGTGTGGACAGCGCCCTGTTTTGCTGTGAGCAAAAGACGTGCACACCACAAAGCAGCTCTGTTTGCCGTTGTCACGAATGTTTTGCCGAGAATACAAAAAAAGCTCCAAATTCCACCATTGCAGAAGTCAAGCTCGGCCCTTTTTGGAACATCGTTCTTGATCAAGAGAGACAACTGTTCTGTGGAGACAAGTTTCTTGCTGGAGCTTCAGAAGATGGTGAGGTTCTTTTCTTGTGCTTTCAGTGGCGCGGCTTTCTGACATTTTTGCGTGTCTGGCAAAAAGTGATTCTCAGTGTGAAGACCTTTCTGCGTCACCCAGCCCCTGTCCCCTCCTTTCCAAGCAATCCCATCTCCCCAACCAGGCTGAAACAAGTCGAGGGACACAACACGCAAAAATGATCCACGGTTTGCCTTGTTGTGCACCCCGAACAGAAGGTGCAACACCAAACACTCGAAACGCCTGCACAAGGAAAAACACCGTGGTATTGCACTTTCAAAGAGAAATGCTCCGCCCCTTGCAAAAGCCTTGTTCCGTGGGGGCCAAGTGATTCGCCACGCGGATTCTGTCACTTTGTGTTCTTGTTGGCAGTTGCACTCAGATATTGATTGACTTCATTTGACGTGCTGTTGTTTTCTGTCTCACAGCGCTGCAGCATGTGGCCATTTTCGTGGAAAAACTGGTGATGGACCACCCGCAGAAGGTGGACGACCACTTGGCGAGGTGGGTTTCAGTGATACCTCGAACCACTGCTTGACTTGCGACTCTCGGGAATACAAGATTAGTTACTGTCAGTGTTTTTCCTTGCAGCTGCTACTACAAAGCGTTTGTGTTCGCCTTGACTCGAGGATCGTATCAGCATAGAAGTCAGATCCGCTATTCTGCCAAGAAACTCTTGTCGGGGTTGGGCGGTGGCAAAATCGCTGTGCAGCTGCTGAAACAATTCAGGAAAATTCTGCACAGTCAGAAGGTGGGCACACATATCACCAGTTCTTTTGTCATGGTTGGAATCTTCTTGTAAACGTGTTGGGACAGCATTGTGAGAAGCAAGCAAGAAACAAGACCAGGGCGCTCGCCTGTCTTTTGTCAAATCGTGTGCCAAGTTGGGAATCAGCAGTTGGCAGCGTACAACGGGGACAAAACTCCGTACCGTTGGAAAAACGGGCGTGACGGGGGCATGTTTCCCGTTTGCGGCATTGTGATTTTCTTCGAAACCAAGGGCTTTCTGAGTTCACGAAATCTTTGCAGGTGATTGACCTCGAGTGCAGAGCTGTGGAAGAAGACGTTGCCAAGACGACCTCCTCGCGTATCTTGGCAGAGAGTTTGCTGACTCTGTCGCACGTTCTCAACGCAGAAGCTGGAGAAGCCGAAGCTGTTGCCATGGAGACCCTATTTGACGCTCATCACCCGAGCATCGGTATTGTGTCTGATTTCTCTTGGTATTTCTTTGTTTATTGATGCTTCACATTATCTTCTGGCGATCCTTGTCACTTGTTGGTTTCTATGCAGTGCATCACAACGCCTCGGCCTGGACGGATATCCTGGCGAGACTGAAAATTGACGCCGCTCAGTTTGTGGTGATGCACGCGGAGGACATCCTCATTGACATCAGGAACCGCGAGTCTGTCACTGAGGTACTTTTTGAAAATCTCATCGGTAGTTATTTTTCTCTGGCGCATCCTTCTGTGTGAGCCTGTGATGTACAACAGCAAAAGCTGGAGGCATGTTATCCTGGGGTGGGACCGACAACACTCAAAGTTAGGTGTTTGGAGGGAGGTCCTCTTCCGTCACCCTCAGTACCACAGGTCAGGACGTACTGGAGGAGACCCCATTTTCAGGTGGATGTGATGCGCCATTGTTCAAAGCTCTGCTTTCTTGCTATTTGCACGAACCACTCGCAAGCCATTTTCCTGTTTTCATTTTGTTCAAACTGGACACTTTTACCATCAGCTCGGTATTTTCAGTCTGTGAGCAACACGATCGCGACGCTGGTCCGTGTGTGTCCGGACTCATTCCTGCCGAGGATGATCGACCACAGCTGTCGCGCACTTGCGAACCCAGCTCTGTTGACAGTCACTCACATGGAGTGTGCGATCATGAACACGCCTGATGGGGAGCTGTGGGACAAATCCGTGCTCGAAAAGTACAGTACAGTCGCTTTCCATTCTGTTGTCATTCGCGCACTTGTGGAAATGCCGCCTGGTTACATTGTCGAATGTCACAAGGGGTGCGGTGTCTAGTGTGTCCGTTGTAGGGTACGCATCCATTTCATCCGGACTTGTTTGACGACTGTTTCACAAAAGTGAAAGGCTGCTTTTGTTCTCATGTGAATGTCTAGGGGCGGCAAAAGTGACGACAGAATGACAAACGTGCGCCGTGAAAACAAACTGTATTCTTACGAAGAGCAAATGGCTGAAATTGAACTGCGGAAGGAAATTGAAAAAAAGAAAAAGGCGAAGGGAATTCAGGTGGAACCTAAACTGACGAAACAGCAGCTGGAAGCGAAGCACAGTCAGTTGGAGAAGGAATCGGAAATCAGGATGCGAGTGAAAGAGGTATGTTTGCCTGCCAAGCTGCACCAATTATTTGTGAGCAGTTCTAAACCACACGCTGAGGCTTATTTGTGCATTGATCAATGCAGATGGACAATCAAGTGACGGACGCGTGCAGTGTGGTGACGTCATGTCTGCGCGGCAATCCGGCAGCTCTGCGGTTCTTCCTGCCCCTCGTTCTTCACACCATCATCCCGCTCCTCTCCTCTCCGCTGAGCGCCGCCAAAATCTCGCGACTTCTCGTCTCCCTGAAAGATTCAGCCTTCTTCGAGTTTGACAGAATCAACCGCTTCTTCGGTAAACAAAGAGCAAAAGCGAAGCATCAAGAAATGTTTTCTGACTACCGTGAAAAAAATTCTAACTGTAAGTGGGTTTTGTTTACACAGCGTTGCTGGTGGCAAACACCACTCTGCGCCTGTGCAAACCACAATGTAGCGTCGACCCGGAATGGACAGGAGAACCGATCAACATGCAAGTGAAGCGAGCCATTGCCCAGCTGTGCGAAGCGACCGTGAAGCCAACAGTCAGAGGTCGCAGGGAGTCAGTGGAAGAGGAAACCAAAGCTTTTCCAGCACCAACGTTTGCTTACTGCTTCTATCTGCTGAAGGAGGTCCTGAAAGGTTGGTGTTGGCTGAGTGACGCTGAGGTGTTTTCTTTGAGAATTGGAAAGTATTTGATTTTCGCACTCAAAAATCTCTTGTGCAGATGGCGAGGGCGGCGTGGGTGGGGACAACAAGGTGCTGATTCAGGCGCTACAGGCGATCTCTGCTCACGCTGCTCTGAGGAGCGAGCCCGGAAACGAGGACAAGGATTTGGTAAGATGGCCATTCTGTGTTTCCTTCGTCGGGATCTTTGGCGGATGAAAGTGAAGTGAAAACAAGTGTTTGTGAATTCACAGCGAAGCCCGCAGTTCCTGCCCAGAAAGGAGATGTTCGCGTTGTTGATCAGAGTGATCGCAACCTCGACTGGGAAAGTTCAGCAACACGCGCAGGAGGCGCTGCAGGAACTCGGGATGGCGTCCAGTGGGCTCAGTGGTGAGCGAAAATCTGGCGTTCGCAGCACATTCCCCTGAATGGAACCAGTGGTTTCGTGTCTTTGAAGACATTATTTTGTGCCTGGTTCGCAGGATGTGCGGCGGCTGAACAGGAAGAAATTGACGTGTTGCTGCAAGCGTTGCAGTCGCCAGCTGCTGCTGTCAGAGAGTCTGCCCTGAACGTGAGCTTTTTGACACAGAATAAACCACACACACGGAGTTTATTCTTGAACAGTTTCACACCAGCTTGACCATGTCACATTGCAGGGTCTTCTTGCCATGGTGCTCGTCCTTCCGTCTGTTGATGCGGACTTGGAAGACGGAATGAGGCTGCTGCAACGCGTTACGGTTGCGAAGTACGACGTCGAAGATTCCAACAAACACTTGGCTGAAAGGTTTGTTTCCGTTTGTCCAGCGTACATTTTCCAACATATTTTTCATGCGCTGTTGTCTTTCTGCTGCTCTTTTGAGCCTGGCTTCTCGTTTCTTGCAGATTGTGGGAGGAAGCTGGACTGGAAATGGAAGCAGAGCTCTGCACCAGGCTGGTCGTCGACACGACTCACAACGAGGAGGTGATCCGAGAGGCGAGTGCCCTCGCTCTCGCCAGTGCGCTGGCTGAAAACCCCGACTACGTTCCCGCAGTGCTGCAACAACTCATGGAAGTCTACGAAGACAAACTTTACGTACGTAGGCAAATTCCCTGGAAGTGGCAGAGAGGCGAAGCATGTACTTTTACACTTTGCGGCACCTTTAGCCACTGGCTTTGGGAATTGGTGTTGGAAGTTATTTGTGTTGAATTGTACGCAGATGCCACCACCAGTGCTGGACTCATTTGGACGCGTCATATCGGAAGCTCCTCCTGATGAGTGGCCGGCTCGCTGTGGCATCGCGCTCGCTGTGTGCAAAATGTCGCCGCACATTGCCGAGGACCAAGTTGAGACGCTGTTCGAGTTCTTCGTGCAGAAGTCGCTCGGAGACAGAAACGCCTTGGTGCGGAAGCACATGCTGGATGCTGCTGTCGCCATCGTCAACGACCACGGAAAGGTGCGCGTTCGTCCCATTATTTCCTCAAAAACAACGTGAAAACAAACATCATTTGGACCAAAACGTGTTCCATCTGCACTCGATTGAGGCAATAAAGTTATGTGATCTTGTTTTCCAGGCGAATGTTACAACACTGCTGCCTGTCTTCGAAGACTTCATGGCGCAGGCGCCGGACACTGCGAGCTTCGACTCAGTTCGACAAAGCGTCGTCATTCTTATGGGATCTCTCGCGAAGCATTTGGACAAAGACGACCCGAAAGTTCAGCCCATTGCAGCCAAGCTAATCGAAGCCCTGTCAACTCCTTCAGAGCAGGTGAGTCGTTTTATCACAGGCTGCTTCCGCCACATTTCCTTCTCTGGAAACCCCAGGGCAACAGGATCAATTTTGGTGTGTTGTCTCAGGTGCAAGAAGCTGTGGCCAACTGCTTGCCACCGCTTGTACCAGCAATCAAGACTCAAGCACCTGAGGTTGTGCACAAGTTGCTTCAGTTGTTGCTGGAATCAGACAACTACGGAGAGAGAAAGGGAGCAGCATACGGCTTGGCTGGTCTGGTCAAAGGACTTGGAATCCTTGCACTGAAGCAGTTGGACATCATGACAACTTTGACAGAAGCAATTCAGGTTTGTCCTTGTTTCGCAGAAATGCACTCTTGTCATGCCCCGTGTACACTTCTGTCGAAATACTGGCAGGCTTGAACTTTTGTTGCAGAACAAGAAAAATCCGCGCTACAGAGAGGGCGCTCTGTTCGCGTTCGAGATGCTGTGCTTGATGCTCGGTCGCCTCTTCGAGCCCTACGTTGTACACATTCTTCCTCATCTGCTACTTTGCTTTGGCGACAACAATCAGTATGTGAGAGAGGTAAGTCCTTCTCCGCCTAGTCAGCTGAGAACGAATGCTGATACGGTTCTGTGAGGAGGCAGCTTCAGTGTCTTGATATATCATTTACAGGCTGCAGATGACTGTGCAAAAGCTGTGATGAGTAAACTTAGCGCACACGGTGTCAAACTAGTCCTTCCGTCTCTTCTGACGGCCATTGAAGAAGATTCGTGGAGAACAAAAACAGGCTCGGTGGAATTGCTGGGTGAGTTCTGTTGTGTGTGCGGAAGTCAAGAAACTGGGACGTTCAGAAAATGATTGTGCAATAGGATCACACAAGGTATCGTGCGTTTCTGTTTCCATCGAGTGAACAAGACAATCCTGCATTGACGCGTCTATGTTATTTCAGGTGCAATGGCCTTCTGTGCTCCGAAGCAGCTGTCCGCCTGCCTGCCCAGTATTGTCCCAAAATTGACTGAAGTTTTGACTGACTCTCACTTGAAAGTACAAAAAGCAGGAGCTCAGGCCCTGAAACAGATCGGATCTGTCATCAAGAATCCTGAAATTCAAGGTTGCGTATGGTTCGCTGTTTTGCAAGAAAAGTGTGAGTGCCTGACAATTTCTGTCTTGCAAGACGTGGAGTTTGGTCGGTTTTTCTTGCAGCGATCGTGCCAACTCTGCTGGATGCCCTGCAGGATCCAACCAAGAAAACAACGGTGTCTTTGCAATCTTTACTGGAGACGAAGTTTGTTCACTTCATCGACGCGCCGTCTCTCGCGCTGATCATGCCCGTCGTGCAAAGGGCCTTCCAGGACAGATCGACGGAGACAAGGAAGATGGCCGCTCAAATCATTGGAAACATGTATTCACTCACGGATCAGAAGGTGAAGTTTGCAATTTTGGCGAGAATCATATCTTGTGGTTCTCTCAAACGTTGTGCGCCAGTACTCATTGCTACACGTCTCTTTTGTGTTCTTGCAGGATCTCTCGCCGTACCTGCCGTCTGTGATACCAGGACTGAAATCTTCGCTTCTGGACCCCGTGCCTGAAGTGAGGAGGGTGTCTGCGCGAGCATTGGGAGCCATCGTGAAAGGGATGGGAGAGAGCGGGTGTGAGGACCTGCTGCCGTGGCTCATGCAAACTCTGACGTCTGAGAACAGCTCTGTGGATCGATCTGGCGCTGCTCAAGGTGAGCTCATTTGGTGTGCGCACGTGTGTAACTTTCTTTGAGAGATGCGTTCTTCGCTGAAATGCATCTCAGCCAAAACAGTTGAAGTTACAATTGCCAAGTCGGCCACGAACACTTCCGTGTATTGTTCACACGTATGACGTGTTCAGGACTGAGCGAGGTGGTGGGTGGGCTTGGCCTGGAGAAGCTGCGCGAGTTGATGCCCGACATCATCGCGACGTCGGAGCGCACCAACATCCACCCGCACGTGCGCGACGGCTACATCATGATGTACATCTACCTGCCGAGCGTATTTCCCGACGAATTCCTCGAGTACGTCGGGCCCATCATCCCGTCCCTGCTCAAGGTTCGACCCTTTCCTGAAAACCATTGTGGTTCAATTCTCACCACTTGATGTGTTTGCGTTTTCCAGTTTTGTTTTGCAAGTGTGTTCAAAAAGAGAAAGAGTGACGTGCTTTTCTTGTGAGGCTCCTGATCACAAGATGACCATGGCTCAACGGCCAGGACAAGACTTTCTTTCTCGTGCAGGCGTTGGCTGATGAGAACGAGTACGTGCGCGACACGGCGCTCAAGGCGGGGCAGCGCATCATCAACATGTACGCCGACACGGCCGTCGAGCTGCTGCTACCCGAGCTCGAGAAGGGGCTGTTCGACGACAACTGGCGCATCCGCTACAGCTCGGTTCAGCTGCTCGGTGACCTGCTGTACAAGATTTCAGGTGAGCGTCTCATCTTTAGTGGTGGCGTCAGGCATCTGCGTGTTCTGGGAACAAAAACAAAGACGCACAAATGAATTGTGAAATCGAGGAGCCAGGGCGTGTCAAGATACGTATTGGTGTTTGAACTTTTTGCGGATGAAGAACTGGACGTTGTTCAAACTTTTCATGTCAACCGGCAAAGGGACACCTGCCTGCTCTTCAACTCTTGATTCCACATTCGATGATTTTACAGGTGTGACTGGAAAGATGACGACTGAGAGCGCGAGTGAAGACGACAACTTCGGCACAGAGAGCTCGCAGCAGGCGATCCTCCGCTGTCTGGGCGACGAGCGACGCAACCGGGTGCTGGCGGGGCTTTACATGGGTCGCTCCGACACGGCGCTGCTCGTGCGCCAGTCCGCGCTCCACGTATGGAAGGTGCGTGTTCTATGCTCTGCCCTGACCTGAACAGTTCTCTCGCCACCCTGATCTACCTCCGTGAAATGGGTTTTAACTTTGCACCATGTAAATTTTTTTTTGAGATGTGATTTTGGTTCACCATGTGGGAACATTTTGTCAGGTGATCGTGACGCACACACCGAAGACGCTGCGGGAGATTCTGTCGACCCTGTTCCAGCTCTTGCTGGGCTGCCTCGCGAGCAGCAGCTTCGACAAGAGACAGGCAAGTGTCGGTGTGACACCAGGCATCAAAAAATCACAAAGCGATTTGTGATAAAAAAAACAATAGTAGCTGAAAAAACTTTGCATTTGTGCGAGTCCAGGTGGCAGCCAGAACCCTTGGTGATGTTGTTCGCAAGTTGGGCGAGAAAGTGCTCCCTGAAATCATTCCGATCTTGGAGAAGGGGCTCGAATCGGACCGCAGTGATCAGCGACAGGTACAGACCACTTCTCTTCACTTTCGTCCCAGTAGATTTTGTTCCTGTCTTTGTGCACGTTATTGCGTCCCACCAAAAGTCGCGAAAACAAAAATCATTTGGTGTGTCTCGTGCAGGGTGTGTGCATCGGTCTGTCGGAGATAATGAGCTCGACGAGTCGGGATCACGTGATCGTGTTCGCCGACAGCCTCATCCCGACGGTGCGCAAGGCGCTGTGCGACCCGCTGCCCGAGGTGCGCGAAGCCGCCGCCAAGACGTTCGACAACCTGCACTCGAACATCGGCACCAGGGCGCTCGACGACATTCTGCCGCACATGCTGGACAACCTGGTGAGTGGATAGTTTTTGTCTTCTGTGGATCCCGAACACAACCAGCCGGGTGAAGTCAGTGGTTGATTACCTTTTCTACTGTTCGATGATTGGTGACTTCAGTTTTAGTGTGTACGTTTGCAGGATGATGATGAGCTGTCTGAATTCGCGTTGGACGGTCTGAAACAGGTGATGGCTGTGAAGAGTCGAGTCGTTCTGCCGTACCTCGTACCTCAGGTGGGTCGCTGCCGTGTCTTGAACATTTGTCATTCAGCGAATCGCTTGTTTGCTTGCAATGGCAGAGCTCCATCTGGGACGCCACAAGCTCACCCGGGCTTGTGACCAAAATGTTTACCAGCAGCCCAGTCATGTTTTTGCTCGCCCAAAAACAAATTTCGCAAAAGCGCAAAAGAAAGCTTTCTCTCCAGAAATTGTTTTCATTCAGTTTGCAGTCCCTGGTCCGTTACAGCATTTTAACGAATTCTACTGTATTTTAAATTTGCAATGCTTGGGATTTCCAGTTTTGCAGTTGAAAGAAACAAAGAAAACGATATTTTTTCAGAACACTGATGCGAAAGCAAACAGTCTTTTTTCTGTGACTTGCCCATCTGGGCTCGTGGCTTGAATATTTACTCGCACAGCCACATTTTTACTGGCCTCAGCCCAGGAGGCTGGTGCTAAATAGAGCTCTGCAATGTCATGATTCTGCTGTTGTGTCAATCTCTTGCTCCCAACAATGACCGCCATCTTCTTTCCCCGCAGCTTACGAAGCCACCAGCCAACACAAGAGCGCTCTCGTTCTTGTCGTCTGTTGCGGGAGAAGCTCTGACGAAGCACCTCAACAAAATCCTGCAGGCGCTGATGGTCTCAATGAGTGAGAAACAGAACACGCCTGACGAAGAGCAGGTAGCGAATGACGAGACAAATTTCGCCCCAAACCTTAAAGAATCATTGTATTCCTGTCTGCAGTGTAACAAGACACACAGGTACCGTTTGCTTGTAAATTCAGGAGCTGCAGTATTGTCAAACTGTGGTGCTGTCGGTTGTGGACGACCTGGGCGTCCGTGTGGTGATGGATGAACTCCTGCAAGCTTCTTCACACACAGAAGGTCCGTCATCAAGGCCTGGGTTTTGTCAGGTGTCTCACGCTTTGTGATGTGTGGATGGTGCGCAAGGGAAATTCACGTAATTTATCTTTTCTTTCAGCGCCCATGAGGTGGGCAGCAGTTACCATACTACATGCCTACTGCAGTCAAACCAAGGCAGACTACTTCGAATATGTGCCAAAGTTGTTCACGTGTCTGTTGTGCATGTTTGCGGACACCGACGAAAGGGTGCTACATTCGAGCTGGGATTGTCTGAATGCTGTTACCAAGGTGAAATCACAGTCAATTTGGTTCTTTTGTTCGTCGTTCGCGAGTTATTGAGACACGCAGGAAATGACGTGCGACATTCATGTGTGATGACAGCGCGTCACTTTTCTCACCAGAAATTGGACGCGTCCGATATGCTGGGTCACATTGGAAACCTGCGCACGTCGCTCAGATACGCCCTGGGAGACTTCAAAGGTACGAGTTGTACAGCGAGTAGTTCATTCAGTGCAAAACATCACGCGGTATTCATTCGCTTCGTTCGTTCTTGTTGCAGGAGACGAGCTTCCGGGATTCTGTTTGCCGAAAAAGGGCATCACACCCATTCTTCCCATCTTCAGAGAAGGAATCTTGAATGGTCCTCCAGAACTGAAGGAGTCGGCTGCGAAAGGCTTGGGTGGGTTGAAAGCAGACGAATGTTTCGTTTTCATTCGATGAAAGCAAAGCGTGTGCGTGGCATGCAACTGGAACGCCACCTCGAGCTGGTTTTCGTGAACAGGTGACGTGATCAACAAGACGAGCGCGGACGCCCTGAAGCCGTCAGTCGTGAACATCACGGGGCCGCTGATCAGAATCCTGGGCGACCGATTCAGTTTCAACGTCAAAGTTGCTGTTCTGGAAACATTAGGATTGCTGTTGGGCAAGGTATGTGCAACCTACAAACGCGCAAGGCGAACTTTGGGATTGGCTGTTGTGAAAGATACTGACATGTGTCCCATTTGGTTTCAGTGTGGAGCGATGTTGAAGCCGTTTTTGCCGCAGCTGCAGACGACGTTTGTAAAAGCGCTGAACGACCCGAACCGCTCGGTGCGCCTCAAGGCGGCAGCGGCGCTGGGAAAACTGATCGTCATCCACACGCGCGTCGATCCGCTCTTCACCGAGCTGCACACCGGAGTGAAGGCCGACAATGAACCTGGGGTCAGGTGTGTGTGATGCATCCAATCTGCAGCTACATGTTCTGCGCGAGGCGAAAAATACGTCCAAGGACGCCGCGGTTGATTTGAACTTAGATCTATTCGAATGCGGTGAGCGATAATAGAGTGACGGTTAGTTGGTTGTGGCTTGTTGTCAACACCAGGTG
>JAAUXT010025169.1_pt1 | contig 12066 bp, 9 predicted proteins | sample 7278171 | NCBI WGS metagenome assembly JAAUXT01 (sample SAMN14350112, study PRJNA611818) | marine sediment metagenome | isolation source: surface marine sediment (1.8m) | place: French Polynesia: Moorea | collected 2018-08
AGCGCGTCAGGGTGGGCAGATCATAGTCGATCATGGTGTCCACGGTGTACAGCGGGTCGAAACGACCGGCATTGACCCCCACGCCCCTTGAATCAAAAAGATAGGCCCACCCTGACGCGCTTTGTCCACAAACGCAGCCACGGCAAGCCCTCCTTCCTGCTGGGTCACAGTATGGGAGGCCTTGTTGCGGAGAATATGATTCTGAACTGGTCCCTGGCGCGCCAGCTGGACGACAGCGACATTCTCGATCAGGGACAAAAGGAGGTCCTGGCGAAATCGCTGCCAACACCGGATGCCGCCGAGGAATACCTCAATATGGTACGGTGCGTGATCTCACTGGCATCCCCCAAAGTTTTCCATAAAAACTCTCACATCTTCTTTCCGGTCTCTTTGTGGCTCAATCATCTTTCGAGGGTCTTTAGCTTCCAGCAGGTGCCGGTGAGAGAGGTTTCCAAACTCGTCACCGAACTGCCGGTTTTAAAACAGATTACCCGCTTTGTCTGGCAGCATAATGTGGGTGATTTAAATTTCCTGATTGCACCGGAAAATCACAGAGACGACAAGCGCTTTATTGAACGCTACCTGAAGGAAGCCACGGAATCGATCCCCCTGGGGGTGGGGTTCCAATGTTTAAAAGCGATCTATAATGGCGAGGGGTTCAAGCGGATGGACGGCAGCGGTCTGAACTATTCCGATTGCCTGGCCTGGTTTCCGGACAATATACCCCTATTTCATTTCTGGGGGACCCGGGACAACCTGGTGCCACTGGAAAATATGCGCTACCGCCGGCACTATCCCCACAAGATCAAAAAAGTTTACCACCTCAAGTCGGCCGATGAACTGGGCAAGATAAACATCTCCGGGGAACGCAGCCAGCTTGTCGACTTTGTCATCGAGGGTGCCAATCATCTGGATCTTCTATACGGCAAACTCGCCGATGAAATTGTAACCCCCCTTGTCATGCAAATTATTGAAACCGTATGGGGCGATTGGACGTACGCTTCGGCCTTGGAATGTTCGCGCCTGAAAATTAGCCGCAAACAGCCAGCGAAAGCCTCGCGTTGAAGTTGAAACGGATGCTATCCGTATTTTATCAATGGCACAGCCCCCCCCGGTGGCCGTCGGTAGCCGTCGCGCGCTTTCCCAACCCGAGGGTCCGATTCACCCCAATCGGGCGCCAAAAAACAAGCGTATGGTCAATTATATCTTCAACCCCGCCGATTCGTCCGATAGGATCAGGTATGGCAAGTGAAAGCAAGGTCGCCTCGACCCGATATTCGGCCAATGGATAGGGCCTTCTCATCAAAGGCCGACACGATGCTTACTAAGCCAAACCCTTCCCCCAGCGGGTGGCATCAAGTCAATCGATTTATAGCTCTCGATGGAGGTTAACCCTCAAATAACCGAAGGGGCCAAACATGCATATTTTTGAAAAACCTGACAATCTGGTGGAATTGATCGAAAACAGTCTTGAGAAGTATCCGGACAATGCCATGTTCGGAACCAAGAATCGCGCGGGGGAATACGAATGGGTTACGTATCGCGAAGTGGGCAAACGCATTGACAACCTTCGCAGTGGTCTGAGCCAAGCGGGTATCAACAGGGGCGATGCCGTCGGTATCATTGCCAACAACTGCACAGAATGGGCGATCAGCGCATATGCCACATTCGGCCTCGGTGGGCGTTTTATCCCCATGTATGAAAAAGAACTTCGCAAAATATGGAAACATATCATCAATGATGGCGGTATCAAGCTGCTGCTTGTGGCCACCCGTGAAATCTATGACCAGATCGAAGCCATGCGGGACGAACTGCCGGCCTTGGAGAATGTCTATCGAATCGAAGGCCAAGGAGAAAACACCATGTCCGGTCTGGAAGAATTGGGGGCCGCCCGTGCGGTCCGTTCGATACACCCCCAACCCGAAGATATCGCCGTATTGATTTATACATCGGGCACCACCGGCGACCCCAAGGGAGTGCTTCTTTCTCACGGCAATTTTACCAGCAATGTTTTGGCCGGGCATAAGGTTTTCCCCGGATTGAATCAACACGATCGAGGGCTTTCGATCCTTCCCTGGGCGCATTCATTCGGACAGACCGGCGAGCTTTACCTCTACTCCCACATCGGCGGCTCCATTGGTTTTATGGGCGATGTAACGACATTGGGTGATGATATGGGAAAGGTGCAACCGACCTTTCTGATTGCTGTGCCTAGGGTATTCAACAAAATATATGCCGGCCTCTGGGCTAAAATGGATGAAAAGGGGGGACTGGCCAAAAAACTGTTTGAAATCGGAATTGCGGCCGCCAAAGAAAGGCGCCAGCAATCGAAAAAGGGCCAGGCGAATTTTCTCACCAATCTCAAATTCAAGATTGCCGACGCTGTTGTCTTTAATAAAATTCGCGCCCGATTCGGAGGTCGATTAACGGGTGCCCTTAGCGGCAGTGCGACCATGAACGTTGAAATCGGTCACTTTTTCTCCGATCTGGGTATTCCGGTTTATGACTGTTACGGCCTCACGGAAACCAGCCCGGCGGCAACAATGAACGGACCCCTGGCGCACAAACCCGGGAGTGTGGGAAGGCCCATTGAGCATGTCCGGGTGGCCATCGATAAAGTGTTTTCCGACGGTGATGAGGACGGAGAAATTATTATCCACGGGCCGAATGTCATGCAGGGATACCACAACAAACCAGAAGCGACAAAAGAAGTTATGACCGCGGACGGTGGTTTCCGAACAGGCGACAGGGGGCGACTGGATCAAGACGGATTTCTTTTTATCACCGGACGGATCAAGGAGCAGTATAAGCTCGAAAACGGGAAATATGTTTTCCCGGCTGCCATTGAAGAAGAGATTAAACTCCATCCCCTAGTCGAAAATGCCATGATCCACGGAGAGGGGCAGGCCTTCAATGTCTGTCTGGTGGTTCCTGATTTTGTCGTCCTTGAAAAATATGCCACCGGACATGGTATGCCTACAGATCCCCAAGCGCTCGTTCAAAACAAGGAGATCAAGGGGATGATCTCAGATGAAATAACAAAATGCCTGAAGGGAAAATTTGGCGGATATGAGATTCCCAAAAAATTCATCTATCTGAGTGAAAACTTCTCCCTCGACAATGGGACCCTTACCCAAACCATGAAACTGAAAAGACGCGCCGTTCTCGAGCAGCAAAAAGATCAGATTACAAAACTATACGCTTGAAGGGGCGGGGTTGGACTATTCTGCTCGCCATCATCAGGGGGAAAACTGACCGAAGCCGAATGGGTAGGCGCTTCGGACCCGCGTCCCTTGCGAATGCCCCTCATGAACGCGCCTGAAGGCAGGGGTTCGGTCGGGAAAGGCGTCTGCACACTCAATGGCCTAGCAATCATGGCGGCGACCGCGGGAGCGCATCAGGCCGTGCCGGCTGGTGGCGCCGATTCGCATCGGTGAAAGCAAGGCGCATCCGACCGCCGGGCACCGGCATCAGGGCCTGCGCTTGATTTCGCGAATAGCCCGCTCCAGGACGCTGCCCACCTCCCGCGCCCAGGCAAAGGATTCAGCCTGGCGGGAAAGCCTTTTCATCTGCTCGAAGGTCACGATCGAGATGTTGAGTTTCTTCCAGCTTTCCTGACCGAAGGTGATCCGGCCGCTTTCGGGGAAGACGTCGAAAAGCGGCAGCACGTCGTCATCCGGGTTGCCGACGGTCTCGTACTCGAGCCCGACGCCCTTGTGGCGGTAGCGGATGTTGAGACGGCGGTTGAGCTGCAGCAGGTCGACCATTTTGTGGTGGAGATAGACCAGCGCCCCGGATACCTGGCGTGAATGGTGCTGCAACTGGGCCAGGAAGCTTTCCACGGTCAGCTGGCGCGTGCGGTCGTCGCGGACCTGCCGGGAGGCGGTTTTGACGAATTCGATCTGCGCGTCCTCGATCGTCATCCCACCGAGCTTGGCCGCCACGCCCTCGTAAAGTCGTCCGCCCTTGCGGAAAAAATCTTTTTTCCCCAACAGGTTTTCGAGGTTGGCAAAAACCGTGGCGCCCTTGCGGTTGACCAGATCGTCCAGCGTAAACTCGAGCAGCGGTTTGGCATGGGCGAAATTGTATTGGTTGAGAAGGGCACAGTAGAAGGCGCTTTCTCGTCCCGAAGAAAGGAGGATCCAGGGACAGTTCAAACGGTAGCTGAACTCGAGGTACTGGTGCAGGTCGTTGTCCAGGCGATCGCCCCAGGATTTGACCTCCACGATCATGGCTGGTTTGTCCTGGCTGAACATCACGATGTCCAGGCCCAGGTGGTCGAAATCCATATCCCGCAGCAGATCCCACCCCAGCGTTTGCAGGAACGGAAGGATGATTTTGTTCTTGACGTTTTCGCTGTTGCCTTTGCGGCCGGCAATGATGTGGTCGTCGACACGGATGGCCTTGAGGTGGGAACGCAGTTTGGGAAAACTCATGATCCCGATATCTCCGGATGGGTGTTTTGGATTGGCGCCGCAAGCGCCGGGACGGTGCCGAAGGTCGGCCGGAACGGGTAAAGCGCCGCCAGCATAGCACATTTTTTCCTCAAAAATAAAGCCGCCGAACGGCGGGGGCGGGCCGATGGTGAGGCGGTGGCGGTTTGGCCGCGGGGAGGAAAGGGAACGATCGTGCCGGCTTCGACCGGGAAGACATATGCGGCACCGGGCAAGTCCAGCGCCCGGTGCCGGGAAGCCAACACACGACGTTGGGGATCAGGCCGCCTGCTCCAGAGCGGCAACCGCATCGCTGGTGAGCACGCGGTCGATGTCCAGCAGGATTTTGACCCCGCCTTCCATGTTGGCCATACCCAGGATATAGTCCGTGGCCACTTTCGTGCCGAAGGACGGTGTGTCTTCGATTTCCTCGGCCTTGATGTTCATGACCTCTGAAACCGCATCCACGACGATCCCCACCTGGATGGTGCTCTCGGCACCCTGGATCTCGACCACGATAATGCAGGTGCGATCGCTATAGTCGATTTCGGGCATATCGAAACGCAGGCGCAGGTCGGTGACCGGGATGACCTTGCCCCGCAGGTTGATCACGCCCTTGACGTAATCCGGCGTCTGCGGCACGGAGGTGATCGGCATCATGCCGATGATTTCTTTGACCTTCAGAAGCGCGATCCCGTACTCTTCTTTATCGAGCGTGAAGGTCAGATACTTGCCGGCAATCGATTCATTCATGGTTATCTCCATCATCGGCATTCAACCGGTTGCGGGTCTGCCCCCCTCGGATGGCGGCCGGACCCATTTACGAAGTTGGTCGGTGACCCCTGAGCCGGGCTAAAAATCCTGGAACGCCTCCTGGTCGTCAAACGGAATCACTTTCTGCGCCGCCGGCTGGGGCACCGCCGGGGATTCCTTGGGCCGGGCCGTTGTCGTCGGCGCGGCTGCTTGCTTGCGCCTCCGGCCGAGTCCTCGGGGCCCGGGCGCGGCCACCGTTTTTTTCTGATTCCGGCCTTCGACCAGTTTGACCAGCTCGAACACCATGTTTTTCATCTGTTCGGCCTGAGCGTTCATTTCCTCGGAAGCCGATGCGGATTCTTCGGCACTGGCCGCATTCTGCTGGACCACCTTGTCCATTTCGGTCACGGCCGTGTTGATCTGTTCGACGCCCTGAGCCTGTTCGCTCGAAGCGGCGGCGATCTCGCCGACGATATCCCCCACCTTGACGGATGCGCCGGCCACTTCGGTGAAAGCCTCGTTGGCCTGGGACACCAGCGAAGAGCCGTCCTGGACCCGGCGGGAGGTGTCGTCGATCAGCTCGGAGGTGTTGCGGGCCGCTTCGGCCGCGCGGATGGCCAGATTGCGCACCTCGTCGGCCACCACGGCGAAACCGGCACCGGCCTCCCCGGCGCGGGCCGCTTCCACCGCCGCGTTCAGCGCCAGAAGGTTGGTCTGGAACGCGATCTCATCGATGGTCTTGACGATCTTCTGCGTCTCCTCGCTGGCCTTGGATATTTCGCTCATGGATTCGGTCAGCTGCGCCATTTCACCGTTGGCCCGGTCCACCACCTGGTTGGCTTCCTTCATGAGATGGTTGGCCTGCTTGGCGTTGTCGGCGTTCTGCTGGGTCATCGAGGCCATTTCCTCCAGAGAGGCCGAAGTCTCTTCGATGCTGGCGGCCTGCTCGGAAGCGCCTTCGGCCAGCGACTGACTGGCGGACGAGACCTGGCTGGAGGCCGAGGCGATTTCGTCCGAGCCGGTGCCCAGCGACTGGATGATCCGGTCGATGGGCAGGGCGATCGAACGGGCCATCAGCCAGGAAATCCCCAGGGCGGTGACGGCCAGGACGCCCAGGACGATGAAGACCACCGTGAACATGCTGAAGATTTCCTTTTCGACGTCGTCGACGTAGACCCCGGAGCCGATCACCCACTGCCAGGCCGGAAAGAGTTTGACGTAGGAGATCTTGGGCTGGGGTGCATCCGCGCCCGGTTTGGGCCACATATAGTCCACAAACCCGGCCCCGTCCTTCTGGCAGACCTTGACCATCTCCACAAACAGGTGCTTGCCTTCGGGATCCTTGACCCCTGAGAGGTCCTTGCCGTTGAGCTGGGGTTTGATCGGGTGCATGACCATGCGCGGGGTCATGTCGTTGATCCAGAAATAGTCCTTGGACTCGTAGTGCAGAGCCTTGACGGCCGCCTTGGCCCGGGCCTGGGCTTCCTCGGTGGTCAGTACGCCTTTCTGGGCCTGGTCGGCGAAATGGCTCATGACGCTGTAGGCCGTTTCGACCACATGCCGGGTTTTCAAATTCTTGGCGGCGTACATATCGCCCTTGATTTTGGGATAGAGCCAACCGAAAACGGCGGCAAACGCCACCACGATGGCAATGCCCAGAATCATGATGCGGGTTGCGAGTTTAAATCGGTATAACATTTGGGTTTCCTCCCCGGTGCTATTTTTTTCGTACCGGGCATGACATCAGCGGTGTGCTGAATCCCGGCGACCCCTGCAATCATTAACGTTCGTTAGCTTCACCTGTCGTCTGGTAGCGTTATCGGCAGGGGGGGCGATGACTTTAAGGCCGAGGGGCGGCGGTTTGAATCCGACAGGGGATTTCATGACCCGCGATGCAACGGCATGACGGTGTCCATCCGGAGGCCAGCGGTTTCACGCCCCATCGCGAGGGAGGTATTCAATGGTCCCCGGCCAAAGGGATTGACCTGGAAGGGCGCTGGCGCGCTCTATTGAAAAAAAAAGGATATTATGCCATATAGTTTCAATGAATTACGCGCCCTGGCCTGCCATGTGCGGGCAACCATCCCGTTGTACCGGCTAAATACCCGGGACCACCGGCCGATACAAAACGCACGCCGCACCCCAATGTGCAACGGGCGACCCCGCTCGCCCGGGGCCCAACCGACAAGAAGGGTTTATGGACAAAGTTCTTATCGTCGACGGCAACGCGGACTTCGTGGCATCCCTCAAGGACGGCCTGGATAAAATGCACCAGTTCGAGGTGCTGACCGCCACGGACGGTGAGGCGGCCATCGAGGTTCTGAGCCAGAGCAAAGTCGCCGTTTTCGTCACCGACATCAATACCCCCAAGCTGGACGGCCTCGAACTGCTGGCCTACATCACCCAGGAGCATGCCAGCACGCCCTGCATCGTCATGACCGATTACGGCAAGCCCTGGTTCCGCAAACGCATGGACCAGCAGGAGGTTCTCTACCACCTGGAAAAGCCATTTGAAATCGGCGCGCTGGCCTCCGCTATTTTCGTCGGCCTCAACCTGCGCGACGAGGGCATGAACTATAAAGGCATGACCATGGCCAGCATTCTGCCGCTCATCGAAATCGAGCAGAAAACCTGCCGCATGGAAATCAAGAGCTCGGGCAAGGGCAAAGGTTATCTCTATTTCGATGAAGGTGTGTTGATCGACGCCCACTTCAAGGGACTGACCGGCGAAAAGGCCGCCCTTGAAATCTCGGAATGGGACCGCATCGTTTTCAAACTTTCGGAACTGCCGCGCCGGCGCACCCGCACGCGGGTCAAGACCCATTTGATGGACATGGCCGGGGCCAGCTGGATGCGGGAAGAAACGGAAGTGATCGAAGAAGAATCGACGACCAGCCCCGGGGTCTTATTGGAAACCTCCACCACGGTCTCACCCCAGGTCGATCTGGAAAGCACCAATCTGGTGCTTCAGCGCCACCTGGAGGAATTCAAAAGCATCAAAGGTTACAAGGCCGTCGCGGTGGTTAGCACGGACGGCGATGTCCTCGCCGCCGACCAGGCCGCGGGGGATTTGGATCTGGAGCGTCTGACGGTGGGCATGAGCAGCATCTATTCGGTGGCGGAGGAAACCATCGCCCAGGCCGGTTTCAAAAGCAGCGAAGCCCTGACGCTTCACACCAAGAACGGTGTCGTCCTGATCGCCTCCTCACCCTTGGAAACCCTGTCCGGCATCCGCCTGATGGGGATCACTGCACCGGACGGCAACTGGTTTTATATGAAAGTCCAGCTGGAGAACCTGTTCCCCAAACTACTGGCCGAACTCGACTGAGCGACGTTCGACACACCACCAATCTTCACCCCCGCCGCGTGGCGCTGACAAGGAAGACCATGAAACGCTGCCGCTTCGTCTTGGCTATCGTCCTAACCCTTTGGCTGCTCATCCCGGCCGCCGGCGCCGTGGCCGAACAACCCCTTGAAAAATCGTTCCTGGGCCTGCCCTGGGGCACGGACATCCGCGAACACGACGGCTTCAAGTTCCTGCACGGCAAGGAGGGACTGCGCTTTTACACCAAGCCGGGCACCGTCCGGATGGTCAACGACATCCGCGTCGAAAAGGTGGTCTACGGCACGTACAAATACACCTTTTTTGCCGCCTTCCTCATCCTGGACTCGCCGGAATCGTTTGCCGCGCTGCGCGACTACATGGCGTCCCGCTACGGCTTTCCCAAAACCTCCTACCAGGCCAGAAGCCAGATGACCACCCACCGCTGGCGCTATCGCCAGATCAAGATGAAGCTCAAATCCACCGACGACGGTCAGAAGATGAAGCTGGCCTTCTACTATGCGCCCGTGAGCCGCAAGGTGAACGAGGCGTTCGTCGAGCTGGAGCAAAAGAACGCCCGCTGGCTGCCGATCGAAAAGGATAAAAAACCCGAGGGCCTGCCCCTGCTCGAATTTTGACCGCCTTGATCTTACCGCATCCATGGCTATGTTGCCACTATAGCTAAGGGAGGTAAGCCATGGATCTCAAAAATCAGACGCCGACCCGTGAAGGCACATGGCTGAAAGTCTTCTGCCCGGACACGCGCTGTCTTACCGAGGAAGAAATCGTCAAACTTCCCGGCGACAAGCAGAAGGCCGCTCAGGCCACCGGAAAGAACGGCCTCTGGCTGGAAGTCTTTTGTCCGGAACAGGCCTGTTTACGGGAGGAAGATCGCATGACGGTACCGGTGCAGGATGCGGCCGACAAGGACAAACCCGGCATGTGGCTCAATATCTTCTGCCCCGATGACCGTTGCGTGATCGACAACCCCACCGATATCGCCTGACGAGGCAGCGTTTCCACCATTACCAACCCCACCCGGCTGAATGCCTCCGCCGCATGCAAACCAGCAAGCGGCGGAGCGCTCGGCACGCATCCCCCATCGCAGCAGACGCCGTTTGACAAAACCGAGGCGGGCGGCTAAAGCTGTTTTGAGTTAATTCTCATTTACACGGTTATTTAAAGCGAACCGGTCAAGCGCCGTCGCTGCTGACGACCGGAGGTCCTATGGACACGCCGTACATGGGGAGGATTCTGTGGGTCGATTTGACCCGCGGCACCCTCCAGGAGGAGCGCCTGCCAGCCGCCTTCTATGCCCGGCAGCTTTCCGGGCTGGGGCTGGCGGTCGGCAAACTGCTGGACCGCATCCCGCCCGGCGCCGACCCACTGGGCCCGGACAACATCCTGGGCTTCGTGTCGGGGCTTTTGACCGGCTGCGGGAGCCTGTTTACCGGGCGCTGGATGGTGGCCGGCAAATCCCCCCTGACCGGTGGCTGGGGGGACGCCAACTGCGGTGGCAATTTCGCCCCGGCCATCAAGCGCTGCGGCTATGACGGTATTTTTTTCAGCGGCGTCAGCCCGCGCCCGGTCTATCTCCGGGTCGAACACGGCCGGGCGGCGCTCTGCGACGCTAAGGAGCTCTGGGGGCAGGACACCTTGACCAGCGAGTGCTTGCTCGCCGAAAGGCACGGCGGCTCCGGCGCCCGGGTGGCCCGCATTGGTCCGGCCGGCGAAAAGCGGTCCCACATCGCCGGAGTGGCCAACGACCGGGGCCGCATGGCCGCCCGCGCCGGACTGGGCGCCGTGATGGGCGCCAAGCGGCTCAAGGCGGTCGTGCTCACCGGGGCCCGGCGCATTCGCGCCCACGCCCCGGATGCGGTCAAAGCGCTGAGCCGTGATCTTATCGACATCCTCCGTTTCGACCCGCCCTTCATGAACGGCATGCTGATGGCCTATACCGGCACCCTCATGCGCATGTTGCCGGTCCAGATGGCCATGGACGGCATGCTCTACAAACTCATGCTCGACAAGTACGGCACGGCCAGCATGAACCAGCTGATGGTCGAGATCGGAGACACCCCCATTAAAAACTGGAAGGGCAGCAATGAAGACTTCGACCGCGAGCGCAGCGCCCGCTTGAGCCCGGAGGTTTTTGCCCAGCCGGTCGTCGCCAAATACCACTGCCATGCCTGCCCGCTGGGCTGCGGCGGCGTCATGGCGGAGAGCAGTTCCTATCCGGGAGGGCACAAACCCGAATACGAAACCGTCATGTCCCTGGGGGGCCTGCTTCTAAATGACGATGCCGCCAGCATCTTCAGGCTCAACGACATGTTCAACCGGGCCGGCATGGATACCATCTCCGCCGGTGCCACGATCGCCTTTGCCATGGAGTGCTACGAGAAGGGATTGCTCTCCCGCGCCGATCTCGACGGGCTCGACCTGACCTGGGGCAACAGCCGGGCCATCGTCGACCTTGCGGCCAAAATGATCGCGCGGGAGGGCGTCGGCGATCTCCTGGCCGACGGCGTCAAGCGCGCCGCCGTGAAAATCGGCCGGGGCGCTTCCGCGATGGCCATGCATGCCGGCGGTCAGGAACTGGGCATGCACGACGGGCGCTACGATCCCGGATTCGCCCTGCACTACAGCGCGGAGCCCACCCCGGGACGCCATACCATCGGCTCCCAGATGTATTACGAAATGTTCCGCCTGTGGGAAAAGATCGACACCCTGCCCGATGTCGCCCTTTTCTACACCAAAGGCCGCACATATGAATGGTCGTCGGAGCGCGCCGCATCCGCGGCCGCCTGCAGCCGTTTCATGAATGTTCTCAACGCCAGCGGCGCCTGTCTGTTCGGTGCCCTGCTGGGGCTCGATCGGCTGCCGCTTTTCGAGTGGCTCAACGCCGCCACAGGGTGGGCGCGGGATCCGGCCGACTACATGGAAATCGGTGACCGCATCCAGACGATGAAACAGCTATTCAACATCAAGCAGGGGGTGGACCCCCGGACGTTCAAGGCCAGCGCCCGCACGCTCGGACACCCGCCCCCGACGGCCGGCGCCAATGAAGGCCGGCAGGTGGATATCGAAAAGATGCGCCGCGACTATTGGCGCGAGCTGGGCTGGAACGCCGAAACCGGCCGGCCGGAACCGGACAAGCTGAAGCGGCTCGGCCTGCCCGGCTGAGGCGAGGAAAGCGATGGCCTATCGGATAACGGACATGTGCGTCGGCTGCGGGATGTGCCTCAAGGTCTGCCCTGCCATGGCCATCAGCGGTCAGCCGCGCAAGCGCCACCGGGTCACGGGAGCGGCTTGCATTGATTGCGGCGCTTGCGGCCGTATCTGTCCCCACGGCGCCGTTCTGGATGCCATCGGCCGCAAATGCGCGCGCATCCGGCGCCGGGCCAGCAACTGGCCGCGTCCCCTCATCGACTATGCCCGCTGTGTGGATTGTCGGGCCTGCATCGATGCCTGCCCGGTGAACTGCCTGGCGATCGCCTTTAATCAGGATGCCGGCGACCGACGCGCCCGCCCTGTGCAGTCGCGCGGCCGCGCCAGCAC
>JAAUXT010102580.1_pt1 | contig 12065 bp, 11 predicted proteins | sample 7278171 | NCBI WGS metagenome assembly JAAUXT01 (sample SAMN14350112, study PRJNA611818) | marine sediment metagenome | isolation source: surface marine sediment (1.8m) | place: French Polynesia: Moorea | collected 2018-08
GAGTGATTTGCGTTCTGCGGAAGAATTTTCTCTCCTCCGTCTGGCAGACGTGAAACGATGTCTCTTTCTTTTGCTTCTGCTCTGGAACCTTTGCAACCAAAGACAGAATCGGAGTCAGCTCAGCAAAAAAAAAATTATCCTTGAAATATTTGCAACTGTCAGATTGCTTTGTTCTGCAGTTCGCTATTGAACAAGACTGATTGAGCTTCGATCAGTTTTTGCACATCAAGAATTCCGTGACTTTTGCAGTTTTGTCTTTGCTCACCTTGCGAAACTGGAAAGTTGAGGCCAAACGACGCGGTTTTGGCTGGAGTTCAGGCGACCCCACTTCTGCAAGGCGCACTGCAGCTGCTGTGAATTTTGCCAAGATGTGCTTCTCCAGAAAAATGCGCTCACTGTCTCCTGATCAGCACTGATCTGCGAACTTCATTCACTCAAACAACTCCACTTTTATTGACACAGAAGGTTTACTTTTTGAGTCCCTCCCTTCGTGTGATTCACCTTGGTCAAAATCTGAGAAACGCAAAGTTTAGCCCCGCCCCCCACTGAATCCTGATTCTGGCCGAGGCTTCTGATTGGCTGAGCGAGTGATGGATGCTTGAGTGAGCACTCGTGCTCAGAAAGTGAGAACCCAAGTTTGGATGTAAACATTTGTAGACAAGGTTCCCGGATGGGAGTCGCAGCGCCACGGGTGGGCATTTTGAAAACTTTTGCCTGGCCTGCCACGCAAGTCTCACTCACTCACCCACTGAGTATGACTAAAAGCTTTCCACTCAATGTTTGCTAAATATTTCTTTGTTTTAGGCTGAATTATCGTGACAGCGACAATAGGGGAGAGAATGGAGCTTGAAATGGGAGGTAAATAGACTGGCAATTTGCGCTAATCAAATCGCTTTTTGGCTGGATTCCTGTGAGACTCGTGTCCATATGCCATGATTTTTGCGCTGCCCAATGCTGAGCGATAGAAAATACGGTAAAATGCAATTTTAAGTTCTTTTAAATGGCCAGTTCGTTGTCTGTTGAGAATATTGACCAGAAGAAGCGTGAGCACGTATTCAAGATTTTTGTGCTTGGCAAAGTTCGCATTTTGACTTGTTTGACAAATTGTTTCCAATACACTCCACTCTTGAAAGAGGAAAAGGGTGGTGACATTCCTTTCCTACTTCCCTTTTTGTTTTGTGCATGTGGAATTGAAAGGGCTGATGGGAATCTTCGTTTCACACTTCGTTTTCCTTCGTCTCAAGACTCAAGACAGAAGGGTCTCAACCAAACCCTCCCGTCGTGAGCATCTCGCAGAGAGAAACAATGCACCGCGGCTATCGCCTCATCTCCGGGACGCTGCAAATTAACAGTTCTTCATTGAGCAAATTAGCGCAGATTATCATAACTGATACTCAGCACGAGGGCGCCGCTCGTCGAGCCATGTGTGTGAATGAAGAACACAGGGTTGGAAGTGTTGCATTACTCAAGCGAGAACGAGAAATTTCAGCATGGCAGTTTGACCCTGTGGACTTTGTGTTTTTGTTTTGCCAAGAGAACTTGAGGATGTCTGTTTGATTTCAAGTCCAGAAGTCCATGCAAGGGAAGGGGTGATCTGGATCAGGCCTCCAAATAAACTGTTTATTTTGTGGGTGTCTTCACAATTTCTTAACAATTTCCACCACTTGTGCTTGTGTGCCAGAGAAGCAGAGCAGAAATTCCCTCCTCCATCCGCTGTTCACCAGGGAGGTGCAGGCGCTTTGGAGGGCAAATTTGGGGAAAGGAATCTGTTCACACCAGCCCCGAGAAAAATAACGCAAGGGGCTGAACTTGCTTTGACTGCAACTGTCAAGGGAGTCACAGGTACGTAGTTGGCAAAGCCAGGAAACCAGTACGACAGGTTTTCTTCCTGTGACCCATCCGGCATTGGGGTACGATCTCGGGAAGGGGTGGGCGAACTCCAAGCAAAACAAATCAAGAAGCTAGCAGCGCTGAACGTTTGGAGGGGCGGGGGATAGGGGCCGCCCCCGGCCCCTTGGATTCTCTGGAGCCTCGAGCCCAAGATCAATTTTTTTTGCTTGTTGTTGCAGTGTTCCACAAAACAACAAGGGAAAATCGTGCTTTGTTTTGTCCTTTGCATTGTCTCGCCTTTCTCCTGAGGCTGGGTGGGTCCAAAATCTGCCCAGATTTGCCCTCCAAGTTCGACCTGCTCCATGTCATTTGTATTTCATCTCCAAGTTGACAGCAGTGAGCGTTCAAACATGTTGAAACGGAAGTTTTGGACTCATTTTACATCTCAACCTGGCATTGAAGGCACAATATCCTCAAACAGGGGAGGCCACCTTGGAACACCTTGTGTAGTTTTTCTTTCTGCACCTGAAAACATGGCTGTGACGAATCGCGTCTTGACAGTGAAAAGATGAAGAGATAAAAACGTCATTGCGCAAACCACAGCGCACACAGACTTGTCAACACGTCAGTGGGGTCGCACTTCTTGTGAAAGGAAACTGGCAGTCGTTTCCACCCCCGACACAAACTCATTCAAACCGCAGATTCCAAGCCTAAAAGCACTGACAAGTTTTAATTGAATAGCTTGTCGGCTGATGACATGCCTTCTTGCCAGTGAATGGAAGAAGAGAGCCCAAAACACTATGTGTGTGTCCACTTGAAAATGTGATTTTCTGTAAGTCTCTTCTCTGGGGAGTTTTGTTCCTTCCAACGACAGTACACGATCTTGTGCGTTGTCCGAAGTGGACCTGAGCGTCACCCAGTTTGCCATCTGTGCTGGAAATCCGCAGATCTGTGTGTGTGTGTGTGTGTGTGTGTGTGTGTGTGTCTGTCTGTCTGTCTGTCTGTCTGTCTGTCTGTCTGTCTGTCTGTCTCTGTCTCTCTCTCTCTCTCTCTCTCTCTCTCTCTGGACCACTCGAACACCTTCAAAAGCACAAAACTGGATGAGAGGCAAGTCAATATGGACGTGCACTCAACAGGTCGAATTCTAAATGCGCAATTTTGCAATTTTCAGCCTGTCAGGGATGTTGCACTCATGCAGAGAGATAAGCATCAGACACAGTGTCAGGCTTACCGACAGTCGTATTTCAAGGAAACACAATCTGTAACACCCCTGAACAAGGCAACACGATCGAACCGGGCACGTCACAAAAAATCGTTCCCTTGTTGAAAGCAAACAGGAAGGTGTTGATGGCGAAGGGGCGCCAATGTGACTGAGACACGGAACATCAAGTCCACACGTTTCACTGAGATTCTCCTGACATCAGATCAGATTCCAAACTCCCATTCCCGCGGTCGAAAAAAAACACACTTGTGCCGTCTGCCTGAGACCAAGATCAGATCTGGAGGCATTCTGGAGTGCGAAAAACTGCATTTGAGAATCAGAAAAGGTCATCTTCGTCCCAAAATCTTTCCCCTCCCTCTCGTGCCTCTTGCACCACGCATCCAAAGCGGTGTGGACCCCCAGACCCTGGAGCTCCCGGAAACACCCTGTCAATGTGTTCATTGTGGAGAAGAGTGACCCAGGTCTCCCCGATCCGCTTGCAGGCTCAGCTTCTTTTTTTTTGCGAAATATATTTTTTGTCCTGTTGCTACCCCCAAAGTTGCAGTCCCCAACACTGAACCCTCGTCATGTCCAAACCTGGTTTCCCTCAACGGACATGCTTCCCAGTTTTGTCACCGTGGAACCCAACACTGGCGTATTGTTTCACCTTTCTCCCAAGCCCCCGTGGTTCCCGTGTAAAGCACTCATTCACACCCTTTTCCCGTCTCACTTGCCCGGCTCCTGTGGTGCCGCCCGGAAATGATCACCCCACACATCTGTGCAGATGGTGTGTCACTGTTCATCCGATTTCTGCATTGGTATAAATCTGGAGTGAAGGTTACTGTGGTGCATCAGTGAAAAGAATGTTCGTCGCAGGTTCACTCGCCATTCAACGCCTAACAAGGACAGTGGCGTCAAAAATAAATTTGGAAAGGAAGGTACAAGAATATCTCAGTCAACAAAAGTTGTTTCGTTGTCTCTTTGTAAAGCAGGTCCTGTCAATTAGGAATGTTTTTCTCCTGAACATGATCCCAGGTGTGATCTACATTGTGTCATTTTGGTCGTATCTTTGACAGTTTGCCCCACCCTACTCTGCTGGAACAGCGCCGCTGTTGTGATTATGTTTCATAAATTGAATGCTGTTCCATGTGCACAAAAAATGCCACAAAGTTTCTCAGCACGGCATCAATGTTGGTTGTATTTTCTGCTCGCCTTACAGGTCCAGTGCCAAAAACAACGGTGTCACAACATCCTGTTTTCCAAACGACGTTTCATGGGATGTTGATTCAAAAACAGGTTGTTGAAGATTTGTGCAACAGAATGTGTCATCTAACTTTAGTTGAAGTGCACCAATAGAGTCTGTTTCACACTGGCTGCGTCCTGTGTTACCTCCCTGGACAAGTTAAAATCCCTGGTGCTGTACAATCGTCGCTCGCCACGACGCAAGGGCCCTTGACTTGCAACGACTCATGCACTGTGAAACAGGCCTGTACAATAGTTTCGGATGCCACCCGTTCCAATGGCACCAATTCTGTAGATTCATGGTTCGTTCGTGCGTTTCGGAGTGCCGCTGTGACTCGTGTTAAATTTCAGCTGTTTTTTCAGAACAGATTTTCGAGCGAGTGACAGGTATCCTCCTGTGTGTCTGGTTTGCAAAACAAACCCCCCAAACGTTTTTGCACTGTTGTCTAATCTCCCCACAAGCCTTCAGTGTCAGTCCACAGTGGGTCCTGTCGGCACTGGCGTCAGCTCTGCACGACAACCTCTGCTCTTGAAAACTGAGCTGTGTCACAAAGGAACTCACAATGTTGTGAAGGACAAATGAACTTTGTAAATCACTTGCAATTTTGCAGACTCAGGATTCAGGCCGAACAATGAAGGCAACTGGACAGGCAGGGCAGACCGAGCAAACATGGTAGAAACTTCGTTCATCTTGGGTGACGGAACTGGGCTCTAGGATCGGGGGTCTATGGTGGTACGGAGGGAGGGGGAGGCGGGGGCTTCCCGTCCGACCCGGCGGCGCCGCTTTTCTATTCACACCCGAACAAATTACCCGAACCCCGCTCGGTACCTGTCCAATCGCAGCTAATTTGTCGCATTGGAACCTCGAGCACGTCTCTGCATCCCAACCCGCCCCCCTCATCTTTTGCCTTCAGCCCGCGACGCCTCTTAAGCTCCGCAAAATTAGCCCCAATTTGTTCGCACAAATATTTGAAACAAGATTTGGATGTTGCAGAATTCAAAGGAAACTTGAGATGAAAATATTTTCAAATTATGGCTCAAAACGTCGTGATGGTCTATCTTGGCTTTCCTATTTGTTGGAGTCTTTTTCTGCCGGAATTGTCAACAACCAATCTTGGAAAGAATCGCAACAGCAAAATTCAATTTTGTGAGACCCAAGAATAGTGAACAGGCCTCCAAAATGGAGAAAGTTTTGCCAACAACTGTCTGAGTCTTTGTGACTGCACAGTCAGAGAACCCATAGTTTTTTCTTCAGACTTGACTCTTTTTCTGTTCTGCATGTTGGACGCAGCAACTGCCCAAACATGTGCTCTCTAAAGTTTCAACCAGAAGAAAAATCAACAAGGAAAAAGCTTTTGCACGACAGCAAACTGAACCAGGGAAGTAACCAGCTTCGGCAACAGAAACCCGCTGCCTCTCTATCACTGCAATAACACACATGTCATGGCAGCTTGCAGAGAAAAGCACCACGAGCAATTTATGAGCAATTTAGAACCTGTTCAGAGCAATCTACTTGGAGTGCATGGTTTCCCCCTCACTTAATAAGGTCCCTTTACCATTGATTTGCACAAATAATGAACAAATGATTACAAATGATCGGGGTTACTCTGCAGTTAGATTGCAGATTTATGGGCAGAGGAAGGAGAAATGCTCCTTTGTGGTGGATCGAGAGAGAGAGAGAGAGAGAGAGAGACACACACACACACACACACACACACACACACACACAGAGAAAGTCAGACAGACAAACAGACTGAGACAGAGACAGAGGGAGAAAAAAAGATCGAGAAGGACAAACACACGTGCTCTCGTTCTGAACTGAAAATTTGTTCTGCTGGCATCAGCAGACGCAAATTTTTCAAACGAGTTTTACTGGATGATCCACTCTGAATCTCTTGGGAACTTTTTTCAGACAATGGCTAATTGCAGGCGAGATATTCTTGGCGCATCTGATCACTCTTGGTAAAACAAAAGGATACCTTGTGTCGGGTGAACAAGTTTCAAAACGTTTAAGAGCTTCTTTTCTTTTCCACGACCGGTCTGTTTCCCGTCAACTTTTTTTTGGGAGGAGGAACGCTCGAACGAACTTGCAAATCGTGCCCTTCCTCGCCGTTCGCTGCAATAGTCCTGCGTTCACCACCTCCTCCCCCCGCCAAGTCTGGATCTGCGCTGCGAGATCCAGGTCACATTACAGGGTGTATTAGACCGGTTTATGGGCCCGAGCTCTCTGTATCCAACATCAATCAAGTCTCCATCTTCAGCCAGCCTCTCCTCAACAATGCTTCAGTTTATGGATCAATTATCAAGCTGCCATAAAAGCAATGGCAGGACTCACATCCAGTCTCGAACCCGCTCTGCGACCCGCGGAGGAAAAACCTCTACAATCAGGTTTGTGTGACACATGAGCTTCTGACATAGACAGACAAAACATTGGTTTTAGTCTTCAACTGTGGTTCATTTTTGTGGCTTCGCCTTCACCACTGCCTGAATCGTGCGTCTTTCTTTTCAGGTCCCGGTTCTGTTTGTGAAACCACGGCTTTGTTGGAGACAAATTTCCGGATTCAAAAATGTTTCCACGTTTCTGTCAACTCCATGGGAAGGGGAAAGGTGTGTGTGTGAGTACGCACTCTTGTTGTGCGCGAGAAAATGGCACTTCCTGTCAAGAGAATCCCGAATCGTGAATGCACCGGAAACACTTCAATTTGCTGCCATTTCCACTCTCCTTGCTGAGGAGGAACGAAACCCAGTTGACCCCGATCACTCTTTGATAAATTTGGTGGGAAAATTCGAGGAAAATCGACACGAAGACAAAGAGGCAGATGGTTGAACTGCGAACGGAATGATTCTTGGCGCAAGAAAGTGTTGCTGCACCTGAAGCAACCAAGAAACCAAAAAAAAAATCACTGTTTCAGTTGTCGCTGCACACACCAGAAAAATCGAGCAGAAAGTCTTCAAAGATTTTTTTCCCAAATGCAACTCACACAACCCAAATTTGTGGCAAAAAAGTTATTTTGAATGACGTTTAATTTTAGGGCTCTCGACAACATTTTGTCAACTTCCAAAAAGTGAACACCATTCAAGACCCCCATTCACTTCAGCACCCCATTCATTCCTTGACGCCATACAAGACATGCACATGGCACCAAAAAGCACAGGACACAGAAAAGGAAGGGGGGATTTTGAACGCACAGTGTGGTAATTTGCTTTTGAGATTGACAGAAGTAGATGTGACATCCCACAAGGTGTGAGAACAATGGGAATTTCATGCAGAATTAACCCCAAGATTCTCGACAAGAACTTGCGGGGCGACGAGGGTTTCTGGGGTCACTCCTCCACCGAGACGCTTTTTCACAGCCCCAATCTGGTGGTGTTTAGAAACAGAACAAAACAGGAAGGAAAACAGGGGCACAGGGCTTCTGTTCAAGTGTCGTACCCTATTAGGGTAGAGGTGGGTGTTTAGATATGGGGAGATCAGGGGTGTCAAGGTGAACAAAGGCGAGGTGGGACACCTCTCCTCCCTCCAGACTCCAGTGCCTGGTTCCTCTTTCTGATTGACAGACGCGCGGACAATGGCGCCGTCTCTCCAAAGCCAGACCACCCTGAGCAGACTCCCCTTCCTTGTCAATTTGGCGCTGGAACTCAATTCAAAAGCCAAATACGAAAACGATCGATCTCTGAAAAGGAAAACGGAATCTGGTGCCTCCAAAAGCAATCAACAGCTGGCAGTTTTTTCTTGCTTGACTGTTGTGTTTGAATGGCGACAGAAATTTTGAAGAAAGCAGCACTGAATCCTTGTGGAAGTGGAGACCGGCCTTTTTTCTACACTGAAGCAATTCACAAACATTTCTGAAATATCACGTGGAAGAAAATCACTTGCCGCGTTCGATTCAGAGACAGAACTCAGGCAGATTTCAGCTTCCAAACCAAAGCTTTTTTGACATGTCCCACGCATTTGGCAACCTGAAATTGTTTGAAAGATAAAACATTTGTCTTCTTTGAACAAAACGGCACGCAACACTTCCTGGTGAAGCCACGGTGGGAGACGGTCCTCTCTCCGTGAGTATATCTGGGGAGCCTTTTAGGGAGGTTTCAGATTCGGACTTGTCACTTTGTTTTGCAATTTGTCACTGCAGGGAAGACGTCGCTAAGTAGCTGTTGCTACTTTTGAATGGGGTTGTTACACGGCCTCGCATACCGCGCATACTGCGCAGATACTTATCAAGGTGATATCCGCAAATTGAAGTGACAAAGAAGTGGAAGTTGCAAGAGGGTTGTATAGTTCGGCTCTTCTGCCACTCAGCGCAATTTGAGGTTTTCTGCCACGGTCAGTTTTGTCAATGAAATGGGAAGGTGGCTCAGAACTCAAGTTGGACCCAGCGTTCGGATTTCGCAAGCCTTGTCGGCAGAGAAAGACTGACTGGCACCCGCAACAGATTTTTCTCCAGATCCATCAACGTTTTTGGACTCCAGTTCACTCACACTCACAGATGTACTCAGAGACAACAGGAGCACATCTCTTTTTTGCGACATAAAAGACCCAGGAGACAAAACACCAATTGAACCCAGAAATCATCATCATGACCTGGGCAAAATTAGGCGGCTGTAAAAGTGTTAATTTTTTATTGACTGATAAATTACGGAGATTTCACGGGCAATTTGACGGATAATTTAATTGTGGGGATTTGGTCGCAGAAGGGGAGATTCCCATTGTGGGTACTAATGGTTGAAAACGGTTCCCAGGACGGTTTTGTCAACAACTGTCATGAAGTCCTGGTCCCGCGGGAGGCGAGGCGGCGTCGGGCGCAGCGGGACGGGACAAAGGAGGCCGAGTTCCCTCCTCGTTGAGAAATGTCATCAACGACCAGCAGGACGCTCAGTGAAAAAGATGCGAAAATTCTTGTGTTTGAATTGTGTGTGAAAGCAGAAAAAAAGGTGTACGTCTGGGAATGGTGAGGTGTGTCAGAGTTGACACTCCACTGAGATTTCCCAGTTTGGCAGAATGCATTTGTGCGTGTGAAATCCAAAATGAAACGCGATGAAAGATCCACGGATAATTTCATTTACATGATCCACAAAGGCAAAATGGGCCAAAATCCACAACTCTCGACTCCAAGTGAATTCGACCTCAGCTTCACGTGCTGTATTCATTCTATCAACCTGTAACCGACCTGCGTCTCTCATAAATTTGGCAGCGGTGTTCGAGTGATTAACTCCCCATTCAGAAATTTGGCAGGGTATGTTGCAGTCAGGTCGGAGATGACAGGAGTGTGTCGGGGGTGGAGGGGTGGAGGTGGGAGGGAAAGAGGCAATTATTACATAATTTATCATGAAACTACAATCAAAGACGGTTTCATAGAATTCTAGGTTTGGCAGGGGTAGGATTCACTTCATCTTGGCCCACGGCTGATCCCTTGCAAAATCGTGAATTTGAGCAGTGCATTATTGTGCAGTTCTGGTCGCGTGCTGAGTCTTCGAGGTGTCCAGCATTCACCGTTTGGGACACCGATTGAAATTGTGAAGTGTTCAGTCATGAATCACACACGTCAGTGGTTGTGTCAAGAACGAAGCGGTTGCGCGTTCTGACGAAGCTGAGACTACCGTTCGTGGAAATCATGTTGTCCGGTTCTTAAACCAGCATCACAGAGACAGAGAAGAGAAGAGAGAGAGAACAGAAAGACACACAGAAGACAGAGAGAGAGGAGGAAAGAGAACATGAGGGAGAGAAGACAGGTGGGAGAAAGAGTTGAGAGAAAATGAAAAGAAAGAGGCAGAGAAACAGAGCTGCGAAACAACAAGAGACCGCTGCACTTTTCAAACGAACCCATGTCTGCCCACTCGCGCTGTTTTGAGCAGAACCCCGGAATTCTCCACAGAGCCCAGACGTCGCGTGAGTTGGCGCTGAAAACAGCGATGGCGAGATGCTGTGATGTGAGTCAATCTCGAGGTCAAACCGACCTCGCCGTCACAAAGTTGGAGCTGCCAACGTCTCAATCAGCTGAACAATACGAGCTAATCGCGCGCACGCGCGATGTGAAACAAATCATCGCCTAACAGATCCTAGGCATGCGAGGACCTGGAGTCCCGTGAGTTCCGTGAAAAAGACGCACCTGATTATCAAAAGATGTGTCTTTTATCTGAGGGTTGGCGACGCATTGTTTGAAGAGGACAGAGGCACAAAGATTTCAGAGTCGGAAATATGGGTTTCCAATCCTGCGAAACACTCCGGTGCATTTGCACTTGTTATTTGCGCGATTTATTGACGGATGTTGATCTTGTTTTGTCCCTTCACGGAGGAAAACTATTTTTTGCAGTGACAGTGTGTCGTGATGCGTAAGACCCAACGACGACGCACGATCACACAAAGCCCCCGGTAAACCGTCCTGAGTCCCATCGATTGATTGGAAATGTTTGTGAACAGCCCCGAACACTGATCATTACATCCTATTGATCACACACGACGTATTGTATCCACAATAAACTCTTTGGAAATAGAAAAAATGAAATAAATCTGTGAGAACGGTTCTGCCTGGATGCAAATAATCTCAATCATTTCACGCTTAATTTACGCCATAATAAGCACCTTTTTACTGAATGACCTTGTGAAAATAATTTTGACGTCAAATTGTTTATTTTCCACAACATTTGCAGGGCTGTGGTCAAAAATGACGCGAAAAAGACGCTTCTGGGAACGGGGTGTTTTCATTGGCTGAGAGGTGACACTCGCAGAAAGCATAATCACCCTGTAATGGTTCCCATGACAATGCCTCATAATCCACCGTGGTAACCTTTTCTTTGTCTCCAGGGAATTTGTTGTTGTCACACACATTTTTCACAAATTAGAGTTCTTTGTTTCACTTGACATTTTCATGGATGGAGAACAAGGCTAATCGCAGGCATTTCTGCTCAAGTTTGAAAATTCATTTTCAAGGTGACAGGTGGACCTACGTCATAGCAAATTTGCAAAAACTTCTCTTTTGTCAGGGAAGCTCAACTTTGAGAAATTCAACAAGAAGACAGGATTTTTGCATTGCAACCTTATGTGATGATGAGGGAGAGCCCTCCCCTGCACATTGGGTAAAACCTGGCCATGCAGACGCCGCGCGTCATCTGAACCAGAAAAGGAATAGAAGCGAATTTGGACAAGCTGCACAACAATTAAGGCATGCAGCAACCAGGCGCACCGAAGAAGGAGCGAGCGGAATTGTGTTGTTCCTCGTGTAAAGTCATGGATCATGTATGCCAAAGTGTGTGTGTGTGTGTGTGTGTGTGTGTGTGTGTGTGTGTGTGTGTGTGTGTGTTGTGCTTTGACACATCTGCACCATGGTGGTTTGTACACAGGTCCAGATCAGGGCAAAATGACGTATTGGAACGACAACAATTCTTCGGTGTTTAACATCTGAAACCAGCAACGATGCTGTTTTCATCCTTCTCAGAAAAGGTGCTCGCAAAGCTGATTTGAGAGCTGACGACTTTTGCAGGGCAGCAACTCTGCAGATTTGTGTGCAAATGTGATAAAACAGCGACAAAACCTGATTCAAATAGTATCCAACAGGAGGGAAAACGTGGCGACTCACATGCAAGGCGAACGGTGCTGAAATGTACGCCGCGGAAGAACTTCTCTGGCGGAAGCAGCACATCCTTCAAGGTGCATCAGGCAAGTGCTTCCCGGAAAGTCGGAAGGTAACATCACAAAATGTTTGTAAGGTAGCCAAAACACGAGGTGACATTCCCCCCGCCCCCGGCACCCGCAGGCGCACCCACCCACACCCACACCCACACACACACCCACACA
>JAAUXT010040457.1_pt1 | contig 12064 bp, 12 predicted proteins | sample 7278171 | NCBI WGS metagenome assembly JAAUXT01 (sample SAMN14350112, study PRJNA611818) | marine sediment metagenome | isolation source: surface marine sediment (1.8m) | place: French Polynesia: Moorea | collected 2018-08
ATGCACTCAAGCACTCCCAAAATGCACTCGTACCTCGTGCATTAAAGGTCGTGGCTTTCGTGCATTAAAATTGTGTATTTGTTTCGTTGGCGTTCAATAACCCTGACATATTGACCGCTCCACTGCTGTGAATGCCTCAGTTGTCTTTTTCTGCTCTGCATCAATCTGAGTGGTCGGATCGGGGAAAACGTTTCAAGATGCACTGATGGTGGCAGTGCAGACACGGATGAATGGTAATTCTGTTTGTTTTGGGTATTTTTTCGCAGAGCTTTGAGTCCGCAGAATTAACCAACAGACGGCCACTTTTGCAGCTGTTTGACAAGATCTTCCGTAAGTCGTTTTCTTTTTGGCAGACAGCAAGTCTGTCAAAATGAGGCCCAAACAATTTTATCATTCAAAGAGCAGAGAATCATCACAAACCACAGAATTAGAGGTCTCTCAGCTGCGTGCCTTTGCAAAAATATTTCCTCAATGTCTTTGACCACGACCGTCTGGAAAACACTTCCCAGGTTGTTCGCAGTTTCTATTGGCAAGCAACCAAATCTCGTCGATAGGGCGTTCCAAATTGCTGAGATGGTATCCGAAAGCCAATTAAGTTTTCCAACTTCGTTTCCGATTGAACGATTGGCTGTTCGAATTTATACGTAGTTTGGCGACAACTGCTTCAAATGGACGTGCAGGTCTTCGGGAAATACGAATCCAAGTCATGAAGGGCCAAAAAGCTCTTCCCTCTGTATACGTAGAGTGACAAGCATCTTCAACACGACGACGGCCAAAATTCTCACCAAGGTTCCCGAAAAAGTTCTCGCAACGAAACACTGGGCAAAATCCCAGCTGCAATCAGATAAACAACGCGAAAAAAGCCGAGTTTGAACATCCGGTTTCGCACGTTCAAAGATTACATCACTGCACCGCACCATTCGATCACTGGTCCGCACTGGTCCGTGTTTTTGATCGAATTGTTTGGAGTCACATGCACGGTAAATTGATTCATCCAGCGTTATCAGATCCGAAACTTGCTGAGACAGCAAACTGCTCCTTGAGAGACGGGGAGGGGGTGGATAGTCAGTGGGTTCAGGGCACAGCAGGGTACTCTGCACAGGGAAGGGGCGCACCAACCAAGGGTTGCGTTGGGTGAGAGCGGACGGCGAACACACGAGACTGGTGAGGTTCGAACAGAAACGACCATGCAGCCGCCGATCGCTTTGCTCCGCGCGCAGCACGTTTCAAAGATGCCCGCCCTTCCTGCTCTTGGACTGGAACTGAAGACGCTGGTTGCGCCAAGTGCGATAAACAATGGCTGCAGTGTTTACAGCCAACACAACCGAGCTGAAACCTTCGAAACAACTTCCCAGAAACAGCACACCCCAATTTTTTTTTTGCACAATCCAAACTTTATGGGGACAGGCAGGCAGCGGAAAGCAAATTGGACTGAACTTCACAGATAACCAACTGAAGCTTTGCAGAAGTAATACCGAACTTAGGGTTCAGAGTCCACAAGCTGAGAGTCTGAACTTCAGCCAAACGAGCCAGAACGATGTTCTCGCACTCGCTGTGTGGACACTTCCGGGTCTGTGGCACCGAAGCCTGACCTTTCCACACATCCTGTTCGACGTATCGATTCCTATCACAAACAGGCTTCCCTCGTCCGCCTGCGCACAACGAGCAGCTGCGCCGCGCACTGGAGCACCGCTGCCCACTTTGTTTGTGCGTCTGTCCGATTCAATCTTGTGTGCAAGTGTGTGCGTGCGTGCGTCTGTCGACAAACTCCTTCACAAAGTCGTTCGTTGCCTTTTCTTTGAAACAAGAAGGCTACGCTTAGAAATCCCGCGGTTCCACCATGGCAGCTTGGCCGACAGGAAACTTGCACTTTCGCCCCAGGTGACTCGGCACTTTTTGACCCAGGTGACTGACCAAGGAGCCGAGTCAGTCAGTCACTCACTCACTCCCTCTTGCCCAGACGCATTTGCAGTTGGCACGGGAAAAAGGACAAGATGACCTTTGGTGGTACGTGTGTGAGCAAAGTAAATTGTGTCCTAATAATTAAGCCATTGCAAATGCATTAATTGTCAACACATCTCACATGCGGTCGTAAAAAATAATGGTCACATCCCGACCACATTTTCTGCATTGCCTGGTGACAATAGGCGCACAAGCAGTCTCGTAAAATTGCCATAATTGACCAGCTAAAACCAACAAACACGACGGCCCATATCAAATGGCTTCCAAATAAAATGCAATGTGTTCAATTCGACGAGTCAAGTCCGTTTACTGCTCCAAAATCATGCCTTCCAACACTTCACTTTCCTACAACAAAATCGTGCTCAGCACATCGACGCCGAGAAAGAAAGAAAGAAAGAAAGAAAGAAAGAAAGAAGGAAAGAAAGAAAGAAAGAAAGAAAGAAAGAAAGAAAGAAAGAAAGAAAGAAAGAAAGAACTGTGCTGGTGTCTTCCTGTCACGTGAAAGGAAACCAGCCTTTTGCAGAGCTGCAAGTTAATTGAATTTCCTCTTCCCGTTGCAGCATGAGGAATGCATGGCTACGTCAATTGGAATCAGGCAGACGGGCAACCATGCTGGATGCTGCGGTCAATTATCAAATGAAATGTAACTCGCAGTCAGAGTGAGAGCAGCCGCTTCGAAACCCACCAGCTGGCGTCGTCCTCGGAAGCTTCGTGTGGGTCGTGTTCCCCGCGAGTCAAAATGTGTTGTGACAACAATGCACCAAAAGCCAACTGTGTGACTTTGTACTAGTTTCAGTGCTCCTGTACTGTGGTGCTAACCCCCCCCCCCAAATAAAAGAGAATTCGAGGCATTCTTTGATTGTGTTTTTGCTTTTCTAGGTTCGCTCAATCAGTGGTTTTGCATGTCCAGTATGTGTGTGGATGGGGGTTGTTTGAAAAGAAGGGGGGTGGGTAAACAAACGGATTGGTTGGATATGCTGATGCAACGAAGCAAATGCTTGGTTTGTACCTGCCCTCCTGCAAATCAAAACGAACTGATGTTTTGGTTTGGGTTTTCCTTCAGGTCCAGGAAGTTTAAAAGCATTTTGATTCACAGCAGGCGGGGGGGGGGATAATGAACCCAAGTTGGATAATCAAAGCAGCTGTTTGGTTCATTCATTAGTGGTCCCACAAGGTGAAAATTGTTGAAAGTTCTCTTTTGACCTGAAATATATTTTGTACCAGGTTTCATGATAATTTGACCAGTTTGATTGTTCAAGAAGGCAGAAATTGGCTTGTACATTGCCAATGGTGTCTCGAGACCAGGGATACCTTTGGTAAAAATATGATTGGAAAGACCTCACAAAACTGTTGGCTATCTCCACACACAGTGGTAGAGATTGGAAAATTTTGCTGAAGTGAGCACATACCAGTGTTTGACTGCATTCAAAGAACGACACAGCCCTGACAGTCATGTACCAGTGTTTGACTGCGTTCAAAGATCGACACAGCCCTGAAAGTCATGGCACAAGCACTGCCGCTACCCTTTCATTTTTGGTCAAGCAACCAGCGTTGTGCGTAATGGACACGCAAGCAGCACCCCAGGTGTTAAGCTGCCCACTCAGACTCCGAGAAGTAAATCAAGAAAATGTGGCAGAAGCACACTATTTTGGAGCCGGAGATTTGGCCGGACTTTCCCTTCGCCACCCCCACGTGCCACTCAATTGGTACAAACTGCGCATGCAGCTGCCTTTTGAGCAGCGGAGTCGAGTGCAAGTCCCAAGCAACCAGAACAATGAAATCAATCGTGGGCACTGACCCACTTGTGAGAAGCAGAGCTGATTGATACACACACTCGGCCACCTGATCCTCCCATCTGTCTGGGACACAGAATCACTTCTCCATTTGCAGACCCGGACGTGAGTCCACTGACCCACACGCAGAGGATTCAAGAGCATCCAGTCAAACACTGGGATATTTTCCAATGTAATTCATTTGTTTGAGAGAACGTAGCCCCCCCCCCGCCTCCCACCTCCCACACATGTCACTGTGTACCGAAATTCCACAGCCTCGAACACACAAACCACATCAACGTTCACCCCTCGGGAGACATTATGGGTCGTGTTCCAAAAAGGTGGGCACCCAAGGGATGTCATTGACCAATTCTTAAGTTGCTATGACGATTATGGGCTACTGTGTGACCTTGCAAAATTTGCTGTCAGGAGACACCCCTGTGAGGCAGAACCTTGGCTGTACAGGTTTGTACCAGGGGGGGGGGGCATCAAGAGACCCTGCCCCAGCACCCAGAAAAGACGTTGGCAGTTCAGGTCTTTTTTCTGGGGGTTCCGACGCCAAACTTGTCAGGAGACACCACCCACGCCCGGCAAGATCGTACTTCCCCCTTCAACAACATTTTATTTTCAATACCTTCGCGTTTCATGCGACAAATCAATGCTCCGTACAGCATTCAACGATAAACTACCGTCCAAGTGACGTCCACGATAAAAACACCAAAAATAGCCTTGCCATCAGACACCTGCACAACCCGACAGGAAACTAATACGCACGTCTGGCGACATTCACGTGGTTTCTCCGTATTATCTCCCTGTGAGCGCGGAACAACTGAAGCTGACAGGTCGAAAATTGTTCAACAACGAAGCAAAAGTTTCACTGTGCACCGAAATTCCAGAGCACGCACACACACACACACACACACACACACACACACACACACACACACACACACAAAGCAATACCACAATGACTGCAAAAAAACTCGCGCAGGTAAGAACGTCCGCTTCAAAAGGTGCTCTGCTCGACAAGCCGCACGATTTCTTTGCGTGGTCTTCCTCCGACCGAGGAGCGGTTGTTAACAAGAAGGCTACGCCTGGAAAGCCCATGGTTCCACCGCAAGACACTTGTAGATATTGCCACGGTAACTTAACATGGCGACTCGTGGGAAGGAAGCGGGGGGTGCGGCAAGTCACCAGACACGCGAATCAGCACCGAGCTGGAAATAGCAATGGTGACTCCCCTCCCCCCATAAGTCACCGCGCCAAGTCACGGATGACTTCTCTTGGTGACTTACAAGGGGGATGGAGCAAGTCAAACTCCACATCAGAATTGATTTGTGAGAACGTATTTGGTGCAGACAGACAGACATACTGACACGAGTGATTGCACTAAGCCTGTGGCTGAGACGCCTGGCGGCCAACCGCAAGTACGGAAATCACCGAGATCCGCATCCATGAGAGCAAAAGAATCTCACCTGGGATGTGCTGTGTCTGATCGCCAATGCAGACTGTGAACGTTTCTCCGGGGTTGACGACGACGTGCACGACGTGTTGCTGTGGAGACGCGCCAGGCCCCGCTGCTGCTGAGCCGCCCTGGCTGTTGTGCGGGCTGTTGCCGCGCGAGTGCGGCGTGTTCGGGGAATAACGGTGCGGCGAGTGGCCACGATGATTACTCATCGGTCGATAGAGGCCGGCGCCCCCAACCCCCGGCGGAGATACCCTGTTGCTGACCGGGGCGGCGCCAGGCATAGAAGGCGTGTGGCCATGCGCCATCATCCCATGTCTGTGATAGTGTTGTTGAATGCCGTGCGGCACGAACGTCGCTCCAGCCAAAGCAGTCGCGTCCATGATCACTCCTCCATTGGACATGCCCTCCCCATTCATGGCCAAGTGTCCGTTCTGAGCAGTCATATCGTAGCCATTGCTAGCTTGTGGCCCATTGACAATGTGGATGGTATGCGGATGTGTGTTGGCACTGAACGTGGCTGTTGTTGCTTCGACTGCTGCTGCCGCTGCGGCCGCTGCTGTCGCCGCCATGTTGCTGCTACCAGTCGTGTTACTCGCCGTCGTCACGATGTGCGCACTTGCTTGTGTACTGCTCGTGGTGGTCACGCTTGCAACGTTTGCAGCCAAAGTAGTCACGGTGGTGGTGCTTGTCGTGTTCTTCTCAACTGGAGCCGCCGCCGTTGTTGTGGTCGGGCCGGTGCTGGTCGCCGTGGTGCTCGGCACCGCATCGGTCGGCGCCGCCGCAGTTTCCTTCGTTGCAGGCGGCGAGGGCGAACTGGGCACCGGGTTGGGATCTTTTGTTGCTGCTTTTGGCGCCGTAGAGGCGCTTTCCACGCTGCCGGTCGTGCTCCCAACAGAACTGCTCAGGCTGCTCAAACTCGACGTGGGTCCTGTAGACGGCGCAGGTGACACCGCAGCGGATGTTACCGGCGGCGTTGTGGCTGGTGGTGGCGGAGTTGCCGGAGGTGGAGCCACAGCCGTGGACGACGCCTGTGACACGGCCGGGATGGGCGTCGGAGGGCTGCTCGTCGATGACGTTATGGAGGCCGACGTCGTGGTAGCGGTGGCGGTGACGGTGGCGGCGGCTTCACCTGATTCGGCTGTGGGCGTCGCGGAGGCTGGAGATATTGCTGTTGGGTTGTTGTTGCTGTTGTTGTTGTCGTTGATGCTGCTGTTGCTCCCCGAGAGCGCAGACTCTGGCGTTGTGGTTCCGCTTGTCCTCTGTTCTGACTGATCGGCCATCGTGTGTTTTGTCTGCTTGTCAACTGCAAACAGAGCAACTGCCAAATTAGTCAAAAGCAACAAGCATCTGTGGAAACTTCTGGTTCTTGTTCATGTCTGCTCGTCTCAATGTTTCAACTCTTTCGTTTTGGCGGGTAACATTTGCCTGGTTTCCTTTCTGGAAATCCGAACTGCCTGAAAGATCTCAGATGGTATTGAGGGGAAAAAAGCCGAAGTTTTGTCAAGTTGTGTGAAAAGGGCACCTTGTTTGAGCACACGACGTGCGCTCTGCACCAACGACAGGTACAAGTACATCAACTGTGTCATACTGTTTTCCAGCACTTCGGCACCAACCGCAACCACCACCTCAGGCAATTCAGGTGAAGGTTTTTGCCTCACATTTTCCACCACTTCGTGATCCTTCAGCCTTACTCTCGTCGCTTTGTTCTTTTACACAAAATTAACTCCTGTGCACGTGTAAAATTTGTTTTGCCGGCATCTGCCTCCATGATACAGAATGATACTGTTCGAATCGCAAAATCCCTTGTGGTGCGTTCGGTGGTTGGCAAGTTTGTCTGCTCAAGCGACTTCACCGGGTGGGATGAATGAACAACTTTTCTCCACAATGCTGCTGCCATCTGTATCCTGTGAAACCTGACAAACACCAAGAAATCAGTTTTCCCAAAGTTTCCACAAACCAAGCGAACAAACTTCGATTGAAAACAGCAACAGCAGCAGCAGCAGCAGCAGCAGCAGCAACAACAAGAGATCAAAGATCAACGATCCCCAGGCTACGCACTGTGTACTGTTCCAGCAAACAGACCTTGGCTGCCTGCCCAGGACAGTTCGTTCGGTAAGGGGGGAACGAACCATTGTTTTACTGGGTGGGGGTCAAAACCTAACTGTTTGTCAGGTGGGGTATAGCAACCACTGGTTCCAACTGTTGGTTTTATGGTGGGGAGAGTAAGCCACCTGTTGGTTTCCTGAACAGCATATCTAATCGTGTGACCTTACTCGCTTTTGATATTTGGATGTGCGTATTTGCGCTTCAGACAATGTTGAAAGAGGTCTGGAGACTTTGGTGACTCCTCAAAAAATCATCAAAGCCATTTTGAAAGTGCAAAACAAAGCCATCCAGACTTTCACGTGGAACATCAGCCACTCGCCTCGTAGATCGCCTGCAGCCTGCACCCAACACACTGAGAAAGTCCATGGACAAACATTGTCCGTGTTGGAGGTGGGGGGAGGGGGAGGGGGGAGGTAACAGGGACAGTGTCCGAGTTCGGACAATCCAGACATTGTCCGAGTTGGGGGTGGGGGAGGGTGAGGAAACACAAACAGTGTCCAAGTTCAGACAATCTGGATATTGTCCAAGATACCTGTGAGTGGGGTAGCGAACGGGGAGGTAACACGGATAGTATCTGAGGTGGCACGGACAAAGTCCGAGATACCTCAATTTATTGTCATGGCGAAGGGGGGAGGGAGGAGGCAACCAAGTTGATATCCGGACACACGGACCCAGATACACGGGTTGACCATATCATTCGACAAGCGGCTGATAAAGATCTTTTTCACTTGGAGTTCGCCAAAATCCAGTGCAGGTCCATTTCAACCGGCTCAACAAACCAACCTCCTCCTGTTCAGACGATCACGATCTCACCAAAATGCACAAATGCTTCAACCTGACTTGAGGGTCACTTACTTCAGAGTTGAAGGTCCCTTGTCTGAAAAAGGACTGACACAATCCCCAGCATTTTCACCTAAGATTTGTGGAGCGCTCAAAAGTGACAACTTTGTTCCAGTCAAGATGGGACGCACCCCTCCCTTCTGCGACCCCTTCGACCTGGCTGAAATCAGGAACCTGCAGAGTTCGCACTGCGTGGATCCCAGTGTGTTCAGACGTTTGTGGTTCCAAGCACAAGTTTTGATCATTGTTAAAATTCACTCTCACTGTTTTTTCTTTCGCAGGTCGCGTGAGGTACGTCCCTTGCCACTTGAAATTTTCATACAAAACGTGCAAATGAGCAGATCGATCACTAGACTCTGATTATTTTTCAACAGAATTTGCAATTCTGAATGAACACAGGTCGGACCTGAAACAGACATGTCAACAAAGTTGATTTTGAAACGGTTCCAGAATTGTGTCCTGAAATTCTCCGGTTTTGTGATTCAAATGCACATCGACGTGGGCCGTGCCTTCAAGGTGGCGTCCCCTTCATCCGTGTTTCGCCTTCAAATTTTGGAACAACATTTGTCAAAGTTCCATTGTTTCTGGTCTCCTCTGTCGAAACGATTTGGGATCAAATCTGAATCGTAGTCTCCTGTCGCTCAGCCTTGTCCGAACGCACATCCCGAAACCGCTTGGGCTGCTTTTCTTTTCTCTTTACTTTTCAATGCCAGACGTGTGTTCATGTTCGTTTTGTGAACACGAGTCTGCCACGAAAATTGGGCAGGTTACTGGAAATCTATTAAATTCAAAGCAGTCCACAAAAGGGAACACTTTTTGACCAAACTCGAGACCCACACACACGGGAAAATATTCAATGACATTCTTTCGTTTCGAAGTGAACAGTAAAGTGAGTACACTTCAAACTTTGTCACAACAGCTGTCAGTGTTGATGAGCGAGTGGACAGACTTTACTGTGGGCTACCCCTCTGGTGACATCTGTGACACGAGTGTTGGGACCAGCCCACTTAGCATATCATGACTGTTTACGTTACGAAAACAACACGTACAGTTACCTACCTTGCACAGCTCAAAAAGGACAATGTACAGAATCAGTCAAATACAACATTTCTTTCACTAAACCATTTGAGCGGTTGTATTTTGAGACAATTTCCAAAAGTACCTCGCGACTCCAACACTACACCTCCATTTTGAATTTGTAATTAGATGCCACTTTCTCGAGATTTCTCGTCACCACTATTTTTCTAAGTCGACGTAAAATGCTTTTCTTGCGCGCACTGAATATTTTGTGTTTTGCTCAAAGAGGGACTTCCTTTTTCCTTGCAAGCAACCTCATAGTTTTGTGGACAGAATTTGTACATGTCCCGTTGCCCCTTTTTGGGGTGAAAGCGTCAGTTGTATTGTGGCACCCCGACCAAAATGTTCCACAGGTCGTCCTGATTTGAGGAGATTGCGCTGTTGAAGGGCGCTCAAAGAGAGACCGAATGGTAGCCACCTTTTGGCAGTGTCAACAAACCGTGTGTGTATACCACTTTCATAGTCAAGATAACGATCAAATTAGGATCTTTTGGGCTTTCTTGGTTGAATTTAGGTTGAGGATAATGCTCAAGGAAGGAATTTCTGAAGTTTGAATTTTTGGGTTCTTTTGGTCAAAAAGTTCAAATTGGGTGGGGTCAAAAATTTGGGACATACTTGTACAAATTGTTCTGTATCTCAGTAACTATAAATATTTGGTGAAAAAGTGTATTGATGAAATGTAGTTTTTTTTTTCTTTTGGTGTTTGACTGGTTGCATTTGATTTTTGATTTTTCCCAATGGCATTTCATTGCTTCAAATGGAAATAAATATCCATTGATGATGCAGCTCAGATTCAAGGGTTTCAAAGAGATTGAATTCTTTTTGCTGCTCTGTTGGTGGGGAAGTGCCAACCAAACTTCCCGGAGACAGACTCATCATGACGTTCCCTTTTTCTGTTGGCAGCGCGTGCCTCGTGCGTTTCATTCTTCCGCGAAAACAATTTTCTTGTCTTCTTTGACAGACTTTTGCTTTATTCAAAGGGTACAATTCCAACAGTTATCAACGAGTTGTCAAAAACAAAAACACCGAACAGTTCAGCATGTGCACAGAACTTTGACGACGAACGACTGTCCATGCCGACGTGTGCAACATTCGGAAGCAAAGCAACCACGCATTGGACAAAATGCCCTCACGTTCACTCGTCACTGAAGCAAAGTGTATTTCGGCCACAACATCAGGAGACAAGACCTTTGATGAAAAAGATTGATGACAACTTGTACATTGCAGTCTGATTTTGTTGGGACAGCATGCAGCAAAAGATGAGTTTGCTGTTCTGCAAGTGAACTCCCCGCGCAATGAAAATGCGCAAAGAAAGTCCAGCAAGATTTTCACACCGTGGAAACGTGGAAAGATTGCTTTTCTGTCTTCCGTTGGCCGCATGCACTGAAATGCGTCGGAAGCGGCCATCATGACGACTCAAAGCGAGATTTTTGGGCAACAATTTCGTGAGTCCCCACCTGAAAAATATGAAACAAAATCAAAAGAGGAAAACAGTTCAGTCAGAAATGAAACACAGCTGCATTTTTTAAAACTTTCAGATCACAACTGACAAACTGGCGCAGAAAATGATGTGCTGCAATAAATTTGCAGTTCTGATGGGGAAGCGAAAAATCACCCATCTTTTTTTTTTCCCTGCACTGAAACAGATCTCTGTTCAAGTCAAGCCAAATTTACCAAGGTACACCGAAGCTCACCTGGTCCCGTTTGAATGAATGCGTTTTCGGGAAGTGGTCGTCAGAAGTGACCGCCTCGTCGTAGCTTGGCGGCGGTGGGCTGCCCCTGTTGAAGATCGGCTGCGGGGTGGGCGAGGTGACGGAGGGCGGTGGGTGGGAGGTGGTGCTCAGTGGGGAGGGAAACGGAAATGGTGGGAGGGAGGACGATGTGGAGAGCGGTACATGGCGCGGGGGCAGCTGGTCGGGCAACACAACGACGGCGGGCTGCGTCGCCAATGCTGGACCGGCGCCGCCGCGTGTCGAAGACGAGGTACGCTGTTGGAAGAAAGGGGGTAAACCATTTTTTGTTGACACAAAAATATAAAAATAAATCGCCTTTGATCAGCCTGAAGACACGTACAAATGTATTTGTCCGAAAGTGTTCATCGAAGTGTTGATTCTTTGGTTTTTGTCAATGTGTTGGTTTTTGTCAATGTGTTGATCTGTCCAATGCACACACAATGTGTTTAGCAATTCAATCATTTGAGTACAATGTGGTTCACAAAGAAGAAGTGAATATTTCCTTCAGCACAAAAATTCGCACTTCGAAATATGATTGCTGTCATATCAGAATGTCAACTTTTTTTGAACATCGGTGGAAAATGTTCAGCAGAAGCCAATGAAAAATCAAAAACATCAAAGGCTTTGGTGCACATGCACTGAGCCTCTCCTACCCACCCATCTCTAATGAGCCTCTTCCACCCAACTATCTCTGCCCAGACTGGTCCGCCCAAAGGACGGTAACCTTTGGCACGGCATTTGCACAGCGCCGTGGCATCGACCAAACTTTCAAGATCGATGTCACACAGACATTGAAGAAGAAACCTCGCACTGCCAGCGACAAAAAGTTACTCCTCTCCCAGCAAAAAACATTTAGCAGAATTCCTTTTTGTTGGATCCAGTGGGGCGGACGCCAGGCGCACCTGACCTTCGAGAATTCATTTGCCCCCTCCCAATTTTGCACCTCGAGGTTGAGAACGTTCCCGATCCTGTGCTCCAATCAGAGGCAAGAGGCATCATTTTTTGGGTCGGGTCATGACCCCGGTCATGTGATTCGTTTTTTAGGTCATGGCAGCTGTTGAGGGATCCCTCATTTTCTTACTTGGAAGGAAATAAAAAAGAAGAAG
>JAAUXT010102427.1_pt1:5000-12062 | contig 12062 bp, 15 predicted proteins | sample 7278171 | NCBI WGS metagenome assembly JAAUXT01 (sample SAMN14350112, study PRJNA611818) | marine sediment metagenome | isolation source: surface marine sediment (1.8m) | place: French Polynesia: Moorea | collected 2018-08
AACCCTTGCAGCATGCAGGACGAAGGGAGTTCACAAACAATTTGAGTTGCAGTGAAAAGGATTGGCATTTTGTCTGGTGTTGGAAGGAACCCAGGGGAGGGGAGTAAGGGGAACTGTCTCTGCCGTCCTGTGTGAAACAACAGTGTTTGAGCCACAGTGGGAACGCTTTCTGTCAGTGTGTGTGTGAGTGTGTGTGTGTGTGAGTGTGTGTGTGTGTGTGTGTGTGAGTGGGCGTGTGGCGTTGGGGGAAGAAAGCAATGGATCCAAAGGAAATGAGTCAGTGAAGACCAAAGACAAATAGTACTCGTATTCTTTATCTGGATCTGGGTCCTGCTGAATCTGGAAAATTTTCCTCTCCGAAGTGTGTCATTGGGAAAATTGCAGGCCTGATGAAAATATCCCTGTTGCTCAGACATGTCTGCATCTTGAGATACTTTTCTCTTCCGAGGCAATTTGCATTCGCGTAGCGTGGACGCCGGACAGTCTACTGTTGTGTGGGTGTTCCAGCCTACCCATTAGAACAGGGCAGTCTCCACATCTTATCCCCAAGCCTCTTCATGATGCAACTGTGCCCCCACACTGGCACAAATAAACAAACTATTTGGTAGAGAATCTTTAAACTGTTGGTCTGTTTATTACCAGCTCTTGCTATAGTATACAATGAAGTATCACAGTCAACAATAACACCAAGCTGCTTTCAGGCCAGCTTCATCACCTAAACTACTTTTGGGTATGCTCGCAGGTGAAGCTTGTACCACGGCTTCAAGCAGGGTTGGTGGGAAGGTTCAGTTGCAGGTGAAAACATGCGGTTTCACACGCACCGGACTCAACCCGTGTCACACTGGATGCGTCTTGCGTTGCGTCATAAGTGAAATGACGTTGCGTTGCGCGCGACGACATAGCGTCCGTTGACGAGACAGGGACTCGTGGAGATTCCCATTCAGGAACGTGGACCGAGACGGACCCAGGTTCTGGTGGTGAAAGCCTTTGAACACGACGAGCAAAGTCGCTTCAACCGGTTCAAGTGGTTCTTCAGGAGGTGCCCAGTGTTCACTGTGAAGCACAATTTGCCACTCGGGCAAGTTTCAGTCGCAGGCCACGCCCCATGCGTGTTGAACTTGTCGTGCCGTGGCCACGCAACTTCGAATCATGGATCCGCCTCGCACCACCAGGTGAAGATGGGCCGAGAGTGGAGTGAGCTGTTTCGAGGAGGTTCTGAATGCCGGGATATGGTTGTTTCTGTGATGGTTGTGGATCTGCGTTGCACGCTTGGAAGACAATAGGGACTTTATGCAACGGCGTTTGTTTCAAACGTCGCGCCACTCGTTGCGTCGGGTGGAGTGTGGTGATTGGCCAGTACCATGGAAACTGCATAACGTCATCAATCTGTGTGCTCTTTATGACGTTGGCGTTGAAGGGACGTGCACCCCAAACGCCGTGCAAAAAGTCCCCAATGACGCTTTCCTTTGAGGCATCAGTACTGAGGCGAGACCACCTGAGCACAGATTGTTGCGAGAGACAAGACTCCCTCGTGCGTGTGCCGTGTGCGCAGCTTCTGCACAAACCAACCAGTGATCATCCACTGCAGTGGTTTGTACAGGACACACGTGTGCTTGCAGCCTGAACCACGCGTCAGAGATTCTGGCCAAATAAGGGCATGCTTTGTAAGGTGCAACGATTCAGTGCCGAAGAGTGGCCTGGAGAAGTGCCGACATAGTCCACTGTAATGACGAGAAATGGACACCACCACTGCAGTCAATCTTCCACAAGTGCGGTATGTTTTCCACTGAATGCGACCTCATACCAGTCAATGGGCAGTTTTCTCAAATTGGAAACGTAGACGTGCACGTAGACGTACAATCTCACCCTGTGGGGTGCAGTCCTCCCCAGATACTTGTATTTCCCTTTCATTCTGAATCAAATTTTACTCTTGCTTTTTCAATTCTCTGAGAAAAGGGTGCAAATAATAAGACAGCAAACATTTTAAATGAAGAAAATAAAATATTTCTTGCTTTGGAGTCAAAGGTTTTGTGGTGTAAAGGATCCCACAGGGTGAGGTTCTAGGTCTAGGTTCACGCCTGCATCTACGTTTTACAATTTGCGAAAACTCCCAAATGCTTGTGTGCTTGTGTCGGAACACTGCGACTGATCAAACACGGAGCTCCGCTCCTCTCCTGCCTTTGATGCCAAATTAATTGGAGGTTTACACGTCGCGAATCCCACATTACACGAGCTCGGACGGTCGTTGTCCTGCGGCGTGTGGAGTGGGTCAGTCAACCCTGTGCTTTGCCTCCACCGTGGGCTGAGAAACGCGTGCGTGGGTGGGTGAGGCCCAGAATTGTGTCAACATTGACAAAGCAACAAGTGCTGCTGACGGACAGGGTTGTGACCGCTACAGGGGTGGCAGGTGTGGAGCCAAGATTGGTCGGGGGTGGGGGTGGGGTTGAGGGGAAGTCTGGACTCCCAACTTTAAAATGTCGTGTGATGGACCAAACGGAACGCACACACACGCACATACAGACACACACACACACAGACATACACACAGACATACACACACACAGACATACACACAGACATACACACGTACACACACACAGGCACACACACACACAGACACACACATACCATACACACAGACATACACACACACGCACACACACACACACACACACACATAGAACAAGATCAGGGCCCCCGTGTCTCCGTCCCTGTGTTGAGATGTGGCTGCAGGCGCCACCAATACACGCCTCTCAGCAGGCGACTTCTCCAAGTGTCACAGTTCAGCTAATTGTTCCTGGGCAGCAAAGGATCTGCTCTTGACAGATGCCGTCACCGGGAAGCTGAGCTGATACCTAATTACCTCACGTGTCGCGTCAGACCGGCGTGAGGCGCATATGGTGCGCAGAATATTGCACCCAATATAGACACGCACACACACACACCACACACACACACCATACACCATACACCACACGCGCACACGCATACACACACACCACACACCATACACACACACACACACACACACACCATACACCACACACACAACACACACCACACACACACACACAACACACACACACCACAGGCACACCATATGCCACGTACACCACACACACCATACACCACACACACCACACACACACCACACATACACCACACATCACACACCACACACACATCACACACACACACCACACACACACACACACACACACACCAGTCAAACGGGGATGGAATTCAGATTGTCTGGGGCATCACTTCGCCTCTCGGAAACACCTCCGCTGGAACGACGAAAAGTTCAGAAATCCGGATGCAATTTGTCTGGACCACGAGATTCGACTGCGAATTCATGGGTGGATCCAGGAATCGGTCGAGAAAAACAATTCCATATTTGGAGAAAGAAAACAACAGGAAGTCAGCAGTCAACCGGAAGTTTGAGCCCTGCATGAGGATTTCCTTGCTCTGAGGCCAAATTGAAGAGTTTATCACACACTTCAGTGTGTAACTTTGGCCGTTTCATTCCCAGGACACATCGAACAACGTCCCAAGGTCATTTTCAGTGTTGGTCATGGAAAACTGGCAAAACTTCTTGTCTGAAGCAACACTCACCTGGCACTGAGCCTTTTGAGTTTGCAGGACAGGTGGGGGGGGGGGCAAGGTTATCGAAGACCGTCTCAAAATAGACCGATTGGAGGACCGTACATCTTTGTGTTTGGTCAAAAATTAAAACTTCCTATGCCACATAAATGTGTTTGGTGCAGCTCATCAACCCACAGTTCAGGGATCTTATGATCACAGCGAAATGACCTCTTTTAACTATTTAAAAATTGGATAAACTTGTCTATTTGCTATCAGAGATTAATTTTTCCTGTTATCATACAATTTCTTAGAATTACAAGGTATTTGTGCTTCTTTTTTCTCTTAAGTTTACACATAGATGTCTCAACCTATCACTGTAGTGTCAGATAGATCATCATATTTGATTTTTTTTTTGGTTCATTGTTGTACTCAAGAGTACAAAAATTTAAATTTTTTATGGATAGAAGGTACTACCAGGCAGGGCAAGATGTACTTGCAATGTTCTTGTCAGTACACATACAATTGTACTTGTGAGAACACTTTACAGTCCTCCGATCAGTCTATTTTGAGACGATCCTCGTACATCTGGACCCGCCGCTGGAATTCACTGTGAATGTCGGAAAGAGCGATTGTTCGGGAAACAACGCGTTGGCAATTTCGCTGTTGGCAGGGTGCGGGCTGGCATGTGCAAATCATTGTCCTTGAAAGGTCGTCCGTCTCGCAGAGTTCGCAGTCAGAGGGAGATCGGAGCATTGTGGAGTCTCGCGCGAGTTTGTGCCAATCCAGGGGCTGGAAAATCTGTGCAGGGTGGGTCCTGATCTTCTGTACCCGGTGAAATCGACTCTGCAAAATGTTGCAATCATTGCATACCAGGTGCGTTTCAACGTTCAAATTGTTGTTGTGGTTGAGATCCCCCGCCCGGCGGTTGACACCGTTCCCCAAGGTTTTCACGCGTTTGAGCTGGCTATTGTTTCAAATCTGACTGCGGAATTTGATCAGAATGGAATTCTGGTATTCTGAATGTATTTCGCCACCGAGGCTGCGATTTCCTCTCATTTTCCAGCTGATGTCAAGTTTGAGTGAAGCAGTGTCAAGGTTGATCAATTTCTAGAAAGAGTGAAGGCAGAGAGATTTCTACAAGAACGCAAAGCTGGTGTGTACGCTGTACAAACGTGGCAGTCCCCTCCCCCGAACACGTCCAATTGGGACCAGTATCTCGGAAGAAGAACTACCTCCTGATGGCTGATTGTGGTAACAACAAGAAGAAACCAGAGGAGCAACCATTCCTTTTCCTGCCCGGCCATTTCAGACCAGGACCTTTAGTGACCAGACACCTGTGCCTCTTGGATTTCGTTCAACTTGAAAGAGCCAGGTTAGAGTACTCTTCAAACACCACTTGAAGCCTTGACGAGTACTTGGTCATTTCAAGGTCAGTCAAAAATGTCCAAGCAGTGGTGTGTCCTGGTACTCGGTGTCGGGCCACTTCGTTGCATTGGGTCCCACTGGAATTGAGGGCCGCGACGCGCGGATTGCATCCCTGAACACGCTGTCACAGGTTGTGACGCAGCGCTCACACATTTCACTTGCTCAAGGGCGTAATCCTTGACATCTTGAGTGAACCCAGCTGCAAATTGTTGTCAAACTTCTTACTGCAGCTTCTGTGTGAGAGGTGAAGGGCCTGAGATAACGAGCGGCGTGTGTTCGGAGACCCGAGTCAGCCTCCAAATGAGTTCGCACGTCGGGGTGTCGTGATGATCCACGCTTTGTGCGGATCCGTGTGTGTGTGTGTGTGTGTATGTGTGTGTGTGTGTGTGTGGTGTTGGGGAGCGACGCAACATCACACACACACACACACACACACACCTCATCAGGTCACACAGCGTGTCGCTCACTGCAACACAGAGATACAGGGGCTGTGGTCACACACACACACACACACGCACACACACACACACACACACCGTATGAGGTCGTCCAGCGTGTCGCTCACTGCAACACAGGGATACAGGGGCTGTGGTCACACGCACACACACCACACACGCACACACACCACACACGCACACACACACACACACACACACACACACACACAGAGAAGGGGTTCATTCCTTTGCGTTCTCTCCACCACAAGACGAATCCTTCACTTTCAGCATGTCAAATTTTTAAAAATGGTCAGACACCCCTCCCTGGATCTGCTTCGGCTTCTTCCCCATGTTGTCTAATGAGTTCCCGTCCCCTGCCGTCTGAAGGCTGAAGGAAGTCGGCTGACGAGGAACCTTGAGACATCTCTGTGAATGAATTTTGAGGCCCCTGGTGAGTCAACCTGCAAATAAGCTCACGCGTCTGCATGGTGTCGCAGTCGTCGTGTTGCTGCGCAAAGGACGCAACAGGAGACGGCCGGATCTGGGCGAGGTCGTGATCGGCGTACCCACCAGTGGGTTGATCTAACACAGAGGGGGACTGTTCTCCGGCCAGGGGAAGGGGCTGAACCCCCTGGATTGGCCCCTGATTTGTGTGGATGTGAATAGGACAGGACCTCAGGGTTCAGCCGTTGCTGATAAAGTCATGAGGGATCTAACGCCCTGATATCAAATTTGACATTGTTGACAAGAGGAAAGTGAAACGTTGTGGCAGACAGTACGAAGTTGGGCGGCGGGGGGGGGGCAAAGAACTTTTTTTGAGAGTCAGGGGCGCCCCCCGGGTGACTCCCCCCCCGTTCGCGGTCATGCCTGAGACAGATCCTTCCCAAATCGTCAGCACGCCTCTCGCAGGGAGACATGCGGTGATCTGTGAGATCTTTTTGCGGAACAGACAAAACAGTGAGGCAAAACCGCAACAGAACAATTTTTATTCGAAGAAACAAGACTTGCTTCGTTGATGAGAAACAATTGCACTTTGAGCAGCAAGGGGCCACGCCCTGTTCTGTCAGGGCTGTTTCACACAGGACGCGTCACACGTGACACTTTTCTCAATGGACGCCATGCCACTGAATGAATGCAACGCCAGTTGGCGCGGACACGTGTACACGTGTAACGGCCTCACTGACCGTATCAACGCTCGTTTCCAACACCGCGCCCTTTTGTAGCGTTAGCAGCAGAACAGTTCAAAATGTCAAAAGGTGTAATACGCAAAGGGCAGCGCAATCAAATGGCAGACGTAAAAGTGAAGTTGTCAATCCTTTTTGGCTGCTGTGTGTTCATTGAGTGTTCAGCCAAGAAATGGCTCAAGGTGAGTGAATTGCGACAGAGACAGACCCAGGGGGACCCTCACACACACACACACACACACACACACACACACACACACACACACACACCCTTGAGCGCCATTGTTTTTCCTTTGTTCTCAACTTGAGATCTGCTCCCCGTGGGTGGGGGGGGGGGGGGGGGGGGGGGGGGGGGGGGGGGGGGGGGGGGGGGGGGGGGGGGGGGGGGGGGGGGGGGGGGGGGGGGGGGGGGGGGGGGGGGGGGGGGGGGG
>JAAUXT010022945.1_pt1 | contig 12060 bp, 10 predicted proteins | sample 7278171 | NCBI WGS metagenome assembly JAAUXT01 (sample SAMN14350112, study PRJNA611818) | marine sediment metagenome | isolation source: surface marine sediment (1.8m) | place: French Polynesia: Moorea | collected 2018-08
CATGACAGACATAGCAAGAGGTTGGTGTTGAAGCTGTGACAGAAATAAGCTGTTCACAGATGAACCGCCAAAACAGAACTGAAGCAAATTCCTGCCGAAAAAAGGGCAAAACGTCCGACGCAAAGCAGCTGAAAAGGCCGCGAAACCAGATCAGACAACACGTCAAAAAATTGACATGCGTCAAAAACATCTCTAGAGACATCTGATTGATGCGCGTCAAAATTAATGCATCCTGTGTGGCCACCTACATTGGAAATAGTGCTAGATGTTCGGACGCGTCAAAAATTGATGCGCGTCAATAATTGACGCGTGGCCTGTGTGGCCACCCCTTGAATCCCTCAAAACAGGTTTCTGACAATCGTGCGCACTCTGCATGGGCACAACTCAACACCAAAACGAAGAGTGCTTGTGATCGAATTGATGGGTTTCTGGAAGAGAATCTGCACAGTTCTGGCTCGACCTGCAGCTGTGCAGGAAGAAAAGCATTGACCGTGCAGCGAAGCTCAATAGTTAGAGATGTTTGCCGGCCGAGGGAAGGGATTTCGGTCACGTTTTTCCTAAAGGAAGCAACACCACGCATGAGGAACACAGGCACTGCAGTGGAGTGCCTGTCATTTCTGTGGATCTCGTGAACTCTGGAAAAGACCGTCAAACTCTCCTGTTGAGCATAAACAGGTTTGTCTTAGCGTTTGCCTGCAGACACTTGGAGATTGATAAGGCCAGACCATCTCTGGCGGAACCATGATCGGGGTCGGAGAGGCCCAACTTGATGCTGACTGGTCGGTCATGCAAATGTGAGTTTGTACAGTTTGACGTACAAAAAGGAGAAACCAAGCACGTGAGGCAAAAAATGGACAATCTCGCAGAACCTTCATCTGCCTGTCGTTGACAGGAGTCTCTGAGTAAACCAATGGTATTTCAGAGAGCAGAACCCGGTCAGGAGCAGGAGGGGCTCTGCCTCTTCAAGTCCGTCAACCTCTGAAATGCGCGCATTCAGAGACACTATATCTGCGATTCCTGGGTAAAGTCTGGCACTCATGCACCAGGTTGTGTCTGGCAGCCACGTACATCTATCTCATTGATTAAATCTGTGGCAGGACTCCCTGACTTGCACTTTCGGACGACCCTGAGCAACACGACGTTCAGGTTCGAACATAGAAAAGGTTCCCACTTTGTCTGAACGCGGAAATGACTTTTCGAAAAAGAAAATGGAAAGAAGGTTGCACACGAGAAGTTCAACAGAAACAGAAAATGCATGGCTTGTGCAGGGTGCGTGTGGCACAAGGAGAAGACTGGGAGTCACAAACAGGCTCTTCTTCAGCAAAAGCAATGGATGCTCTGTCTGGACTCATTTTAAAAACTCCGGCAGTGACTAATGGAAAGTGTTGCTTTGCAAAACTCACAGGGGCAAACTATCCATTTAACACTCCATCTCCCCGGTGCAGCAGGAAGCCAGGCTCCGAAGTGCGGACCTGACACAGATACGGGCACAGAAGATTCCTGGGTGGCAACAAATGAGCCCATTTCACTTTGGAAATGCTGGACTGAAGAATATTGATTTCATTACACAATTTTCTGTACAGCAAGAAGATTCCTACAAGGAAGAGCCTGCAATGGTGATGAATGAATGAATGTGAAATGGACCTCCTTTCTTGTGTGGTCTGTTCTCTCTTGCAACATTCTGCGCTATTCTTCAGCGGCTACCTGTCAAGAGCCAAATTCCATCTCCCTTGCAGTCGTGGGGGCTTGAACCAATGTGCCAGTTATTGAACGGCAGAAGCAAACTTTGTGAAGCTTTGTCCTTTATAAAAACTATGTTCCACATTGCAGATTGTTACCATTCTCCCATTTGAACTGGCAGTGAACCTCCTCAACTGCAATTGGCGTTGCTGTCCTGCAATAACCTTACTGGCGCTCTTTCCAGGCTTCTTGAATCAATATCAAGCAATTTTGGCCAATTTCTACCCATATGCCTGTCCAGTGACACAAAGGAAACATGATAGTTTCCTTGAGAAAATCAATGCAGAGAAACGTTCAGATGGGTTGTGCAAACAAAAGGTCTTGACGAAGATATTCGAGTGTTCGTGTACACGCACGGCTCCACGAATCCCACTTCTTCGTTTTCTTCCGGTGGCAGTTTGGACAAGGCAGCTTCATTCCAAACAACTGCATGCAGTGTGAGTGCCGAAAAGATCAACGCTGAGAAAGTGGTTTCAGTTTCTTTCAACACAAACATTTCAACGTTTGACAAATTCGACAATGAATTTGTCCCAGAGACAAGTACAAAGTTGAAACTTAAGCCTCTCGCTCTCGCTCTCGTTCTCAAACAACCCCACCAGCGCCGTCGAGTTCTTTTTGGCGGAATATCAGGTGGTGATTCAGACAGTCAGAGTCCTTGGTCGGTCACCACAGCTGCGCTGTCCGCGCACGTTGCTGCTGTCTCGGAGAGACATACCCGGCTGTGCAGGGCCTCAGCTGTTGGGGACGTGTCCGTTGCTCGTGCGCAGCGCCGTCGTCTCGGGAGGGGCGCTCCGCTTCTCCTCCTCGTACTGCTTCACCTGCAGCAAAACCGCACCAACCTTCACCAACACACCCTCAAGGGTACAGGAAGAGAAAAGAACATTGCCATTCAAGACAAGACCAGTGATTCCTTTGGGTTTTTCTTGCTCGTCATTGTGTAGGTTCAATATGAGCTGGTGAGGGTTGAACAAAGAAAGGATGAAAGAAAATACTCACCCTTTCCACTGCATCGTGCATGGAGAGCTTCCCTTCTTTGACGCGGATCATGAGTTCGATTCTCTCTTCATCCGGCATAGTTATTTCGCTGGCGCTCAGGTCCCCTGAAGCGGGAAGAAAAACGTGCAGTTTTGTCTTTAGCCACAAATGCAGCGGCTGCAGATTCTCTTTGTAAAACCCGTAGCTTCGAGAGGAAGTATCGTATTCAAGTTTGAGAATGGAAATGTGCCAATCGGCTTGTGAATTAGTATTTCCTGGGAAAGGCTTGTGCTGTTACCTTTGTATTGCCTGTAGACATACTTCTTGGGTGGTTTCTTGAATCCTCCCCGAAAGAAGTTTCCCAGTGTAAGGCTTCTTCTTTTCATGGTTGCCTCCTCTTCATTCATCTGGCATTCTGTGTGTTTTACAAACAAAATTTTCTCAGGCGAATGGGGAATGAATCTGAAGACAGCTTCCAATTTGCACATGTACTTCAATTGTCAGTATTTCTGGAGGAGACTTTGGAAATTTGAAAACGAAGTGGATTCTTTTGCTTCAGATAAATCAAAATGATGCAAAATAACTCAAACAAAGGAAGTTGATAGTTTCTCGAAGAAAACTGTGGTTGCCATTCTTCGCGCAGCTTCAAAGGCTTCTTGCCAAAAAACAGGAATATCTACCATGCATCAATTTGTCAAAATAAATTACGATTTCTGCGATTTTCAAACCCAAGAATAGTCAACACTGAGACCCATTAATTGATTGTGAATATTTTACTTGCCAGTCATTTCTTCGAATCTGAGTTGCGGCAGCAAAGGCGACCTGAAGGAACAGAAGCAAACGCTCCTGAATAATTGGGTCACTGTGTCACGTGTTGCGGCGATCCGTCTTGTTGAAATAATGTGATCAAATTGATATGAAGACATAAATCAACATTGGAAGACTCATTATGTTCACACAGACCGAACCACAACACAACGACACGCGAACCTTCCAGAATACAAAACAAAACGGAAAGATGGATGTGTGGAGTTTAAAAGGCTCGCTGGTCACCTCGCGGCTTTAAGCGGCTCTGATTGTGATTTGGGCCGGAGCATTTGCGCCCGATGTGAATCTACCGTGAGCAATAAATGGCCATAAACAGAAGTGGAACGGTCACTCGGAGAATGGACACGGGCTCAGATTGGTGGCCCGTGGAAATGAAGGGGTTTTGCTCTTCTGGCTTGATGTTCGTTTTATTTGTCGGTTGTCTCCCCTGGAGTGACCTGATGATCCATTGCGCCCAACGAGCCCGCTGCGCCCAACAGCTCTCAGAGTTAAGGTCCGCCCCCTTTTGCACGGACATGATCCGCGAAACAACATCCAATCTGAGGATATTGTGTCCTGATTGCCTGAGTCTTTCTGCGAACTGAACACAAGAAGCAAGTGGCGCAAAAAGCGGGAGTCCGAGATTGACTCTGTCAGATAAGTGATTCCCAAACATGAATCAAGTGACCAGGGCGCATTTTGCCTACTAATGTGGCAATGTGCTCAATTAGGTCAACCCTTGTGTGTCATGGGAACGGCCTACAATGATTTTATCAGAAAGGGGACGATTCTGTATGACTTTCTGGGGTGATTTTTGTTCAGCCTTGTTGCTGAGGCAGAATTAATCGCAGATCAATGTATTCAAGATGACTCAAAAAGAGGCTGTGCGCAATTGTCGATTGTCCTCCCCGCCCAGTCAGCATAGCCACGGTACTCATTGGTGTTTTGTTTCCAGACTCAGAGTGTTGGTTCAGAATTCGACACAACACAAAAGGGCCAACCGACCGTCAGAATGTCCAACTGTGTCCGTTGTATCTTCTGAATTTCTGAAGATAGCTGTCCAGTTCAGTCTCAAAATAGCATTCAAATCTCAGAAATTCCCCACCTGCTGGAGTGAGCTGGAGAAGCCTTCAACGACGCGTCCAGCTCCAGCGGGTCTTCATAAATGTTGGAAGGCTGCAATATAAGCACAATGTACTTGTTCTGTTTCGTTTGTGTGGTTTCAACAAAAAATTTCAGGGGGTCGAAATGTTCAGGATTGTTTTTGTAGTTGACAATTTTGTCTTTGCGAACCCCAAGAAGCGCAGGAAGTGGACAAATGATATGCAGGCTGTGAGAAGAAGACACGCTACAATGAAAAGGAATTTCGGACTCGGGGGGGGGGGTCACTGATCCACCATCGACACATTTCAAGACGGACTCACGGGGGGCCTGGGAGGCAGCGGCGGTGGGATGGAGCGGTGACACTGGCCGTTGACGCTGTACATGAAGGAACTGTGCAGCCACTCACGCTCCTCCAGCGGCTGAAACACAGGCGAATCACAGTGACCACACGACTTCTTCCAAAGAGAACTCGAGCAAACCAATTTCAACTCAAAAAGTGCTGTGCGTCCTGCAACCTGTTCGTCCAAAAAGAGTTTGCAAGCAGATCGTCAGACTTTCTGCCACAAAAACAACCTCATCTGACCAAGAGTCTTTGAGCGTGTGCGCTTGCCACGGAGGTTGGTACTCACAGAGGGGGTATCACAGGCGTTGTTGGACTGCAGCGAGCGGCGCAGGTCGAGCAGCACGTGCAGCACGTCGCGCGGCGCCGTCAGCAGGTCGCAGGCGTAGCGCCGCGCCAGCCGCTCCCACTGCACCGAGGCCGTCTGCGAAACACAACACGCACGTGCGCTTATTCAGACTTTTTGTCCAATTCGCCAATATCAGAACGCAATCAACACAGACAGACAGGCAGACAGACAAACAGACAGACAGACAGACAGACAGACAGACAGACACACACACACACACACACACACACACACACACATGTGCGCAAATGAGCACAAGGATCGAGCACGCAAAAAAAGAAACAAAAAATGCAAACCCAATGCACTCACTCTCCCACGAATGAAACTTGATCAACAGTCGTTTCCCTCACGAGTGAACATTTCGATGGACTCCGCGAGTTTGAATGTTATCGCAGCTTCCAGCTTTTCCTGCACTCGAAACAAAAGCAATTGAACCAAGGGTCGCTCAACGCAAAATGAAATACGAGTACAGCTACTCTGTTGCATGAAACAATTTGGAGTTTGAAACCAATTTTTGAGGCGTTCACGAACTGGCGTTTGGCGTGTGTGCTGTCGGTGTCACAAGAAGTGAACACATTTGATAAACCATTGGGTTGATAAATATATACGAGGCTCGTTTCCAAAGAGATGCATATCGATCCAGTACGGACTCACCCTGGATTTCTCAGCAATTTTCTTCAAGGTGAGTCCATGTCGATGGTATGGCTTTATGGAAACCAAAAAACTGCATGGATCTCATGGACACAAGTGTACTTATTCATGATTTTTTAATCTGCTGACAAGTGAGTATTCACCAGTGAGTACCAACAGCAACAAGAGGTAAATCCGGTCAAACATTGGTGTTAATGTCTCTAACAACTCCATATTTGAACAGTAGAAACCACTGTCAGTCCACAGGATCTGAGTGTCATAGATCTGCACTTGAAGTATTCACCCCTTGTGGCAATGCAGCGGCGCAGGCAGTCTGGATAGCAGTCCATTGCTGCCTGGAATTCTCTTGTGGGGATCCTTGCAATGGCCAAGTCCACTGCAGTTTGCAAGGCTGCAACATTGGGGAAGCGCATTCCTTGGATCTCTGTCCTCAGGTGTTGGAAAATCCAGTTGTCGCATGGTGATAAGTCTGGTAAATAGCCAGGATGGTGCATCTGCTTGACACCTTGTTGGATCAGGAAATTTTGGCAGAGCTCTGCACTGTGTGCTGGAGCACCATCTTGAAGGAGGGCCCAGTTCTCCCTCCTCATTCTCCTTCTTCTGCGGCGTGCTTGGAAAGCAGTCAGGAAGGACTGGAGAGTTTGTCGATACAGCCTTGCAGTGATGCCACACCCATTGGGCACGAACTGATGGAAAATGACTCTGTGTCTGTCAAAAAAATGATGAGCATCACCTTCTGTGTTGCCATTTCAATGCAGGGCTTCTGGGGCCAGTCTTCTCCAGGTGAGAGCCAAACACTGCTGCTCCTCTTGTCTTCTGGAGTCCACACATGGAACCAGGACTCATCTTCTGCAACAACAGTTTCCACTGGATTCAATTGTCACTGCATTTGGTGCAGGCTCTGTTGGCACATCCAGACATGTCTGTCTTTTTGTGCTCTGGTCAGGAAGTGTGGAACCCACTTTGCTGGATATTTCCTTTTGCACAAATCCTTCTTCAGAATGCAGAAACTTGTGGTTAGAGTCAGGCCTGTGTCTTGAGCAATTTGTCTGACAGAAGACCATGGCTGGTTCTGCACAACTCACCTGATACTCTGGATCACTGCAGGAGTTCTTGTTTTTGGTCAGCCTGACTTCAGCAGGTTGTGGATGTCATCCGGATTTGCTGTCAGTCTCTGCATCTACCTCTGCACAGTTGTCCTTGAAACAGCATCACATCCATGCACAGCCACCAGTCTATCATGGACACCTTTGGCATTCAATCCCAGTTGCTGAAGAAGTCTAATTTCCACTCTCTGATCCTTTTTTTCCAGAGCCATGACTTTGAAATTTCCCTCCAGTCAACCAGCAGTACACAAAAATCGCAACTGTCTCACCGATCAAAATGCACTCCAGTGCAGAAGAGGCAACTGTACTCTACCAAACTTGATATGCATGAAGGACAGTTCCTTCTGCATCTGATCCTCCATTGTCAAAAAAATCCTCCACTGGACACATCCGTACTGGATCGATATGCATCTCTTTGGAAACGAGCCTCGTATATAGTTGGTTCTTTTTCACGACGTTGTCCAGTGGTGAGGACACGAATGGCTTTGGCTGAGTCATGCAGGGGCAGACCTTTTCTTGACTTTTGACAGCAACGTTTACAAGCGAGATGTTTGCATGGTCGGCAAAAAAGTTGTGTGCAAAAAGTCTGATCACTGCTCTCGTCGAGGCTGCTCCCCATGTCAATGTTTTGCCAGGATTGATCAACAGTTCCAGGAAGCTCGTCTGGCAATACATCCCGAGGCGTGACAAGAACAGCTGCAACCTGCGCAATTAATGACGAGCGAGTTGCGTGCTGCCGTAACTTCACTTCATTGTTTTCTCTAATTGATGCGGTTCGTGGCCGCCGACTTGATACGATCCACGTTCACCTCGGTCTGCAAAACATGATGCAGTCAATTGCACTCCGGGCAGGGCTGCCAACGAGCCCACATCGATGGTTTAGGGCAGGAGATCTGCGGAGGATCCGGACCAAATTCCTGCAGGATTACTCTGCTCTGATGAGGCACGGTGGAACACAGGCATCGCCAGGACGTGGCTTTGTTATTTTGCAGGGATATGGATTGCAGAAACAGACGATGCTGCCACATTCATCAAAAGATATTCCTCGACCTGTCCATGTTCCACTTCCGCCGTTTGACTTCTGCTCAGGCAGATTAGCATGCTTTGTGTGACCCGAGTGCCTGGGATCATTATTGTAGCCATAATAATGCATGATCAGTGACTGCAAGGCAAAAGTCGCTGCGAAAGTGCGCCAAGCTGATTCCAGCGGAACCTTGAGGTTACATGCATCGCTCACTCTGCAGCTGTTCGTGTCAGGTTCTGTCTTTGAAAGGCGACAAAGGCATCGGTCACCTGTCACCGCAGAAGTGCGGTCGTTTGATGGATGCCTTTTGTGTCTGACCATTTCTTGTGCCGATCAGTTTTGCGCGAATAAAGCAGCTGCAACGAAACATGCAGTCGACGAGCTTTGAAGTTGATACTTGCAAGCAGACTTTCGAGTGTACCGTGTGAAACGTTCCATCATCACTGCAGTGGGACTCAAACCTAAAAGAGCGTAATGGACGTTCACAAAAAACTTTTTCAAAATATCCTTTTTGATTTTATTTCCCGCTGCGGCTGAAAAACAACAATGAAACCTCTGGCGTTCAAGTCCCTCAGCACCATTCCTGTCTGATGAAGTGCAGCCGAAAACTCAGGACTCCAATTGAAACTCTTTCCCAACTGACAAAAGCAACTCCTAAATTCTGCAAACGCATCATCGCAAAGCTTTCAACGCTTCGACATGAACCGTAAGTTTGCCAGGAACGTAATTGTCTGAAAGAAAACAGACATGTGCAAATGCCATGCAAGTGAAACACGCATGCAGTGACCCCAGTTGTGGGGTTCTTCTGCAGTAACGCGCGTAAATTCCGTGACATCGGTCAGGCAGCTTCCCCAAGTTGATTCTCTTCTGTGATCTCTCTGTGAAGTGCACATGTGTTCTCGCGGGCCATCTGCAAATTTACTCGTGACAATGGGTTTGTTGCCCTGTGCGCACTTCGTGGCATTGCAACAACATTCGGTATTCAGCTCACGCATGCTGCAGTGTGTACTCACAGGTTCTTGGTTTCCATAATTCTCCAGATTGATTCCGTCTTCACTCAATTTGTCCTGAATTATTGCAGTTAACTGCAGTTTAGAAAACGTTACTAACGATGAGTGTGTAGAGGTTGAACAGTGCGTTTGCGTGTTGAAACTTGGAGGCGGTCCACACGGAGGCTGGGAAGCGGCGGGAGACATGTTCTGTAGAACGGGCGGCAAGGCAGACAGGCCCACACGCTCGTTGTCCAACTTGGAAAATCCGTTGAGGCAGTTGTGCACATGCAAATGTGGAATGTCACCGTTGTCCATCAACGAAGAAGGTTCGTCGTGCATGAACGAGGTTTCTTCCACACCATTCACGATGTCCTTGGACCAGGGTCCGTCTTGTTTCGGATCTGGTTTGGCCTCACTCTGCAGGGCTTTCAGTCTTTGGTACTCTGGATCCAGCGTGAAATACACCCTGGCTCCTCCGTATTTCAACAGCACATTCACCGCTTCCAGTATTGTCTTTCTGTGACTTTCTTTCGTGACTCCAATAGCATCGAGGTCGGCATCCCCAATTTGCTTGCAAACTTCCAAGTCATCGTATCCATTGTCTATGAAACTCTGCGTGTACTGCACCATCCCGAGGGATCTCAGCCAGTTCTCAACGATGCTCACATCCATGCCCGACCAAATCATTTTGTCTGCTCAAATCCAACGCATGACAAACAAAACTGCGTGAAGTTTCAATGTCTACATTTCAACTTTTCGAACTGAGAGTGACACACAGAAAATCCAGCTCCGTCTGTTTTGACTCGCGATGACAGCTGCGTGCAGTGCTGACTCACAACTGACTGTGAGGACTGCCTCTGCTTCGCGGGAGCTGTTAGGGCTCAGCGGTCTCCAGCTTTGTGCACGCATGATATCATTTCTCGCAAAACCAACTGCTTTCTTGCTTTTCCATTTCGTAATCACTGCACGCGCTTTCAAATTGGTTGTGGAGCAGATGTTTCAACCGTGCTGAACATCAAGTTTTGAGGGCGGACAATTGCGATTCGCTATGAAACATTGCTTCATATTTGCCATTGGATGGATCGGAAAAGTTTGGGCTTTTTCCTTTTTATCGTGTTGGCCCAAATTAATTGTTGCACAAATGTTTGTAGGAAAGACATGTTTGAGTGATGTTTGAAAATTTTTTTGTCTCTCCGATTCCAATGTCCAGGTACTCGTACACCCAGTGAAGAAGTGCGCAAATACCAGCAGTCGTCATTTTCTGATGAAAAACATTGCTTATTAGAAATCACAAGCTCAAGTTCAAATTCAATAAACTGGCATAAAGTACTCAGTCCAACTGCAGAAAATTTCAACATTCACACTTTTTCATGGATTGACTGGACGTCACTTTGAATGGGAGTGGAAAACCCCAGCTTGGAGCCAACTCTGATAAAGTTGTTCACCAAACTCAGCTTAGATGGAATTATATACATTTGTTGCGTCATGTGCGAACCGCAAGCAGTCTGGAGAACTCTATTGCAGCCTGGGTATTTTTGGCCAACCCCTGCCAAACTGGAATTGTTTCTTCCGAGGTTCAGCCTCTAACTTTTGTCTACTGTAGATAACACTTGACTGCCTCTAATCCCTGTCAAACCCTCAGGGCAACAACTGCAGGAGGTGTCTTCAAGCTCTGTGGGAGGTAATCAGACAGTGTAATGCCAACTCCAACCCCATCATGTCCAGTCAACATTGCCATCTTCGACCCAGCCAAACAAAGTGGACAACTTCAGCCTGTGCAGGAAGTAGCCTCAGCTTTCCACTCCATAGTTGGGCCAAAGGCAACCTTCAACCTTGAACAGCCAGGTCCCAAGCAACCACAAAACAAGGCAACATTTGCTTGGCCAAAGAGAAAACACAGTGGGGAAAATTCCAGCCTCCAACTTGTTTGGCTGCAAGCATTCAAATGTGACAACAAAATTTCACAAAAAGTTTGCCAAGGTGGAAATTATAAGCTCACAATGGCTACCGAAGTAAAACATGCCAATTTACTTGATAGAGTGGACCGGCCAACCAACTTGGTCATGTCAACATGAAGACATGTTCACAGAAGACAGAGATGACATGCAACTTTTCTGGCAAGCGTGCAGCAAGTTTCAGCAAATGATGTGTCCCATAATAATTCCTTCAACCTTCTATCTGCCACATTTTGAAATCTTCAATTTCAGGGGGTGGGTCCATTCATTCTCTGCATCCAAGAATTGACCAAACTGGGAACAAGTCTGTTTCTGGAAGTGGGCTGTCTGTTGCACAATTTACAAGATTTTGAAGTTTCATTTCAAGCAGAGGGGTGTCCAAAAATGTTGCACCTGGGGGTTCGTACTGTCGGTCTGGGAGGTCCTCACACACCTGGGAAAAAACATGATTTTAATCTTGTGCCAAAGTTCTGAGCTTCACAGTCAGTGCAAAAAACCAGTATCGGATTTACTCGTACAAGCAGCAAAAGTCAACAACAAGATCACATGGCGGTGAAGACACACGCCGTGTCACAGTTGAGGTATCCATAGTAGAGCTGTAGAGCTGCAAAACAAAATGGCAGCCCCCATGTATAATGGCTAACCCCACATAAGAAAAAACAGCAGATGAAGAGATCCATAGCAGAGCTGTAAAACAAAATGGCAGCCTTATATCCATATAATCTGATATCTGTAGTAGAGCTGTAGAGCTGCAAAACAAAATGTCAGCCCCCAGACCTGTATAATGGCTGCCCCCACATAAGAAAACCAAAATGGCTATTCTCACTTGAGAGCCCAAATGAGATGTTGCCTCCTTGGTTGCCAGCACTCAAATGATACTTGTGCTGTTTCCCAGGCCCAAAGGCCCTGAATTGGCATAAACACTCCTGGGGGGGAGTCCCACTGGCCAAAAATTTTCTGAGTCCAAAAACCCTAACAAAATTGAATTTTTTTTTGAGGTCAGATCTGCACCTCCCA
>JAAUXT010032679.1_pt1 | contig 12059 bp, 16 predicted proteins | sample 7278171 | NCBI WGS metagenome assembly JAAUXT01 (sample SAMN14350112, study PRJNA611818) | marine sediment metagenome | isolation source: surface marine sediment (1.8m) | place: French Polynesia: Moorea | collected 2018-08
ACACACACACACACACACAAGCGCGCGCACACACACACACACACACACACACACACACACACACACAAGTACACACACACACACACACACAAGCGCGCACACACACAAGCGCGCGCACACACATACACACACACACACACACACACACACAAGTGCGCGCACACACACACACACACACACACACACACACACAGATAAAAACACTTGTGCCACGTCAAATGTAATTTTCAGTGAAATGTCCATTTTCCAGGATTCTCGACGCTGCTACAAGCGGCGGCTCTGCGGGAGATGACGAGCCCCACCAGGGGAAGTCCGCTGCGCGCGCCGACGCTACAGACGCCGAGCCCGAGCGACGACACGCCGCGGCTCCCGGGCCGTTTCCAGGGCAACGCGGCTGCGCGCTCGCTGCCCACGACGCCGACGCACACGGGAACGCTGATGGCGTCCTCCAGCGGCGGCAGCAGCAACAACACGAACAGCAGCAGCAGCGCGTCATCCGTGACGTCATCAGCAGGTGCTCGTCGCATTCAGTGTGGTGCATGCAGTTTGACTTTTTTGCAGACACTTTCATTTTTGTGCCGCTCCATTCCTTGTGGATTTTCGACCCGTTTCGTGTGCAGTTAAGAAAATAGGAGAAAAACTTGGGAGCGACTCTTGAAAATCCTGCGTTATTGATAACGATCTGTTGCCACACGCAAAGGACAACGGACTCGCACGTGAATTTTATTTCAAACACGTAAACTTGCCTTGAGTGCTGGCACTTCCGACTGAAACCAGAACGAGGGCGGAAGTTTCTCAGGATAAACACCCGCTTTATGTTGGTGTCGTGTCGCAGGCGGCGTCACCACGACGCGGGCGGCGCGTCCGACGCACATCGCCCTGCGCTCGCCCAACGCCCCGGCGACGGCGTCGGCGTCGTCAGCGGCGTCCCCGGCGTCAGCGTCCACGGTGACGGCGCCGCCGGGAGGGGGCGACTCCGCCTACGAGAAGGGCTACCAGGCGGGGCTGAAGCTGCTGCGAGAGACGATCAAGATGCAACAGGTGAGAACCAACAAATTATACCCAAAATTATTGTTGAGTGTATGCGCGGGTTTTGTGTGCTCGAGATCTATACCAGGGAAAAATGAATTTGTTGAAAACAAAAACCTGCATTTGTGATTGAAATGAAACACTGGAAAATCTGTTTTGGGGGAAAATGCTGGCAAATTTGCGAGTGCGTGGACAGGGATTTTCGTACACAATCCCTTTGTCCACAGACGAGACTGATATCAATTTGCATATGCCCTGTAGAACGCTTCGTTTCTTGGTGCAATTTATTTTTTTGCAATGGTGGGTTTTTACGCAGGCTGGACTGACACTGAACGATGTTGTTGTTTTCCCTTTGCACAGGACAAGAAGCAACAGGCGGACGCCTCTGCGTACCACAAGGGCTACCAGCAGTGCCTGGCCATGTTCCGCAACTCCCCGGTCAGCCCGGCGGCGCTGTCCCCGGGGCTCGTGCAGTCGCTGCTGCGGGGCGCCGTGCCCGGCTCCCCGGCCGCCCTCGCCTCCGCCGCCGCCCGCAGCCTCCCGGGGTCGCCCGCGGTGGGGACCCCCGTCCTCGCCCGAAGCCTCCCGGGGTCCCCCGCAGTGAGCACCCCGACGGTGGGCAGGGGATTTTTCGGGTCTCCCGTGGTGGGGACACCGGGGAGAGGCATACCCGGTGCCCCGGGGCTGGTGGGCACGCCCATGCGCAGTGTACCCGGAACCCCAGGTACTCCAGGCACGCCGCACTTGAGAGGGGTGCTCCCCAAGGAAGTGCAATCCCCACTCGTGGTGATTCCCACATCTCCAGCCAGGTCCCCCGTGATAAGTCCACACACGCCTGTACTGGTGCGAACCCCTGTCATCAGTCCGGTCACTGGGTTCCCTGGACCCGGCTCCGTCATCCGACACTCCGCACCGCGCATCCCTGGATTCCCAGGCCCCGCGTCTCTACCCGTCACAATCAAAACTGAACCAGGTGCAATTTCTATGATGTCCATCCCGACCTCCCCAGTGTTGCAAGGCAGGGACCCTGCGCCCAGGGTGACGGACAGAACGCGCACGAGTCCTGTTGTGTCCCCCACTGTAATAAAGACAAGTCCCGGGTCAACAAAGTCTGCAGCAGCTGCAGGGTTCCTGGTGTCGCCGGACGCCCAGCAGAGACGGTCGCCTGTGAGAGAATCCGTCAGAGGGAGCCTGTCACCACAAGGAAGGTCTGCTGGGCGAGGTCAGCTCTCCCCGAGCAGTGAGCACAGTCCGACTCATGGGAATCCGAGGAAACCCGTTGCAACAGCGAGTCCAGTGAAAGAGGCGGCGTCCCCTGTTATCGCCCATGTTCCGGTTCCTGTTCAGCGCATTGCGGCTCCAAGCGCGCCTCCAGTGGTGTCGCCTCCTGCCGCACGAGAGACACCGGGCGTTGTTTCAACAAAACCGGCCACTCCTGCTATTTCTGACATCAGACCCGTCAGTTTACCGACGGTTCACGCCGACGCCAGGCCCGTCGGATTGCCCGCCGTTCAAGCTGCTCCAACGACAGCGCCGCCGACGGTCCATGCCGCGGCGGTGGCGGTGGTGGCGCCGCCGCAACGCCCGACGACGTTCGCCGACCTGACGGATACGTCTCCGCTGCTGCAACTCGCGACGGCGGCGTTGAGTCAGGAACGCCAGCCCGTGACGCCGACGCGCATCGCGACGACGCAGCCGCGCGTTCCCGTGCGCAGCCACCAGGTGGCGCCACCGAGCCGTGCGACGAGCTTCGTGGAGAGCGACGAGTCAAGGCCGCCGAGCGCCAGCACCGCCAGAGGTACGAACGCGAGCCGAGCTTCGGACGCGTCTTGAATTTTGGTCTAGGAGGGGGGGGGGGTGGGGCTCGGCGCTAAAAACATCGATGGATCTTCTCGAGCATGGATGTACGAGCGCTGAGAGCAATTTTTGCTCGTGACGTAGTGGGATCCCCCTCACTCTCGCATAAAACTCCTGCTGTACACACCCGTACCTGTTGAGTTGCTGAGAAAGCACCGTTTCACTTCAGCATTTTGCTCGAGGTCCAACATGCACCACTTCTTTCAGTTCGAACGTCACATGTTTTGCAGGCATTCTCTTTCTTGTGGTTTTACCCTGAGTGGCTGATGATGTGTGGTTTGTGTCTGTGCAGGTGAGTGTGAGGAGGAGGAGGAGGAGGAGGAGTACAACAGTTCGAGCAACGACGCCACGTCGGGGTCGGGCGTCGGGGGCGGCGGCGGGGGCGGCGGGGGTGAGGGCGGCAGGAGGAAGAGCCGCAGCTTCTCCGTCTTCAAGACGCAGGTCAGTCGAGTGTGTGGGCGAGTGGGCGTGAGAGAGTTGAGGTGTGGGTGTGACGGAGTGGGTGTGGGTTGGTGTGAGGAAGTGGGTGCAGGTGAGGGAGTGGGTGTGGGTGAGTGGGTGCAAGAGGGCGGGCTTGGGTGTGCGGGTGAGTGGTTGTGAGGGCGTGGGCGTGGGCGTGGGTCTGGAGACGTTGTGGGTGGGTGTGAGCTGGGTGGAGTGTGGGTTTGAACCAGTGAGTGTGAGAACAATCGCAGAAGGGTCTTGACTTGAAAAGTCTCGCCATTGGTAATTCGCTGAAGAATCTCTGTCCCAAAGCTCTGGCTTGGTTTTCTGGCGGTTGCCTCCGAGGAGATCTGCCCATGCCCTTTTCGTGGGACGGAACGGTGATTTGTCTGGTACCCTGTCTGTGTGAACAGCGGTGATTTGACTGGTACCCTGTCCGTGTGTAGAGCGCTGAGAGTTGGTCGCCGGCGCGAAGACGCCGCGTCAGCAACTTGGAGGCGGCGCGGAGGTTTCGACGCCGGAAGCAGCAGCAGAAGCAGCTCATCGCCCTGGTAACCGACCGACCGCCTCACCGCTGCGGCGCCACTTCCGCTGGTCACGTGGGGATGGCAGCGGGAACAGACACGCACGCGCAGGCCAAGGTCGTTTTGAGGCAGAGGTGGACCCCCCCCCCTCCCAATGAATTTGTTTTTGCATGATCAGGAGCAGTACATTGAAATTTCCCATTTTTGGCAGGTTTCCCGCCCACATGCCCTCCACCTCCTTCAAACGTCTGGAATTTTCTTGTGAAATTTATGAAGTTGGGATCGCCACGCCATTTTGAGTAACTCCTCTCCCCCCCCCCCCCTCCCAAAAAAAACAATCTTGGATCAACCTGTTAAGAGTTGGTTTTGGGGCGACAGAGCGCGTCTGTGTCCCGCTGCCATTCTTCCACTGCCTCTCTGTGCCTCTCCTCCGCACCCCCTTCTCTCTCGCCCTTCTGCTTCCCTGAGCACATTGTACAGACGCGAGACGGAGTCAGAGCGCAGCACGTTGTGTTGCAGGACGCTTCCCCCTCCGATGTCGTGCCGCAGATCTACTACCGTCATCGCCGCGACAAGAACAACATGGCGTCGCGCAAATCTCGCGAGAAGCGGCGGCTGCGAGATCAGCAGCTCGAGCAGGTGCGTGGCAGGGTGTGGAGGAGTAGGAGCAGCCAGGGCTGCTGATGCACGGGTGTGCTAGGGCTGACAACTCTCCGTCGGGGTGCGGACACACTGAAGGTGCGGGGTGGGGGGGGGGCGTCGCTTGACGATGCACCCCACAACGCGTCTGTCTTGTGTGAACGCAGCCTGAACCTTGTTTCGTACTGGATGCGTCGTGCGTCGCGTGTTTGCGCAGGTCAATGAGCTCCGTTGTCACTGGCGACGCAGCGCGCATTGAATTGCACAGAACGCAACCCATGACGCAAGCAGTGCGCAACAGACCAAGAGATGTGTGTGAATGTGAAAATTCCCTTGCCTCGCCATCACAGACGAACGATTCACAAGAGAGGCAGACAAGCTGTTTTGAAATTCCTGTGGGTTTTGGAAAGGGAGGGGGGATTTTCACACACACGCACTCACAAGAAAGCGGAAAGTCACGGAGATTTGTTGGTTGCCTGGCGGCCGCGTGTTTCTAATTTCGCATGGATTTGGACCCGTCAACCCTAGTTTAGTTTTGGTGCCAATTTTACACTGTCGTTTGTCTTGTTTCTGTGTTGCTCCCCAGTTTGTTTCTTTTTTCTCACAAAAATCAAGTTCTTTTTGGAGGGTGTTGTTACGGTGTTTCCTTGTTTGGCATTTCGGTGCCACACAAGCGCGGGTGAATTTTGGTTCCTTTTGTTGTCTTTTTGTGGTGACACGTGTGGGAAGCAAGACAAACATTCCCTTGAGACAGGCTTTTCACCGACCTAAACCACAGAAAATGCGAAATTCCACTGTTTGGAAAAGTGGGTGCTGCCCCGCTACCCTGTAGCAAGGGCGGCACCGCCACCCTGCAGAGTGGGCTACGCCGCCACCCTGCCACACACCCGCCGAGGAGTGTACCTCACGATAGGCAGGTTTAGATGCATCCCGTGGCGCGTTGACGTGTCCGGTGTCCCTGTTACGCGCTGCATCCAAACCTGCCACCGGAATCCTGATCGAGACGCTTTCTTTCTCACATTGCACCCGCTCCGCTTTTGTTCCTGCATGATTTTTTACAGTCTGATTTGCGTTCATCTTTGCTGACACAAAGTACGGAGGTCCACAAGAAACGTCAGGTGGAAATTCGTATCAACCGGGGTTTTCCCTTTGACTGGATTTTTGGGTCTTTAAGCTTGGACAAGATCTTCGGAGCCGTGCGACGTGTCACGAAAATTTGTGTTGTTCTTAGCACGAAGTGCGCGTGAGGTCAAGTTGAACATTTTCCATCACACGTTGCGTCCCTGAACAAGACAAAAGGCAGGCTGTGCAAAGTGCGCCACTGCATAGAACCCAAATGTAGAACGTCACGTTCCATGTCCATGTAGATTTCCATGTCATATCCAGTGTGGACAAGTGATCTGGAAAAGAACATGGCATCTCTGCGTTCTATGCTCGCCGTGTAAGCGTTGCATAACCTGCCTGTTGTGCATGGTACTGACTCGGCGACGCAGCATCAATTGTCGGCTCCGAAACACATCGCGTGACTGCACCCCAAACCCATGCATGAGCCCCAGCCGCGTCTCATCTGAGACTTGGTTCATTCGGGAAGCGGCACGTGACTCCACTCCACAAGTCGGTGCGCGCCGAGATGGCGCATTGCGCTTCCAGTGTCAACCAAAAGCGAAGGGCTCTTGAGTACCCCCTCCCCGTCTCGTTCTCAATCTGACCACGCCCTTCATCGCCGTCTCGCAGGAGTGCTACGAGCTGGAGGAACGGAACTCGATCCTGCGCCACAGACTGGCGGAGCTGAAGCGGGAGAAGGAGCTCTTCATCCAGACGGCGTCAGGGGCGCTCTACAGACGAGGAGGTGCGTGCGTGTGTGTGCGTGTGGGTGTGCGTGCAAGCACGTGTGAGTGTGTGTGTGTGCGTGTTTAACAGACTGGCGGAGCTGAAGCGAGAAAAGGAGCTCTTCATCCAGACGGCGTCAGGCGCGCTCTACAGACGCGGAGGTGCGTGTGTGTGTGAGTGTGGGTGTGCGTGCACATGTGTGTGCGTGCACATGTGCGTGCGTGCGCCCATGTGTGTGTGTGTGTGTGTTGTGTCAACTCACAAGGGTCTGGCTCTTCAACCAGACAGCGGCGTTGCATCCATGCCCGCTTTCTGTAGTCACGCCAGACACCACTTTATTTGTGAGATGCGAACAGGATGTGAATTTCGTCTCACTTCTGGGGCATCCAAGGAGACAGATCTTTTTTCGTGGCCTTGTTCATAGTGAATAATGCTGCGCTGCAACAATGCATTGTGTTCATGAGTTCACTGCGGCTTGGTAGAATGTGTACGGTTTTGCTCCCCTGCAGATTCGTCGTCCCCTGTGACGCCCAATCAGCAGCCTGGGTTCAGCGGCGTCGTACAGCAGCAGCCGCCGCCGGCCCCGACGGCGTCGCGGGGCTGGGGCAGCGGGACGCCGCCTCGGCCGGGGGGCAGCGGCGGGGAGGGCCGGAGCGGCGGCGGCGGGGAGAGGAGGGGCGGCGGCGGCGGCGGCGGCGGGGCCACGGCGACGGTGGCGCGGGCGCCGGACTCGGACAGCTCGGACGAGGACAACGACGACCGCGCCTCGAGCTACTTGGCCAGCAGTGAGTGGAACATCCCCCCGCCCCCCGGTGTACGAGTCGCATATGATTGGTGCAGTTGCCAACCTGTTGCACCTGCGAATTCACCCTCGCTTGTGTGCGACTGGAAATTCTAACACACCACGTCATCGGTCGTCTCACTCAGAGCGTGGTGCGAGCTGTCAGTCTCGCGCACGCGCAGAGTACGCAGCGTTGTTCGTCCCCTCGCGCGTGCATGTTGCGCAGGTCCTGAGTGCGTTGTGTGTCGTTGCAGGTCAGGAGACGATCGGGGGCGGTGGACGCGACTACAGCCGCCAGTTCTCCAACTCGTCCAATAGCGACGCGTCGTGTGACAGCTCCACGGCCGCCATGATGGAGAGCGACGGATTCTCACAGGTGGCGCTGCATGCTCACTCCCGCGCTTTCAGTGATGTGTAGAGGGCGCCACCCACGTCGTGCGTCTTTTGCTCAAAGGGAGACGACCCTGCATACCCACGAACAAATGAACACGCTGCATACCCACGAACACGTGAACGGGTGTTTTTTGATCCGTGGTGTGTTGCCAAGGTAAGATGGCTTTGTGTGCCAAAGAATCGGTGCGTCTGATTCTGAATCAGTGCACCGTGAGCCTGAGTACACTGTGGGACGGAGACTGTACCACGAGAGAGTGCGCACTCACCCTCAGTGCACACGCTGATCTGAGTGCACTCCAACCCTGAGTACACCCTGAGCCTGAGTGCACTCTGAGACTGCGTCCACACACCCTGACACTGAGCAGGCATTCTCTCTGAGACTGAGCCCACTTGGACCCTGACACTGAGTACTGACGCGCATCTCGTTGTCCAGGGCTTGTCCAGCAGCCAGTCGAGTCGGGAGCCGGCCGAGCCACCGTCTCGGGACGACCCGCGGCCGGCGTCGCGTCACAGCGGCGGGGAGGAGGAGGAGGACGCGGGCGGCGGGCGCGCCGATCCGGCGGGGCACGCGGCGCCGGCTGCGGCGAGCCGGGGCGGGCACGGCGACGCCAACTTCATCACGCTGGAGGAGTTCGCGGCGCTGACGCAGCGGCTTCAGGAGGCGGAGCAGCAGCTGCAGGCGCAGAGGTGAGACCCGTTAACACTGGGTGTGCCAGCGCACATGCACACTTCGGTCACACCACACACGCACACCAAGATCACAACGCACACGCACACCAAGGTCACATTGCACATGCACACTTGGGTCACAGCGCACACACACTCCCAAAGTCACAGTGCACACCAAGGTCACAGCGCAGACTCACACCAAGGGCACAGTGCACCAAAACGGGTACCACACAGGCATAAGGTTGTGTTCACACTGACACACCAGGTTGTGTACTCTGTGTGTGTGTTATCATGATCACCGATTGGTCCTAACCCAAACCATTGGCTGGTGCACAGTGTGTAAAGTGAAAGCTGTGCATTGTACACTGACGGACATGTGTGAATCAAGGCAGAGGCCTGCTCACGCTGAAGGTACAGACGTGAGGCTGTTTGTTTGTGGATGGGTGGGCGCAGTAGGTCAGGAGAGACCGCAGAATGCTTGGTACTGTTGGGTCTGGAAGATTCAAGCTTGGGACAAAGACTTACAAGAAACAGAAGCACTTTTTCTCGGTGTTTGTAACCCACGCTATTCTGACGTGTTCAGTCTGAATCAGGCCTCGCAGTAACAGTTGAAATGTGATTGTGTATGTGCGCAGGTCGGTGAGTGCGACGCCGAGCTCCGGGGAGGGGAGCCCGGCCCTGCCGGCGAGGATGCGCCTCGGCCCCGGGGAGGGCAGCCCCTCGCTCCCGGCCAAGGTGCGCATCAAGCGCGGCGGCTTCGTGTCGTCCGACTTCGTCAAGACGGAAGTGAAGACGGAGATCAAGACGGAGCCGGGAGACGCTATTGGTGAGTCTCGTGTGTGTGTGTGTGTGTGTGTGTGTGTGTGTGTGTGTGTGTGTGTGTGCGTGCGTGTGTGTGTGCGTGCACGCGTGTGTGGAGGGTGTATGTGTGTGGAGGGCGTGTGTTGTGTATCCATGCACACACTTGTGTGGAGGGTGTGTGTGTGTGTTTGTGCAGGAAGGGGGTGATTTCTTTGCCAATAGTGTGCAAGTTTTGCTCCTGTGGTGTGTCGCCCTTGTGTGCGTTTCTCTGACTTCGTTTGTGGTGTGTGCCCTGGTGTGTGGGTGCGTGATGTGTGCCTCAGCGCACACGCATGTGCGTTCATGTCTCTGCATGTGCAAGTGTGATAAAGGACACAAGTCAGCAGTGCTTCAGTGAAACCTGTTGTGCACAGCAAATGACCTCAGATTGTCGTGTCTTGTTGAGTCCCATTTCAACTGGATGGCATCGTGACCAGGGTTGGCACTGCAAAATTTCCACCTGCCTCCAACGTGTGCGTGTGTGTGTGTGTGCGTGCACGCGTGTGTGGAGGGTCTGTGTATGTGTGTGTGTGTGTGTGTGTGTGTGGTGTGCTTATGACTTGACACGCGCCACGTCAATTCACACACGAGTTTTCGGACGCAACCTGACGTGCCTGAGTTTGCTTCGCACAGTGATCAACAGTGACAGCGAGAGTGAGCGCGCGCGCGGCAGCAAGCCGGCCACGCCCGGGCCGCTCAACGTGAACGTGAACGTGAACGTCAACTTCCAGGACGTCGGGCTCGGTTTCCTCATGAACCGGCGACGCGGGTCCGGTTCGAGCCAGCAGGGCGACGGTCAGTACTCGCTCAGTACTCAGTGAATACTCGTTTTGTACTCACTTTTCAGATCTTGCTCCACCCTACTCAGTACTCAGGGCAAACTCAGTACTCGCTCAGTACTCAGTACTCGCTCAGTACTCAGTACTTGCTCAGTACTCAGTACTCGCTCAGTTCTCAGTACTTGCTCAGTATCCAGTACTCGCTCAGTACTCAGTACTTGCTCAGTACTCAGTACTCGCTCAGTACTCAGTACTCGCTCAGTACTCAGTACTCGCTCAGTACTCAGTACTTGCTCAGTACTCAGTACTCACTCAGTACTCGCTCAGTACTCAGTACTCGCTCAGTACTCAGTACTCGCTCAGTACTCAGTACTCGCTCAGTGCTCAGTACTCGCTCAGTACTCAGTTCTCTACACTCGGTCCGCACGTTCAAAGACTGAACAGGAGAACTACAAGCAAAGGTCTTTCATCACAGGAAAAACTGTTGTTTGGAGAGAAATATTCCTTCTGCCACGCATAAGAGACAAAACTATTGTCCCCCCTCCCCTGAAATCAAATGAAAGAGACCGCGGTGTGATGTCCAAATTGCTGGTTGTGTTTTGATATCACGTTTCCACAACAGGATTTGGCAGCATTTGCCAGATTGAAGGTTGGTCGTCCAAGCTTCTGATCCCGCGTGCAAGGGTCCCCCTACCCTTGATCCAACAACCCTGGAACTCTTCAGCCTGGACCCCCCAACCCTTGGATCTCCAAGCCCACATACCCAACCCTGGATCCCCCGGCCCTGGAAACTTGACCCTCGACCCCTGACCCTGGAGTAGAGCAGTTTAAGTTCCAGTTCCGGTACCGCTCATGCAGCGTTTCTTTTTGTTTCCCACAGGTTACGACGACATAGACACGAACGAGATCCCGTTCACCGCCGAGCAGATCGCCAACGCGTCGTCCTCGCAGCTCAAGTCCATGATCGAGGTGCGTGTGTGGGTGTGGGGTATGCGTGCGCGAATGTGGAAGGGTCGCTATCAGTGGCGTTGGGGTCGTCGCCCAGCAAGATCCAAGCAACAGAAACAACTGTCTTGTGCGAAAGTGGGGGAAAGGAGCGCACCATTTGAGGCTCGTTTCACGGGTGGCAGCACACGTGATCACACACGTGACTCCGGAGAACATAAATTTGCGCACATGAAGTTTCACGTACCCAGTTGACACAATGCCACTACCTCCAAGCTGTGCTGTCCTTGATGCCGAGAATCACTCAAAATTCTTTCGAAATCAGTGAAAAATCGTGGTGCCGGATTTGTTTTCTTCCGTCCAGCAAATCCCAGAGCATACACACTGAAAATCTAGAAATTTGACGTGCCTGTGTGATTTTAGGAGTCGGACCTGACGGAATACCAGCAAAACATTGTCAAAATCGTGCGACGCCGCATTCAGAACAAGATCGCGGCGCAGACGGCGCGGCGCCGCAAGATGGACTATCTCAACTCGCTCCGGACAGAGGTGAGGCAGGGTGGGCAGAGTTGAGGCAGGGTGGGGTGGGCAGAGGTGAGGCAGGGTGGGGTGGGCAGAGGTGAGGCAGGGTGGGGTGGGCAGAGGTTAGGCAGGGTGGGCCGGTTACATCCTCGTGTGAATCAAGTCGAGGCGTTGCCGTCTTTGGCACCTGGCTTTGTTCGACAAGTGAAACCGAACAGGCGTGCAGACACGGGGCGAGTCACATCTTGCGCCTTGCGTTCTGTTCTTGCGAAAGTCCGTGGGCGCTGCGTCGCCTGTTGCCTTCCATTGGGAGTCGCAGCGAGCGACGCCTCGGCGGGTTACGGCCTGAGACTGGACGCCTCGCTGTGTGTTGCAGGTGTACGAGCTGCGGCAGCGGGTCGGGAGACTCGTCGAGGAGAACGGCGCACTCGTGTCGCAGAAAACGAGCGAGCACACCAACTACAACCAGCTCTACGAGGAGGTACTGTCCAGATCTCTGTGATAACTTCAGGAAGTGTTGAGTGCAGGCTTGCACCTACTTTCACCCACACCTCTCATCTAAAGTCTGGACATCGAAAAATTCAGGGCAGTTCAGACAAGCGGAGTCGCCCACACTGGTCAGACTTGACGTGCAAACGTGCCTTTGTACACAGGCGCACCATTCGGATCGAGTGTGCGTCGTACACTGGCAGTAGCGAAAGGTTTTTACATCCCCATGCCCCCCCCCCCCCGCGGCCCCGGTGGGGGGGGGAAGGGTGGGGCCGGGGGGGGGGGGGGCCCGCCGGCGGGGGGGGGCGGGGGGGGCGG
>JAAUXT010100665.1_pt1 | contig 12059 bp, 15 predicted proteins | sample 7278171 | NCBI WGS metagenome assembly JAAUXT01 (sample SAMN14350112, study PRJNA611818) | marine sediment metagenome | isolation source: surface marine sediment (1.8m) | place: French Polynesia: Moorea | collected 2018-08
ATCTGATTCATCTTCACACTCAGCACCTCCATCACAAACATCTTCAGCACGAATACACTTTTTTCCATCTTTGCACTTCCAGTCAGTTTCTTCACAAGTCCATGATAAGCATGTTTCCTCCCACTCATCAGAACCATCATCACAATATTCAGTTCCTTTGCAAACTAACATATTGGAAATACAAACACCATCATTGCATTTCCATTTACCCTCTGGACATTTCCAATTGCTGCAGTTTTCCTCATCAGACCCATCAGAGCAATGGGAGGGCCCATTGCAAACATGATTTGCTGGGATGCAGATACCATCAGAACATTTCCATGTGTCCTCAGGGCACAAGTAATCTTCACACTGTTCTTCATCAGATCCATCTTTACAATTGTCCATCCCATCACACCTTTGGTTTGATTCAATACACTTGAAATTTTTGCACATCCAAAGCCCAATTGGGCAAGTCCAGTTGGCACAACTATTTTCATCAGATCCATCTTTGCAGTCAGAGTGTTTCCAGGTGTCATGCTTTTGATCATCACACATATGGTCTTTTGGAATGCATTGTTTATTATCAGCACATTTCATCCAGCCTTCAGGACACTGGTACAGTTCACAGTTCTCCTCATCTGCTCCACTAACTTTCCACAAACTGTAACCATTGCAGATTTCCTTCACAGCAATACATAAACCTGCAGCAAAAAAGTATCTAACTGTTTTCCACTTTCATTTCTGTTGCCTTTTTGCAGTGTTGTTGCCATAAATGAATGGGAAAAGCTTGCCTGCAACTTTATGCTTCCCTGATGAACATGTCCAAAGATTAGTACAGAAGTCAGGATCTTCTTCCAGATCTTTGGAAAATACAGGTGCATAACACTGAGTTCCATCATCACAGACATGGGCTTCAGCAATGCACTCATCTCTTGAAGTACATTTCCACTTGTTCCTCCCACATTCACAGAAAGATAAATCTGTTCTGTCTTCACAGTGGTACCCATCACACAAACTTGTCAATGGGAAGGATTGGTTATTGTTGTCACAAACCCATTCACCTGAAAAATTGGAATGCTTGTGGTCCATTTATTTTCTCACTTTTACCATTATTCTTTTCTGCTGAATAACAAACAGTTAGAAAGTCATGTTTGTGAAGAACAAACTATTTTTACCATTTGGAAATTTCTCCTTGGCAAATTTTGTTCTTTGAAACTCATTTTCATCAGACCCATCTCTGAAGCAATCTATTTCTCCATCATAAACCTTCTTCAGAGGAATGCACCCATCAGCTGGATAGTTGCACTCAAATTCATCAGCACTACAGCCATTTGTGACATCCATGAGAGCTGCAACAATTGGTAACACAGTATATTGTGGAATGAAATGTTCCACAAACTGTTTTGTGCGCGCAGAAAAGCGTCAGGAAAACAAGGCAAAGTTGTTGTAAAAATTCCCAAAGACAAATAACGAAATTCACAATTCACAAATGCACACACAACTGTACAAAAACATATCCGACACTGATGTCATTACATACCACACAAAAAGAAAAATGAAAACATTTTTGCAGAAAACACCAGTCGAGGTGATTGTCAGCGTTGCCGCTGCGTCTTTTCCATCTTCATCAGATTGCGTGAAGCATTGGAGCTGAAGCGAGGGGCCAAAAACCACAAAAGTGCCTGTCTCCACACTCTTTTCCTCTAAATTTCGAGCCTGTCAGAAAGCTTTTGTCCCATTTGGTCATGATTCCAAAGGCAAAAAACACCTCTGTGAAGGAAAAGGCAAACAGCTTCAAATGCATTTTCGCCCCGTCAAGTTCCGGTTTCCCGCACTGAAAGCGTTCGCTCGGAAAACCAACACCTTTCGCTCAAATCAACACCGCTGTGGCATGCGTCGTCAGGATTGGAAACTGCGGAAGTTGTGCCATTTGAAGGGCAGATCCAAGGGGCTTGCCTCTGACACCTGAACAGCGTTTTCACCCCTCGTCCTAAGTTTTGCTCTGCCGGGCGCGTGCGCATGCCACACACACACACAGAGACATGCACACACTGACACCCACACCCACACACTAAGATACACACACACTGACATACACACACTGATACACACGCACCACACACACACAGAGATACACAGACACGTTTCACACACTTCACACACACAGACAGACAGACACACACACACTGAAACACACACACTGAGACAAACACACACACACACACACACACGCTTTTCACAGGTGACACAATTTCCCAATGAACTCGGGGTTGTCCCTCAGGTCAGCCTTTCTTTCAGAGAAAAAAACGGTTTTTCACCCTCAGGTCTTTATGATGTCGGAATTGATGCAGACACTGTTTGCCATGAACTCACTCGAAACCTCGCAGCATGCAGCTTTCGACAAAGACACCATGTCAACAAAACAACTTTGCTGAAAGCACAAAGTTCTTCCCCTTCCATTTGCAACGAAGCTTTGTTTGTTGGCTTTGGTCAACAGTTCAAGTTGAAGAACAAGAACAACACGTGTTGAAGACGCGCGGTAAGGAGCGCCGACAGTGCAATGACAAGCCGGAAGCACACAAAACACAGCACTTGCGCCTTGGTTACACAGTGACCCACTTTCTACTTCACATTACCGCACTCACCCCGTACCCTATGGGTACCACAATCAACCCGCCGCACCCTTTGGTGTTCCACTCAAACCCGTTACGCCCTCGAGCATTCTCCATCCAGCCACCCTGTCTGGACACTCGTAGTGTCACCATCTGCATCTCCTGGGAACAAGCCAAAGCGTGACCGCGGAAAGGAACAAAACTCGGTTGCAATCGCTGCTGATCTGTGTACAGAATGGGACCTGGCACACCCCCGCGCCCCCCCCCGGGTATTGCCTGCAACAGCTGCACAACAAACCCGCATCTTTGTGGAGTGAACAAATGCACTTTATTTCTGGAATGCAAATAAGTTCATAAACATCACAACAATGTGACATCAAAAGGATTGACGCCCCTCCGGTGGATCCAGAATCGAGGTCAGAAGGGGCTCAAAAATTGCTCCACCCTTCACGGTCAAAAAAGTTCGCGCTTTCAGTGATTACCGGTGATAAAACTTGCCCCTCCCGCTGGTCCACTGGAGCATCTGCCGTACAAGGCACATTTCGTTCTGCAGTTGGAATCTAAACTGAACTTGCTCGACACAAAACACTCAGTGTTTGAAGCGTCAATGTGCTGTAAACCTGCGTGCCGATCAACAAACCTACGTACGTGTACGTAAACGCGTGTTTCACAATCACAATCTGGCACTTCCCTTTTAGTTGGCATGGAAACAACAAATATCGCATCGCAAGTATCCGAGCAAGGTTCGAGAACAGATCATCCCATAGGAACTGAAGATCTGGACAAGTGCACATTCGGCGCAATTTCCGTTTCTTGAAATATATGAACTCTCACTGGGGGTGCTGCAGTGTGTGAGGGTCGTGCGTTGTGCTGAAGTTTTTGACGTCACGTCACGTCGAACGTCACGAGTCACGTGGTTTGGGTTTCCAGATGCGTACGCACGAGTCGGTGCACGCCACGGCCAGTGTGTCACCGCACACGTCCAACTGTGAAAAGCAAAGGATCCATTCATCAAAAATGCAAGGATGATCACTCTTCAACAATACAGTTCTGCTCACCTGTGCCGCATTGTTGTCCAATGCCTCGTTGCTTATGCAAAGGGCCACGAACCAAGGTCGTCGGTGCTTCATCTCCACATGAGTGTCGAAAGGTCATCCAAAGGTTCCATCGGGAATTTGTACACAATCACCACAGTGACAGCATAACACCAGGAACAGATTCTTGGGGAATACTCCAAACGTCCCAAGAACTCACTGTCTCCCCTCCCTCACACTTTGAGTAGGCACGCAATGATGTTCGTTGTTTTCGAAGATTGGGACAGCCCCAAACCTAGGGTACTACAGCTCCACCCATTCCTGCACTTGCGTGGCAAAATATTGTTTTTTCCACATTCTGGTGCAGGGTTCATTCACGCTGGATGCGGCATGCTTTGGGCGTTAAACTGCGCAGCCAACTCAGATTGTGGGCTCGGCCACAGTGTGAGCACACTTGAACAATGACGCCTCGTGTATGGCTCGTTCAGCGTCTGAGGGGGGGGGGGGGTTTCGCGCGCTGAGCGTTGTACCACGTTACACGCCACGCTGGACTGTGCGTCATACAACACACCTCCATGCGTGGCACAATGCACCTCGCTTGGCTCCTGAACAAAAACAGAGTCTGATGAGGGCAATTACACGCCAATGGTTTTTAGAGTCAGAGTTGCGTGTAAAAGCAGCAACCACGTGCTGTGCGCGACCAGCCAAACGAGAAGCGGCTACTCACGCTGGCGGCCTCGGTGTTGAGCGGGACGGAGGCGATGGTTGCCGGGGAGACGGTCGGCTCGAGCACGCGCAGCGTCTTGTCCGTGGAACACGTGACGATGGAACCGAGCGAGTGGTGCAGACCAGACATCTTGTTTGAGTGACCCACATCGTAACTCTACAATACATCACACAATCTCAGTCTTCACAAAGTGGCTTCAGGGACCAATCCCAAAGGTTTTTTGCAAACTGGGATGCGGCATGGGCCCTTTGTCGTTGGCGCATGGCAGGTTCTTCAGTGTGTTCAGGCAAGGAGCAAACCAGCCTTCTGATTGGTTGCGTGGAGCACAAGCCGCCCAATACGCGCCCTGCTCACCTCGACGAGATTGAAGTCTCCGTCGGTGGCGTCCACCAGGTGGAGTTTCCCTGTTTTATCGCCCAGCCACAGCTGGTCGGACCCGTACGACACACGCATCACAAACTCATCCATCTGAAACGTAAAACACCCCGCTGTTCACATGACTTAAAAAGCTCAGTGCATCTGCGTTACCGTTGGACGCGACACTCACACGTGAATCAATCAACGAGTGAATGAGTACTGAATTCATCACATCAATGTGAGTGAGCCGGCACACAATGACACTCTTCCCTTGAACCATCAACTGATGTTGTTCCAAGTCGCACATTTGTTTCTGAACAAGGAAATCTGATGTCCCTTTCTTCGATCAACGCTGCGGGAGGAACTGACCTGGAGGGTTTTGTAGACTTGGTCGGCCCTGCGGTCGAAGACAGCGACGGTTTTGTCCTCGGAGGCGGTGACGATGAAGCGTTCGTCGACGGCCAGACTCAGCACCGGCTGCCGATGGTACCGCTTCTCAGCCACGATGTCGCACGTTCGGGGGTCGATGTGGTACACCTGTACGGGTTCAATGGGTATGTGTGTCACACCTCAAGATATGGTGGGTTCAGCAGGATGCGTGAGGGTTCAAAGAATACCGAAGCGTGTGTTGGGTTGATGCGGTGTGCCTGAGGGCACGCAGGGTGTGTGTATTGACCTGAGACCTCAAATACGTGGGGATTTGGTGGGTGTCTGGCACACCAAGGGGTACTGTGTGTACGTGTGTCGTGTCTGAATTAAGTCCCCGAGAGTGAGAGGTGCACACACCAATGTGGAATGGACAGGTGTGGTACCCTTGACAGAAAACGCGCGTGTCAAACAACAAAGGGGCCAGTGAGGTGTGTGTGTGTTGCACTTGAGAATTTCAGCTGAAGTAAAAGTGGGCGGGGCACCTGTGGCACCAAGGAATCTGAATACATGGACACTTGCGCTGAAGAACATATAGAACGATGAGCATTGGCCCACCATCATCTCAGCTGGCCTCGGACAAACAGCAAAATTGGTATTTCACGTGCCGAGAAAACGCACAGAAAACACGTTGGTTTTCTCACCCTGGGATCATAGCCCCCGGCCACCATGAAGTGCGGCTCCAAATGCGTACACAGGATCGCCGATCTGCATCTGAAACACGTGAACCGGCAGTGCGACACCACCCTGCAGTGTGTCGATGTGTTGATACTTCACCACAAGCTGCAACGTGGGCAAGCTGTGGTTTCGTCATCTGCTGCGTGACTTGGAAGTCACACGGCAAAGGAACAACCACCACGATGGCGAATTCGCTGAACGGGACGTTGTTGGCGTGCGAGATGACCTGGGTGCCAAACCACCCTCTCGCTCGGTTCCACTGTGATCCGTTCCACGAACACCAACACACCACAACCAGTGCAGTGACCCACCTCAAGACGCGTCCAGTGTGAAGCAGACCTCAGATACACCGAAGCACATGTCTCCTCACCTGACTTTGCGCACCTCTTTCCCTCCGGCATTCATGTCCCAGAACTTGATGTATCTGTCCCAGGCACCGGTGGCAAGGATGTTGTCCAGGGAACATGCCGTCCACACCCAGCCCTGCAAGGCCAAGAAATGTGTGAAACACGAGGATTAGATTGGCGTCACAGCCGCTGAACAGGACTGCCACACAGGACAACGAGGAAGCTGGGCCGTGTTTGGGAGCTGCAATGTGGGTCCCCAGGTCCCGAGGCAAAAAGAAATCATATCCTTGGCACAATGAAGCCTTGGGCGGAAGTTCAGTGGGAGCACAGCTATTCCCTGGTGTTCCTGGTGGGAAGGGGGGGGGGCAGGGGTGCGATAAGTTAGATTCTTGCCCTCAGCTCTGCATCCTCTCAGTTGTGTGGTGCAAGTTTTCACCAACCAAACGTTCGTATTCACGGGCAGGTTCGAGACGTGATTCGGAGGCTCATAAATACGTCTTAAAGAGAGCGCATGCGCAGTTTGTCGTACTCACGTCATGCGCGTCGCCCATCATCAGAACATGCGCAGACTTGCTCGAGTTCGCGTCGTGCGCGTCGAGCCGCGACGTGTCGACCACGTTGAGGTAGCGATCACGTGACCCAATAGCGAGCAGCGTGCTGTCCTGAAATACACAGCGGAGACCGGTACAGGTCGCACTGTGACACCGAAGATTTGCGTTGAGTTGTGCTTGATTTTTGAACGATTTTCGTCGACTGACCTTCATAAAATGGACGCAGTCGACAGCAGCGAACAGCCCCTCCCGGAAGCGGAACTCGTCCATGGTCACGTGGTGGCGCAGCCAATGCGCATGCGTCTCGTCCCGCGCGATGCACGCCGCCGCCCAGTCGAACTCGGCGTCATTCACTGAGCAACATGGAGCACAGGAAAGAGATAGATCGCGTGCTTTGAGCGAGCGCACGTATCCAAAGGCGAAGACCCCTGTGACCTGCACATTAACTAAATGACCCGTTTCTTTTGCAAACACATTTGGGGGAGTCTGTGCCAAAGTCTCTGGTCAAAGATCACAAAGGGAAAGAACAGCAAAAGCTACCGGAAAGATTTTGTCTGCCCTTCACCAAGTTGTTGCCTTTCTTATTCCAACAAACCTACACCGTGGTCAACGCACCTGGGATGGCAGGATACTTGTTGGGCCAGCGTTTCGCGATGAGGATCTTCCAGAACTTTTGGTCGGTGATGAGGTCTTGGAAGGCCTGGCAGACGCGAGACAGAGTCTGCACAACGACGCGCGCCGGGATGAAGGTGAAGATGTGCAGGATCAACTCGGACGGCAGCGTGTCCAGCCGTAGCTCGAAGTACGAGTCCTGTCGCTCTGTTTCCACGTGATCAGCAGCTGTGTTGGACTCCGCAGTTTGAACTGACTCCACGGGAGGAGGCACGGCTTCTTCAGTCTCTCGTTGTTTGAGCGTCGCACTGTCTCCGGAAACAGCATCGTTTGGTCTCCACCCTGTTTCTGAGGTTCCACACTGATGCAGAGCCGCTATTTCCCCTTGACAGGCCAGCGGGTCCATTTTACCAGTCACTTCAATTGAAGTCAATCGTCAAAACTGAAACCGAAGTCAGGGTCACTTTTCACCTGACTGAACAGCAAACTTGTAGCGCGAAAATGCGGACATCACCTGTGCTCGAGCTGCCAAGTTGCTCTTGAGTCAATTTTCCCTTAAGTTGTGTTTGCACAACCACAAACTGCTTTCGAAGGAACCCAACTGTTTCTATGATCACTTGTGGTCCTTCCGATGAGTGGCATTTGCTTACTAACATTTAAATTTAGCAGGAAACCGTTGTGAGTCACTTTGTTTACAATCGCACATGGGCGCGGCCATGTTGAATCTCGCGAGAAATCCGGGGCTTCGCTGTCAACTGCACATGCGCAAAGGAAACTTGTCGTGTAAATCGCGATTTTGACAGAATTCCATCACTTTATAAGGAATTTGTAAGTACTTATGGACTTAATCTTCCCCTGGATGATCCTGTCGGCATCTGTAGGGATTGGGCCTTGGGTTTAACCTCAATACAAGTGGCTTGAAGTGCGACTTCTATCCGTTTGAGGGGTAAAAATGTCGGGTCACCTTCATTCGAGTCTGCTTGTTGCACTGCTGGCAGCTGAACCCAGCCTTTGTCACATCCGTATTGTTGGATTTTGAGTGAAAAGGTGCTCCACAAGGACTGTGTGTCAGTGTCTGGGAGTGAAGAAGGTGTCGCAGCACTGAAACACGGGATAAATTTCGTTTGATGTGTGTGTTTTGAAATTGTCCAACTTTCATCATGATCATGACAAAAACCCATTCCAAATTTGTTTCATGCAAATTCCTGACGGACCTGGACCCAAACATGACTTTATCCCTTCCAGATGTTCAAATGTAAGCCAGACGACATTTTTGACCACACCCACGACACGTTTTCACAGCCCGAAGTCGTGTGTGTTGCGTGTGAAACCGTGAATTGGGCTTCAGGAATTTTCAAAACATTGACTCGACACGTCTCCACCCAGCCTGTCTCCACCCCGCAGATTTCTTCTCAGTCAGTGAAGCGAGACCAAGAATGTGAATGCGTCAGATCCAGATCTAGAATGAGAGTTTGTTGTGGAAAGGAAGCGTTGTGATTTTATGTGCAAGCTTGCTCTACTCGAAAATTTCAGACGTGATCCACAGCGAGAGTTGTGGTTTCGTTGTCCCATGGATGTGTTGACGGAGAAGCCTCTGTGACACGGAGTGATTTGGTGGCGCGACAGTTGCACTGCCGTGTCAGATCTGCTGTGTGACGTGAATGTCGTGTCTGCCGAAAATATTCCACATGATCGGTGTGTATGGGGGTTTGTTCACACGTTTCTGTTGCTCTTTGCAGGTGCCGGTGTTGTGCTACGCTACCAAAATAACAGTCACAATGTCTGTCGGAGAAGACCAAACTGAAGTAAGTGGGAGAATTTCACCTCAGTGCCCAGTCCTCAGCAAATCACTTGCCAGTTTCTGCCAAGACAAGTGTTCGGACAGACAGCTTTCTGCGCCAACTGGTCAGAGGCAGGGTGCCTGAGTGGGCAGGTTGTACGGTACAGTTTTGAGCTTTCCCTTCCCTGAGTGAACTGCCATATTTGCCAGGGGCGGGTCTAATATCTGGTCCTGTGGCGGGGGGGGGGGGTTCACTTCAAAATATATGACGTGAAACATAAGGGGGGGGGAGGGGAACACCCCATGGTCCACCCATGTTGGTCTTGCGATGCGTTCAGTTCATTGGTGGCAGTCCGTCTGTCAACCACAAACTGGACAAGGATGTGTGGTTTCCTTGGACTTGCTCGTCAGAGTCGTCAACACGTGGAACATTGTTTCGTTCGTTGACGTCACGCTCATTGACGTCGGTCGTGACAAATTCTCCCGACTGTGAACGACGCAGAGATTTGGCTATTGTCAGGAGCGAAGACCGCAGGAAAAAAACCTCGTTCGATGTGAAGTTAGCACCCACCTGGGAGACCAAAAATGGAACTCAAATTGAAATTTATACTTCACTGATGAGTGAAGGACAGAAGTCAGGATTCGATACATTTTCTGTTGGGTTCTACAAGCACTGTGTGAAGAGAGAACTGGTCTGACTGAGACCACCCACGTCACTTGACGTGCTACGCCCAAATGTGTAACAGCTGGTCGCTGCGCACACACGCGATTGGACCGTCGGCCGAAATAGCTGCTCATTGTCGCGGTGTTGAAGCTGTCGCCCTCATTCCACAGCAATAAACAGTCAGTCCCGGCCCACACAGCAAACAGCCATTGAAAACACTGTTCTATCAGAGTCCAGCCAGCGAAAAATTATCGTTCTGTTTGCGACTGCTGTCTCCAGGAAACACTTTGTGAAATGGGAAACTGGTTTGAAATATGTATTGGGGAGTCTTCTCGTTGTCGGCGTTCAGCTGTCACACTCCGCGAAGACGGTACATGTTCTACTCAAAAATCACACGACAGCAAGTTGTGTGATTGAACAACAACCAATTTGGTACGACTGTTGCGACAGGAATAAACCATCTCAAGCTCTCCGTGAGATACACCCCACGAACAGTCCTTCCCCCCCCCCTCTCCCCGGTGAGTGAACCAATTGAGTCGTGCTGGCTGAGGGGGGGGGTGTACGAGTGGTGGCTCTGCACAATGCCAACCGCGTCGAACGGCGCACTTTCTCGGAGTGGCCTTCTTGTTTTCTCTCGAGATGTCGTAGCTCTTGCTGCTAGATTTGGGGCAATTGACAGCACGCTTCAAAGAAAGAAAGGAAACATTTGTCATGGCTTCTGTATTTCAAGAGATAAGCTTTCCGCACTCTGGATTTGTTTGGAAATGGTCACAACTCACCAGAGGCAAAACCTCCACACCCGACAGTGTGGTCCGTTCCGTCATTTGGCGCAAACCGTGTTTCTCCCTCTGGGTCAACGCGATGCATTTGTCACCAAAACGGTCCAAACGGCGCAGGTTCAGTTCATCTCCAGAAGGCTGACCTTGGGCGCTTGTCGCCCCGCCCGCCCCCTCCGCGCCGAACCATGTGGACCTGGGTCAGTGTAGGTGAAAATATAGGGGTCGTGCAGGATCTCGTGACCAGGTCACTGTATTGCGGGAGTGTATCCAACACCAGGCACCTCGTGACGATCCACTCACACGAGGTCCATAGGCTGCACCAAGTCTGAAGTACAAGTCATGAACTGTTCTCACAGAGTGTCGTTTTGATTCTGATTGCAGTGCCCCCTGTGCATGGAGCCGCTGGAGCTGGACGACCTCAACTTCTTTCCCTGCACATGTGGTTATCAGGTAGGTTGCAAGAGACGAGTGCATAGGTAACAGATATTGGTTCCAGACGTGCGTTGTGGGTTGCTTCCCTGCACAAGTAAGAGCTATTTCCTTGCACAACGGAGCGGGGGCGGCCGGCCCCCTTCCTAACCCCGACAATACGAGCCAACAAAAAGAAATTGGTCAGCGTGGGTGAGACATAACGAACAATGTTTGCCTGTGGGTGATTTTCGCTCCTGGTGACAACCGCAATACGAGGATGTTTCAAGCCAAAGAGTGTCTCTCTGCATGTTCAGCAATGTGCACCCATTTGGACACAGATGAGCGCATTCTTTGTTTGCAACAAAAGAATTGCATACGGTGATTGATTGGCAGCATAGTCTGCGAGTGGACAAGAACATGCACAGTGACACGGACTTGAAACATCTTCGTACCTTGGCTGGCGAAATACTCGTAACAGCATAACTGGTCGAGGCAGTGGTGATATCACAAGACACTGCACGCGGACACTGTACGCGGATATCCCTTGTACAACATGTCATTTGCAGTATACTGACACTGCATATCCCAGTCCAACATGTCATTTGCAGTATACTGACACTGCATGCCCAATGTCCAACATGTGATCTGCAGTGTACTGCACTGCATATTCCGTGTCCAACATGTCATCTGCAGTACACTGAGAAACAAGGGACTTGCCCTGCCTGCCAGAAAGGTGTGAGAACAAAAGTTTCAGAAATCAGCGGTCAGGCCTGCCCAGTCTCCGGCCTGCCCAGTCTCCGGCCTGCCCAGTCTCCGGCCTGCCCAGTCTCCGGCCTGCCCAGTCTCTGGCCTGCCCAGTCTCCAGCCTGCCCAGTCTCCTGTCCAGTCTCCAGCCTGCCCAGTCTCTGGCCTGCCCAGTCTCTGGCCTGTCCAGTCTCCAGCCTGTCCAGTCTCCAGCCTGCCCAGTCTCCAGCCTGCCCAGTCTCTGGCCTGTCCAGTCTCCAGCCTGCCCAGTCTCTGGCCTGCCCAGTCTCCAGCCTGCCCAGTCTCCTGTCCAGTCTCCAGCCTGCCCAGTCTCTGGCCTGCCCAGTCTCTGGCC
>JAAUXT010111377.1_pt1 | contig 12059 bp, 11 predicted proteins | sample 7278171 | NCBI WGS metagenome assembly JAAUXT01 (sample SAMN14350112, study PRJNA611818) | marine sediment metagenome | isolation source: surface marine sediment (1.8m) | place: French Polynesia: Moorea | collected 2018-08
CTTCGGATCCTTCGGGCATTTCAACAAGTTTCCCCTGTGCTAACTTCACTGACACCTTTGCAATTTCAGTTCAAGTAAACTTTATTTCACTTACCTTGCTGTGCTTCGACTCATCTCCCTTTGATTCCTGTCAAAAAAGGAAAAAACAACATAGATCTAGATCTTTTGACAAGTGAAAAGTGATGCTGGCAAAAGAAAACAGACAGCTTCACTTCCAAGCAGCATAAATCAGCCATTTCTGCATGTACAGAGCCCATTCAGCCCTCAAAATGGTCCACACAACTTGTACTTTGTGATGCCTGCAAAATTTCTCACCTTCTGACTCATTTATTCTTCACAAAACAGCTACGAAAACAGCAGATGTACAATTTGCAATTTCTACATTCCCGTGTAGCGCAGACGGCGCGAAATTCCATGTTATGACGTCACGCGAGGGGGTCGCACCTTGAGTCTATGTCTACGTTTACGTTTTCGGCTCTACGTTCTGTTTGCCGAACCCACCTACTGACTCAATGCACCACGTGACGCACCCAATGTGGATCCCTCCCCATGGACCGCCATAACAGAACTGAATGTCCACAGAGACCTGACCCAGCAGTGAACAACAAAAACAGCAATGCATTTGTTCGTCAGACGGACGTGGTTGCATGAAGTCTGGTTCCAGCAGCTGAACTGTTGTCCATGTTTTTTCCTGTAAACTGTGCCAACTGGTGGTGTTTTGTGTGTACTTGTCAAACGGTATCGTATGGCACAAAAAGCGCACCATACGTATTCAAACACCTGTTGATACCTGAAAACCAGACACACACCGCTTTTCTCTCAGTTTCCGCATACGTTTATCATGTCTATGCGCCCCAAATTGAAGTTTTGGCTTCAGAATACATCACCCAGCCTGCACAATCGCCTTTCCTGGCTAGATTGCCCCACTGAGAGTTTGAACGAACAACGCAGTGCCAGGCTGCCCCTCATACCCGTACCTGGTCTGAACCTCCCGCAACTGTCTACACTGTGTCATACCCAGTGAAGGAACAGGACGCACCTTTGTTCCCAAACTTGAGCATCAAAAGACGGAGTGAGGACGAACACTATTTAATCTGACTTTGCTTCCAGAAAACTGCAAAAGGCAGGGGTGCGTCTTGTATTTCAGTGCGACGAACACACACGTAAGGAAAGAATAGATGTTCGTACGTCGTGTTCTGTGGTGGTAGCGACCGGAGCCGAACCACCAGATCATAAAATATTTCCCGAGTTTTGCTACCAGTGATAAACGCAGGAGATGTGATTATATCTGATTACTTTTCGCTCGTCTGCTGTTGTTGTTACAATGTGGATAATAAACTCTGCACTAATGAGTGTGGCGCAAATTGAAACATATCACAGTTGTTATGGTGACGTACACGATATGTTGCGCGATGGATACAAATGTACAGACGCACCTGCACACCTCGACCTTGTTCAAGCTGCTCAATTTCAATAGAGTTACACGATATTTCCAAACACAATAAAGTTGAGGAATAACGCCCCCAATTTTGCCATTCAAGCTTCAGTGTGATCACTTTTACCCAGGGCAAAATTTGTTCAATTTTGTTGGCAAAAAAGACAACCAACTGAGTACGAAGTGGGTGGGACCAAGTTGATCAAATTGTGAACTTTTGAGGCAGGTCAATGAAGGGCTCGTTGGAGCATAAAAAAGAAGTGTGCGCTTGGGGTTTGTTCAACTTGTCCGTGTCCGAGCAGTCCGAACAATCCAGTCTTCGAACAATGCGAGATCAACTGTTTTTACAGCACAATGTGGAATTGCTGTAGAATAAATAGGTGAATCATACATCGCACAGCGCACGACAGTTCAGCAACAGAGGAGCTCTAATGAAGACAGATGGGGAGGCGACGCACGGCGGGGACCGGTTCACACGGGGTGCGGCAAGCGCTGCGTCACCGGGGACGCAACACCCTCCACAACCGGATCAAGCAAGGAAGTCAGGGAGCCCAAAACCCTGGGAAGTACAAGAAGCAAACGACTACACAGTGTGTGGTCTCGGCTCCAAAATTTAGGAAGACTACGGGACCAGGAGGCCCAGACCCTATCGGCCTCCAATGGATTTGCTGGAGACGCTCCACAACACAGAAACGAACCAACACTACAACACCGAAACGTGAGCCACTGCTGAGGGTTTGAGTGAAGTTTTGCCAGAGTCCAAGGGTACGCTGCGCAAGGTACACCCCTCTGGACAGGGCATTGGGCAGACCACAAATGTCATCTTTTGGATCGTCTCTGGGGTTCGTAGTACCTGCCTCCCTCCAGCCCTTCTGCCTGTGCGTACCCTGCCTGGGTAAGCGTCTGTCAAGTCTGGATCTGTTGTTGTGTCTGTGAACATTGTAATGAAGACAGATTGGGGCCCTGGATTCACGGATTGTCAGGTGGGGTTCACATGGTTGCGTAAAATGTTGCGTCAGTTGATGGACGCTGCGTCTTCAAGCGCTGACGTCTCTGTACAAATCTAGCACTTGGCATACGTCATGCGCTACTTCCAGCTTAACTCAGTCTGCGTGATTTTTATGGGAAGCGCTCATGCAGGGACACAGGACACCAAGCGTGACGCACCCTCTGTGAACCGAGCCAGCTGAGATGCAGATCTATCAAATCCATCAGGTGCGTCTCAACCGCTGAACGACGCTACGTCTTCGAGAACGACGCGACGTCGTCAGGGGCAGCGGCGACGCGTGGGAAAATTCGAGACGGGGCCGACAGGACGTGTGGGCGCTGATGGGTGTTCTCAGAGAATGATGAATCGAATTCCCCTTCAGACAGAAAAGTTACCCAGCTCTTCTGTCTGCGTTTACTCTCTTCGACAGAACAACAAACAAAGCCTGGTGGCCCTTAATTCAGTCTCAATTCCTGCAGGCAAATTTGTCTGGACAAGCCAAATGCCGCAGACAAAGAAAGACAAACAATGTTCAAGAAGGAGATTGGGGTGGAGCCAAAGGGTAAGTTTAGAGAAAAGAGAGACAAAATAGGTTTGTGAATATCGACTGGAAATGGAGTTGCGTGTGTTTTGAAAATTCACTTTCTTTCCCGTCCTTGTCTTGCCCAAACCTTCCTGCTCTTTGACTCTCCTCGCCCTTCCGTCAACCATCCTCCCCTCTGCCCTTTCCACCCATCTGCCCCTCCCCACCACTCCACCCTACAAGCCCTACTTGCCCGTGGGCAAAATCTTTCCTTCACGCACCTGATGTGCATGTACCCTCCCACACCCCACAACCATCATCTTCTTCTTCCCCCTCGACACACCTTTCTCCATTCCAACCCGCCCCACTCTCTCGCCATTCTCCTCCAGCACTTGCTCCCCCCCCCTCCGGATCGCATGTCAGCGTCTCTGCAGTGACCCCACCCTTCACTGCCGTACCCCGCCCGTGTCCTCCCACCCCTCACTTCCCCTCCTACCCCCACTTGCTCCCCACCTCCCCCCGCCTCCGGATCGCATGTCGGCGGTGTCTGCGGTCTGACGGATGCGCCGCCGCTCCAATTCAATTTACTGTCCCCAGAGGGCAACGCTGTCCGTGCGGATCAGCGTCACCGGGACCCGGGGTCGAACCGGGCACCCGGTGGACTTGCAGGGAACCTGGAGTCGCCACGGAAACTCAGGGGTCGGCACGGAAACCCAGGGGACAAAACGCGTGGGGTCTGGGGTCGAACAGAGGACCCGGGGTCACACAGGGAAGCAGGCAGGTGTAGCAGTCGTGGACCTGAGGGATGGGCAGGTGGACCCAGGGTGACCAAGGAAACCCACGGGACACGAGGGCCTGAGTATCTGAGCAGACGTGGGTGCTGCACGGTATGGAACAAGGAGACACCCATGGCTTGGAGTCGCGGAGAGAGATCAGAGATTCCCATGGGATTCCGGGGCTGCAATTTTGCAGACAATGGTGTCTGGCCACTTTAATTCACATTGATATCAGTTGACACTGTCCTCCATCTGGTCTCATTCAACGCCACAACGGGGGTCAAGAATCTGCTCCGCATTCGTGCAATGGAAGTCAGGGTTTGGTCCCTTCTGGGCAACAGGTGCGCGGAATGTGGGATTATGTTGCGGCTCACAAGCTTCAAATTAACTGAGGACACCGGGTCTGTTGGAGGGGGCAGCCCCACCCCTGGATCAACCCCTGCATCAGCCCCTGGATCAGCCCCTGGTCATACAGCCCATTGGTCTCTGTGTCACGTGGGTCGCAGACCTCGTTAGTGCAATTACACCGGAGACATCTGGTCTCCAGAACACGAAGACGAAGACTTCGGTGGGTCAGAACCACGCGATAGGATGTCGTTAACCCTGGGCGGATCCAAGGTGTGGTAAGCTACGCACGATCCAGACGGGTGCAAGGACTGATCTTGGTGACGGGGGCTGGTCAGTTGAGTCAGGTCCTTGACGTCACAGTCAACATTCACTTGCTCATCTGCTTGTCCGGCTCAGTAGGTTGACTCAGGTCAGTGAGCAGCTTCTTGACTTGACCACTGACGATCAGACAAATGTCTCTTTCACCAAGAAAGGCGCAGTTCTGTTTGTTTCCACATGTTAAAATGTCTACATTTGGAAACCTGTGCCTTCTCCAGATGGACACGGCTCCAGCCCTCGACCAAACTCAATCTGACCTGGGTGACCAATTTTGAAACAAGAGAAAATTATACGAGGGTTTCTGTCACGTTGTTCGCGCGTCAGTAGGTGGTCAGTTAGTAGATTGTGTTGTTGCTTGTCAAGAGGTTTACATATCGATGACGCTGACGTCAAAACGCGACGTCAACTGCAACTTGTTTCATCCTGACTTCGGGTTGTTTCCACATTGGCCCAGCGTCAATCACTTTTGCAGTTGAGGTCAATGTCAATTGAGCCGACGTCAACATCAAAACCCAGCACCTGACGTCAAGTTTGCTGCTTGACGTCGCAGTTTGACGTTGACGTCGGCTCAATGTGCAAGCCCTTTCAATCGTGGCGCGGCCCCTGGCTCCACGGCGGCGTCGTGGCGGGTCATCACGTGACCGCTGCTCCCGCGGGGGGCACTGACCTCGCCAACGCAATTACTGCGCGAGAGGTTGAGCCGGTGCAGACGCGGAATGAACACCAGGGGAGGATCTAAAGACCAGATGTGGTTGGTTGACCAGGGAGCATCCAGGGGCGCATCCAGGGACTGGATTGTGTGGTCTTGACGTCAGGTAGCTGGTACAATGGCGAATGAAGAGCCTCAATTGGTCCAGACCTGGGCCCTTGTGGACCAAACTTTTGCGTTCAAGATGAACTTTGTACAGGTCGAGCCCTGCAGAAATCCACGTTCTGTCGGCCCCACACCAGGTGGAGTCCAGAACTCTGCAGAACTTTGCACCAGCACGGATGCAGGGTGTGATCCTGATAGACGTCGTCCAACTTCAGATGTGTTCTGCCCAGAAACATTGTCAATTTCCACTTCCTTTGCTCTTCCAATAGGTTTCGGCCCTTTGGATTGTAGCGCAAACTGACCAGACTCTGGACCCGCCCCTCCGTGCTATTCGAGTGGCCTAATTTCCCCAGAATTTGCAGAGCGTGCAGCCTTTTGGTGGCGTGCTCGTGGACAGCATTTGGTTGCCACTACCGTACGCCTTGATGAGAAAGTAACACAGTTAGCAAATGGACATACAGAGTCGCAGAGCGGACGAGAATGACAATTACACGAATGAAAGCATGGTGCAGGGGCGGACCAGGGTGGGGTCTGGAGCTCGGCTCCGAAGCCACCAAACAATGCTGACATGTTCCCACCACACACACACACACGCACACACACACACACACACACACACACACACACACACACACACACTTGCACAAGCAACAAAATGCCTGGATGCAGACTTCCCCCCCCCCTTTGGCAACGTCAAATTTTAATGTCTGGTGTCACAAATCGGGGACACTCATATTGTCGAGCCACGGACCTGGTCCCAGCCGAAACAGTACTTTGGTTTGTGGTGAACCGTAACAAAGGAAACGCCCTTGAACTGCGAAACGGACACTTTCAGCCGGGCTCAGAATCGCGAACGAACTAGCGAGTTCGTTTGGAAACCATTGCCCTTGTGAAAATTGGTGTGAAACCAAAACAATGAAGGTCAACAGAATGACAATTGAGTTCACATTATTGCTCATTAGGATCATATTATTGCTCAATTAGCCTGATGACTGACGTATTGGGGGTGAAATTTGACACTCATTTTCCGTGTTTGCTGAAATTAGTTTTTGGTGAGATTTCGCGTTGTTTTCTGTGTGAAACTTGTTTGGCCGGAAACATGTTAAAAAGGCCAGAGTCAGCAGTGGGTGATTCTCCTCGAGTTTGGATGTGAGAAATCTTCATCTACATCTGCATCCACAAAACTTTTTCTTACACCTCTTTTCCTCCTTGAACCCAAGGCAGTTCGAACCAGGATCCGCTGCTTTGTTTGAATTGGAAGGGTTCGAAGTTGTCCCAAAGGCCAATAGATGCGCGGTTTGTCAGGTGTATTTTGGGTGATTTCTGTATGAGTGAGAACGAATTCTGGGTGTGTCACTGATCTGGCCATTGAGGGACGCTGGTGCAGACCAGACGGAGACCAGACCCATGACTTGCACAGAGGTGCAGCATTTTTCATCGGGCGTGTCCAGGGACACGTGACGCAGCCCACGTGACCTGCCCTACCCTGGGAGCTTTGTTCCCGGCGCCTTGAGGCGGAAAGTCGCCACTTCGCCTGATTAGATCCATTGTTCCTGCGTTGCGTGTTCAGTGCTCCGCTAACAATGGAGCCCGACACAATCCCAGGTGCAACGAAACATTGGAGCAGCGTGTGATGAAAAGGAATCAGGGGCGGTTCCAAGAGAGGGCTGTGCCTTCCAAAATGGCGTTGTCATTTGTCATTCACGCCGATTCAAAATCTTTTGGTGTCGGGTGTGGTTGATCCAGACCGGATTCTGAGGAGGGGAAAAGTTTGCAAAGGAAGGACCTGGGAACCCGCTGCTGAGGTGTCAATTCCTGGGGGGAAATCGAGGAAACGAGGTCAGAACTCGCTCAGAATCAGGTCTGAAGGATTGGACCTCAGTCAGGACCACGTTTCCCCTCAGTGTTGGACTCAAATTTGTTTCAATTTTTCCCATGGTTGGGCCAAGGTCAAGTTCGTGCCCTCCCAGGGTCAGACTCAGTCAGTTTCCAATCAGGATCCGCATTACCCACATTGCATGTTTGTCTGTTCTCAGACTCGGTGCTTGAATATCCCAGACATAGGGGAGGTAAAAACTGCCAAGGGACATGACGCAGACATCTGTGAGGCAAAAGAGACCGCAGAGACAAAAAGTCTTCTGCAGACAAATTCCTTATGGACACCACCAAACAATAGAGAACGCATCAGACTTGATAAGTCCAGAGAGGCCGGTGGGTCCCCACCTGTCTGAACTCCGACGAAGTCAGGGAGCCATGTGTCTCCTTTGACCCCATCACGTGGCTTCTCAACCACAAATGTGGCAGAATTCAGATGGACCTTTGGCAGTCGGATTGCCCTTGGGCTTACCCTGGATCCGCCCCTGGGAATCGAGGATCACGAATGAATTGGGGCAGACAGCTGCCCTGTGAAGTGGGCCCCAGGGACACGAACAACTTTCAAATGGAGGGTCCCTTGTGGACAGAACTGGTGATGGAGGCAACAATGTTATTGGATTAAGTTTGATAGAAGTTAATGCTTTGTTGTTGAGGAACCAGGCGCAGATCCATGATTTTGGACAAGGGGCGACATTGGCAGAAGGAGTGGGTTTCATGCATTTTGTCTGCAAAGCATTTGATCTGTCGGAGACAAAACAGCAGCGGGGGGGGTGTGCAGTGACGTAACGAAACTGGGAAAGGGTGCGGTTGTAAGACGGGGCTTTCAGTACCCAGCCTCCTTCAGTTCCGATGGACAATTGCTCCAGTTAATCGGTGTAACAGAATGACCACACGAAAGTTGGATCGTGTTCTGAGACCAGACGCACACTGCACGCTTTGCGTCCAGAGGCAATGAAACGGGTGCCACATTTTCTTCCCTGTATCTCTGATCCTGGTGAAGCGGCAATTGACTTGTGAAAGGACACAATGAATGACTCATTGAATGATGCGTCCTGTGTGAGACTCGCCGACAGCTTCCCTGGTGTCCATCGTCAAGGCGGATTCACACCGGACGCGTCACGCGTAGCGTTTCTGCACAAGTCAAGGCAAGCTTGAGTCAGGGGAGGCCTTTTCAGGGTCCACGGTTCTGCAGATATACTTCATGCGCGGGACGCATCCAATGTGGAAAAACCCGACAGTTTTGTCTGGTTTGCCCTCAAACAGATTCGCACTGGATGCATTAAGGGTTTTTACACAGGCATGTCAGCGTCAGAATTTTTAACGCGATGGTCAAAATTTTGATGTGTGGGCACCAAATTTCATGATGCCCAATGGAGAATGTCAAAAAAAGGTCCGTTCCTGGCCTCGCGTCAAAAATTTGACGCCGCGTCATCTGTGTGGACACCCTAAAAAATCAAGACATTGACTCCTACATAAAGCATCTGCTGCATCATCTTTGAGCAACACAATCCCGACTTGCACCGTGACGCAACGTGCACGCAGCCCTTGTGAACGCGGCGTTGTCCAGCACTTCCCCTTGACCAGTGCCCAGTCCGGGAGGTGTCCTGGGCCGGCGGCTCCATCACATCACATGTGTTCACAGGTCAGCGACGATCACCCCGGAGAGGATTCGTGCCAGACAGTTCCGCCGCGAAGTGGGAAGCGTTCAGACCTCCGTCAAGGAAGTTGCGTGAGGCATCTTCTCCAAATCTTGTTTCACATCGTCTGCGTCATGGGTCGAGGCTTTTGATGCGGATACCTGAACATGCGCCTTGCACCTCTTCCTTGTCTCTGCAAGATGAGGTCACTCAGAGAAACACATTTGTGAGGTTCAACAAGGGTTAATTTTTTACACGTGCGGTGCCCTAACTGATTGTTCAGTGGCACAGATTGCACCACATGAGCAGTTGAAAACCAATGACAAGCAACCAAATTCTGTGTCACCGATCTGGCAATTGGGGCACATTGTAAAAAGAGCGGACGTATTTGCAGAACCTCCGTATTCTATTCCCATTGTTGCACGCGACTGCAGGTTGAGCAAGAGACCTCAATGTACCCCACCCTGCAGCTACCCATGGGGTCATTGAATGGGCAGAAGCAGATAAACGCAATGTGACGACCCAAGTGTGAAGCAGGCGATGGTCGGTGAACCACTGCTGAAGCGGCTTTCACACCACACATGAACCGCAAAGAAAGCTGAATTACACGTGGATTCAGGTTGCCAAGGACCCTGGTACTCAAGAACCTGCCCCTCCTCCCACTAAGAAAACACAATTTTTTCATTCTGTTCCAAAATTTTTGTTTTGGAGGAACAACACTTTTCATTCATCATGTTAAATTTTCCTGCAAAAAGACACTCCTCGGAGCACACCCTTTCAGACGAATTCTGGAACCGCTTCTGTGGTGCAACATTTGTCGACTCGCGCGCTGAGTGCGTTCAATTTCACACCCTCAGTCACTTGGGTTCAGCACAACAGTTCTGCTGCTGGATTCGAGATGATTGATACGTTATAGCCAGGAGCGGAACCAGGTTTTCGTCAAGAAAAGAACCCCGCCTCCACCGAAGCTGGTTCGGGTCAGGAAGCAGGATTTGGTCAGAGAAGGCCCCCGATCCACCTTGATCGCTGTACAATTGTATTGAAACACCAAAATTGCGCCGCAGCCGGCTTTGGTTTCCATTTTTGCTCTGTTGGTTGCAGGTGGCCAACGGGACCTGAGCCCCTTTGACACTCAGGAAAATAACTTCCCAAACAGACTCAGACAGAAGATTGTTGCATTTTTCACAGCAAAACTTTTGATCAATTTTGGGGCTTCACCCCGCTGGGGTTTATTTGACCCCCTCTGTGGATTTGCTTGAGTTGTCCTCATCGTACAGTTTTGTTTTTTGGACCTTGTGATCTCAGCTCAAACCCTGGATTCGCCACTGCGCGGACATGTTTATTGGGAGGAAAAGAAGAAAAGAAATCCCCGCAGAGACGCACAATGATCATCAATAACGTCTGCGCATGCAGACTGCGGGCAAATACATTTACCAGCGCCGGCTCCACCAGGGCAGCTCGGTCTGTCCGCGGGTGGGTCCGAGCCCTTATTGGGGGGTGGGGGGAAATTAGTAACGTCTGAATGGGCATCCCAAAAGTGGAAGCACAATTGAAAATTTGCTCCCGACAAGGTTGGTCTTTTTGGAGATCCGCGTTATTGTGATTGGGGGAGGGACAGTCCGACTCCATACCACCCCTGTTTCTCGCCTTATTGCCTGGGCCCGACCGAACCAGCGTGATAAAAAATGGGCGTGGGCTCGTACAGGTTCAAGGATCCTCATGAACAATTCAACAAAGTTTACCTTCCACCAAATGCGGTTTCGTGGGACATTGAGCTCCGGAGCAAGGAATCCGACACACACACACACTCTCTGCCTCTCTGTGTGTATCTCTCTCCCTCTCCCCCTCTCTCTCTCTCTCCCTCTCTCTCTCTCCTCTCTCCTCTCTCTCCTCTCCGCTCCCTCCTCTCTCATCTCTCTCTGCCTCTGTGTGTATCTCTCTCCCTCTCTCTCTTTCTCTCTCTCTCTCTCTCTCTCTCTCTCTCCCTCTCTCTCTGTCTCTCTCTCAATCTCTCTGTCTCTCTCTCCCTGTTCACATGTGCCTGGTTCCCAACTCCCATGAATACAGGCCGCATGTCCTCATGCACCACATGACCCACCCCGTCTCCACCACCACCACCACCTGTCCCGGATCCGCCTGTGAATTCACTGCGCCCGTTCCTTACTCCGCAGTCCCAGCCGCATGTCTGCGCCCTGACGAGGAGTAACCTTGACGACCGTTGTCGAGTTGAATCATGCTCTCAAACCACAGAAAACGGCCCATTAACGCAGGAAACGTTTCGAGGGCCTTTTCGCTTCGAGTTCGGCCAGGTTCCCACCGGATTCGTTGTGCACCCAGTGGCCGATGCAAATGCCGCCTGCAATGTTTTAGTCCTGCAGATGCAATGTTGGAACACAACCTGAAACGCTTGACACGCCCAATGTGAATCCGACCGTTCTCTCTGTTCGTGTGCACTCCGTTGCCCCAGCCACATTCCGGTTCCCAGTTTGCGTCTGGAGGACAAAGGCACAATGCACAACGCATGACGCATTCAGTATGACCCGGCCATTTCTCGTTCACAACAACAAACCCCTCGCAGGTCTGTTTCACACTGCAGGCGTTGAATGTTATTCGATGTTGCCAAGACACAGGCGCGGTGCAAACCTTGCTTCGTGACGTAGATCCACATAGCAGCCGCAAGAGCCATACAGCGAGACTCTTCTGTGGACATTACGCGTGACGAGTCCACAGAGATGCAGCGCGTGATCAACACAGCACAGCTCGACCACTCTTGTCTTTCGGAAACAGTGTCCACGGATTGGCGTAGAAACCAAAATTTTTGTGCAGGGAAAGTTTACACGCACTCGCACGGACACCAAATGGAAAAAAACCTCCAGGGTTTGGCCCAGGGACGCAGCGCGTGAGGCACACAGTGTGGCGCTTAGCTTGTGCACAGGGACTCAACAACTCACCCTGTCTGAACAGGTGCGCGCTGGCACTGGGATAATCACAGCACACGACGCACCTAGAGTGAACCCGTCTCTTCCTCCACACAGCTGGCACACACTCTATGGCATGTGACGCACCTTGTATAAACCCACCACCACTCACCCCACTCCTCCCAAGCCCCACTGCACGGCACATGACGCACCCAATGTGCCCTCTCCCCACAGCACCACACTTACTGCACGGCGTAGATCTATGACGCAGCCAGCGTGAAGTGGCCCTCTACACAAGCCCACATTCTCACTACCCACCACTCCGTGACGTATGTGACGCACTTTGTGTGAACCCAGCCCCCCTCCTCCCCAGCCCCACCCCCACACCACCCCCCCCCCACCCCCCCACCCCACCCCCAGACCCACC
>JAAUXT010046803.1_pt1 | contig 12058 bp, 13 predicted proteins | sample 7278171 | NCBI WGS metagenome assembly JAAUXT01 (sample SAMN14350112, study PRJNA611818) | marine sediment metagenome | isolation source: surface marine sediment (1.8m) | place: French Polynesia: Moorea | collected 2018-08
ACAGACAGACAGACAGACAGACAGACAGACAGACAGACAGACAGACAGACAGACAGACAGACAGACAGACAGACAGACAGACAGACAGACAGACAGACAGACAGACTGTGTGTTGTGCTGGTGCGTGTGCCCTCCATTCCTCAGCGCAGAATCACACGTGAATTTTGCCCCAATTCCACCAAACGCTGTGCATTCCGATGCGCTGCGGCAAAAAGTCGTTAGTGGCGCTTTTTCATCCTCCTCCTAACCTTGACAACGATTTCTTTGAAGAAGACAAATATTTGACTTTTAAAAATCGCATCAAAAAGAAATGTGATGCTGCTGTGCATACAAATGAAGGCAGGTAGCTTTGTGCGCCCCGCCACTGAAGCCTGGCGCAGGGAAGAAAGGGAGAGGCTTTTTACAAGAAGCCACACGGGGTTCGCTTTTCAGCGGCGGATCGAGGGCGCAGAGTCAAACAAGAACACTGACAGTGTGGACACAACTAGAGTGAAGAGGGGGGTCTGAAGAGATGGGCTTGGAGTTGTGACAAAGGAGACTGACAGCAAGAATTTGTCTCATTGGGAAATCGCGAATTCCGACAACATGTGAATAGAACCACGGCACGCCACGAGACGAACCACAGTATTGAGCTCGGTGCATTTCCGCCCAATTGACTGCACAAGATCCACATGTTCCTCTTTCACCGTGCCACAAACAACTAGCATTTCAGATTCAAATCTTCTGTGTACTCACAAACAAGAAAGCATCTTGTTTGATCAGAAAGGTCAATAAACTTTTTTCATCGCGACACGGGTTGACGTTCTGCGCAGGATTGATGGAAAACAAGGTTCGGGGAGGTCGCTCGGGTTTTTTCACCCGGCGAAGGTCGTCGGCTGCCAAACCACCCAATCACGACGCTGCGTCGGTTTCCTCAAGAAGATTCCGGTTCCTGCCCCACGAGCAAACAAGCTCGAGGCGTCGGCGTGCACGTAGACGTGGACGCACAACGCACGCTCGTATTCTCGTGGGTGTAACATGCTCCATGCATTGGCTTGCGGCCCAGAGAGGCGTAAACGGCGAACTGCAGGTGGGAACCTTGAGACTCTTCCCCTGTAGCCCTTGCCTCACTTGGAGGGTAGTGTGGTGTGCTCCGTACTCCGAGTCATGCCCCAGGCTCACACAGGGATGTGTTCCAAAACCACATGTACGACCTCTACTTCTTGGGAACACCTTTTCACCCGTTGTAGAAAGGCACGTGCCAACGGGGCACACAGTCCCCGGAGCAGGTAGCACCGCCCGGGGCTCGAGCTACGCCGCTCCACCCGGCGCTGCGAGGAGAAGCGCCGCATTCGGAGTCTCTCCACGTCCCGGAGGCGCGGTCCGCAACCGCAGAGTGCCCTGATCTCCGCGCTGAGGAACAAGCCGATCCCACTCCACACATGTTGTGGGCTGAGCCTTCTTGTAAGGTTCCTCTCGTCAGAAACGTTTTTTTGTAGGAGAGAACAAACCACATTCTTGTGTGCAACCCTGGGTTGTTGAGTTTTCTAATATTGTCAACCAACCAACACAGGACGGGTGAACAAATATCTGAGAATGCGTAAACAAACGACTGTCAGGTAAACACACATCTCACAGTCCGCACCAAGTTCTTGTTTGGTGAGTTGTATTGAGGCTGAGCAGAAATACAACGAATTGAGCCACAGGTTTTGTGCTCAAAACACATATGAAAAGTGTCGACTGGTCAGTGACTGGACAGATGACATGCTGAATCATGGGTCTCCTTGACGCGGGTCTGGAGTTCTGTTCTCCCGAGAACGTTGGACGAGTTGGCAGTTTCCCTTCAGTTTGAGAATCCAGCGTCGAAGAAGCCACGTCTGCTTTTGAGCTGCACATTCACACGAACCATCACTATGTTCGCATGTCAACGGCGGATCCAAATACGATGGGGCAGCCTTCTGGACTCCGAGAGAAATTGGCTTCACTCAACAAAGTGCACACCAAAGAACACACCTATTTCTTTCCACAAGCACAACTGTTTCAAATGTGAAATCCATTCCAGGCACTCAGCCTCTTGACCAAATCTTGAATTCACCCTCAAGAGGGGAAAGCACAGGGTCATGGGTCTCTCTGAACCTTTCTGCCCTGAGGTTTGTACCTCAGACGTAAAGTTGCTTTGGACAAGGCTGGAGCATTGTACCCTTGTGGTTTGTGCCCCCTGACCTGGACCCTGGATCCACTGGTGGCGCACCCCGCATGTAATGACATTGGAAACAGCAGCGGGACAGATGAAGCAGCAGCAGCGATGGCCCGCAGTCATAAGCAGAGTCGTCATCGTGCGGCGCATGACATTTACAACGGTGAGATTAGATCCAGTGAGACAAATGCTAATCATCTCAGCCTCAGCCCCTCCTCAGCCCCCCCCCTCCACTCTCCACCATCACACGGGATGAGCCACTCGTGGAAACTCCGCGGAGAGGGCGGCAGAAGCACCTCTCGGATGATGCTTCCCCAATCAAGCTTCATTTCAATTAGCGTGCGTTCTCTGATCTCGCTGCTATTTTTGGTGGAGATAATCTCAAATGCACACGTCTTTTCTCGTCAGATCCGTGTCATTTAGTCCGCGAAGTCGGTCTTCATCGGGGTGGCTCCGGGGGGGGGGGGAAGTTCCAGGGCACCTCCAACCGTCAAGACAACAAAACAACCACCCCGATTTTGCCCGTGAAAATGGCTTTCGCACGCGAAAGTTCGCACAAAGTTGAGGTTGAGCCGTCCCCTTACGCCCCTTGACCAAATCCTGGACCAGGCCCTGCCTCGAGAGTTGAAAGACTGCAGCGTGCCGGTTGGCCCAGCTCGCTCCCCGCAATACCATTACAGGTCGAGTGCGGGATTCTCCGTCTCCTCGCGCCACGTGCAGCGCCGGGCATGAAGCGGACGGACGGAATAACGCGCTGCAGTCAATCTGCGTAAAAGGGAATTGTTGATGGACCGTGGGGCGGGCTGTGCGCTGATCCGCTCCTCCGACCACCCGCACTGCCGGCGCCCAGTGCATTCAGTGTTTGCCATCTGCACTCATCCTCGCCTGATTCGAACGCGCCCAGTTCGAAACGCCTTGTCAACGTTCGCAAGGAGACAACCAACGGAACTCTGTGAAGGTTTCCTGCCGAACTGCTGCATTGTTCTCAAACGCACGGCGACTTCGAAACTGGCGATGAACAGGCTGTTGTTGGGAGGTGTGAAAAGAACAGCCGCTGCAGTGAACAGATGAACACCTGCAGACCCGCTGATGCACAAGTCGCTCCCTGAATGACAGCTCCCCAGGGGGGATCCAAGGGGCAGGGCGGGGGCTCCTACATTGAATGACAGCCCCAGGGACTAACCCAGGGGACAGAACTGGGGTCTGTTTGTACTTGATTTCAAAATATTGTTGGACGTGAGGCACACATTTTCCCTGGGTGTACGTTGAGTACAGGTTGAGGTCGCCAGCCTTCTGGGGTTGGACTCCAGTCACCTCCGAGAGCACAGCACCCAGACGCCCCTCTCAGGACAAGACCCCCTCCCTCACCCCACCCAGGATCCGCCCGAAAAAACCTGCTGCTCAGATCCTTTCAAAGAATGACAGCTCGGGTGTAGCCTTCGTCAGTTCGCGCTGTGTATGAAAGAGGCTTCGTTACAAAGCCGCTTCTTTCATCATTGAAACACTTGGATCCCGATCAAAATAGACGCGGAGGAGCGAGCGGCCTTGATGTTGTCAGCCCTGTCAGTCAACTGAGAATGAAACAGACGAAACAAAAAGCATTATTCATTGCTTTTCCAGCCCCGAGTGCGAGTTGAAAGCGTCCAAATCTGCAGTGGGAAGGAACTGCGGGGCTCTTCGCATGGGTCTCGCCGTCACCCCGGAGATCGTTTCCATGGGGATCAAAGCCGTGGTTGCAGGGCACACTTGTCGCAAACGAGCAACTATCACCACAGAGATACGAGAGCGGCTTGCAATCTCCCTATCTCCCCCTTCACGGCCTGACAAGTGAATCACTGAGATTGCGTAGCAGGGAGAGGTGCGTTGAAAGACACAGGACTCTACCTCCACACACACGAGTGCTCTCCGTGCAAAGCGGTCCGTTCTGCTCGGAAGTACGGACGGCGGGGCTCGTCTCCGGAGGGCCGGGAGGGTCCGACTCGCTGAACCTCATTGTTCCATCAGCGCTGCGACTCCGATGCAAATCGAGGGACCAACAGGTGCAGAGGTCCCCCACACTCCGGTGGGTCAGCTCCAGCGGATCCGGGCCTGAGATCAACGTGGAGTGAAGGCTAGGCCGCGACAACTTCGAGGCGGTTGAGCGACTTGCAGACCACCGAAAATGCGCGCACAGGCTCTCAATATTTTGTGCCCTGAGGCGCAAAATTCATCTTTTTCGGGGTCAGGGGGGGCGGACCCCATGACCCCTGGATCCGCTTGAGGTCAGTGTCGACGCAGTGTCCATTAGCCTTGTATGCATGCGGTCCGCGGTCCCTGTGATGGACGGAGCTAGCTTCAGGTGTAATTGTTTTCCGCACCATCACATGACATGAGGGACGGACGCTGACAATAGCATTATTACTGCATACATTGGCTCGGGGCTGTGACAGTGACGGATGTGCCGGATCAAATGGACGGCACTGGGAAGCATACGTTGACCTGGAATGCTTCCGGACAGTCAGTCAGTCCGCGCACGACCAAGACGGCCGCGCGGCCACAGAAGGATATTAAATCAGGGGCGGCAGGTGGAATTTGAGCAGCAGAGGGATGCGGGGCCCCGAAAAGGAATGGAGCCTGGTTCCCGCTGAGTCGTCTGAACCGAGCACGATCTCAACCTGGTTCGCGCTGAGTCTCCACGAATCTGAACACGATTTTCACCTGGTTCCTACTGGGTCTCCTGAATCCAAACACAATTTTAACCCACTGAGTCTCCTGAATCTGAACAGAAACGTAGCCTGGTACCCGCTGCTTGATTCTGCCCGCGTGTCCCACTTCTGCCTCCCTCCATACACTTCAAGCCCCACAATCTCATTTGACAGATTCTTCAGTTTAAAAATTCATCAGCCTTTCAGGGCTCGAGGGAAATGAAGTGCTTCTCCCGGCGCGCGGAGCTGTCGCGAGTGCGCAAAATCCCCGCGTGGCGGGAGATGAGGCTTCCGCCGCACGAGAGACTGAGTGTGCAGCTGCTGTCATGCGCAGACGCGCCGCTTCCGTCTCCCTCAGCTCCGAGGACCCGTGTCGTTTGACTCAATTAAAGACACACAATCCTATTACCACGTCTTAAGCTTGACATCGGGGGGTTTAAGCAGGCTCCCCCATCTCACGCCCACGCCGCCGTCAACGGCGCGAAGACACGGCTGGATTGGGGAAAGAGGCTTAAAGGCCCCAATGCCTGTGTGCCACTTCACTTCGGTGTCGCAGATGCGTTTCCGCATCAGGCTTTGTGATCATGAGGTCTGTCTCTAAAACGGGTCAACACTCGCAGGAAGGACCTGCAACTGCAGAGCGTCAAATGACCCGAATGAGGGGTCGACCCAATCGGTCCACACAAGGGGACGCGTTGCGCTTTGTTCTCAAGCAGCCACTCCTCCCAAAGTCAGGTGCTCAGGGCCAGACCCACGATTCCGTCAGTGAGTAAACTTCGGAGTGGGAGGGAGGGGGCTCCAACTAGGATGGAGCAGCAAGAAAGGCACATGATCATTGTTCTGGACGTGAGTTGGAGCCCCCATGCATCTGCCCCTGGATTCTGATTGTTTCAGGCGTCAAGAACAGAACAGCTGTGTGCATGGTTGATGTGGCCATCATGCAGGAATCTGGGGAGGAGAGAAGCACAAGACGAACGGCGCGCGTGCGCAGAGCCGCGGTGAGGGATCGGCTTCTCCCCGCGGGAAGCGCTGCAGAACCGCTCTCTCGCCTTTGACTCTCAATGAGCTAATCATTGCGCGGCAAAGCGCATCCAGGGGCGGCTGCAGGGGCGTGAGGGGGGGGGGAGTTCCGACGCCCCATTTGAAACTTCCGACACACCTCAATTTGCACCTTGAGCACACGTTCGTAAACAACAACGTCCAATATTTTTTTAAAAGTTGGAACCATCCCCTCATGATGTCGGCCCTCTGACCAAAACCTGTGTCCCAATCCTCGTTCCGGCATGGGAAACGTCGCCCACGTGCGCAGACTCAGGTCAACAACCAGCGCGGCGATCATTCTCTCAAAGGGAAAGCTGCGTTCTCTTGCCATGTCAGCAGGCATCCCACAGATTAAAGCCAAGTGAAGCCAAGACGAGAATCAATAGATTTCTACTGCAACCTGTGATCAGGAACTGGTTTAGTACACAGTGGCGGGTCCAGGAGGCTGCACCCAGCCCCCCCCCCCCCGATCCTGTTCTGACCCAGTTTCCTGCACAGGGGAAAGACAATTTCATGTTTTTTTCACACCAGCCATGTTTGTTCACAACAGCCCGCATTCTGGATCGGCCCCTGGTTCTCCAAGTCGCTCAATAGCTGGATCAATCGCTTTCAATGTCTCACTGAACTCAGCATCTGTTGCCACGTGCTTCAATATGAGCATCTTTCAACCGAGACATGTGAACCAGAAATGGCTTTTTGCATCAAGGTGGGAATGCAACACAATCACTTTCTGCGCAAAAAGACAGCAGCGTGGGTTGAGGAAAACTCGGTGCCAAAGTGGTCTCTCAAAGTTGGTGAAAAGAGCAGATACCGAAACGGACAATAAGAGACACGTTTACGTGCACGTCATAAAACAAACTGGAGAGCACTGCACTCCAAATATGTGTATAATAATTGAACAATATTTGCGCTGTGTGACATCGAAGATAAAAGGCTGTTTCACCGGTGCATTGCTTTCAAGTACGTGTCGTAAAGGGAACAACAAGATGCTTTTTATGAAGTGAACAAGGAATGGATCGACAAAGCAACAGAGCTATACTTTGCTTTATCAGTGGTAAATATTTGACTCGAGTGCTTGCACAACAACCACATATCAATGAAAGTATCACCTTTGAGATTGCCGAGTCTTTGGATGAGGCAGACCCTAAATTTTGCCGCACACAGCAACCCAATCACTGGGATCACACTTTGCCAAAGGGGAGAAACAGGGTCTTGAGCCGTGAGCCCCGCTCAACAATGAACATTGAAACATCCGCGTCAACATCGTCTGTTTGCGCATTGGAAAGACACTGTCAAAAATTAGCAAAGTACTAAGAAACCATATTCGTTTGTGTTTTTGACGTTGGTTTTGCAAGGAGAATGGACTATCCTCGAGTGTTTACCCCCACGCAGCCCATAACAAACAGAGTGCGTACGACCGACACTGGTTGACACAGAAAGAACCTTTGTGAACAGCGTGGTTGACAGTTCTTGCACGTCCTTTTTGTGCATTCGTTGAAAGGATTCACTTGTATCTGCGGAGGGAGCCCCACGGCATGAACTCCGGCCTGGTGCGGTGCGGGACGTTTCATCCCAACACTCACTGTATCCAGCAGATCTGCAGGGTCTGTCCTCGACAACCAGCACGATCTCCGACATCGTGTTTGTGACCCAACTCTTCAACACGTCCAACACAGTCGTCCCTGGACAAATTGAACTGACCAAATTCGAAATCCTGGCTTGAAGGAACCAACTTTCAAACCCCTGCGAGCACACCTTCCAACGGCTCAGGCATCGAGGTATGGAGGGGCTGATTTGGTCTCAGCTCCCTGGCCCTGAATCCGCGACAACACACTTCGCACGCAGCTCCGTCCCCTGCACCGTGACCCGAACACGCACCCAAACAGACCCTTGATATTCGCCCGTAATCCACTCGCAAATGAGCATCGGGACGAAGTAATCCCTCATCCCGTCTCGTGTCACAGCGGCGCAGGAAACCGCGGCACCTGCTGTGTGCGGAATATACAACTCCCATGGCTGCAGCGCACATCCACAAACAGTGGGTGTGACTTTTTCAGGATATTTGTCTGTTGGTTGGGCTGAGTTTTCTATTTTTTCTGGGGGGGGGAGTGAGGGCGAGCAACCTTCGGAACTTCAGGATGTTGAATCTTGTTTTGGCCAGTTGAACATTATCTTCCTTGTGGCTGTCAAACTTCTTCAGTGCCGTGGAGCCTGAAACTGCTTTTGGCAGCACTGCCATTCGCTTTGCCCTGTTTGCGTGTGGTGCACAACGACAGAGATTCAGGACGATGGTTCGTGGTGTTTTGTCTCGCGCTATGCGCAAAACAAGTTTTGATTTATGTCTGGATTACATACACAACGCGTTCCCTTTGCTGCTCTGCAATGGACATGTTGGTACGAGTCTGGCTGTGGTGTTGTTTTTCACGCATATCACGCACCAAAGTTGGATCCTTCTCCAGTGATCTTTCGTCAACTGGCTGTGTGGAGGGATCAAGTCTGGGCTCCTTTTGAAGCGCAGGCCTCGGTCCCCACAGAGCCACATGCGAAATCCCAATTTTCACCCGTGTTCCCAGTGAATTGCTCAGGAACGTCGAAAAGGGAAAACAAGAGACAAACACACAATGCCGGAGAAACCAACTAACAGGCAATGAGAATGGGGACAGTGCAAAACTGGGAGAGGGCAAGTTAAATTTTCGGGGTTCGGGGGGGGGGGGAGCGGGCCCCCTTCCTCAAATCTAAGATGTGTACACACCCAAATCTTACAGCTATGAATCTTATTGGTTCAGATTCGCCGTGTTTGTTGTTTCAAGTGACAAACAAGTGATATTTTTGAAGCGAATGAGCGTACGAGGGGGATCCAAGTTCTGGCGACCGTCTACATGCAAATATCAGGTAGTTCTGGCGACCGTCTACATGCAAATATCAGGTTGATCGTCCGTGTTGAGAAAAGAGCGCACAATAGGCATCCTAATTTCTAAAGGTGATACAACGTGCTTTGCGCAACCGCCAGAACTTGGATTATCCTCGTACCAGATCCAAATGAAAGAAATGTCAATGCTGTGCATGTTCAAACGAAAAATCAGCACGGCGACAGGTGATCACCAGGTGTTTCCTCACACGGCCGCGCTCGATCGCAGCCGACTCTGTGGCGCAAGGGTAGCGCGTCTGACTCCAGATCAGAAGGTTGCGTGTTCAAATCACGTCAGGGTCAAAAGCTTTTTCTTTTCTTCTTCTCGGATTGCTTTTGAAACGCAAAAATATGTACGAGCGTAAAAGCCGACGAGTGAAACACATGTGCGCAACGCAGTAAGGGCAACTCGAGCGAGAGTTGTGTGCTGTATTTTGTGTGTCCCTGTCATGAAATACTCGTACGTGCTAAATTCTAGTCAACAAACCACAAGTCTTGTCGGCACAACACGTCAGAAAGGCAAATGTTTGTGGTACCTTTTCAGCACATTCTGACTTGGCTGCCGAATTCCGAAATATGAAACTCAATTTTGCTTTGACATCGTCATCGACAGTTGATATGAAAAGTTGTGTGTGCACAGCAGCGGTCATGGCCGCTGAGACGATCGGTGCGAGTGACAAACACAGAAAAGAAAATGTCACCTTGAAAAACGTGAAAAAGAAACAGGACGAAACAGATCGATTGGAAAATGAAACAGCTGCACAAAAGGCGCGGTTTTGTTGCTTTCAAAAGCACTGGCAAATTTTTTTCAAGAGAAGGGTTTCCTGTTCACACCAAAGTTGACGAAGTCAATTCGTGTCAGATCTGAACGTGAAAAGAGAAATGCGAACAAAACTTGTGATATGGGAAGATTCCTCTGCAGCAGGTGCTCGTTTCATCAAGTCTGGTGTGGGTTTCAGTGAGAAAAGGTCGCGCCAACGTTTCTCCACACAGAGTGAGGAACAGAAGACGAAGAAAGAGCAATGGAAACAGTGAAAGAAAGAATGCAACGAGAGATGAATGAAAGGGAGTAAAGAGAGGCGTCTGACCTGCGCCGCTCGAGTCGCGAGGCGAGGCGGAGTCGCGGCTGCTGGTGCTGCTGCGTCCGCGGCTGTGCGCGCGGTCCTGCCGGCCAAACTCGAACGCCCCCGCCCGGGGCCCGGCGCCGGCGCCGCCGCCGCTCCCGGCGCCGCGTCCCTGGAACTGCGCCGCGGCGTAAGGCTGGTAATGCGGGGGTGGCGGCGGTGGGCGGGGCGGGCGGTGCCCTCCTCCTCCTGCGCCCAGGCCCGCCGCCTGGTGCCCCTGCTGTGCCGTGGATGGTGCATAGTGCTGGTGGAACCCTGGTCGCACCGCAGGCGTCGAGGGTCCGGGGAACAGGCCCTGAGGTGGGAGCAAAAGCAAATCAATACAAAAAGGTTCGAACATACTGATTTGCTGACCGTACATTGAAACGCTATGGCGACATTTGCGTCTGTTGGTGTTGACGTGCGTATCAAGGTGCAACAAGACCGAACTCTGCGCGAAGCTGGTGCGTAACATTTTGAAAGGTTAAACATCAGAAACTTTTGACTTGTTATTGAGACTGAGTGCACAATTTCACAAAGAAGTTGCAAGAGAATAGGACATCAAAGAAAGCACCGAAGCTCAACAATGAATGGAGTTGAACAAGATATTCTGTCGGTGATGACACGCGCTTTGGGTGGCCGTGGTCATCTCATTCCTGAAAGGCATTGTGGGCGGAGAAAATAATTTGCTGCGAGTGCGAACTTGTCCCCCCAAGGTCGGGTGGGGGGTCCTGGATGGACTTCCTGCAGTTGTAACACACGCACCGACTGTTGAAGAACTCGGCTTGTGCGAACATGAATGAATTTCCGTCCAGCCTGGACAACTTCTTTCCACAGTGATGAGGAAAAGCTTGTGAGTTTCTCTGCACAGATTGCCACGGACCTGTTGGGTTTGAGGGGGAGTTGCATCACCTGGCAATGCACAGGTACCGAGATACAGCTTTCAGCTGGGGATCCAAACCATGCAACACCAAACAACAATGCGGCGGGAGCTGAGGGATGGAGACCGGCTTCAGCTTTGATGTGTTCGCTCGAGCTGAAAACCAAGTGGAAAGCCGGTGTGTTTCAGCAATGCAGCCGCAGGAAACACCCGATCCAAACAGCTCTTGGCTGAAATCTGAAATCTTCGTTTGATTTGAAACAGCTGATTGTGCGCTGAATCTTTGCACCAAAGTGCATCCACGGAAGATTCGCGTTTGTGTCCATGTTGGCTGCGTCCCTTCACAGAAAACTCCTCGCTTTCTCCCGGGTTCCACCCACCGCAGCGGTGCAGAGGCGGCGGCCGGGCGGCTGTGCCGCGGGGAGGTGGGGAGGGAGGGAGGGCGGGGTCGTGGGTGGGCAGCACACGGCGATGATAGCTATCTTCGGGCTCACTTGAATCCGTGCAAAGGTGAGGCAGGCAGAAACACTCGTAAAGCTTTCCCTCAGTACAACAATGATCACTGGAATGTTGCATTCGTACCCTTGAGAAGTGATGGGGAATGTTTGTGTTTCTTGGGTATGAGCGCGAAATCCACTTTCGTGTTTTGAACACCACAACCGTAAACAAGAGGACACGTCAGCTTTGACACCTTCGACCCGCGCGTCGGTGATATTGGTTTCTGCGTACCGTTGATCAGCTGAACACACTCCACCATTATCGCAACGGAACTACAAGTTCTGTGCCAAAGTGCGATTTCAACACACTCGCGAACAAATCACGAGCATCCATTGAGAACCAAAGCTCCTTGGTAACAATGTGTTTTCCTCCCAACTGACACAGGGTCACAATGTCAGTTTAGTGTTTACATATCGCGCTTCTGTTTGCCAAACAAGATGCTGACACCGACGTGGAGGTTGGATCAAAATATTTGGGAAGAGGACGTGAATTTATCTCCGGCTGCACGCAGATCGCGCCCGCATCGAGGGGGCAGGGATCAGCTCAGTGGAAGGTCCAGGGGCGGTGTCGAGGGGGGCATTTTTTCTGTCGAAATAACAAGTGACGAGAAACAGATTGTGTTCACACACGCACACACACACACACACACACACACACACACACACACACACACACACACACACACACACACACAACGCTCCGACACGCCCAACGCACACGACACCTTCTCACACACAAACAAGCACAAAAAAACACGCACTCACGCAC
>JAAUXT010033206.1_pt1 | contig 12057 bp, 10 predicted proteins | sample 7278171 | NCBI WGS metagenome assembly JAAUXT01 (sample SAMN14350112, study PRJNA611818) | marine sediment metagenome | isolation source: surface marine sediment (1.8m) | place: French Polynesia: Moorea | collected 2018-08
GTGAATCAGCGCCGCCGTAAGTGGCATCGGCTCCCACCCGTCGAAGCGCTTCAGCTCCCAGCCGGCGGTACCGAGACGCCAGTGGACCGGGTGCTCCAACCCGGTGGACTGCCGCCACTCCCAGGCTTCGTGGTCCCAGAGCTCGGGCCGTCGATACCCGCCGTCGTGGACGAATTCGGCATACTCGGCGTTCGTGACCGCGGCGCGTGCCATGCGGAAAGGCGCAACATCGACCGGATGTGCCCATTTCTCGTTATCGAACACGAAGCCATCCTCTGCCTGTCCTCCGAGCTGGAACGTGCCACCCGGAATCTCGGCATCACCCTCCAGGCCGCCAGCTTGCCAGGCCGGGTCGGGAATCGAGCCGATTGCAGGGCACGGGTAGCCCAGGGTCTGCCGTGTGTAGGTGAACGCCTCCGTGTGCATGTCTTCGTGAAAGACGGCGTATTGCGCAAGGTAATCCCGGCGGGGGTCCAAGCGGCCGGAGGAAAGGTGGGTCTTCTCCCGCTCCAGCACATGGCGCATATAAGATAGTGTCTCGGCCATGCTGGGCAACGGCAGGTCCCATCGGTCTTCGTGGGCGATGGCGATGGAGTCGTAGAGCTGGTCTACGTCCGGGCGCTCCGGTGCCTCGCCAAGATGTCGCCGGAGTACCCAGTACTCGTGGAAATAGGCGGCGTGCCCGATCTCCCAGCGCAACGGGTTGACGATGGACAATCGAGGTCCCATCAGCTGAGCGTCGTCAAGGCCTTCCACCAGAGTCAAGGTGCGTGCTCGAGCATCCTCGAGCTGGGCGACGAGTTGTGAGCTGTTGGAGGACGTCATGCGTTTGTCTCGTGTAGCGTATTCTGGCGAATTGATGCGCGCGTTGCCAGCGTTGCTGAGCAGTTGAAAAAGGCCGACACTAACGGCTTGAGTTTGTTCGCTTGACGCGCCCTGATAGCGCGACATCACAGTGACCGACGCGCCAACGTCAATACCTCCCGCAACGTAGCGAGCAGCCTGTGCGAATCCGCCTCATCACGCCCGCGCCACCGCAGTCGCGGGCAGGAAATCGAACCACCGCTGCGCGCTGGGCCGCCATTCTGCGCGGGCTCGGTCACCGGGTAAAGGTCTCGGTGACCTACGAGGGAGAGCGTGCCGACCTGATGGTGGCGTTGCACGCCTGGCGAAGCGCCGATGCCATCGCGGCGTTTGCGGAACGTTACCCGCAAAGGCCGCTGATCGTGTCGCTCACCGGCACCGATGCCTACCGTTTCATCCACAGTCATCCGGAGACGACCCTGCGCTCGATTTCCCTCGCCCACCGACTGGTCGGGCTTCATGATCTGATAGGGGAAACCGTCCCCCAGGCAGAGCGTCACAAGGTGCGGGTCATCTACCAGTCGGCGCCTCCGGGTGGTAAACGCGAGCCGCCCAAGCGCAGCTTTCGGGTCGTTGTTGCGGGGCACCTGCGCGAAGAAAAAGACCCTATGCGTCCGGCCCTCGCCGTGCGCGATTTGCCCTCTGCCAGCAGGCTCCGCGTCGAGCACTACGGGAAGGCGCATGATGCGTCATGGGCCGCGGCTGCAGAGGCCGAAATGACCGCCAACCCGCGTTACCGGTGGCATGGGGAGGTCGCGCACCACCAGCTGCGTCGTGTCTACTCCCGCTCTCATCTGCTGGCTCTCCCTTCCCGCATGGAAGGTGGCGCGAATGTCGTCTCCGAGTCGGTGGCCGCCGGGCTACCGGTGGTTGCGTCCCGTATTGCAGGCTCTGTCGGGCTTCTCGGCGAGCAGTACCCGGGCTACTACCCTCCGGAGGACGAGAATGCCCTCCGCGAACTGCTACTGGAGGCCGAATCGAGCCCTCGGTTTTACGAACGCCTTAGTGCCGCCTGCATGACCCGCCGCCCATTATTCAGCCAGGAACGCGAGCGACTGGCCTGGGCTCGACTACTCAGCGAGTTCTGACGGGCCGGTGCGCGACGGTGCAGGTCATCGCAGGCCTTTGAGCGTTTTGGGGCTCAGAGCCGCGAATACGTAAACTTTTTGACCTGGACAAAACATGAACCATGCCTTAGACTTTCTGCGTGTTTAACAATAAGTCCGCCGCGTGCAGCGAGAGGTAGCATCATGACCGAGGTGGCCAAGTCGCCGTCCACCGCCAACGGGCTGAGCACGGTTGAAAACGCTTCGAACCCAACCATCGAGGCCGACCAGACAAGGCTGGCGACGACGCCTAGGGAAGTACCTGTACCGGCACGTCGTTCGGCGCGCTTGATGCATTTGGGGCGTCTTGCGGGAGGCATCGCCGGGGGCGTCATGGCGGAAGGCATACGCCGCGTCGCCAAAGGACGCTTGCCTTCAGCAGGCGATCTGCTCCTCACTCCCGGAAACGTAGCTCGCCTAGCCGACCGTTTATCCGAAATGCGCGGTGCCGCCATGAAGGTGGGGCAGTTGATTTCTATGGAGGCGGGTGAGTTCCTGCCGCCCGAACTCACGACGGTGCTCGCCAAGCTTAGGGATCACGCTCACACTATGCCGCTTGGTCAAGTTGGCGAAGTACTTGGGGGCGCATGGGGCCAGGACTGGCCTGAGCGCTTCGAGCGGTTCAGCTTTCAGCCCCTCGCAGCCGCTTCCATCGGCCAGGTTCATGAAGCGGTTTTGAAAGACGGGCGCCGACTCGCAGTAAAGGTCCAGTACCCGGGGGTACGCCAGAGTATCGACAGTGACGTAGACAACGTGGCATCGCTCCTGTCCTGGAGCAAGGCGCTGCCCGCAAAAGCCGACCTCGCACCACTGCTGGAGGAAGCGAAGCGGCAGCTTCACCTGGAGGCCGATTACCAACAGGAGGCTGCCAGCCTGGAAGCCTACGCCGCGCGCCTGGACGGCGACGCGACGTTCACGCTGCCCACCGTCGAGACCTCTTTGACCACCTCGGAAGTGCTGGCCATGTCATATGTCGACGGCATGCCGGTGGAGAAACTTGCCGACCACGATCAGGCATTACGCAACCGGGTTGCCACTCATCTTCTGCGACTCTCAATTCGCGAATTCCTTGACTGGGGCCTGGTGCAGACCGACCCCAACTTCGCCAACTTCCGCTACGACGCCCATACGGGCCGAATCGGTCTGCTGGATTTCGGGGCCACACGTGTCTACCCAAACGAACGCGTCGCCCTATTCCGGAACCTGCTGCAATCGGTGCTCGTTGGAGACAGGTCAAAGCTGGAGGAGTACGCCGCACACGCGGGTTATCTCAGCTTGAGCGACACCCCTGAGTACCGGGCTGCCATGCAGGAGTTGCTCATGGATGCATCGCTACCGGTCCGGCACGCGGGGCGTTACGACTTCGGCACCTCCGATTTGGCGAGCCGGATGAGCGAAAAGCTGATGGCGCTACGGTTCGACCAACGCGTATGGCGCCTGCCACCGCCCGACATTTTGTTCCTTCACCGCAAGCTAGGTGGATTGTATATGCTGTGCGCCCGTCTACGCGCGCAGGTCGACGTTAGCAGCCTGCTGGCACCTTATATGGAAACCTGACGGTTCTTGCTCGGTGACGCGAAGCGAGCGAGCGTGAGTTCCGTCAGCCAGGCCGCTACGCGACGTGCTTCGTCCCTGGGCGGCTGATCGCCGCGCGCAACAGACCGAGGGGCTTCACCCTCATGGGACTGATGCCGAGCAGTCTGGCCAGCAGCGTCGTCTCGGAATCAGGTGCCAGGTGCGCGACCAACGTGCCGGCCACATTGACCTCCAAGGTCAGGTCGGCTACTCGCAGGCCTGCGTGCAGCTTGCTGAGCATCGCCTTGCGCTGGAGACGCCCTGCGGCCTGCTTGGCCACAGAGCGTCCAGCCGCAAGGCTGGGAAGTTCAACGGAGATTCGATCTCCCTTTGCCGCGACGCTAAACTGCGCACCCTCTCCGCTGAGCACCGACAGCTCGCCGAGAACGTCTACAGGCAACGAGGTCGGCACTAGGTTTTTCCTGACTCCCGGGCGCTGATCTTGACCGCCCCGTTGACCTTCCACCTGGCCAGCGGGGCGTCCTCTGCGTGATGGGCCGGGACGAAGATCTCGAGGTCGTGAAACTCGTAGGTAATCTCGGCATTCTTACCGGTGAGCTTATCGTAGAGCTCCACCGCCAGTTCAGGCCAAGTCAAAACGTCTTTAGCCATTTTTCTTAACTCCTCTCCACTGTGAACAATACCGCAGATCCTCGATGGCCGACTCCACATCACGGGGACGTCCCCCCCTTACGCCGGGCCACCAAGGCTGTCATGCTATCACCCCTGCTGATGGGAAGATACTCTGCGTGCACACCCACTTCGCAGCATATCCGGGTGTGCTGACGTGAACGACCGGACGCCATCTGAGAGGTGCGCCAACTTTGGACGAACCCCTAGTAAATCTTGCTCAACCGCCCGCTAGCGACCATGGCCAGCCTGCGCTGCCGGAGCGGATTCGAGGGCTACTCGAAGCGCAGCACTACGGCGTGTTATGCACTCAGGGCGGCGGACAGCCCTACGGCTCGCTGGTGGCGTTCGCGTTCGATGAGGCGCTTACTCAGCTTTTCTTTGCAACACCCGTCACGACTCGAAAATTCCACCTGCTCTCGGCTTGCGACCGCGTGGCGATGGTTGTCGACAGTCGGGCCAGCCATGGCGACGAGCTGACTCGAGTGGAAGCGGTGACAGTCACGGGTCGGGCAGTCTGCCCCGAGCCTGGTCCGGACCACGCCCAGTGTCTCGAGCACCTGTCAACGCGCCACCCACACCTGCGCAGTTTCTTCACTGCGCCCACGACTGCACTGGTGCGGGTCGAGGCGATCCGTTACCTGCATGTATCGCGCTTTCAGGCTGTCAGTGAATGGGTGCCCAAGCACGGTGGCTGATACCGCTGGCTGACGCGCTGGCCCTGCCCGAGAGCCAGGTCGGCGGCAAGGCACTTCGTCTATCTGAGCTGCAGCGAGCGGGCTTTCGGGTCCCACCAGGCTTCTGTCTCCCCGTCGCCTGCTACGAACGATTTGTGAAAAAGAACGAGCTCGATGTGAAGATCGGCATGGAGCTTGGCCGCAAACCGCTCTCCTCGATGCGCTGGGAGGAGCTGTGGGATACGGCGCTTCGGATTCGTTCACCGTTTCTGGGGGGCAAGATACCCGCACCCGTGACGGCGGCTGCGCGGCGGGTGATACGGGAATTGGGTCCGGAGCAGCCTCTGGCCGTCCGCTCCTCAGCGCCCGGGGAAGACCACGGGCAGATGTCCTTCGCCGGCCTGCACGAATCCGTTGTCGGCGTGCGCGGAACGGACGCTCTGCTGGATGCGCTCCGCCTCGTCTGGGCCTCGCTGTGGTCCGATGCGGCGCTTCTCTATCGCACGGAGCTCGGGCTTGCCCCTGCCCACAGCAGGATGGCCGTGGTGGTCCAGGCCGTGGTCGAAGACGGACCATCCGGGGTCGGCTTCAGTCACGACCCGCGCGGCGGGGTCGAACCCAATGCCATCGTCGAGTGCGTACCCGGGTCCTGTGCGGATCTGGTCGACGGTGCCGTGGAACCCGATCGTTGGGTTCTGGAGCCGACCGACGGACACGTGCTCGAATACCGGCGGTCCCGAGAACGGGCGGCCGTTGCCCCGCTGCTCGACGATGCCGACCTCGCAGCTGTGTGGGCCATGCTCAGAGAGGCCGTGTCGCTGCTTGGACGACCTGCCGACGTAGAATGGACGGGACGAGGCGAACGCCTGACCTGTCTGCAACTTCGACCGATAACCACCCGCCCTCCTCCAGCCGAGGATCCGCGGTCCTGGTACTTGAGCCTTCGCCCGGGCGAGAAACGCCTCAAACAGCTGGCAGAGCACGTGGCCCTGCGCCGTATGCCGGAGCTCGAACGCCTTGGCCAGAGGCTCGCGTCTGAGGACCTGGCCTGTTTGAAGGACGAAGCGCTGGCGGCAGCCATTGAGGAGCGAGCAACGGCCGTAGACCAATGGAAACGCATTTACTGGGATGAGTTCATCCCGCTCGCCCACGGCGTGAGACAGCTGGGCCGCTACTACAACGATGCCGTACGCCCCGCGGACCCCTATGAGTTTGTGGGGTTGTTGAAAGGTCAGGACATGGTCGCCATGCAGCGCAACCGCCTGAACTTCAGACTGGCGGCGCTGATCAGGAAACACCCCCGGATACGACAGACGCTTGAGTCGATAGGCGGTGGCACCGAGATCGAGGCTGTCGAGGCGGCGCTTTCACCCATTCCCGAGGCCGCCGAGTTCGCTGACGGTCTGGGCACGCAGCTCCGACCATACATGGATGTGGCTTACGCCGGCGAGCGCCTGGCAACCCGGCTCGACGTTCTCGTCAGCATGCTCTTGCAGCTGGCCGACGCTGACAAGCCTGAGCACGACCCAGGACCTGGAGAAAAAGACATCGTGGCTCGCCTGGAACAACGGCTGCTGGACGCCGTAAGCCCCGAGCGCAGGGAAGAAGCCATGCATATGCTTCAAATCGGGCGTTTGAGCTGGCGGCTGCGCGACGACGACAACGTTCTCGTCGGCAGGCTGGAAAGCCAGCTTCTTCGCGCGTTGCAGGTCGGCGCCGAGCGGCTGCGTGTGCACGGCCGACTGCCGAACTACCCGGTTCCGGGTGCGGAGGATACCAGGACCATAGTCCAGGCCCTGCGGCAGGGCGGTTCCGAGCCAGTATCCCTGACAGGGCCCGCGCCACCTGCAGCCGCGGTCGCATCAACGGCAGGACGCCCACGTCAGCTCGTGGGCCAGCCCGCGTCGCCGGGGCTCGCGAGCGGCCGGGTGAGGCTGGTTCGCACCGCCGACGACCTGAAGCGCTTCCGTATTGGCGAGGTGTTGGTGTGCCTGGCTATCGAGCCGACCATGACACAGCTCGTCCCCCTGGCCTGTGCCATCATCGAGCGTCGTGGCGGCATGCTCATCCACGGCGCCATCATCGCCCGTGAGCTCGGCATACCTTGCGTGAACGGAATAGACGATCTGCTGGGGCGCCTGGAGGACGGCGATTCCGTAATCGTCGACGGTCACCTCGGCCTTGTGACGGTCGGACCACCGGACTTTGCTCTTGAGGGGGTGGCCTTACCCTGACGCGCGGGGAAACGGGAACGAGCTGATGCCGGCGCTACAAGGCCGAGTGCCGCAACTGACACGTCAGCTGATCTTGAGCAACCAACAACGAATAATCCGCCGGGCGACGCTCTCTCAGGGAGCGCTTACGGCGCTTGTCGGCAAGGCCCTCCGCAGCCACACAAGCGCTCAGGCTAGAGAGGTTGTCCGAGCGCTGCGGCGTGGCCCGCTCCGTCTCACCCGGCAACGCGGTTGGAAACAGATCTTCTTCGCGCAGCACGATGCGCTCCGTGGATGGCCCATCCACAGGCAACGGTATGGGCAGATCCGGCTCGATGCCGACCAGCTGCACGCCGCGTCCGGACGGCCGGTAGTAGCGTGCGGCCGTGTACATCTCGAGCACTGCGGCGGAGCCACGCCAAGGACGGGCCGTCTGCACCGTACCTTTGCCGAATGTCCGCTCCCCTGTAACCAGGCTGCGCCCATGGTCCTGGAGAGCACCAGCCAGCATCTCCGCCGCACTGGCCGTGGCCGCGTTCACCAGTGTAACCAGGGGCACCTCGGTCCACTGTCGGTGCCGTGTGCGCAGGCGCCGGGCATTCTCAGGCGCTTCCACGTTCTTTATCTGCAACACAACCTCCCCCGGAGGCAGGAAGAGATCCGCAACGCATGCAGCCTGATCCATAAGCCCGCCGGAGTTGTTTCGCAAGTCCAGCACAATGCCGTTCAGCGCCGGCTTGAGAACTCGACGCAGACCACGACCTGCCTCCGCGCAGGTGTTCCCGTCGACGAAGCTGTCGATTCTCAGGTAGCCGAACTCCCAGCCCCGATCGACAAAGACCGACGCATACACGTTCTTCACGTTCACCTGTCCGCGGACGACCATGAAGGTCTTCAGCTGGTCCTGCCGTTTCACCGTGACGGACACGCCCAGTCCCTCGGGACCGCGCAGCTTACCAACGACCGAGGCAGGCGGTAGATCGGTGACGAGTTCCCCGTCCACGGCCAACACGATGTCCTGGACGCGGAGACCCGAACGGTCAGCAGGCCCGTCACGTAAAACGTTGGTAACGATGACCGCCTCGCCGACGCCCTGGACCGACGCTCCAATTCCGGTGTAGGTCGGCGAGCTTTCGTTGCTGCTGCCGCGCTTCACCGGTCGACCAGCCATGGAGCCGCGAATCAAGTCGGTGGGCACCAGCTTCGAGTGGGCATCGCCGACGCTCAGGTAGCCGTTGATGGCCGCAGCCGCAAAATCCTCTCGGCGCTCAGGATCTACGATTTCTGCCAGCAGCCAACGCCGGACGGCCGAGAAGTCAACGGGGTTTGCCCGGCTGACCGGATAATGCGCCCGCCACTGGAGAATCGCCTGCGTGCGTTCCCGAAGCAGGACGAGAGCGTTTCCTTCGTCCAGAAAGCGTTTCCCCCGCATCTTGGCGACGGTCAGGCCGGAAAAACGCTTGACCGTGCGCGCTCGGCCATTCGCTTCAGCCGACGCCACGGCCGGCAACAGGCGCAGCTGGCTGCCACGCGCATCCAGCACCCGCTGCACGGCAGCAACACAGGAGACGAAGGCCAGCTCGGATTGATGACAGCGTCGGGTGGTCAGTCGCTCGTCGAGAAACTCGAAGGTAAGGCCAGTATCCTGCCAAGAACTCGCAGCTACGGCATCCTCCTGTTTCGCCTCGGCAAACGCTGCGGTTGAATACAGCAGGACTGCGGTCGCTATAATCAGCTTCATTTCCATCACTACCCTGTCAATGGCCTGACTGACACCAAAGGAACCTCGGCCCCCGTAACCTGGTTGAACCACGAACGCCGCGGCGCCGCAGGTACTGAATCAGCCGCCAGTTGCCAGCGGACGAAGCTCGTGCCGACTGCGTCCTTCGCTGCAATTCGCGGCGTGCGCCGATAACCACCAGCCTCCGGCGCACACGGGCGAACACCGCATGCCCTCAGCTTTCCTCGACGAAGCATCGTAGACCGTCGCGTTGCCCGAATCTACCCGCTTCGTGCGCGGGAACTGCGCGCTCAAGTCGCCGGGGCATGCCCTAACGGTCGCCTGTGCCGGTTGCACCCGCAGATCTACCCTGCGCAGCAGCTTGCCGCTCTGGGGGATCCGCCCTGCCCATGTTGAGGACAGCAATCTGGTTACCCAAACGCGTCTGTACCGCGCTTGTGGTCAACCCCTTGGAGAACAGGATGACGATCAAGGAGCCGCCGTAATAGAAGTTGCCGAGGCGGGTGTAGCCGCGCTTCACTGCGCTCCCAGGTACGAGACGGTCGTCAAGCACCACCGAGCCGACGGTACCAAGCCCGACGGGAACCATCGCCACGTAGCCGACCGACCTCCTGACCGGTACTGCACTGGCGTAGCGGACTTCGATGACAATGACCGCTCGCTGAAAGGCCTGGAACTGGCTGAAGTCCGTGCCGGGACGACCGACATTCCGGTCCAACGGCACCCAGTTCGCAAAATCGCTGTAACCGTAGGTACCGTCGGGAACCAGCTTGGCATGCATCACGGTACCATTCACGGGAGCATGAAAATGGTGGTAGGTATTGGGCATGAGGACGCAGGACAGGCCTGTGCCTCCAACGAATCTGGCCGCGATGTCTTCGTCGACTCCGCGCAGCAGCTCGCCGACGGTTATGGGGACGCGCTTGATATCCAGAACGGTGCCCTTCTGGAGCGGATTCTCGATATATTTTCGCTCGCTCGCGCCGTGCGCCCCATCCGTGATTACTTGAACCAGAGGGTTCATGATGCAATCCGTGGGGGAGACAACGATGTAATCCCGTTCCGGGTAGGTGCTCATGGGCATAGTGGCCGGGCGACTCGGAATCACTTCCCGCTCGGCATCGACTTTCAGCCTGCGTGCGAAGAAGGCGTTCCACGACGGGTAGTCGCTGGCCTGGCCACGCTGGTAGTCCTCGATTTCAATGCGGGGATCCTTGATCCATTCCTGCAGATGCGCACGGGATGCCGGACTGTTCAGGTAGGCACCGCGCTGCACGGTGAAATCGCGCATGAACTGCAGACCGACATTGCGGGGATGCCTGCCCTGAACGAAATCAACGCCCGCCTCATTGCGGTAGTAGAACCACACGAACTCGAGGAAGTAGGCAAGACCATTGTCCTGGCCGGCTTCAATGCGGGGCAGGAATGTGCACCACTCGCTGAAGTGATTCAGCATTTTGTCCAGAAGCTCCCTGGCGTTCCCGGAACGCCAGGGGTTTTCACCGCTATGGCCGCTGTCGTAGCCCGGCGGCAGCGCCGTCAGTCCCCTTGCCACCTTGCTCAGGGCATCTGGCACCGCCGGATTCGTGAAGTACTCGATGATGAGATAGCTAAGGGAACTGGCGCAGGGAGAGGTGCGAACCCGGGACAGCAAACGAGCGATTTCGGGAGTAACCTGCGCGCCGGGTTTCCCGTGAACGTGAGCGGCGTCCTCCGCCACTGACGACACTGCTGCGAGCAACGTAAGACTTGATGCCAGGGCAACAGCACTTGCCCGAAGTCTCCTGGAACGCATTGCTGACTCCTTCGGCGGCAGACGGCTCGGCACCAAACCGGTTGACGTTGCCTGCGGCCAGCCCGGATTTCTCACCAGGCGGACCTCGAAGCGCAGACTATGTCGGCAAACTCAGCACATTGGCTACACCGAGCCGGTCTTCCTTGTGAACAGCCTGTCCTATTCGGCTCTTGGCCCACTCTATCCCGATTACGGCAAACGGCCAAGCTCAATCGGCCGCGGCGCCGAGTGAGCCGCAGTTGTCCTCATGCACGGCGCGGGGACGAGGCGGTCAGAAACGGCCATTCCGTAAATGGCTGTTTCGCCGAGCGGGCACGCCACGGATGGCGTGTCCTGGACTTGCGAGATTCAGCGGAGCCGACGCTCCGAGCCGGTAGCTGGGTGGCCCACGTTCGACTTCCTGGAACACCGATAAAATCCGCTGACCATCACAGACGTGGCTCAGCCTGTGACAAGCCTCACAGCGGCCTGTAGGGAGATGCCAACGACCTCACAAAACCCGCCCGCAGGAACCTGTATAGTCTCGAGCATACAGGTCGAACAACACCCAGGTTTTTCGGCAAACGGCACCAGGTATAAGGACGGCCGAGTAACCGAGCTGGCAAGGAGCAGAATCGTGACCGTACTCAGCCATACTGCGAAGACCGTGCTGCTGATCTGCGCCATCGCCATGGCAGCAGTCGTCCTGCCGGGTGACTCTTCACTGGTGTGGGCCACCGGCGCGCTGGTTGCGTTGGCGGGTGCCCTGCTGGCTTCGTTCGGGAAGCAGCCCACATCGACTGTCTCCCATGAATAGCCGTCGTGCAGCATCGGGTCTGCGGGCTTTCCGTTCGACTCCCCGCCGGCCTGCCCCCCGCATCCAGGCGTCCCCCGGATCAATCGCATCCATCGTCCTCGAGCACCGGTTGACCGGACTCCGGATCCGACACGCCCGCTTCGTTACCACGCGTAACCACGGTGCGGACGAACATCATGGAGCCCACGCGCCCGAACTGCTGGTCCATGGCCTGCTCCACCTGTGCGTCGGTCAGACCGTCATAGATGAAAACCCGGCCTTTCTCCTCAAGCGCCAACTGCGCCTGGCTGGGCTCATGCAGCATCCTGATTTGCCATTCATCCGACGCCGCCCAGGGCTCGACCGACAGTAGCAGCAGCCCGGACAAAAACAGGGATCTTGCGGTTCTTTTCATGACTGGCCTCCGTTGTTCTTTTCGCCCGACCGATTCGGCGACTTACGGAAAAGAACTTTACGGATGCCCGGCGGGCTAGACTGTTAGGTTTTCGACCCTGGTACTGTGAATAATTCACAAAGCGCGGAACGCGTTTCCGCATTGGTGTTCGGTTAGGGCGTGCCGGCACGAGCCGCCGGGACATGCCGTGAATACCTCCCCGTAGGCTCGACGGCCGCTACCCTTGCGGCCGACGGTCCCGGCAACTCATGCCGGTACAGCCCTAA
>JAAUXT010135592.1_pt1 | contig 12057 bp, 8 predicted proteins | sample 7278171 | NCBI WGS metagenome assembly JAAUXT01 (sample SAMN14350112, study PRJNA611818) | marine sediment metagenome | isolation source: surface marine sediment (1.8m) | place: French Polynesia: Moorea | collected 2018-08
CTCCCGGATGGGGAACTCCAGCAGGCAGAACTGACGGGCTTTCTCCCAGCGACCCTCGGCCACGGCCCGGCGGTAGTCGGGGAGCCGGGTGAACAGGCTGAGGATCAGCGTGAACACGTGCTGCACCACGGCCGGGGTGGCGTAGCCCCGAGTATTACACACCGTAATCCCAGCCCGGGTAGCTGCATCCAGGTCGATGTTGTTGGTTCCGGTGGCGGCAACGCAGATGAGGCGAAGTCCCGCAGAGGTCTTTAGGATGTCGGCATCCAACACCACTTTATTGCTGATTACCACCTCGGCACCGTGGATTCGCTGCAGCACTTGATCGGGTGCCGTGGCCGAGTGATACCGCAGGCCTGGAAGCGCTTGGTCCAGGTCGGAAAAGTCCAGATCACCCCGGTCGAGGGAATCGCGATCGAGAAAAACGCCACGCATAAGCTGTATCCTGTCTTTTTTGACCCCCAGAGACCCAAGCCGCGGCCGTAGCATGGAGCAAGTCCGATGCTACGACTGAACTCAGGGGCGATTTTACCAACAAAATTGAGGTTATACTGTACCAGCGATTTCACTATCCACGGGAGTATGCATGAAGAAAGCGGCTAAGGACACCTTTGAGCATGGCAGCGAGCCCTGCACGGGCATTCTTTTGACCAACCTGGGTACCCCGGATGCACCGACTCCGCAGGCGTTACGGCGCTATCTGGGCGAGTTTCTCTGGGATCCCCGGGTAGTCGAGATCCCCCGGCCCGTGTGGTGGTTGATCCTCCACGGCATTATCCTACGGATTCGACCAGCCCGCTCGGCCCGCAAGTATCAGCGTATCTGGTGGCAGGAGGGCTCTCCGCTGTTGGTGATCAGCCGCCGCCAGGCCGGTGCCATCGAGGATCGCTTAAAAACCCTTTGCCGGGGGCCCGTGCAGGTTGCCCTGGGCATGCGCTACGGCAATCCGTCCATCGCCTCGGCCCTCGGGGAATTGCGCCAGGCCGGCGTGCGGCGCTTGCTGGTTTTTCCCCTCTATCCCCAGTATTCCGCTACCACCACGGGTTCCACCTTCGATGCCGTGGTCAAGGATTTGCGTAGTTGGCGCTGGTTGCCGGAACTGCGCATGATCAACCACTACCACGATGAGCCGGCGTATATCGAGGCCGTTGCCGAGAGTATCGAGACCGGCTGGCACCAGGACGGTCCGCCCGAGCGGTTGTTGTTCTCGTTCCACGGTCTGCCCAAGCGCAATCTGCTGGCGGGCGATCCCTACCACTGTGAGTGCCATAAGACCGCACGCCTGGTAGCCGAGCGGTTGGGTCTCGCCGAGGAGCACTGGGCGGTGTCTTTCCAGTCCCGATTCGGTAAGGCCGAGTGGCTGCAGCCCTACACCAGCGTGGTGCTGGAGGAGTGGGGCCGGGCGGGGGTGAAGCGGGTGGATACGGTCTGCCCCGGTTTTTCCGCCGATTGCCTGGAGACCCTGGAGGAGATTGCCGAGGAGAACCGTGATATTTTCCTTGAGGCCGGAGGTGGGGAGTTCCGTTATATCCCTGCTTTGAATGACAATCCGCGGCATATCGTGGGATTGGTGGAGGTGTTGTGTAACCACGCCGCCGGTTGGCCCGAAATGAATCCGACCTTCGATAGTGCTCAGGCTGCCGAGCAGCGCCGGGCCGCGCGCGGTCGAGCAGTAGCGATGGGCGCCGCCAGTTAGGTGATGCCATGAGTCGCGTAGTCCCAGCAAAATGGCCTTCCACTCCCTCGGAGCCGGTGTCCACGGAGCCGCCGCACGAAGCGTTGACGCCTGCCGCGTCCGAACCGAAGCTTGGCTCCTGGTTCATCCGCTTCGTCCTTCCTCTGCTGATTCTCGCTCTGGCCGCTGCCGCCTTCGTGGCGCTGCGTACCACCCGCCCAGCCGTCCCGCCCGTGCAGGTGGAGGAGAAAGCTTGGCGGGTGGATGCCGTGAAAGTAATGCCAGCCAGCCATGTCCCGCAATTGCTGCTCTACGGTACCGTGGAGGCGCCCCGGGAAGCGAACTTGAGCGCGGCCGTGGCAGCGGATGTGGCCGAGGTTTTGGTGGCCGAGGGACAAACGGTAAGAGCAGGGCAGCCGTTGGTGGTGCTGGATGATCGGGATATCGTGCTGATCCTGCGGCAGCGGCAAGCCGATGTGGCCGAGATTCAGGCGCTCATCCAAAGCGAACGCAACCGCCATGCGAGCGATCTGGCTTCGTTGGAGCGGGAGCGGGCCATGTTGGCGCTCGATGAGAAGGCCGTATCCCGGGTGATCGGCCTCAAGCAACGTAACGTCGGTTCCGATTCCCTCGTGGACGATGCCCGCCAGGAGCTGGAGCGCCAATTCCTGTCGCTCAACGAGCGGCAGTTGTCGGTCAATAATCACCCCGCGCGCCTGGCTCAGCTCGAGGCCCGGTTGCAGCGGGCCGAGGCCCTGCGTGATCAGGCACGGCTGGACCAGGAACGCACCCGGATAGCGGCGCCCTTCGCCGGCCGAGTGGCGAAGGTACCCACGGCGCCGGGTGATCGGGTGCGGGTCGGCGATCTGTTGGTGAAGCTCTACGCGCTGGAAGACCTGGAAATCCGCGCCCAGATTCCCTTTCGATATCTGCCGGCGGTGCGTGCGGGTCTCACCCGGGATGAAACCTTGACCGCGACGGGCGAAGTGGATGGCCGCTCGTTGCAGGGGGTGTTGACCCGAATGAGCGGCGAGGCCGCCCGGGGGGTGGGCGGTGTGGATGCCTTGTTCAAGATAGCAGCGGGTGCCGATACGGTGGTACCGGGGCGGCTGTTACCCTTGACCCTGAATCTGCCGGCGCGGCAGGATACGGCGGAACTTCCCTTCAGTGCGCTGTACGGGTTGAACCGTGTCTATCGCCTGGAGGAGGGGCGTATGGCGGCCCTCGAGGTCGAGCGTATCGGCGAGCGTTACGGGCCCGATGGCAGTGTGCAAATTCTGGTGCGCAGTGCGGATTTACGGCCTGGCGACCGGGTGATTACCACGCAGCTGCCCAATGCGGTCACCGGGCTCAAGGTGACGGTGGTGGAGTAGTGCCCCTGCTCATAAGTTCGCACACACTGTTCCCCCCTTTAGCAAAGGGGGGTTAGGGGGGATTTGGAGGGATCGCAGGGCAGGCGAACGTAGCTGAAATCCCCCCCGGCCCCCCTTTTTCAAAGGGGGGAGCTGTGATACCGGCACCGATAATCCCTGGGAAAAATTCAAACGAGGGGATGTCTACGAATTTATGAGCAGGGGTAGTAGTTTGTATGTTTTCTCAAAAGGCTTGTTTCCCATGCGTCAGGTAAACATTCATCAAGCAAAGACTCATCTATCCAGGCTTATTCAGGCCGCGCTGGATGGTGAAGAGATTATCATCGCCAAAGGCAAACAGCCGTTGGTAAAACTTACGCCTCTTGCAGAAGCGAGACCCGCGCGTCGCCTTGGGGGGTTAGAGGGGAAGGTATGGATAAGCGATGATTTTGATGCTCCATTGGAGGATTTCAATCGAGTTTGGTAACAAGAACCGCGTGGGCAACAAGTTGCCCACCCTACCAAAATTGGCAAGGAGACAGGGGGATGATTGCCAAGGTATTCGTTAGCTACAGCCACCAGGATCAGGATGCCCTCAAACAGTTGCAGCGTTTCATGGATCCTCTGGAAAAACGCAAGATCATCGAGTACTGGGATGATAACAAACTGAAGGGCGGCGACGATTGGCGCAAGATTATCGACCAGGCTCTGGAGGGCGCTACGGCCGCGGTACTGCTGATCAGTCAGGATTTCATGAACTCGGATTTTATCTATGAGACGGAGATGCCGCGCATTCTGGCACGGGCTGATGCGGGTGTGCTTACGGTCCTTCCGGTATTTCTGAGTGCTGCTCTCAGTCTGGATTTCAAATATACCGACAAGATGGGAGTGGAGCGTGTTCGTAGGATTGACGATAAATATCAGAGCTACGGCACTCCCGATAAGCCTCTGCTGGAGTACAAACAGCGTGAGACGGCCTTCAAAAAACTGTCAGAGCGCCTGTTCGAGCTGACTGACACACCTGCCGAACCGCCGCCCGAGCCTCCGCCTCGCAATATTTCCGCCCGCCCTGCCACCCACATAGTTTCCTACGAACCCTCCCGGGAGTATCAGCTCACGGTGCAGTTGCAGCGGCAGGGCGATACCCTCCAAACCCGCTATTTTCTCCCCTCGGGCCTTGATATCCCCGGCCCTGAACGCTCCTGGAGCAGCGTCGAGAAAGCCGTCGAACCCATATGCATGGGGCTGGATATGACCGATGAAAAGGCCATCATGGGTGCTCTCGAACAGTCGGCTCATAATTGGGGACAAATCCTGTTCGAGATTCTGTTCGGCCCGGATCCCGAGTGGGAGCAAATCATGCGCACCTTGTTCCACAAGGGCGATGGTTCCCGCCCCAATCCCACCTATGCCCCGGCGCGGCTGCGGATCTTTACCGAATTGCCGCTGTTGTTGGGTCTGCCCTGGCGGTTGGCGGCCTGGAACAACTATCGCCTGGCGGTCACTCCCGGCTGGGAATTGGCTACGACGGGAGTCTCCGTCCCCGAGGACAGTGTTCTGACCACCGCCCCGTGCAACGTGCTTATCGTCGCAGCCCGAAGTGGAGCTCGGGAAAACGAAACGGACTTGGATCATACCAAGGCCATTATCGATGTGCTGCAGCAGGTCTGGTCGACCCGTGAACGGGATTTCGTTCGGGTAGCGCACACCCGAGCAGAGCTTCGCCATGCCCTGGGGGGCATGAATCCCCATCTGGTCTATGTCTACGGCAAAGGGACTGTGACTACCGATGGCCCCGCCCTGTTGCTGGACGGCGACGGCTGTGCCGATCCGTTTTCGCTAACTGAGCTTGCGCGTCTCCTGGAGCCTGCTCGACCGGGACTCGTCTACTTGAATGTGGCAGGTTTCACCGAACCCGGGCTCACGCCGGGTCAGATCATGGCGCAGGTTGCGCCGCTGGTTGTCTGGCGTCGGCTGTCCTGTCGAACGCCAGACCGCACCTCCCTCGCCGTCGCCTGGCTGAGACGCTGGCTACAAAAGCGCGAGGATCCGGTGGTCACTCTGCATGCGGTCACGCGCGAGTCCGGCTCGGCTGAGGCTATGACCCTGGCGGTACATGCTCGGTACCGGGTGTGGAATACTCAGAAGCCGCGGCAAAGCAATCTTCAGGAGGCGATTGCTCACTTGGTTCTGAATCGGGACGAGCAAAAAGCTCTTGTGGACAAACATCTCAGCGAACTGGTAGGCAGCGATCGCCGTCGAGTGATGGCCCTGGTAGCCTACGCCGAACCGGGCAATATGATTGGATCTCTGCATGAACAGTTGCAGTATTATCTTGACATCAAGATTGCCGACCTGGCCGAGATAAACTGGCGTCATCTCCAGTTTCCATTGTCAAGGGATAATCTTCGCTCGGATCTGGAATACGAGCTCAGGCTGCAACTCGAAGCCCACCACGACGAGCCGAATGGTCATCTGATACGCCGCCATGCACCCCGAGTGGCGGGTTTTGGAAAGCGGGGTGTTCTGTGGCTGAACTGGGGCGTTTTCGGTTCCGCTGAGAATTGTCAAGCTCTCCTCGACTCCGTGCAACTCGGGGACTGGCTGCGCTTTTCCAGTGAAGTCCTGAGTAACCAGTGTCCCGAGGACCTGCGGGTCGTGTCCTACCTTGCCGTCGAGCTGAAGAACTATCAGGTTCTGGAAGAGGAGTTGGACCGGCAGAGCTGGGAACCCTGGTGCCGGCTGCCGTCTTTCTGGCTCAGCGAACTACCGCCTTTGGGTAAAGTCACCAAGCGCCACCTGTATCACTATCTGGTGGACAATTCGAAATGCGACCCCAATATTCAGGAAGAAATCGCCGGGCGTCTGATCAATGAAACCCACGGTGAATTCGAGAAAGTTGCCGATTTGATCAAGGAGGCGCAAAGTGGTAGCTGGTACGATCTTCTGGAAACGTTGCGATCTAAACAGAACGCGCGAAAGAAACCCAAAGTGGCCATAGCCTTTGAATAACAACAGCAAGAAATCGCAACCCTTCGAACTGCTGGCTCCCTACGACAAACGCAACACAGCCGATCGTTGCCATGCCCTGGCCGGCCGCGAGATGCCCGCCACCCTGTGCAGCCACCAGGAGGCGGCAAAACACTATCAACCCGATCCGGACCTGGTGGATACAGTCAACGTGGCCCTGGCCGTGGGAGCGCCGCTGCTGCTGACCGGTGAGCCCGGGACCGGCAAGACCCAGGTCGGTCACTACCTGGCCTGGTACTTCGGCATCGAGGACAGTCTCTTTCCTCTCTACGTGCGCAGCACCACTACGGCCGAAGATCTCCTCTATCGCTTCGACGCCGTGGCCTATCTGCATGCCGCCAACGATCCGGCCAATGCGGGCAAGCCGGTCGAGCGCAAGACCTTCGTCAAGCCGGGTCCCCTGTGGAAGGCCTATGAGGCGGAAGGTCCCTCGGTGGTGCTCATCGACGAGATCGATAAGGCACCCCGGGATTTCCCCAACGATCTCCTCAACGTCCTCGACCAGCACGAGTTCCACGTACCCGAGAGCGAGCGTTGGGTAAGGCGGGGCGGAAAAGCGCCGCCGGTGGTGGTGATCACCAGTAATAGCGAGCGGCGTTTGCCGGAGCCTTTTCTGCGCCGTTGTGTATTTCACCATATCGAGCTCACGCCGGAGTTGCTGCGGCGGGCGGTCGCGGCGCGGGTGCAGGACTTTCCCACTTTAGCGGAATCGGTGCGTGAGGCGGCCATCCAGCGATTCCTCGAGTTGCGCGGCCGGGAGATCCGCAAGCCTCCGGCCACGGCGGAGCTGCTGGTGTGGCTCACGGTGCTGTCCGCCCGGGGCGATGTCCGTATCGAGGATATTCGTGAATGTCGGCTGGCCGAGTTGCCGGGTCTGTCGACGTTGATCAAGGATCGGGATGATCGGGCGGTTTTGGGGTGATGGGTCGTTTACAGTCGAGCGTTTTCTAGGGCTTATTGTAGGGTGGGCAACTTGTTGCCCACGCGGCGAGGGTCTGCGGCTGACATCGCCGGGGACGTGTCTTCCGGCAATGCTCCGGCGCCTGTATCGTCCTCGTCCGAAACGAGACTGACCGCGTGGGCAACAAGTTGCCCACCCTACGCTTGGTAGGATCTTTTTCGGAAATCACTCAAAGTATGGCAGCATGGTAATCCTTCTTGCGCGAGCTAAGCAGGTTAGCACAGACGCCAGATTGACGGGGAACAGCCACAAAGGATATCTTATGGCATATGCTCATTGTTATGGATACTGACGTTCTTATAGCTGCTATGGCAAGCGCAACGGGAGCTTCCCGGTTTTTGTTGCGTGAGGTCGGTTTGGGCCGGCTTCGCGCGGCGGCGTCCGTCCCGTTGATGATAGAGTATGAGGCTGTACTCAAACGACCTGAAATCCTCTCGCGCGCTGGAGGCACTGTAGCAGAAATGGACGTTGTTCTGGATCAGTTGGCTGCAGTTCTGGAACGCGTTTCAATTTGGTATCTATGGCGACCAAGGCTTAAGGACAGCAACGACGACATGGTCCTGGAGGCTGCAGCTAACGCGGCGGCTTCTCACATCGTTACTTTCAATTTGCGTGACTACGGTACTGTTCCCAAACAGTTTGGTATTACTGTGTGTCGTCCTGCGGAGATTGCGAGGAGAATCAGACATGGGCAAGAGTAACTACCCATTAAAAACGCCCGAAAGCATTTTGGCAGCAGCGCGTCGTGCTGCCAGACGCGACGGGGTTAGCTTGAATCAGTTCATTAATACTGCCCTTGCCGAGAAGGTAGCTGCTCTGGAAGCAGAGGAGGTCTTCACGCAACGGGCCGCTCGTGCTGATCGGGCTCGATTTCTTGACGTTTTGGATCGCCTTGGTACAGAGGCTCCGCAACCGGGGGATGAGCTTTGTCCCCCAAAGTCATAATCATCGTGTGCACGACGATTTTCCGGTTTCGACAAGTGGGGGCGATATCGGACGGACCGTGCTCAGAGCCCCTCTGAATCTCCTTCGTAAGGGGGAGACTTGCCCAAACCCTCCCCCTTACGAAGGGGGAGGGCCGGGGAGGGGGTAGTCTTAGGTCATGCCCCTCAACCTCGAATCCCTACTCAGTGCCCTGCGGGAAGCGGGTTTGCGGGTGGGCGTCACCGAAGTGCTGCGCTTGCAGCGGGTGTTCTCCCTGCTCGGTCCCGCTCCCGATGGTCAAGATCCCGGGTGCCCGCCGGAACGGTTGAAATCCCTGGTGCGGGCGGTGATCGTCAAGCGCCACGAGGACCGGGCGGTCTTCGAGCGGGTGTTCAATACCTGGCTGACCCTGGCGTGGCGGGACCTGGAGGCGCTGGCGGAGCCCCTGTTACCCGTTGAAGAGCGGGTGACGCCGGTCTCGCCGCGATCCTCGGTTGCGTCGCCCAAGGAGAAACGACGCCCGACGTGGCTGATTCTGATCGGCGTCGTATGTCTGGTAATCGTGGCGGGCTTGGGCGTTTTATGGATGTACGAGACGGAAGTGGTTCCCGTCAAGCCCGTTACGGAGGCCGATAAAACAATAGATGAGCCCAAGCCACCGCCAGACGAAACCCTGCCCCCCGATCACCCCCGCAACCGCACACTCGACAGCCACTACGTCCCCGAGATCGAGATCGTCTCCGCCACGCCCATCGTGATCGCCCTTGGCATCCTGGCCCTGCTCACCGCCGGCGGGCTGTGGCGGGTTCTGAGCCGTCAACGCTGGCTACCGGAGCCGAAGCATGACCCAACCCGCCCGGGGCCGCCGCGGGTGTTCCTGAGTCCGCCGGCCCTGGCCGGTCCGCAGTTGTTGGACCATCGCGAGCAGGAGACCCTGGTCTGGGGTATTGGCCGATTCATGGCCGATGAGCCCACCCGGCGATTGGATCTCACCGCTACGGTGAACGCTACCGCTCGGGCCGGGGGCTTTCCGGAACTTCGCTTCGAGCGCGCCTGGTACCAGCGGGAAGTATGGCTATGGCTGGATGAGGCCGCCGAGGACAGTGCCATCAGGCGCCTTGCGGACGAGGTGGAGGCGACCCTGCAGAGTTACGGTCTGCCGGTGGAGCGGGCCAGCTTTCGGGGTACTCCGGAGCATTTGGTGACGGCCTCGGGTGCTGTTTTCGCACCCCGAGAGATCGACGAGCGCCGGGATGTGGCGTTGGTGGCGGTGCTCACTGATGGCCGGATGCTGAGCCGCCAGTACCGGGCCGCCGACGATCGGCGGGTGCGCATCGACGCCCTGCTGCGGGGGCTGTCCCACTGGCCGCGGTTGGCCTTCGTGGATTTCTCGGACGGCAGCAATGGTCTCGCGGGCATCCTGGCTCCCCATGACTTGGCGCTCATCGCTCCGCCCGAGCTGGCGGCATTCCTGGGCGGGAGCCCCGTCGTTCGCTCAAAACGCTTTATACCCCGGGACGACGAAGTCTGGGCGGCGGCATGCGCGCTGTCACCGGGACCGGTGGACGAGGATACGGCGCTGCTGTTGCGCCAGGCCCTCAAGCTCGCCACCTCCCCCTGGGCGCTGCGGGCATTGCGGGCCGAGGCGCTGGGGCTTGGTGGGCGATTGCAATGGCCGCCCACCCGCCGGGTTCGGTATTTGAACTGGCTGAGCGGCAGTGAGGCCGATACTTCCGGTGGGATTCCCGCGGATGGGACGTTGGCGAAGGCTCTGGATTTCTGGGAGCAATGCCACCGGCAGGAATTGAAAGAACGGGCGGGACAGGACGCTGCGGTTCCCTGGGAGGATACGCCGGCGGAGCGGTATTTGCGGATGGAGCTGGCGCTGATCCGTCTCTGGCGGCACCCGGGAGCGGCGATACGCGAACTTTATCAGCTTTGCCAGGGCAGGCTCGACGCTGCGATCCGCGGTCATATGAAGCAATTGGCGCCGCGCGGGCGAGGCGGCACGACTTGGATTGAGCTTCCCTGGTCCTGGGCCGAGCGCAGCGGTCCCGAGCGGGCGATGCTGCAGGCGATGGATTTCGGCGGTGGGATGGCCACGGAGCAGCTGCGCCGTCCCGGGCGGTTGTGGGTAGGGGTTGGCGCGTGTCTGGGGTTTGCGGCGGGGGGATTACTGGTAGCGCTGCTACGGCCGGCGTTCGTGGCGTTGGGTCCGCCGACGGTGGAGCATGGCGATAAGCCTGCGCCGTACTTGGGCCATTGGGTGGATCCCGAGCCCACGGAGGAGGGCAAGTGGCGGGTGTCGGTGACGTCGCCGAAGGCTATGGCGTATCGGGAGGTCGAGGCTGAGAAAACGGTGCGGGTGACTTGGAAGGTGCAGCCTGAGCGGCCCTGTGTCGAGAGGACGGAGGATGGTGCTGCCGAGGTCTGGCGTTGTGGTTATGAGGTAGATCCTCCAAGGTTGCCGGACGATATCGAGCGTAGCTTGTTTGTGTTGAGGGCAAGTCTGGAAAATCCGCAGGCGGAGGAGCTTGCGATTGTGCTGCTGGATAGTGGCAGTGCCGATCTGGTGTTGATCGATCCGGAGTGGCCCGAGCATCGGAAGACGTTGATGGGTGAGCATGCGAGGCTTGGGCCTAAACGGCAGCTCATTGTCATTTTTGCCGATGAGGAGGCGTTGTCCAGCGGTGAAAGGATGGCTTTGGCTGGTGGCTTCCGGGCCTGGATGTACAGTAAAGATCTGTCTCAACTGGCGGGTATACTGGGCGGTTTTCAGGGTCAGCGCTCTCTTGGTCAAGTCTGGACTGGTGATGTGGTGAGATTTGTTTTGGAAGATCACTTAGAGCAGATTCTGCTTCTGGGTTTAAGTGATTGTCAGGCTGGGCAAAAAGTAACTAATCAGGGCGTCACATTCGTCCAGATCTGTCCGGGAACGTTCATGATGGGATCACCCAAGGACGAGAAGGGCCGGTACGGTGATGAGGATCCTCTTCATGAAGTGACCGTTAGCTATAAGTTCTGGCTCGCCGAGACGGAGACCACCAACGCTCAGTTCCGCCGGTTTCGTCAAGGTCACACCGGCGAAGATGACTTGCCAGCGGTAAATGTCACTTGGAATGATGCTAAAGCCTTCTGCGAGAACCAAGGTTGGCGGTTGGCCAGCGAGGCTGAATGGGAATACGCCGTTCGGGCAGGCACGACCACCCGCTGGTCCTTTGGCGACGACGAGAAGCAGCTGGGCGATTATGCGTGGTATTCTGGGAATTCGAATCGTCGTGCCCATCCCGTTGCCACCCGTAAACCGAACTCCTGGGGCTTATTTGATATGCACGGCAACGTCTATGAGTGGGTGCAGGATTGCTGGCATGACAATTACAAAGGTGCGCCGGATGATGGCAGTGCCTGGCAAACTGACAAATGTCAGTTTCGGGTGCTGCGCGGGGGCGCCTTCGGCGTCCAGGCCAGGTTCCTGCGCTCCGCGGTTCGGATCCGGAGCGGGCCCGGGGACAAGTTCGGGGACTTCGGCTTCCGCTGTGCCCGTGGCCCGCGCCGCCAGCTTGACCATTGACCCATTGATTATTTGGTTCTGCAACCCAAGGAGCCGTAGGATGCGGTGAGGAACGAACCGCATCAATCGCGTCATTCCCCTCCCTCTATATCTCCACTCGGCTCGCATGCCCAGTCTACGGGATAGATACCTTGCCGCACACAGGCGTGAAAGCTCGAATAGGGCCAATCCTTTACCCTTTGTACCCACCCATGTTTGACCGGATTCCAGTGTATGTAATCGAGGTGCCGTTCCAAATCCAGGTTATCCCGAATTAGATGTTCCCAGTATCGACGCTGCCAAATTCCTCGCTCACCTCTTTTTACGCGGCTTGGGGAACGCCTTTCACCGGTGGGTATGGCACGAGAAAATCCCGCCTTGATCAAGCTCCATCTGGTTTTGTAGTCCGCGTCACCGGGTGGCAAAGTCCAGATGCAATGCAGGTGGTCAGGCAAAATGACTATTGCTTCGATTGTGAACGGATGCATGTCCTTGACCCCACGAAAAGCCTGGCGTAGTAGATCGATACGGTCCACCAATAAGCGATTTTTATAGCGTTCAGCAC
>JAAUXT010152391.1_pt1 | contig 12057 bp, 9 predicted proteins | sample 7278171 | NCBI WGS metagenome assembly JAAUXT01 (sample SAMN14350112, study PRJNA611818) | marine sediment metagenome | isolation source: surface marine sediment (1.8m) | place: French Polynesia: Moorea | collected 2018-08
CCTGCAGAAGACAGCATGGCTGGTGGAGGACAAGGAGGACCAGGAAGAATTGATAAACAAGGAAGAATTGATGACATTAACGCCGCTGCAACGCTGCAAGGGACTTCGCATTGCAGTTGCCTTGAGCACTGCTTCTCGTTTCTTCAAGGGACAAGACCCCCTGCACGGGCGATTCAGAATTTGGTCTGAGGACGCGATGGCTGTTCAACGGACCTGTGAGACACTGTCCTGTCTTAGTTTGTTTTTCTTGTTCTCGCGGATGGCTGACAAAGAAATGGGGGGCACACTGAACCAGCAGAAACCAGCAGACATGGGTGTCAGGCCATTTCAGTTTGGTCCCGATGTTTATCACCAGACACCCCCGCGACTTTGTCAAACAAGAATCTCTGATCAACTCAACAAGAAGCCAAACAACAAACAAAAAAGCAGCTACCTGTGCTACTTGTCTGAAAGAAATAAGAATTGAAACAACAAATGCTCACTAAGAATTGGGAAGTTACGTGTAAATTGACACACATGTAAGATTGAAGTTCGGAGAAAGAAAAACAAAACCTGGTGCTTCACTACGTATTTCAGGTGTGTGTGTGCTGCCCTTTCAGGTTGGGCCTGAAACCTGGAAACATGTGTCCGCCAATTTGGACTTTGCCACGTGAATTGACACTGTTGCACCACAGACACTGTATTTTCACATTCTCGTACGTGCGATTTTCTTGCGATTGAAATTGGGCCCCCCACACTCGTGTTGTTCACCCCCACCAAAAACCCCCGAAGGTGGACGCTTGCCGAGGCCGAGGTTGCTCCAATTATACCCTGATCACGGATCCGTTTGGGACCGTCCGTGGAAACGGTACCAAAATGTGATTTGAGAAGAACAAGTTCACATCAAGGCTTTGCGCACTACTCGGAAACAGTCCGGGTCACAAAATGAAATTTGTTTTTGTCTTGAGCCCAGAAGAAGCCCAGAATGTTTCTCATTTTTGGGCTTTTTGTTTCTTCACACTGCTTGAGAAGGTTTTTCTTTGAGATGTCTTTGGATGCCGTGTCAAAGCAAGGGCTCTTTGGGTTTTCTTTCGTTTGCATCTTGTGTGTTGAAATTATGTCTTGGCGCAGGCATTTGTGCAGAGTTTTGTTCGACGCAGTTACAGTCGGCCGCTCAAGCTCCAGTACATCATTCGGTGGAATGCTCTGATGAAAATGGAGAACTTCCCAACAAAATTGTTCTTTTTTCTTTTTGGTTTTCCAGAAAAAAGCTTTGGTGAAAATTGGTCTATTCTCAAAGAAGGCGCGAGTACTTTGAGTCAAGAGGAGTGAGATTGAAAGGCGCAGCCTTGAAAGTCGAAAAGGCAGACTTCCAAATCAAGAAGCATGTGACACTGCTCAGGAGTGGAGAGACCTGCAGTGCGTTGCGCAAGCCCGGGAGCCACTCTGTGCTGCACACAACAGCGTCAGGACGTCATACGAAGGAAACATCCAAACCTGGTGAAAATGTTCTTGCAGTGCGAGACAAAAATGAGAGAGGCTTTGTGACAAAGGGGAGAGGCTTTGTGACCGCAGCGTTGTAGAATCGAAATTCATTTGTCCTGTCTTGTCCGGTCCCAAACATCGCGCGCGCCGTTCTCCACGCAGCATTTTCCTTCGGATTCCAAAAATTGCCAGACCCGACGTGTGATCATCACAATGAGTGTTGAACATGAACCGATGCAAATGATGCAACAGCAGGGGACCTCCTTGCACCACAGTGGCAACAGGAGTGTTTGTTCTTTGTGTCTGTAAGGTCTTGGCGGATGTTTCCCTGCATGAAATTCGGTCATTTGGCTGTTGACACGCTAATAGTTGTGAATCTGGGCGGGTCTGATCAGATTGCACATGTAGATATCTCAAGGACGCGCGTGTTTTTCCTTCGGTGCTGGAGACCAAGTCTCTTCATGTTGACGGACTCGAGTCGCCTCAACCAGAAGCCCAAACTTAGCCGTGTCTGTTGCGAAGAGTCGACCTCACCTTGATCAGCGAAAGGTTTTTGTGCAATGTCTCTTTCGGGTGGTTGGGGTGCGGTGAAGGCAAGGTGGGGCAGACGTCCCAAACCTCTTTCCGCCAACCCCCTGTGTGCCAAGAACCCTTTTGCCCCCGCTCTGAGAACCAACGCTCGCAAGTGATTGAGGCTTTTTTCCACTGAACTGGTCCTTTCATTGGTCTGATATGACCCCAAAAGCAAAATCGCACAAGTGGCCAATGACTTCTTGACATTGCCTAGTTTGTCTTTGCTTGTTGTCCTTTCATCATGTCTCAACGATATTTTAAGAAATGCGTTGTTTTCATCTCATTCAGTGACTGGTGTCTGTTATATTTGCAATGTTGTGAGGGTTTTGTCTCTTGTGGAAACTTGACCAATATGATTGAGTTTGGAGGCACAAAATTTCGTCGTGAGAACAATATTGGCTGTGATTGATTTCGGCGTGGGTGATTGGAACGTTTCTAAACTCTGAAGAGCACTCAGAACAGAAGCAAAGTGTCGCCTTTGTTTTCAAGTCTGAGTCAAAGGTGTCACAGAAAGGACGTTGAAAACTTGGCTTGAAAGTGTTGTTTGTTTCAGGAGTGGTGACTGCGGAGTTGTTTGAAGAGTGAATTGTACAAAAGCAAAGCGCTGTTGGAGCTGCGCGGATCAATCGCAGCTGTGCGTCTTCCCAGGCGACGCAGGCTCCCGCCACGGCGACCCTGTCGAAACGTCTCCACATGTCAATTGAGCTGATCACCGCCATTCTGACGCTGCAGACGGCGTCATCACCCTTTTCTCCCACCGCAGGTGTGAGTAAGTGATGCACTTCGCGTAACTCAGAGTTCTGTTGTTCTTGGCATATAAATTAGGGGGCTTGGCAAAATGGAGGAATTTGATTAGTGACCTGTTTCCCATATATGGGCAAAACACTGGGTGTCAGTACCATAGAAATGCACAAAGCCTCAGCTAATCAGAAGCATGTGGCCCCCAGCCAATCAGAGCAGTACAGCCCAAATTCAAGTTGGAAGCCATCAGTGTGGTTTTGAGTGCTCAACAGAAATGATATGTCAAAAAGGTGCCAAACTGAGAAAGAGAAATTGTATTTGGAACCTTCCTTCCTGGGTGCAGACCTGGCCAGCCTTCGTCCTCCCCGGTGTCTTGAGACCCCCTACCACCACCTCTGGGCACAGACATGATAAGCTTTTGTCCCACCTCAATGTGAGATCCTGCCTGTGCCTGTTTGCTGACTACCCACAGAATGATTCTTGTTGGCTGGCTGCCCACCTTGTATTGTGTACCCAGGGTGTCCTGTGATGACTTTGTCATCCCTCCCCAGTACAGACCCAATCAATTTGAGTCCTACTCTTGGGACCCCATGATGCTCCAATTTTGGGAGGCCACCGTGCAGCCCAACAGGAACACTACTTGGGACTCTGTTTTTTTTTGCTCAAAAAAGGGATACCATCCCACAATATCTTCCATGGAAGAGGGAAATTAGACCCATTTTGATCAATAGGTGTAGCATCCCCGTACTTTGGTAGCTATCTTTCAAATTACAGTTTTGAAATTTTGGTCTATTCGTGTGGTGTTCAGATCAAACAGTTCGAATGGAATTTATGCTAGGTCCATTGGAGCCAAGAAAACAGTGAACCCAATCAAGAAGAACACCCAAAACAATCTGAATTGGGTAAATCATTTGGTGCAGGCTTTCACGAGTTGTTATGCTTTGAGGCATACAAACAGAAAACAGACACACAAATTACTCACCACATGCAAAAAAACAACTTCCCGAACTTCGGGTTGTTCGTAAATTCGGGTGTTGTCCGTCACATCAGACGACCACATCAGATGACTACCTGGTACCTTCAAATGCGTCTGCGACTCCAACCAAAACTACCACGTGGTTACCGGAAAGGTTTGGTTCGCACGTGCGATAACTCACGAACGGCAAAGTGCTGGTAATTCCTGGTGTGGTGTGAACAAAGTCCCATGTACCAGGCCTGAAGCGGAAGAATTCTGATAAAATGAACCCGTCCCTCCTTGTCATCAGACGTTAGTATTTCCTGCAGAGGCTGTGGCTGTGACCCCGCGGTAACTTCCCTTGTGGAAACGTACGAGTAGAAGCGCTACGCACAAAAGCAGCAATACTCTAGAACTGGTTTGATCTGAATGACAGTTGCACAAGGAAAAGCTTAGATGCCCAGCTTTCTGTAGGTGTCACTACAATCTTATTTTCATCAGCAGTTCCACAGACATCTGTAGCATTGCCCCACCCTCAGGTTTTGATGTCTGGGGGATGTTTGTCAGCACTGGCTATTGATAAAAGCATCTTTGAGAAAAAGACGGAAGCACAGGAACTTTGGTTTGTGAAATCAAATCTTTTTGTCTCATTTTCGACAAAAAAACTGGATTCGACTCTGACTTTCTACACTCGCTTCGTATTGTGCAGGTGCGAGAAAAAGGCAAGACCGTGTTTCTTCCGTTGAATAGCGGCACGAAAGCCAGAGCCGTGTGTCGGGAGGACACAGAATGTGAACAAAACGAGTTCCCTGCTGCTGGAGAGGTGAGAAAGGTTCCCCTGAAGAGCAGGAACCCGACAAACTGAGAAGAGACAAGGAACAACAAGAACGAAAGGCAATGCGAAATTTTGGATTGGTGCGGTGTGGTGCCCCGCTCTCAGTGACCGCTGCTTGATTCTGTAAAGAAGTCACACCCCGCGGACACACAACTGTTGATGTGTTGTGGTCTGGAGACCGGTGGGTCAGCGGAGATTGTCATCAATGGCACGCGAACGGGTTCACGTGGAGAACCTGGCGGACGACTCCAGGAAGACCCACAGCGCAATGACGTGACATGATAGCCATACGCTCTTTGGTTCCAGTTGTAACAAGAAATTGAGTCTGGCATCCAGTTCACATACATGGTGGACCTGTGATGAGGCAGTCAAGTCTCGTTAATGCTCACAAGATCCGACTTGCTTGCAAGGCTCGAGGGAAGTCTCGCGTTTCTCGTCCTCATCGATTCTTCACAGAGAAGCGAGCAAGGACGATGCGCAACAGCGTGAAAGATGGACACGTTGGAGGACAGATCACATCCAGGATCACGTGTGGATAAAACGCTCGGAAAACAAATGTTCGTTCAACACACAAGTTGATATCATGATTTCACCTGAGATTGTCCAAAAAGCGGGCCAGATTCATTGACTGAAAAGCACAAAAGATGGGATCTTCAAATCAACCAAATCTGGACGGATAGCTGGAAGACTTGGAGTTTGGTGAGGTCCGCTGCTCTCAATCGCTGCCCGAGATGTTCTGCAGTGGTTCTGTTTCATGGAAGTTGGTCGCCAAATTCACTCCCGACTTTGTTTTGCTCGAATTTGTTCGGCAATGGTGTCTGAAAGTCTACATCTGTTTCAGGTTGGTCTGTGTTTCCACAATCGTGTTGAAACAGTTTTCGGTTTCTGTCTTCTTACCCTCAAATTATCAACACAGTGGATATCAAACGAAAAGCATCTGCACCTGTTCGTGCGACATCTGTCAATCCGTCTCCAACTGGATGAGGTGCAACGACCGCATCGTATTGAGATCCGATTGATGAGCTCTACACAGCGTGAGCTGGTGACATCACTGTGTTTCCTTTGATGTCATTGAACCCACACGCACTCTGAAACATCGCGTTGATTGCTTCAGCCAGATTTCTCCACCAAAACGGGCAACTTACGACGATGAGAGCTGGTCTCCAAGTCCACTGGTTTTCTTTGTCAACAGCAATCCCACAATCATTGGTTGATCACACGCTTGTCGCAAAATATTTGACCCGTTGATGGCTGTGAAAGGAGAATGTGAACGCTTCAAGAACTCACTCTCAGGCGCCTCCAGTAGGACGAGGTCCGCTCACGGCTCAACCGAGACTCCCTTCATGTGACAAGAACTGTGATCATCAAGTTTGTTTTTGGGTTATATTGTTTTGCTTGGCTGTTATTTTAACACAGCAATAATGCCAACGTGGACGGAAGGCACTGTGCTTTCAATATTACGCAGCGACCAGAAACAATTGTGACCGAAACTTCAGGCGGCAAAGTTTTGGCTTCTTTTGCAACATGTGTTGATCCACAGAAAAGGATTTCCATTTTCCCGTTTTTCATGCAAGAAGTTTGGTGATTTTGGGAGCATTTGTTTTTGCCGTACGAACGGGATGATGGTGACGATGATGATGATGATGCTGCACGAGGGAATGGCTAATTAGCAGCAACACAGCTCCGAATCTCACGGCTTATGTAATCGCGGGTGGATTCTGTAATCACAGGATCTATTTGCTCGTTATCAGATGATGTAGTTCTGCATGTGTCAGCTCAGTGGAGTGTGGAGTCAAACTTGCGAAGAATCGTACTCGTATATTCTTCTTCAAAAGCATCAATTGCAACAATTTTGCTTCGGGATGCGGCCCCTTCATCAAAACTGCACATTTGACATTCTGTCAAGAAAGACAGCAACTGATACAGGAAAGAAATGCAATGGCAGAACACTTCAATAGGCACTGCACACCGTGAGCCTTGCGGGTGGGTAAGAAGCTGTTTTGTTTTCTTATTTCCAGCCGGACAAGTAAGAACCACGGAACTCGTGTGTCCGGATGCCGGTGTGTGGACGATGAAGAACAGCAGTTTATCCGAATCCGTTTCCGTGATTTGGAACTCGGAAGCGTGCAGGGCCTGTCAGGTCCGATTACATGACGAGTCAGTGGCATCAGCTGAGAGGCGAGGGTCCTGTTTTTACAGGGTTCGTTCGGACCAACACACCGTTTTTGTTTCCACGCAGAACCGACGCCCACAGGAAAAGACACTGCAAAATCCTGACCTGGCAGGATCGTCCTGTTTCCTTCGAACCGTCTCACTGTGAATTACGCTTCAGCAAGTTCCACAACCACAACCATGAACAATGAATCCGTGTGCAAGGCACATACGCCAGCAACAAACGTAAAACATGGTCTTTGTCTGCCATCTCTGTGCACACCTACCCACCAGACTCACACCAAACGAACAAATTGCCCGCTCGCTGTGACAACACGGAGCTGCGCTCCGGACGGTTCAGACACCAGGCACAATACGGAGGTTCAGCAAACACGTCCGCTCCATTTCCGACGTACCCCAGTTGCCAGATCAGTGACATGGATACTCGTACCATTTGGTTGCTTGTTTTCAGTTCTCAACTGCTCATGCGGTGCAATTTGGTCATCAGTACCACTGATTTGTCAATTGGAGCACCTCACATGTAAAAATTAAGCCGTTGAACCTTGCCAATCTTTAAGGTCTTCCGTAACCTTTCCAAAAGTTCTCGCAAAATTGAGCAGCAGAAAGCGCCAGAGAGATGTATGAGCGTATCAGAGAGAAATTGGTTTTGGATGCCCAACAACTGTCAAGGCAAACAGGTCTGCAGTTGAAGGAGTTTCACAGGTTCTGGCCTGTTGTTGTCTCTTGGTGTCTCGAATCAACCGTTTGCAACAGTTGAAAATTGATCCTGAATGTCCACTTCCACAGAACACTCACGCTGGATTGCTCGACCTTGGTCACTGTCTGTCGCCTCAAGTTCATTTTTGTGCTCACATCCTCAGATGACAAGAAGCTGCAGTTCTCGGACTCGTAAAGCTGAGAGGTTCACGGGGGCACCTTGTGCAGTCTGCTTGGCAAGCTGTTATTTTGGGCAGCAGCGAGTTCCTGATGAACGAACCAAAAGTGGGAAAGAACGAAGAAAAACTATTCTTTGCTGATATGGACAAGCAGTGCGTAGATGTTTGACGAAAGGTACCCTGAACCGATTTTTCACAGGAAAAAGAAAGGACACCTTTCGAGAGAAAGTGCAGTCGGCAAATGCTTCGATTTCTTTCTTTCATTCCTTGCTTCCGTATAAACACGAAATCTGCAGGAACTTTCTTTGATGAAACGGTCCAGTTTTATGAGGCATGTCTGTGAAGCATCAATGTGCCGAATTGCCACTGGTGAGGGTTTATGTGTGCAACTTGTTTGCTGTTTGTCACTAATTTGCAGAAAGCACGCAGGCAAACAGGAGAACAGACCTGAACGGCTTGAGTGTTGCGGTGGAGAATGACCTGCGCTTGACACCTGCAGCAGAAGTGCAGAAACGAAAGCAGAGCAAGTCTTTCTCGTGACTGAAACATCAGGCAAAAGTCTAGTTGTCTTTTTTATGTTCGCTAACAACATGGAGGTCTCTCATGAAATTTTCCCACCAAGTACAACAATGTAGGTGCGTATGTTGCTGCTTACTGCAGTGATGCGGTCACAGTGGTATATATCATACTATAGTGGGAGTCCTCTGGTTACTGCCAAAACAAAAGGAAGCTTTTCAGGTTTGTCCCATCTTTATTGAATATTTCTGTGAAATAAGGGCAGAAATGTGTGTGAAAGTAAAAACAAAAACAAAAACCATCAAGCAGTGAGGATGCAGGCACATTCCTTACGGCATGTAAAATGACATTGAACCACACTATTTTTACTTCAGAAAAAATCAGCGTGCTTGAAATGCATCATTGTGTCGCACGTGCGGCCCGAGATAGATGTTACCTCTTCGACTGCCAGCATCAAAATTATACTTATACTGACTCCAGGGCCTTATGCTAGTTCATGGGCCCAACCAACAGATTATAGTACTGATTCCAGGCCCAACTGCTGATTCCTGGGCCTCAGTGCTGTGAGAAAGAACCAATTTAGCTGCCACCATCCAAATGATACTTTTACTGACTGTGGGCCGAAGTTCTATTTGCGGGACGGGGGGGGGGGGCAGAGGGGTCCTATGTTGGTCATGGATGGACAGACACATACTGACAACACCAGTTGTACTTGCACAACGAAAAACACAATACCATACCAGTTGTGGTACACTGTGAAATAGTGCAGCATTCTTCATCAGTAAACTGCACTGTACTGCTCTGTACTGCACTAAACTGCAGGATAGTGTTTCTTACCACACCACAGTACACACTGCACAATACTATTTGCACAACAAACGACACTATGCTGCAGTACACCACAAGACAGAGCGGTGCGAGCAAAATTACACCAAAATCCATCAAAATTTGTGTGCACTCCTACTTAAATTAGTTCTCAAGTTGACACACATTTCTGCTCCTGTGTCATCAAAACAATGCAGTGCTTCTTGGGTAAGGTTTTCACTGAATCCCCACAATATATCCACAACAATCCACCAAAATCTTCCAAAATGTTTTGTGTATCCTGACTCATAACCTACTTGACTTCCATTTGCAATTACCTACATTCAAAAACATGGGGAAAATTTGCTTCCAGCACTGGTTGCCTCAAAGAACAACCAAACCAAGATCTATGAAAGCTCTTCTCTCACTGGCTCCTCAATTTAACAAGTGCTGTGATTGGTCGCAGTCGGAATCTAAGCGAATCATAGCCGTCAGATGCCAAAAATGAGCGAAAAAAGTGTTCGGTTTGTCAAGTCCAAAATTTTTGGACGTGCGAGACATGTGTGCTCCCTGTGGGGGGGGGGGGATTCTTTGCAGTACTTATCAGCCAACGAAAAAAACTTATTTGTTCATTAGAGTTACGGTTATATTTGCGGGCTGATCGATCTAAGGGTTTCTACGATCTTCCAGGTTCAGATCGGCCACATGTAGCTTCAGGAAGAAATCCACTTTGACCCATGTTGCACACAAGTTACTTCACGTTGATGCAAGGAAGCTGATGGAGTTGCGGTGCTGTGTGGTGTGACTTGAAAACTGACCTCATTGACGTGACGCTTGTGCCTCACGGGCAAGACGCTGTATGGTTCTCTCCAAACACAAATTTCGCATGGGTGTGAACCCGTGGAAGAGCTGAAGGATGAGAGTGATCACACTGGAGTGATCACACCTCAGATTCAAGCACTCAGCATTGACCAACAAGTGATAATAAATCTCCTGCTTCAGGGCACTGAACACCTCAATTGCTTCCACTTCATCAACACTTAGCTGGGAAGCTATTTTTAAAAAGGGGGGTTTTCCAGTCACATGTTCTCACTCTAGTTCCCAGGGCCCTCCCCAGGGGGAGGGGATCAGCCAATTTAGTCAGATTTCAAGAAAATCAGCCTTAAAAGGTAAATTGCTGTATATAGATGATTCTTGTAAAATTGTGATGAAATATCAAAAATGGCTACTGAGGCCAGTCCCCCCTGGTGGGGGAGGAATGTGGTATAACACACCTGACTGATTGTTAGAACCACTACCACTAGATGGTGCAATAAATAAGGAGATTCCCGCCTCAGAAGTCAGTCTCTTCTGAGATACCAACCTGATCGTTTGTGATATCACTACACTGGAAAGGTGAACCATCTGATGACTGCAGAGCAATTTCCATGCCCAAAATTCCCGAATTTTGCGTTGTGAACAGAAATGAGAATGTCGTAATTGAAATTGTCACGGTTGAAGATCAACTGTCTCGGTAACATGTGAACAAGGAATTTCGTTCCATTTAGTTTTTGGATGTTTTAGTCTGTCTATACTTGGACTACCCCTCCCCCACCCAGGGGGAATTAATATTGTCATCTTGGATTCTTTGGAGAAAAAGTTTGAAAATAGGGTAATTTAGTTCTTGTCAAGACAACAGCCATTTCAACCTGAATACTTACTGGTCATTCCTATGACATTATACAATTCAGGTTGAACAGATGAACAACTGTTTTATACAATATGCAGTAAATATAACACATTTCACCAAATATTTTACCATTGATTTTCACTGATGTTGACCCAAAGTTCACCTCAAGCTTCGACCAGCAGAAGATAATACCCCTTCTTCTCTTGCTTCATTTTTAACTTTTTGTTGTTTTTTCATTCTTTTGTAAATGACTATTTGTTGCCCAGCTGGCAAAGGAATTAAATATTTTTTTGCTTGGAATTGAGCCTGCAGTTTCCTGAGGTTTGCCCAAACATCAGAAATCTACAATTAATATTGAAGTTCATAGCACCAAGTTTCAACTTGGCTTTTGGGACATGCTGTACGATAACCTCGTGGGAGATTGCAACAAAGAGTGAGCGACCACCAGATCCCTACGCATGGGACTTCTTGTTATTCTGATCGGTTCTTCTGAGCAGACGTCACTCAAATGGGCCTTTGAAATTTTGCTTTGTGGGTCCTTTCCTCTCGCCAATACAAGTCTCGGTTGAGCCTGATGCTTTGGTGATGAGAGTTGAGATCTGATGCCGATGGCCTCGAGACTAATCAACAAAGGGTGACACAGGACTCCAGATAAGGAGCCAGTCTCGACCCCCTGCTGGAATTCGTTGAAATGTACAAGAGAAGCAATCTTCCGGCTGATGTTGATCTTGTAAGTTGAGCCGTTGGCCAAAGTATGAAATGTCAAATCAAGATCAATTTGCAGAATAAAATCCGAAAGTTACTGCAAGTGACGCATTCACGAACATTTGAACACCAGAGTTCGTTCGGTCATTGAACTCCAAGGAACAGTGTTTTGAGACGGGTCTCGGAAGGAGAGAAAGGAGGACCCTTTTCGGCTTTTTTGGTTCTTGTCATCCCTGAAACCTTTGTGTCACGAAAACTGCTTTGGCATCCCTCGTGTCATGATGGATTTTTTCGCATCTCACATCGTTTGATCCCGGGATACCTTGTCTCTTTCAATTGCAAGTATGATTTTCTGCGTTTTTCGACAAAGCACTGACACTAAAGTGCTGTTCATGTGCGGTGAGGTGACAGTACCAGTAAAATAGCTCCCGTGGATTTTTGCCTTGCAAGACGAAGATTGGCATTTTTAAGATTCGTTTCACTGGAGAACATTCTTTCGTTTGAGCGGAGTGCTGCTGCCACTCAAGAGAACGTCGATCTTGTTTACTTATCTGGATTGAGGGATTTTCTAATATCTATCAATCCAAATATCCAAGTTCTGTATGCAGGTATTTCTCAGGCTATGGATTTGGACATGCGCTTGCAAATGGAATCACTTACACCACTTGCAGGGCACAGCCAAATATCATACCAAGAGATCTCATTCCTTGTAGCAAGAAGATCTCAGCGCACATCCACTTACACATTC
>JAAUXT010016496.1_pt1 | contig 12056 bp, 18 predicted proteins | sample 7278171 | NCBI WGS metagenome assembly JAAUXT01 (sample SAMN14350112, study PRJNA611818) | marine sediment metagenome | isolation source: surface marine sediment (1.8m) | place: French Polynesia: Moorea | collected 2018-08
CCCCTCTCACGGGTCCCCTCTCGTGGCCCCCCTGACGGGTCCCCTCTCCCAGCCCCCCTGACGGGTCCCATCTCGCACACAGCCCTGACGGGTCCTCTCTCATGGCCCCCCTGTCGGGTCCCCTTTCACACACCCTGACGGGTTCCCTCTCGCAGCCCCCCTGATGGGTCCCCTCTCACAGCCCCCCTGACAGGTCCCCTCTCACACACACCCTGACAGGTCCCCTCTCACACACACCCTGATGGGTCCCCTCTCCCAGCCCCCCTGATGGGTCCCCTCTCACGCCCCCCTCATGGGTCCCCTCTCACAGCCCCCCTCACAGGTCCCCTCTCATGCCCCTCTCACAGGTCCCCTCTCACGCCCCTCTCACGGGTCCCCTCTCGTGGCCCCCCTGACGGGTCCCCTCTCCCAGCCCCCCTGACGGGTCCCATCTCGCACACACCCCTGACGGGTCCTCTCTCATGGCCCCCCTGACGGGTCCCCTTTCACACACCCTGACGGGTTCCCTCTCACGCCCCCCTCACAGGTCCCCTCTCACGCCCCTCTCACAGGTCCCCTCTCACGCCCCTCTCACAGGTCCCCTCTCATGGCCCCCCTGACGGGTCCCCTCTCACAGCCCCCCTGACGGGTCCCCTCTCATGCCCCCTGACGGGTCCCCTCCCACAGTCTCCCTGACGGGTCCCCTCCCACAGTCCCCCTGACGGGTTCCCTCTCACACACACCCCTGACGGGTCCCCTCTCACGGGTCCCGTTCGACCGGTTCCCGGAGACCACCTGGATAACGGTCGTGTTCGGTTTGCGCGCTGAAAGTGACACGACGCGAACAAAAAGGTCGTGTGTTTGGCAAGAAAAAAATTCATTTTTGTGCAGAAGAACAGACAGTTACAGACTCCGAGCTGTGAAGTGAAGCGATTCTGCGAGATGGGCCCCTGGGGACGGGGGTGACGCAGGGGCTGATTGTTCTCCGTGTGACGGGTCGCATTCCGTGATGTAAATTCTCTCTCTATCTGTGTCTCCATCTCGGTTCAAATGAGTCAGTGGGTCTCGGGATTCGAAAACGCAAAAGCGCCATCTCCTTCACCCCCGGGATCTGCGCACGTCCACAGGTTGCGCTGTTGTAATGCTCGGGTCGGAGACAGTTAGAACCCTCCGAGGTCAAGGTCAACACCCGCATCGCAGTGCGTTCACGTAGACACACCGGGTCTGTGCACAGGAAGGGCCTTCGCACTGTTCACGAGGGGCGTTCCATGCAGGCGTTACTGACGTAACACTGGGGGCGTTACAGACGTAACGCTGGGGGCGTTACAGGCTGCTGTGGAGGCGTTACAGGTGTAACTCTTGTTGCAGGTGGAGTCGTGGACGCACGCGCGGATCCACATCAAGGAGGAGAAGATCCTGCAGTGCCCCAAGTGTCCGTTCGTCACCGAGTACAAACACCACCTCGAGTACCACCTCCGCAACCACTTCGGCTCCAAACCCTTCAAGTGCAGCAAATGTGAGTCTGTCTGTCTGTCTGTCTGTCTGTCTGTCTGTCTGTCTGTCTGTCTGTCCTTTCACAGACCCATCTGTCTTCCATTCTCTCTCTCTCTCTCTCTCTCTCTCTTTCTCTCTCTCTCTCTTTCTCTCTCTTTCTCTCTCTCTCTCTCACATACACACACACGCACACACAAGTTTACTCACAAACTCACAAACATTTGTTCATCTTCAAACACTCTGAAAGGACAGGTTGAGATTTGAGCCTAATTTGATGTCCAGAGATGGCGAAGTAACGATCAACAAGGACTTTGACTGGCAAATCGTGTGGCCGGGAAATTCGTCAAAGGTGGTGTTGGGACGACCTGACTGCGGTTGGAACGGAGAGTACTGTGAGAAAGGTGCGCCTGAGCGTTTTCTCCCTGGGGTTCATTGACTGTAAACCTTTTTCACTTTTTTCCACCTCTCCACAAAGAACTTTCCAAAATTCAGGCGGCAGGTCACACTTCTATGAGGTACGTTTTGAATGCGGAAACTTTTTCCTCTGGGGTCAGTGCAGCACTCCTTTACCATTTCAGGATTGACAACCCAGACAGAAATGGTGTCAGAATACTTCACACCAAGTGTATATTCCTTGCCAAAGAAACGCCCAGCCTGAGTCCACTTGAATCTTCGTTTTTTCTTCAAAATTCTGACGGATCTCCTTTTACATTTCCTGCTTCAGACTGGACGGGCGTGATTGTGAGCGTCACGGTTCTGTTTGTCGTCATCGTCGTTTTGTCCGTGGCCATAGCCTACTACAGGTATCATTGACAATTGCACGTGAGAAAGCCACAATACGTCGGGTAAATGTGGCTGTGGCTCAGTCAGAACAACTGTCTGCTGACACAGGACAAGCAGTCACAGGCCATTGCTGTGCCCAAATTTGACTGAAAACATGACGCAGGTAGATTTGACTACACGCAAAGACGTAAAACAGAGAGCAAACCATAAAATGATTTAAAACCAAGAATGAGCTCATGGTTTAGCAAACCGATTCAACTAACGGCACTGAAACACGATGCCTTCTTTACATTCGTGAATGAGGTATCGGAAGAAAGAGCTGGAAATGCTGGGCATGTCGTGGAAGGTGGAACTGAAGGAAATAGACTTCATCACGACCACGCGCACCAAGAGCTTCGCCAGCAGGACCTCCAGGGTGAGCCTTCCGCACTTCCGCCAGAACTTGAAAACTTTTGTGATTTGAGTTGGGGCCCTCCAGGCCAATAAGCTCGTCAACGAGGTCTCATTTTTGTTTTCTGATCGTATTATTTTTACTCAACCTTTCAGACCTCGCTCAAACAGTCCAAACAATCTCGTTCTCCAGTAAGGATGTGTTGAGACTGCATGCAATGCAGCCAGGGATGGATCCACCGGAAGCACCTGCGGGCCGTGGACCCACCTGACCCCCGAAAAATTACTCCCCTCCCTCCAACACAATTGGTGCTGCAGACACAAACACTACGAGGCAGATCCATCAAATTTTGTCTCTTGGTCCACCACGTCTGCATCCCTTGTGTGATGAGGATGTCCTTTGGTACAAGGGGACCTATGAGTGATGTTGACATGGTCACGCATTGTGACCTGTGTGCGATCTACTTGACCTGGTTTTGGACACACTTGTTGCAGCTGAATTCGACCAGTCGAAAATTGAGTGTGTCAGAGGGAAATGTCAACAACTGTGTTTTTTGTTGTTGGTGAGTGGCATCCTCCTGAATTTCGACATGGTGAATGCAAAGAAGGGACAGAGAGCTGACATCAGGTTTTGTGTCTCTTTGGGAGTGTGCTTGGCAGTGACTATCAGAGCCATCCGGATTGCGCATGGAGCCAATGCCCTGTCTCCAAGGTCAGTCACTCGCTGGTATCGCCAGTTCCAGGCTGGAAATCAGAGTGTTGATGACCTTCCCCGCAGTGGCAGACCCTCTGTCTTGACTGCCAACATCCTCAACAACATTCAAGCTGCAGTAACACTGAATCTTAACATTTTGATGACAGCTTTGGCAAACCAGATTGGGATTTTGCATGGTTCCGTGCATAAGGCAGTGACCAAAACCCTCCGGATGAAGAAGCGTCCTGCTCGCTGGGTCCCTCATGACCTCACTTTGCCCCAACAAGCATGGAGACTGCAGACTGCCAGGCAAATCCTCCGCACCTTCAGATGTGACCCGCAGCTGCACAGGCGGCTTGTCAGTGGCAACAAAAGCTGGTTTTTTGTTTATGATCCATGGAGCAAGAGACAAAGTTTGCAGTGGACAGCACTTGGAGGATGCTGACACCATATCCCCTGCTGAGAGAGGTCAACCATCAAGGTCATGATGATCTGTTTTTTTGACTGTCGAGGCATCATTCTGATGGAATTTGTTCCGGATGGCCAAGGAATAACTGGTGTAAGGTATCTCCAAGTGATGCGCAGGCTCCGTAATGCAGTGAGATAACGCCAACCCACCCTGTGGAGAGCAAACAACTGGATTCTGCACCATCATGGGGCACCTGCACATCGATTCAGACAAGTCTGCAATTTCTTCCAGGCAACAGGCACAAGGATCCAACCTCATCCTCCTTACTCCCCTGACCTTGCCCCCGCAGATTACTGGCTCTTTGAGAGAATCAAGAGAGATTTGTGGGGGCAGAGGTTCGCCAATGTCAATGCTCTCATCAACCAGATTCGTGCTATGGTCAGACAAATCACACCTGTCGAGTTTGGAGCTGCATTCCGCTGATACAGGCGTCGCCTTCAGTCCTGTGTTAACAGGCAGGGAGACTATTTTGAGTGATCTTTCTACTGACAAACTGACCCGGAGGATCCCCTCTATTGGCTGACTGAAAACTGTGACTTTCCATGGACTAGCAGCTTCAGAAATGGGTGTCGCCCAAACATTCGATTTTTCAAGAAAAAACATACTTTTTGAGTGAAAAACAAACACACTTGGTTGTTACTGACATGTGTCAGAGGACACAATAAACCTCATGTTGTTGACGCAAAAAAGACTTTTTCCTACAGTGCACATACCGCCCATACCAGACCAAGAGACAAAATTTGATGGATCTGCCTCGTATTTTTTGTGTTGCCGCGTTCACTAATGCAATAGCTCGAACCTGTTTTCTGGTGCCAAAGCTCCTTGAAACAAGGGCAAACCCAGACATTTGTGCGAGATGCACCCACATCACTGGAGGCCTGTTAATGACAAAAAGGTGCGTCTCAAACACGGGTAAATGGGTACACTTCTCAAAGTGCTCCCTTCCAGGTCCTCCGGCCAAGATCCTGCATGGATCCACCCCTGACAACATTGCCGTCTGATGATGTGCCCCTTGGCTTTGTCTGAACCACGAAAGGTCGCGTGATCTGTCGACGTCCAACCGAACTTGGAGTTTGCATAAAGTGGGTGCCTGTGTCCATGAACGCATGGCCACACATGCAGAAATACCTATAGTGGTCGCAGTTGTGGTTGATTTTGTGAGAAACCCGTTCCTGCAACTTTGGCTCTGGATGTTTCCATGTCTTCAAATGGGTCACAAAATTCTCTGTTGTGAAGATAACATCACAGGAATGAGGCAGAAAGTTGGATGGTTCTCAGCAAAGGGAACAGTGCCTCTGCATGAGTGAAGTGTGAAAACCAATCCCCAATGTGAGGCATGTTGGAATAACTTTGTGGACCGAAGGTTGTTCTTGATCCCTTCACAGTGCAGACCCTGACGGCCGCATTTTTGAAGAAAAAACATTCAAAAATGATTGTGTTATTGCATGTACACAAACTTGTGCACGCAAAACTTGTTGGAACTTGTTGTGGTGAGTGTTGTGCTTCATTTCGTCAAGTCACTGGATGGCTGTTCCTGTCTGGAACCTTCCTTGTGTTTTGCGCAAAAAAGTCGGTGGGTGATACAGTCTGAAGAACAACGGGGGAAAACAGCGATTCAGGTTCTCTTGCATGGCAAAAAGTTTCTGCGCCCTTTAGGTCGCCAAGTTTTTGCATGAATTTGTCTCGAGTCCGGCTGCAGGACCTCAACCTGACCTCAACATCCAATCACAGCAACGAGTGAAGCGAAACATCAGGCATCGAGAGAAAAAGGTAGAATTACAATGTTTGTGACCCTGTGTTGCAGAGCACTGTCAACATGTCGCGTCGCACGTCGCTGACTTCTGGCCGCACGACGGAGAGTCAGAGACAGCTCTTCACCACCGTCGCCCAGCTGCGCGGCAACCTGGTCGCTGTGAAGCCGATTCAAAAGTCGTACGTCCTCATGACCCGAGAACTCGTCTACGAGGTCAATCAAGTGAGTGAAAACACAAAATCCTGGAATCCTTGCACAATTTCAATTTGTAAACATTTCCATGAACCCACGCGCGCCTGCATGTGCACCTGTTGCTTGCGTCCCGCGCCTCCTGTGCAGGCACCCCTCCAAGTATCCCTTCCATGCGACCCTCCACGCGCTTCAGGCACCCCAGTGATACACCCCTTGATGCACCCCATCCATGCACCGTCTTCCATGCGCCCCCTTCAAGCACCCCCCTCTATGTACCCTTCATGTACACCTCCTGTACAGCGAGGGTTGCATGCACTGACCCTCTCAGTCTCTGCTCCCCAACGATGATCCACAAAGAACCAGTTTTATCAAAGGGAACTTCACACAAAATTTGATTTTTGCTCAGTGACAATGAACTTGCGTTCAAAGAATACCTCAATGGGAAAGTGAATCGACTGCTAAATGTATTCGTTTCCACAGGTTCAAGCCACCTCTTTTTGATGCAACTCTTTGGACAATCATGCCCCTGACAGTACAAGCCCCCTTCTGAATGTTTCATTGCAGTTTGACCCACCTGACCCCGACCGAAAGAAATTCGTCACCCACACAATTATGAGCCTCTTGGACACTGGCCAACGCCGAAGTCATCGCCCACCCCGATCCTGGGTCCACCTTGGCAAAGCGTTTGTAATACGCACGAAGCACACTTCAGGTCAAACAACTTCCAACATTTTTGATCAACATTTGCGTCGCGCAGGTCAAGATGCTCCACCATGCCAACATCAACACCATCATCGGAGCGTGCGTCGAGCCGAACAATCTCTACGTGTTGTCGCCCTACTGCTCCAAGGGCTCCCTCTCCGACGTCCTCGAGAACGACAACATCAAGATGGACAACATCTTCAAACTCAGCTTCGCATCGGACATCGCACAGGTCAGAGCTTCAACACAAATGGTATTTGAAGGCGAACCACAGGGCAAAAAGGTGCTTTCCTCCGAAGCATAAATTGAATTTACATTTTCAATTGCCAAAGGACACGCAAGACAATTTGATTTTCTCTTTTTTCAGGGCATGTTGTACATCCACGAAAGTCCGTTGCAACACCACGGTCGCCTCAAGTCGTCCAACGTGTTGGTGGACGGGCGATGGACGTGCAAGTTGTCCGACATTGGACTGAACCTCTTTCGACAGGGCGAGACCTTGCCGGAAGAAAGTGACCCCGCCTTCTATTACAGTGCGTTACGTTACACTTTTCTCTTGGACAAATTCAGTCTCCGGTAGCGGGAAAAACTCTATTTGATATGTTTGTGTCAATGAGAAAGAAAACATGAACACACACACGCACACACACCCTCTCTCTCTCTCTCACGCACACACACACACACACACACACACACACACACACACACACACGGGCGCGCGCGCGCTCGCACACACCAAAGTATCTCCAGATTTGGCGGCAGCTTTTGTACATCAGCTGAGCCACAAAACACCACGATCCGTTTGAATTCAGGGCTGTTGTGGACGGCGCCGGAGCATCTGCGGTCAACCGACCCGTACGAGGGAAGTCAGAAGGGCGACGTGTACAGCTTCGCCATCATCCTGCAGGAGATCATTCTGAGAAGTGGCCCGTTCGGCAACAGCACCAAGGAGCCGAAAGGTCAGACACATTGGCGAACATGAACGCGCACGGAGAACCAAATGATACCCTGGAAAGAAATGTAGCGCTGAAGCTTTGGACCCTGGAAACAAGCAACTGTGTGCTTGACGATTCGTTCTTTCTTGAGTTGTGCGCATTGTTGTCAACACAACGAACACGCTTCCACATGTGTGTCTGCGTCCGCACAGAAATCATCCGCAATGTGAAGAGCGCGAACCGCTCCCCGCCGTTCCGCCCCAAGCTGCGCGGGAAGCTGGACACGGAGGAGGCCGAGGCGATGGAGTCGTCGCTCGGGAACCTGACCCGGTCCTGCTGGGAGGAGATGGCCTCGCTGCGCCCCAGCTTCTCCAACATCAAGGACGCGCTGCAGTCCATGAACAAGGGCAAGTGAGTCGCTTCAGCAAAGTTTCTTCTCAGAAGCTGGGGGATTGGTTTCTTGTCAGAAAATAACAAGCCGGATGATCAACGTTCAGCCAGTTGAATGACGATAAAAAGGTCTTACCTGAGGAATGTGTTGTCTTATGAGGTGTACGTGTGTCGAGGCTCGAGTGATTTGGGTCCGTTGTACGTGACTGAGCTTCTCCGAGCAGGAACGTGAACCTCGTGGACCAGATGATGAACATGATGGAGAAGTACGCGGATCACCTGGAGGAGCTGGTTGAGGACCGCACGCAGCAACTCGCCGAAGAGCAGCGCAAAACAGAGGAACTGCTCAGCCGCATGTTGCCCCCGTAAGAAACAAGACCCGTTTGAGAAAGAGTTCATTTTCACTTCCTGAGCTGTAACGCAGAAAGAGATTTCATCTTTGTCATTTCGGTGTGTTGTTGCTCGCTCGCACGCGCAAAAGTTTTCTGGTGCTTGGTGCACGCGCTGGAATGTTTGCACAGCGTCCCAGCGCGCCTTGTTGAGGTAGGAAACCGGGTTTCCTAAACAGGAGCTTTGTTTTTGGCACTCCTTGTCAGAACGGTGGCGAACGAGCTGAAGCTTGGCAACACGGTGTCGCCGGAGACGTACCCGAGCTCGACCGTCTTCTTCAGCGACATCGTCGGATTCACGAAGATCGCGCAGGAGAGTTCGCCCATGGAGGTGCGGACACAGTGCCCCAGTTGATGAGAATCTCCACGCTGTCCTCTTGAACGGAATTTGGAATCGATTTTCACAAATTCCTCTGGTGTTGAATGCATCCATGAGTACTGGGTGCACGGACACGGGTGTGGATTGAAACTTTTTGGGACGTTTTCTTTCAGATTGTGGATTTTCTGAATGAGTTGTACACTTGTTTTGACACAATCATCGAAGGTTGCGATGTTTATAAGGTAAGACCCGCGTCTTCTCCAAATGGCACAAGAAGTTTCGAGGTGCACGACCCAAATGCCGCCACGAAGATCACAGCTGGCCCTTTCTGAAGAGAATACGTTTGATGCCCGTTCTGCACATGGTGCGCGACCTTCGAGTGCAACACCTTACCCACTGCTTCCTTTCTAAAACTGTCATTTTCATGTTTCGACCTGTATGTCCAGGTGGAGACGATCGGCGACGCGTACATGGTCGTGTCGGGCGTGCCGTCGCGGAACGGAATCCGCCACGTCGCCGAGATCGCGACGCTGTCGCTCGAGCTGCTGTCCTCGCTCACCACGTTCCGCATCAAACACCTGCCCGACAAGCAGCTGCAAGCGCGCATCGGGATGCACAGCGGTCAGTACACCAAGTGTCACCGTGAAACCAAATTGGCAATGCGCACTCGGGAAAACTGCAGTTGAACAGTTTCGTTTCACCGCAGGACCTGTGGCGGCAGGAGTTGTCGGGCTCAAGATGCCGAGATACTGTCTGTTCGGAGACACAGTCAACTACGCTTCCCGTATGGAGTCCAGCGGACTCGGTGAGTGAACTGCGAGCAAGTGACATGTTGCAAATCTCCTGTACAAGGCTGATCCCAAAGTCTTTGACGACCGATGTCGATTGTTTTGCTGTTAGGTCAAGATCTTTGCACTGCCATTGGTCAGCAATGGTGCCAGGTGGTTGAGGAACAAAAGAAGATCATTGGGACACATACAGGTTGCGTCACCGAAAACATAGCACCAGGAAAGACTGGGGACCAGCCTTGTGGAGTCTATCCGTACACTTTCACTTTTTCAGTTCAGATTTGAGAGGTTGACATCACATTTTGTTTGACTTCAGCTTTGAGAATCCATGTGAGTCCAGAGTCCAAGGACCTCCTGGATAAGATTGGAAGTTACCATTTGCGGGAGCGAGGCCAGGTGAGTATGAAGAGTTCAATCCTCACAACACCGGATTCACTTGCCAGACAGACAACTGAGGGATCATTGTCTGGAAACCGAAAAACAAAACTTGCAAGCAGTTTTGAAAAGTTTTGCTTGTTGCAGGTGACGATGAAGGGGAAAGGAACGATCAGAACGTACTTCCTGACAGGGAAGGATGGGTTCGACAAACCTCTGCCTGATCTGTCCAAAGCACTTCCAGAGAGCGAACACGAATTTAAATGAGACACGTGACGGGACAGAGAAACAAGCTCAATTCCTTGTGTTCATTCAGGTTTTTCTTTTTGTCTTTTGGCCCACTGTTCTTGCCCAAGCATCCAAGGTGGGACTGGTTGCAGTCTTTCTTCAGGGAGCTTCAGGGAGTTTGTTGATGTGTTCCCAAGGTGGATTCAGGGGTTGTCATAATCATAGACGATGCAGGCTCAGAAAGAGGTGATACAAGTTCAATTACTCAGAAAACGAATGTTTGCAGACTGTTGGGATACCTTTTCTGCGGTGTCATCCTCACCTGGATTCAAATCAACATTTTGACTTGAGAAAGTGCACCGATGAAACCAAAAAGTTCGCACTTTTTGAAGGTTTGCAAGTGGCACTTGCAAGCAACATCTACTGCATTGTCACACTTGGTCCAACATGCATTTCTGGATCATTGCTGAGCATTCCAGAGGTGTACGTTTTGTCCAGACGAAACAAAGTTTTCTTGAGTTTTTCCTTTGTTTTGTGCCAGTTTGAGACTCTGATTTAAGCAATTTTGTTTGGGGCTACAAACGAAACCTCTTGAATCACAAAACCTCTTAAATTGCCAGAACTTTGCTTTTCCCCACTCATTCACATCATTGATTCCAGATTCTTGTGGATCACTCATCATGTGCACCTATCTCCGTGCAGGAAGAAGAGGATTTTAGACTGTTCGTTGTGGCTGCACAGGATTTTTGTCACAACTTTGTGAGCCTCGTGAATCAATTGCCTCTTGTACCATGTAAATTTGTGCACAATCGTGAGCACGAATATTCTTGGTTCGCGCAGGGGCACCTCGGTCGGCTTCACCTGGATCCTGAAACAGCTTTTCCTTGAATCTACCCTTGACGTTGCTTTAGCTTGTTCAAATATCTTTGTGCTGAGACAGGTTAAAATGTTCTGATTGATTCGGGAAGAAGCAACCACCGTATATACCGTCCAGGGCTCTTGCACCACAGCGCAACGTTCTGCAGATATGTAGTCGCACGTTTGAGAGTCACGAGCGTAAAGATTGAAGCACAAGCTGTATAGAATCAACCCTTGTTCCTTGTCCCGTAAAGTGCACTACGATGACACTGCCTTGCCTTTCTTGTGTCCATGTGTCAAACAACACTGTTCGAAGACTGTTCATATCGAATGTTCCGTCCTGAAAATACTTGGTAGGAATCTCTTCCTTCCGAAGCTGCTTGCCTCAATCGAAAGAACATGTTTCTTGTTGTTTTTTTTTTAACAGAAAAAGAAACAATTTTTGCCTTGCAAGCCACAGTCGCCGGGCAGCTGTACTTTTTTGAGTCTTCAATGTGTCAAACATGCGGCGAAATGTCCAAATGTGTGTCGATTTCCAGAAATAAATGACTGGCATAACCAGGTCTAATTCCACTTGTCCGGTTGGACCACGTATGTGTGATGCAACACAGGACCTATCAGGTTACACTGGTCGGGTGTGTTGGTCTGGTGGTCCTGGTCCAGTTGTTCCAGTCCAGTTGGACTGGTCCACTTCCACCAGTCCGGTTGTGCCAGTCCGGTATACATTCGGTTCGGTCACAAAAATCTTGTTGATGGTCGCGGAGCTGGCCATCAAGGTGGAGCAAATGGTTCAAAGACCCCGTGGCATTCATGTGTGCGTCTGTTGTTCCTCCCTGAAGCCAGTTCCCCCACCTCAGTCAATAACACCTGCAGTGGCCATCACACTCCATCATAGGCCAAAATACCCCGCACCTTACCTCTGCCACTGCCCCTACCTTGGCCAACACCTCCACCGAGGTCAGCCAATCACCCATGCCTCAACCAATTCCCCTGCATCAGCCAACATATCCCCCAAAGCCAGAAGTCCACTGCCTTGGCCATGATGTGCATGTTTTGAGCCATTTTAGTTTTCTTTGCCCTACCAAGACCGTCATGTGGAAAAAATTGATCAAACCTGTTCATTGTTGAAATGGATTCCCTCGATCATTTTGAACAATTTTTGTTGCCCGAGAAATGAATGTTGAGTGGGGTTGTAAATCAGTTCCTGGAAAATTGTTGTATATATGAGTGAAGCCCCAGTAGTGATGTTGTAGTATAGTTTATTGTAGAGTATGAGTTGGAGCTCAGTGGTTTAGGCTACCTTCCTCTATGGTGTCAC
>JAAUXT010149233.1_pt1 | contig 12056 bp, 13 predicted proteins | sample 7278171 | NCBI WGS metagenome assembly JAAUXT01 (sample SAMN14350112, study PRJNA611818) | marine sediment metagenome | isolation source: surface marine sediment (1.8m) | place: French Polynesia: Moorea | collected 2018-08
CACACCTCACTTTTCATTTGAAAAGTGAGGTGTGCAAATTTGAGACTTTTTGAAACTGTTCAAAATAGACATGTGGAATAGAGTTGGGCTCATTTGTTTGTAATTAGGTGTAAGAATGTTTTAATTTATAATTTTTGTAACTTCTGTTTCTTCTGTTTCATTTCTGTTTTTTTTGGGTCCATTAAAATTCAGTGCAATGGATGCTCCTAAGAGATTTAGTTTCAAAATGAACAGCCCATTTTGACATCATCAAATCACCATAATGTCCAAATTTTTGGACATTATGTTTAGGAGGGCCAAAGTTTGGGTACAAATTTGGGATTTTAGGAAAGTTTTCAAAGTAGACATTTGGGACAGATTTTGGCAAGATTTTTGTCCAATTTGGTGACATGTTTCAATATAGAGATAATTTGGGTATATGCTAAATGATAAAAATTACATAAATATTTGTTGAACTTTATACTTTGTACATGTGCTCATTTGTGGTTCAGTCACTGTGTTTGGGTCACTGTATTTGGGTTGCTGTGTTTAGGTTGCTGTATTTGGTTCACAGTGTTTGGGTTACTTGCATGGTTTCTCAAATCACTGTGAGCTCCATAGAGCTATTTTTAGTGATTTGTACCAGGTACTGGTCAAGCTCAAAGCACCAAAGGCATCCAGAACATTTTCTGAGTACAGCATTTTCACCATGAAGACAGTACACAATACTTTTCATATTTGGTCTGTAGATTTGTTTTATGTGTAGAAACATGTGCTAGTAAGGACTTTGATAAAATCATAGTGTAAGAAAGTTGGCAATCTTCCAAGGGTGTTCTAATTTGTGTTCCATTTGAGTGCTTGTCTGGCACTGTTGACCTTTGACGACCCCAGGTGCAAGTCATTCGAGCTCAACGGAGCTACTTTTTATGCTGTGAACAAATGTTGCGATTACATGTTGAGTGTGTGTTTTTGACCAAAAAACGTATCAAGCAACAAACCTTCAGTATTTGCGCACGATGTGGCCATTAGTCGCTTCGCGGTTTTTGTCTGGGAACTGCGGCCCGGCCGGCACCAGGCAACCAGCGGACCAATGGGAAGTCGTCGCTACGTTTAGATGACTTCCGGTGAATAAAAGTTTGGTTTGTTTGGTGTGATTTGACTTGATTTGGAAATCTACGGTTGGATATGGCTCAGAGACAGCAACATTCGAAGCAAAACAGAGCTGCACCATATAAGCTTCCACCTAAACCAAGCGGAGGTGCTCAGAAAAATCCAGATGGCTCAGTAACCATTCCGGACCACGTGGACATTGGACAGGTACACCAAGAAACTGGATGGAATCCTTACAGTTGTGGTGCACAATTCAGATGTGTGGATTTACGTGCAAGGGAGTTCTACATGTTGAAGAAAATTATATCACAGTTTAAGTGTTTCCCTCCCACCAAGATTAGTGTGGGACACACTCCTGCAGTTGAGATTGAAGTTCCAAGACGAACGGGCTTGTTCTGTGTGTGTGTGTGTGTTTGTGTGTGTGTGTGTTAGGGTCCTGTGCTGTTCCAGTTGGAGATCACGTGGTCAAGTTACTGACCATTCCTTCTTCTTTTCAGCAAATTGGTGATGAAACACAACCCAGAACGCTGTAAGTTATCTACAGATCTCAGTTGAATACAGATCTCGGTTTACGTAGATTCTTGTGACTCGTCCAAGTCTGTGTCTTCCTTGGAGAAATGCGAGTGCTGCTGTACAAGAGTTTTGATGTAATTCATCTTGGTTACAAGAGAATGGTTTTTGTTACTGCAGATACGTGGGCAACCTGCATCCATCGGTGACAGAAGACTTGATTCTCGCTCTCTTCAGTCAAATAGGACCCTGTAAAGGGTGCAAAATTATCCACGAGGTGAGTCGTACACAGTGGGACACGCAGGAAGTTGGCGATGAGCTTGTTGTGAAAGATGACCTGGTTATCAGCCGCGCTGATATTGGTTTACCCTTGTGTCTGGTTCCGTGCGTCCGTCCTGGTATTACATTGTCCGAGTTACTCCCCCCACTCAAAAATTTCAACTCAGACATTGTCTGACTCAAACACTGTCTGACTCGGACATCCAAGTCACACACACGCACAGAAATTTCAACTTGGACATTGTCACTCAGACATTGAGTTACCCTTCCCTACCCACAGCAATTTCAACTCAGACACAGTCTGACTTGGATACTGTCCGACTGGCACAAAGTGCTGTACTGCTGATGTACGCGGCGCGCGGCTGATTCTCTACATGAAAGACTTGTTCTTCATAAACCAGTTGCTGGTTTCGCCAGAGTTGGGAAAACTAGGGGGTGGAATTGTCTCACGCGTGTGTGAGTCGAAGTTTTGGACACAAGCCAGACCTTTCTGGAAGAAAGTGTCGGCCGAGACTCAATGTGAGAGGGATGACGATTGTGTCGTCTTTCTTCGGGATATTTTGACAATGGTTTCTCGCAAACATTTGTTTCACACACTCGGCAATCCAAGACACGACAAGAGCACAAACTCCAAAGTGGTCTTTTCGTCAGAAGAGAACTTCGCTCCAAGACGCTTTTCGTGAACATCTTCGTGGAGGTCAATTGTGTGTTGCTGGAAGTTTTTGTATTTTCAAGCGCGCGGTTCGCCCTTGGCTGTTTCTTCTGTGCGCGTAGTGCAGTTACAGTTTGTGTGCTCGTGTGTTTGTGCACCCAATCAGCAGCGGAGGGGGGTCCATGACTTGTGCCCAACCCAAGCTCGGGCGGCACTGGTGCTAAAGGTTCACATGGGGGAGGGGCGCAGAGTATTACCCAGGGGCTGGCACCAGTGCTGTGCTGACCCCGCCCGGTAACCTCCACCTCCAGCCCGGGGAACTGCGAGGAACCGCGCGCTTTCCAGGCGTAGCCCTCTTGTTCCAGGTACGTAAATAAGGGTGTGAATCGGGTCTGTTTTCCAACAGAAAGGGGCCGAAAGTGTTTCAAAGCCACATGCGTGGTTCGGTGATGTACGTATCAGTGTACCGGTACGTATTGTGAGAATTGTCATTGTTTTGTGCGTATACATCTTGCTGCAGTGATTTTGTGGAACACTGTTTAGTCGGGGACGGCGACTGACATTGTCAGTTTGTGTTTGTCCGTCTGTGACCCAGCATGATGCCCCCCCCCCTCCCCGTGGGTGCTGGCAGCAAGTATATTTTGACGCCCCCAGAGTTAGCATAAGTATCATTTGGATGCTGGCAGCTGAGGAGGTAACATCTATCTCATAGCACTCAGGCTGAACCGCGACACAATGCTGTGAAGCAAACTCGTTGAGATGTGTGGCAATTGGTGCAAAAGTTACCTCATTTGAAGCTTTGGAAAGATCGATAGAGGCCAATGTCTCCTGCACAGACTCCATTTGGTTTTTGCGATTTTGGCCAAAATAGACACAGTGTTATACTGTCATCTGATCCCCCCCCAGGTAGTAGGTAGCATCTTACCGAGGGTCAGAAGCCTCACTTTCACCCCCCTCCATCAGGTAGGAGGAAGCAGCATGTGGTACCTAACGTATGGTCAGATGTCATGCTGTCATGTGCCCCCCGCCCCAAGAGGGGTGATTGAGAGCAACAAGTAGCATCCCACCGGACGCTTGCCGTGTTTAGTACGGCAAGCTGTTTTCTTGTTTTTGGAAACAAAATCGATCATGGCGGGTGCTTCTTGTGTTGCGGACACCAGAGGGCGCGTGCTCTTGTATCGTTTGTGAGCTGCTACCATTGCCTTCTGAGAATTGCTGATGCGAATTCGAACAGTTCAACCCATTCTTTTAGTCAGCAGATGCAAGAAGCGCCTCTGTTGACCAATGTATGTTGTGCCCCGTGACAGGCATATTGATTTTGAGTTGTTCAGGCACAAGAGACCCTCCTGGCCTGCTCATATCAGTATTAATTGTGTGAGTGCACGCAAATGACTTGCCTCAATGAAAAAAGGTGTTTGACATCTGTGAAAACAGTGAGGCAAAAGCAAATCGAAGCTGTTGGTTCTGTGACCAACCAGGCCACGGTGCATCAAATGTTGCTTTAGATCTTGTCCAGTAAGTTTCTGCAAACCCTTCTAGTTTTCAGTCCCTCCCGTCTTGTTTCCAGGCACAGGGAAAGTGGTGGTGTTCGCTTGATGGAAGCGACTCGACGGGCCTGATAATTCACAGACAGACGAACTGTTGGTGGCCAGCTTGATGACGAGCTCGTTGTATCTGAGAGACACAAGGAACGTTTCAGCTTGTGCTGCGATCTGTTGTTCGACTGATGATCTCGTGCCTTTTGTGCATTTCGTGTTTTCAAACTGACAAGGAAGGTTGAGGTTTCAAGTGCCTGAAATTCATCAGGAATCAACAGTGAAGAGGACAAAAAGGTTTCCTCCAAAGCTCTCCCTTTGAAGACATAAAACAGGTTTTCACACAGGCAGGGCAGCGTCAGACTTTTTGACGCTGGCGTCAACATTTTGACGCTCTCGCGTCAAATTTAACATGACGCCCAATGGAGAGCGTCAAAGAAATGGTCCAGTCCGTTCCTGGTGTCTCATAAAAATCTTGATGCCGTTGCATGTTTGACACGAAGTGCCCACTGTCGAAACCTCTGGGATTTTGGCCTTTGCGTGTTGTTTTCCCTTTCAGCTTGTCGCAAGGTTCGTTGATTTCAGATTCTGACCAGACCCGTGAAACAACTGTTCAAGCTTCGGGCAGAACCGAAGGAAAGACGAGCAAACGAGAGCAGGCGACTGAACCCTCAATCTGCCTCGAGATCTGTTTGCGTTGTCCCGACAGTCTTGCAGTGCTCACTTGTTTGAGGTCAGAGGACTTGAGACTGACGATTGGTTTTCACTCTCGCTGCAGCCCGGCAATGACCCGTACGCCTTCGTCGAGTTCGCGGAGCACACGGCAGCAGCCGCCGCGCTTCTCGCCATGAACAAGCGGAGTTGCATGAGTCGGGTGAGTAGGTCTTTTCAGCCGCGCCCTGCAGCAACCAGCAACGTAGAGCGAGACCGACATGAAATCACCAAGGAATGAAGCAAACTCTGGTGGTCGCAGCTGTGCATCCACCCTCGGGCGCAGCAGAGCAAGTGGGGAGGGGGGAGCGGTTGCATTGAGTAAAAATGCAGCCTTTCTTTTTTCCGTTCAATGTAAGCGTGTGAGCTTTTCCCATGCCATCACACAAGCGTCGGCGAATGGTGAACTATTTTCCATATTTATACACTCTTTATTGTTTTTCTCTCTTCATTTTTATTCGCGTATTGTTTGCTCAGTCAAAAGTCTTGTCTGTGCGAGGGAGTGGAGACTTCATGTTGGTGACATTTTTCCGTTTTATCGTTTCTCCTCAAATTCACTTGGTTTTGCTCTGCGTCGAGTAAAACCGAGACGGGATGATTCGCCGGCGAGCGGTCATCTCATTCAGGTGTTTTTTCCATATTTACGCAATTCTCGTGTTCTCTTCTCACAACGTGCATGTGGAGAACTCTGGAAGTATGATTTTTCTGTTCGTCATGTGGTGGCAAATGATGCCACCAGAGTGATTTTGTGTGAATGTTTGAATGAAAAAAAAGAACACAGCGTGAATGGGTATGAGTGAGGTATGATGGTTTGACTGAAACTAACACAGCCTATTTTTGTAGCCTTTTACAAATGGACACATTAGTTGTCACATGAACATCTAATCACAACTTCGCTTTCAGGGCTCGCTCACACTGTACTGAATGTATCTGTGTAAAATGTGAAGCTGAGCAATGTAAAGTGCAATATCCACCAAGACAGGTATTCCTTCTGCTTTTTAACCCCGATCAAGGCTTTCCCGGGTGTTGCAGGATCATTGGCTCCCACCCGCGGAGCTGGACAGGGAAAGCCAATGTGAATTAAACTTCAAAATATAAATTTTGTGGATTTCAGGTAAACATGTTCTCATTCTATACTACTTCCCATGTTTATCAGAATTTATGTCGTAATTTTGGAGAAGTGAAGAGGATAATGGGTAAGTTCCACATTTTCACAGGTACAGTATTTTTGCATTTTTTATTTTGACATGTACAGGTGAGTCAAAATCTCATTATTTGAAACACGGACTCGGTTCGTTGAGAATCGAGATCGGAGACACGCAAGAAATGCAAAGCGGAAGAAAAGCAACGGAAATGCCCACTTGAGCGACAAGAGTGGGCTGCAGACCAAGAAACGCGCAGAAACTGACAGTTTAGATAGAGAAGAAGAGTTGTTGCAAGGACTTGTGCCCATAAGGATGACAACGGAGACGCAAAGACGGATAGAGATGAAGAACAAAATAAGAAGCGATGGTGTTATTGTCAGAGTTATGATCAGTAAAATAAGGAGCAAATTGGTCAGTGAAAAGCCAACGTCGATCGTGCAGCTGTGGCAAGTCCTTGTGAGTTACAAGAGTCAGGTCATTGTACTCGTATTGTTCGCTGTGAGATGCGTTCAGTCTCTTTCACGTTCGAGTCAAAGTCCCATGGATCCTTGTCAACAGTTCACTGTCCTGTGTTGCTTCAGCGTGGGTCTCTGATCATCTCTATCAAATTCTTTGTTCCTGAAGGGCGGAGACATCGATCACACCCTCCCCCCCCCACCGTGCCATTTGCAGCAGCAGGCGGGATGTCACGTGCACCATTATTCACTCCAACAAAGTCTCGGGGAAACCTGGGCGGGTTGGGGGACTTCCCTGGTGCAGCCGAGCGCCGATCATTCTCAAACTGTGCGCCCGTTTCAAAAATTAAATGCTGACTGAACGCATCCACAATCTTCTGTTTCCCATGTCCAACCAGTTGGAGAATAGATGGGACTAACTGCGTTATCTTGGCTCGGTTAGGTGTGGAGGGACATCATAAAACAGAGAAGACTTCTCCTGCAACAGCAATTGAGGAAAGAAGGTCCCGGCTGACCACTAAAACATCGCGGCTGTTCGGTGAGTCTTCTTTCTCGTGCTGAACATATTGGATATGTTGGTCCTGATGGTACATGTCAAAGCAACATTGTGGCAGTCTGCGAGAAAACCATGCAGATGACTTGTCAGCCATTTGAGCTGCGTTGACGTTGAATAGATGGAAGTGACTTCCACATTCGTGTGGGTGTGTGCAATCCGTACTGCCTTCAAGCACATACCAGTACGTTTGACGTCCTGTCCAGGTGTCAGTGCCCACAAGGGCACGGCACACGTGATACACAGACACAGAACCTCACCGCAAAGCGCGCGTATCTTCTCACGTACCCGATGCCGTTTCCGGCCCAAACATGGCGTCGTCTTCAGTTGCCGGGTGTGCGGTGCTCTTCGATTGAAAATGACGTCAGTTTGTTCTGTGTTTCAGGTCGGAAAGGGAGCGATGGTCTGGACGACAGCTGGAACTTGGTCGGAGCTGTCATCCCATCATCTCCCCAGTCACCGGCCACTCGTGAGTACACTTTTGGTTGTTTGTGCTTGTGGTGCGCAGAAATCCAGTTCAGCGAAGGAACTTCGGCATCGGGCTAGTTCGACAAACACAACGAAACAAACTCGAAACAAACAGGTGCCTCGAGCCTCATGTTAGAATTCATTCCCTTGTCGGAAGTAACGGCCTGTTTCAACCGTCGATCGTTGTTTTGTGCTGTTTGGCTCATCTGAGTGAGTGGTTGGCGTTTTTTTGTGGCACGCTTTGTCTTTTGCTGTTGATACGAACGCTGCTTGTGAGGTTTGAAGTGCAACCTGTCCGGAATGGCGACATAAATCTTTCAGCGTGAGAAATGACGTGCTTCATCAGGCTGGGTGAGCGCAGGGAAATATGCAGCACCTTTGAGCAGAAAGGCAGGTGCTTTTCGTGAAAGAGCAAATATTTCCTCCTTTGTGGAAATGGAAATTTGGACTGGTTTCCCGTTCGTTAGAATTCTTCAGCAACGACATTACTTTGGGGGTATTCTGAGTTTAAAAAATGAGGGTCAAAGTGATTTATGACCTCAAACTTGAAGCACAAGTTTCGCGTTGCTTCTCCTTTGTGGATTTATGGATGAGCATCATAAATTATTTCATAAATTGCTGGAGAGGTTCGGCGGACAAGGGATTTTTTATTGCTGCAGGTGTCCTTCTTGTGCGTCAGAGAGGCCTTCACTCCGAGGACGGGTCTTTGTGAATAACTGCATGTCGCTGCTTCACCTGCAGAAACCCAGTTGCTAATCTGACTTCCCGTGTCCGGGGAAGGGACGACACACCGACTCCTCTGTCTTTCGTGCTACACACCGTTGTGATTGCACGAAAATTGTTCAGGCGGGTTTCAGGGAAAATGTGAGGAGCTCTTCCATCACCTTTGTTGTGTTGCGCTCAGCGTCTGAATGCTTGGGGATTGTCCCCGGCTCACGGAGTGCGCGGTCCGCGCGAGGATCTATCAACTCGAGGTGCTAAAACTCATTATCACGCCTTTCATTGCCAAACAGCTTCGCTAATGAAGCCGCAAGATGAATCGATCTGCCTCATTAAATCTGCACAGCGACAAGCGTTTTTCATCTGCTTTTGTTGTCTTCAGGACGCACCGCTTTAATTGACTGATTGGCTTGAAGAATGAAATGAAAAGCAAGTGCATTGCACTGTGATGGAATGCACTGCACGACATTCTGGGATGATTGTGCAATTTTGTAACGTGTTAAAGTTTCACGAGTTCCTGTCATTTGCGTCCGCTTTCTTCAAAACAAGACGAACAATGGAAGTTGATTTCAGATGAGGAGATCTCGTGTCCTCTTTGAGCAGAAAAAATACGGTGTTGCAAAAGGGATAATCCACAGACGTTCGCTTGCTTTTGTCCGTCCAGTGCGATGTTCCGCCTCAAACTGCGGCTGTGACATTTATTCTTCCGCAGCCACCGCCCATGTGAACTGCTTTCAGCATGTGCAGAAACAGGGCGTTCACAAGCTCCACAAACAACGAATACGAAAATACGAATTTTGGCCGAAGTCCGAACTTGCTAACTCGCATTGTCTGGCTCGTAAAACATCATTTTGCTGCTGCAAATTCGTGTAATGGGCGATTGGGAAGAAAGACACGAGGAATCGGCGGAGTTGGCGTGATCAGTCATGACCTTGGGAGCCGCTTGTGTGGTCCCTGGAGGGAGCGGGTGGAAAACTCGTCTGACATGGAACCGCCCTGACAAATGTCCGCGCTGCCCGCGTGAAAACTGCAGAGGAGAAGGCTGTGAAGGATCCTCCGAGTCAGAGACGTTTTCAGTCGCTAAAATTTCCTGGTTTTTCTCCTTCCGTTTCAGAAGTAAATGTGAAAAGAGATGTAGATTGGCGATTGTAAGGAACGCCAGGTCTGTTCACAGAACTTTCTGTGGAATCATCAACGGAAGCAGCTCTGTGTAAGTTTCTGTCCGCTTTGAGCTGCTCCTTGTGAAATAGTTTCTGGCCAAATTGATCTGTAAGTTTTCTTGGTGCTCAAGGAACTTGTGCTGTGATGTTCCATGCAGCTGAGCGACTTAGCCGCATTCTCTCAGAGCTGCAACAGTAATGCGTGCACAATAGCTGCGCCCGAGTTCAGGTTAATCCTCATTTGTCGAGAAGTAAGCCTCAGCCGGCCTTTCTAAACGTGGAGCCTGAACGACTTGTGTTGGACTGTGGGGATCATAAGGAGACGGCCCTCGTGCATTGCGCTTATACAGCACAAGAAGAATCGAGTGCAATTTGCTGTGGATTCCTCTTGCTCTGGGTGCATTGTAATTGATGAGTGCCGACTTCTCGACTTTGTCGGGTCCCATCGGGGGGACCTGGTCTGATAATGTTAGCCAGCAACCTGTATCTCCTGCAATCCACTGCAATAAATTTGGCTTGCTTGAATGGACAGTATTAGGGGGCAGTGGCCCACTGGGTGCGAGTTTATGAGCTCTGGCGTTTTCCAATTTTGGGGTTCTTTTAAAGCATGCTTTTATGGACCCAGATCCCTTGACACAGCAGAACTACAAGAGCTCGTTGCTCGAAAGCTGCAACAGTGGATGCGTCTTTAGAGATTCTCCTCGAGAAGATTACGCTTGAACATATTTGTCACTGCACTCCAGCGTGAAAATGCAGAAAGACCATCAATACAAGATGTTGGCTTTCAGCAAAGAAGTGTTTGTGTTGCAGCAATTCGAGTTTTTGCTGTCGAATGAGGTGTCTTGCTGACAAAACATCTTCACGCATTGCGTGTGACATTGTTCTTTGTGACGTTTTATGAAGACCAACGTTTTGCTGTGACGTCAAAAGTAGAAGATGTTTCTGTTGTTGGAAAAAAAGTGAAAATATTCTTCGTGCTGTTGCTAACAATGCGTTGTGGAGCAAAGTAGTCGCTTTTATTCTGACAAAAAACTTTCACCCCAAGTGTGAAGATTCCATTCGTTTCAATGACGTTGTGATATTTAATTCATTTACTTTCTCACCTCATTCTCAGCGAAGCTGAATTCCACACTGAAACAGATTCATATCGATGTGGTAGTTTTTAACAAGCGAAGTTCTCCTCTTGATGAAGAGAAATGTGGTTTGTTTCAACTGCTCCTTTTGGGAATTGGCGTGTAACTTAACCCTCCATACCGTATCTGGATGAAATACCGAGAGCGAGAGCTTACTTGAAGGCCCTTTGGTTTCTGAGTGTATTGAGAAAGCAATAAGAGGCAGCCAGCAAGGTTGTGAAGAACACCTAACGAGATTTGGGGCCATAGCAAAGAGACTTGAGAAGACTGTAACGGCTGTATGTTTTGACTGTAAAGAGAGATGCGGCCCCATTACTCCTAAATGGGTTTGCCTTGTCCTGCACATTGACCATGTAATGACAAGTGAGTGAACAGAACCAGTGAATTTCCCACGCTGTCGTCACGAAGGAGGTGATAAAGATGTTATTGAACCTGAGCGTATCTTGGTCAGAGGACTTTGTGAAAGAAAGCGTTTCGCCTGCAGGCGCGCTGATGCAGAATTAGGGTTCAGTGACACGACCCACTTTCGCTGCTCCCATCTGAATAATTAAAGAAATGACAAAAGAGGGTGGCGTTATCTGTGTCATGTTTGGACGTGGTGTCGCGGTGTTGTTCTCGGTGCAGCGTCGAGTGATCATTAATCTGAGAGTTTCCCCACCGTCGATGTGTTTACACGTGTTCTTTTCGTGTACGCCTCACAGGTCTGTTGGATGGGCAGATCCAGGTGAGGCAGGGGTCTGGTTCTCCGTGACCTCCGATGATTTCCGCCTTGTGGCGATTTTTGGACATCTCGTTTTTGAAAGCACGCGGGTCGTCTCACCACGCGCGCTGTACGATCACCATCGGTATGTGTATCTGTGCACTGCTGCTGCGGGGGTGGGGTGGGGGAGGTGGGACTTGACATGTTGCTACTGCCAAGTCCCCACCCCTGTGAGGGAGTAGCCTGTTGCAACAGTCACCTACCCCTACCCCGGTGGACAGAAAAGGACCTTTGCCGTTTCCTTCCACAGGTGGGCTGGCGTGGTACAGCTCGCTTTCTGTGCGTCGCCTTCAAGTCAGACAGGCGCGTTGTGGTCGCCTGGGTGTCTCAGGCAGATATCCATGTGGCCCATTTCTTTGGCCGGTTTTGACAATTTTAGTTTGTGAAGGGATGTCCTTGGGATATTCGAAAACATTCTATTTTTTTGTTTCCCTCCTTCCACAATCTTACCCCTTTCGTGAAATGCAATAGCTGTGCCGAGGTGACACTTCTGTTCAAGAACTTCAGGGTCGCGTTGCGGCTCACTCTGCCAAGCGGACGTTTTCGATGCCTGTACCCCCTCCTGTGGAGGACATTCGGATTTCCGTCACTCAGAAGGACCGCGCGATTGCTCTCTTGCAGACGCACGTGTGTTCAGCCTCGGCATTCTTGTTTGCTCTCTCTCTCTCTCTCTCTCTCTCTCTCTCTCTCTCTCTCTCTCTATCTCTCTTTGTTTATATATTTCTATATTTCTGTCTGTGAGTGTGTGTGTGTGTGTGTGTGTGTGTATGTGTGTGTGTGTGTGTGTGTGTGTGTGTGTTTAGATATGTAGAGCTTTGTGTATGGAATGAGTTTTTGTAGGTGGTTAGATGGAGGTGGTGTCGGTTTGTTGGAGTGGTGGGGGGGG
>JAAUXT010021047.1_pt1 | contig 12054 bp, 13 predicted proteins | sample 7278171 | NCBI WGS metagenome assembly JAAUXT01 (sample SAMN14350112, study PRJNA611818) | marine sediment metagenome | isolation source: surface marine sediment (1.8m) | place: French Polynesia: Moorea | collected 2018-08
AATTGGCTGAGGCCAGCCCCCCCTGGTGGGGGAGGAGTGTGGTGTGACACACCAGCTGTGAATTTGAACCACTGCAGTACAGGTGGCAGCACTGTTCATTCAATAAACACAGAGATTCGCACCACCGTGGCCAGTCTCACCTGAGATACCAAGCCGTGTGTTTGTGATATCACTACAGAAGACCTGGGAGGTTTTTTGTTGATCGAATTCAGAGGGAACATTTGTTGTGCCTGATTCACGTGTTTGAATCAGACAGCGAGTCATCGAGAGGGAGCACATTCGATACAGGATCGAACTGGACTTCGGATTAACGCTCTGCGAACCAATATTTGGATAGCTCTTCACCGCCGAGACTAAACAAACGGTAAGATTGGTTGGATATTAAATTACCTGGATCTTTACTTTGTGTATAATCCCTTTTAAACATCTACACTGCAGTATTTGTTGAATGTATTTGCAACGTGGGATCCGCAGTACCCGATGCCTGAAGCGTGAGAGGAATCGGGAGCTGGTTGACAGACATTTGTGAATATCTCATTCCGCAGGTCAGGACCCAGCGCATTGAGCTGCGCCTCTGATGCAAATATTAAATGACGTGAAGCATGAACAATGTCAACAAAGCCCAGAAGCCTGATCACCGACAATTCTCATACTGAGCTGTGAATCAGAAACACCTTTTGAAGCCATGTTCCAATCCTCGCATCTCAACGATTTTGTGCCATTTTGTTGGTACGCACGTTCAATTATGCATGGGTTTATCTTGATAAGGGAGGTCCAGACGTAAAAAGTGCCCCTGTTTACTTTTCGTAATGATTGGGTGAGGCACATCCTGAATTTGTGAAAGCTTTTCATTTTTTACTCAGACTTAATTGTGAAAAGCAGGATCTTCTGTCAGTTTTGTGGAAAAACCGCACAGTTTAATTTGGTTGCTGCAAAGTCCTGAGAGTCAAAGTTCCTGGGAGAATCGACTTCGAAAAGTTGAAGTCCATTGTGTTTCCTCGCGGTCATGAGAACTTTACATTGAGCTTCATCCTGTTCGTTTCTCAATTCTGTGTGGACGTGGGAATCGATCGCAAAAAATCCGTCGTGTCATATTACGTGGCCCAGAAATGTCCGGTCAAATGAGAGATACAAATGGCCAAACACAATCAGCAGAGAATTCTCTTGTCAAACACAGCAAGTATTGAGTTCTTCCAGATTCCATATCAGGGACCAAATGAGACGTTCCCTGGCAGTGCTCGAACCAGTGGAAGAGCACGCAATTTATCGCCAATGAGGTCTGGAGGGTGATTTGTGGATTTTCCGTATCACGGGCTCTTGAATTCCAGGATCGTAGACGCAGGAGAGACGCTGGAATAGCAACAGCTGGATACAATCCGATACAATCAAGTGAGAACTCTTGCGGAAAATGTCCATGTTGATTTTGTTCCAGAAGGTCAGGCTGCTTAACCCCAGGTCTATTTGGGGTGTGTTCGCTGTGGTAAAGCCGTCCATTTGTTTGATAGACCAGAAAGATGCGAAACCCTTGTGACGTTCGAGTGTCTCTCTGTCGGTCAGGCTCCCGAGCGGCTGCGATGTCGTTCGAACTGAGGCCACGCGTTGTTCCCGGGCTTGTGCCAGGTCAAGTAGACTTCACCTGCATCAGGAGTACAGCATGCAAGCTGACGATGAAATGATTCATTCGTGTGGGTATCTGGATGACCACTAAGCGCCGGGGTGTTTGTTTACACAGATAAGACTCGGTTCAGGAAGCCAGATGCGTCCGCAATCGGAGATCGAGATGATTGAGCGATTGCTAAAGTACACACATCAAGCTGAGCTGATACGAGAATGAATTATACGTTCCATCTGGATAAATTTACGTTTGTCCCAACTGCTGACTCCGAATTTCGGTCTCAGATGGAGAAGGAACAAGTCAATAAGCAATCCTGAAAAAGCAGCCAATCAACTCAAAATACCCTCTCTGGAATGGAGATGTGAAATCCGAAGCATTTCTTTGAATAGGAACAGAGTCTTTGCGTTCCTATCCGATGTCGATCACACCGCAGATGTGGGATTTTTGCGGCTTTGCTGTCGGAGGGGAAGAAGTGTAAGCGGCATTTTTAATCAGCCCTGCAAGCAAGTTTTTGTAGATTACGGGATTTGCCGAATCTCTGCACAAATAACAAGGGATGGAACCCTGAAGGCAGATCCCCGCTGACTCACTGTAAGCCACAGCAGAGCTGTGCGTGAAAAAGGACGACCAAACATTTCAAATCAGAAGCGGATAAAGACTAATCTAAGCAGCAGGCTGTTTCCGCTGAGAAGTATCAAGCTCATGTATTTCCAGCAGTAACGAGGGATGATAAATACGTCAGACAGGAGCGAGAAATTTTTATTGGGTTTCTGCAGAAAGCTACGTCCCTGACTGTGCACGGGATTGCTTTCTCAGTCAGGTTGAAACTGATCACTCACTTGATCAGTCTGGGAAGATAGCTGAGTCGCGTCTCGCGTGTGAGAAATATCACATTTTCTTCAGGCTGTCGATGGTGCGGGGCCGGGATCACATACTTGGGCTTCCATACAAAGCAACTGTCCACTGCACTTGCAAAATAGAGTTTCCTGTCACCGAACGAAAGCTTCCAAGACAAATGTGTGTTCGACACAAGAAACAGGTTAACAACAGGAACCAAGACGTCAAAAATCGAAGGTGGTTCATCCCACTCACGCAAGAAACTTCTAGATGAAAAAACGCCTGCGATCGTGCAGATTCCCTGCAAGAACTTTCACTGAAAGACAACTTTCTGCGCGAAGAGAATTTGTTGACAACATTTTTGGATTGCATCTGTGCATAACAAAATGAGCATTTTGGTTTTCATGGGGGATCAGATTGACTGTGTTTAGTGAGTCAAGTCACATTGTGTGTCGCTCGCAGCAAAATTGGTCCCCTGATAATTACACATAATGAACTTTGTATTTGCTCCCCACATTTTCTCTCCTTGTTTGACACAGGTAGCTGGCAAAGGCAGGCGTGTGGCTCTCATCTTGGTCGGAACTCGGCCAAACTGTATCAGCGAATGTGTCTGACAGAAGCTCAGTTGTCTCCGATGCTGTTCAGTGTGATCTCAACAAACACGGAACTTCTATTGGATGTTTGCGTGCAGAACGAATGCTCGTCTTGAGACCTATTCACAATGACATTGCGAGCACAAAAGATTTATGCTTCCTTCAAACGAGAAAGTCTTGTGCAAGCACTCAACGCGAGGAATCCGCAAAGATCAAAATGTCTCAATTCGTTGATCTTTTGTTCGCATTGTGAAGGATCACTCGTATGTTGGTCAAGAATCCCAGGTCATTCAGCTTTCGCGTCCTCTCATCCTGCAGGTTTTCGAAGAAGTGTACTGTACAGTGGGTCCTCAGTTTAGACAAGCATGCAAGCGCCAAGCTGAGAAAAACATTCTGTTTTTGTTCAGAACATGCATGCGCCTGAGCATACTGGGTTGACCTTCTGTCAATCCAGTTGTATTGCTCAGCCAACAACGTAAAATGACCACTTTGAGCACTTTTGATCACTGAAAATGATAAAAGGGCGTTTGCTCACGTTGCTCGGTGCAGAGAATGAACATCGCTCTGCAAAGCCTCGGTCAATATGGCCTGTGCTTTGAAGCAACCTTACATGGAGGAATAACAGATGCTGTCAAAAGTAACAAAGAAGTCGGCCCTTCGGGTAATAATTTGTTCAACCAAGCTTGGAAAAGTAAGACCTAAAATGACTGCTGGCGGCCAGTGGGCCAAGCCAATTTATGTTTATCCCGAGAAAGGACACATTCTAAATTAATGCATTCAGTGCGAATCATTTCTGCGTGGGGGAAGCATGCCAGTCACTCTCAAGACATCTTTGTTGGAAAGTGCAGTGAGATTGGCTTGATAAAGTGATCCTGGCATACAACATGCAACACTACAGAAGTTTGCTATGCATGCAATCCTCAAAAAGGACCTGTCTTAAACGACACAAGATGCACACAGTGACATGATTTATTGCAAAATAAAGACTGAAGTCTGCACTTGTTTGCATGCCTTGCAAGGTGGTGCAGATTTTACGCTTTGGAGTACAGAGATATCACACCCAAGAAGCATTATTCGTTGTCACTGAGGCAATGGCACTCATTTTTCCTCAGTTGGTGACAGAACTGCCGGGTGCTCTCGGAGGAAAATGTGCAGGTTGCCTCCTCCATGTGACGCTGCGCTAAGTGCAATATTGGATGCGCTTTCGCATGCGAGTCGCTTCTGAATGATGGGTGTTTCAAAAGCAGAAAGACCCAGTGAGAAAACAAAAATATTGAAATGATGTTGACCTTGGTTGATTCAGTGGACACTCAGAACAGTGCAAAGTGGACCCAACCTGCACTTGCAATTGCCACACCGAAGGGAGCGATTGACAACAGCCACGCGTGGTGCTGGCGCTGACAGTTGGAAGGCAGAAACCGAACAGGAAGACGCTGCGTGGATAGAGACTGGATGTTGAATCAGGGAAATGGGATGACGTGTTGAGCAAAATCCTGCACGCCTCACAAAGAAAGCAATGGAGATTGCACGGGGTGAAAGCTATTTCGCAGGGATTTCTTCACGCAACGTGATGCTCACTCCATGCAGAGAACCCCAACGCGCCGAAGAAGCAATCTCAGGAAAAAAGTCTTCCGATCCACAGATATGTTCATGCTGAGCGTGCAGGGGCTGCTCCAGGCCTCCAGATCCACAGACATGACAGATTTTGAAAGTGTGGAGTGATGCTTTCCTGCAACCAGGATTTTCAAGGATTCCGTTTTTGCATCTTCTTGAGGTAGGAGAAAAGTATTGTCTTCATCCGGAATTTGCAACAAGTATGACATGTGTTCCAGTGACTCAGTGGGACAAACACGTGCAAGAATTGAGCCCTTGTGTTGTCTTCTGTCAAGAAGATGGCAGTTTGGCCAAGGCGCTTTCGAGAGATGCACCACTTTTTACCAAAGATGTTCTGGTGTATAATTTTAGGTCCTTTGAACATTTGTGGAAAAGTGCGGTGTGAGGTTTTCTTCGTTTACATACACTTTAGCACCTTGAGCATTTGTTACGTGCAAAACTGAGAAACTGCCGTCGCCTCAAACTCAAAACAATTGGCAAAGAAATGTGCATGTCGAAGAGCCGAAGACGCGAATTTGGTGCTGTGAGCACAGGAAAACGTCATGCAAACTTTTTTCACCCAAACTGCCCGTGGAAAAGTGAACGATAGATGGGATAAGTGACAAAAAATAAATCTTTGCCCTGTCACATTGACATTCACCATGACACTCACAATTTTCATAAAGTGACCAGCAGATCAACTAATCTGTCGCTGACCAGTGATTAGACGCGACAGAAAAGCAATTATCAGCGTCATTAGTGGTGAGCTTCATCCAATATTGATCTGCTGCGTCGTGTACTTCGTCAACATGGAAGCAGGAAAACGGGAGTGTTTACTTCTGATTGGTTTCCAAGGTGTTACGTTCTGATGTAAAACTGGCACACTTTGCTTCATAAACACGACGTAGTAGGGCTCTTCGTGAGGCTCACCATGTGAGAAAAAGGAATTGAAGTCGCAAAAGGCATCACTCGTCGATCGACAGACATGAAGTCACCGGATCCAAAAACTGAAAGTCATTGCAAGGTGTCCAAGCATGCACGTTGCAGGTCGCGCATTGACGTCAGGTCGTCAGTTGCTGATGTAGGTAATGGGAGAAGGGTACCCGAGAAGACGTGATCCTGAAAGGGCACAAGCGACATACAAATCAAGATTCTGATAGCGCGACATTTAGGCCTCGTTTTTCTCGTGCTGCTGATGATGGAGTGAATACATGCACCCCCGCGCATCAAGATTGAGAGGAAAGATTTTGTGAACTACCAGCATACTTTCTTCTCAAAAGTTTTGAAAGAGATTTGTGACCATGTTCAAAGAAAAGGCATACAAACTGTGAAAGTCAACACACGGGACATTGTACGTTTAGATCAAATGAGAAGATCAGTGTTCGACATTTCGGGTTTGTGATTTGGCAGGTCCATACTGTGAGACTTTCATTTCCAATTTTGGATAGCCATTTGAAGATAGCCAAGATTTGTGTAGCTTTTCAAAGGAAAAGTAAATTTATTTCAACAAAGTTCATCACCGTGAGGGCCTTGATATGTGTCTTTAATAACATTCCTTCTGCAAATGGCATTTTGCTTTTGGATTCTTTGTGGAAAGGATAAACCTGATTGTCAACATCACCATTGCTCCCAACAACCTTTATTTGCCATAGAAGAGAAATAGATGTGCTCAAGTGGCTCCTTTATGTCCAAACATTGTCAGACAGTGACGAGGGTATGTAGGCTCCCAAAATGAAAATTCCCTTGTGAAGATTCTTCAAATACATGAGTAGACTTCTCTTGGAAAATTTGTTCGTTTTTCACGCGGCACAGAAGAAATGTTTTCAAGACCATTGAGCAGAACTGCGGTGTTGGCAGAAGTTCTGCTGAAACACACAATGGGCTGCGTGAAAGTGAGGAAAAGTTGCGAAGTGTCATGTCACCAAGAAAATTCGGCTTCTTTTCATAGAGGAGGAAATTTTCGAGATTGAATCGACCAGTCAGATGCAGTGTGTTCCAAGTCGCGATTGTGGGGGTCATTCGGAAGGAAAGTTTTGCCATGTCTGTTGTCGCGATGTCGGCTACTCGATCGCGAGTTTCTCTGTGTCAATAAATCAAGCAAACGGTGTGATTTCTCACAATCCCAATTGGAAATTGGAGAAGATTGGCACATGCATTAGTTTCGTGGCCTGGGAACCTTTGCTTTAATTGGTCCACTTGATAGGAATAATCCTATGTTTCTCTGACGCCTGGAACGATTGCATTCCACGCTAGTGCGGTGAGGTGTGTAACTCTACCTGGCATAATTGACATATCTGTAATTTTGCTCAGCCATAATAGCACAAGTGTGTACCTTGAAGATAAGCATGCAGGGATGTCATTATAATTCATGTGGAATCAGGCCGTGCCTCTTTTTGTACAGAGACTGACGCGAAGGTATCACATGACACAAAACACTTCAGCACAGTTGGGTGATGGTGAAGAGGTCCCTGTCAGGTTGAACAGGAGATCAGAACAAGGTGTCCCTGAAAGCAGTTCCATCACTCAAAAACAACAAGCAGGATGTGGAAGGCTGTGCACATGCAAAAGCCTGAAGTTTATTCAGTGCTCCAGGTAGAGTCTACAGGACAACGAACATCACCGTGAAAGTAAAATTTCAAAAGAAACAAATTTATTCACTCAGAATGAATATTGTTGACGTCAAGTTCTCAGCAGTCGCACCAGCAGACTCGACAATGGGAAATTCTTGTCAGTGGAAAGCACATTGCAAGCGTCTGTGAGAACAGCAAAAGGAAATTTGCTGATTATGGGCACGTCAATGCTGTCTTCATTCTGCACACGGAAGCAAACATCGACCAACATCTTGAGTCCCTTTTTCAGCAAGTCTCAGCAGTGCTCAGAATCAAGTTTCTCAGCAGAAAGGACTCTTTCTTCGAATTTTCAGCAGTTAATCTGAGCTAATTCCTTCTTGTTTTGTCTTTTGTAGGTGCATCGCTGTGAGTGGGCCAATTCAGCGAAGAACCAGACATCAATCAATCATCCATAGACGGAGTTCTTCGTGAAGCTGAGAATTTGATTAGGGCTTTAAGGGACACTTTAGATGTACTTGCCACACGTGGTCCACCGGCTGAGGAAAGCAATTTCAACATCAAAGGACATTTGAGAAGTAATCAACTCAAAAGGTTAAGGACAGTGTTGCCAAGGTGTAAGTCCACAGGCTGATAGTGCACCAAATGAAAATTGAACTTGCCAATCAAGATTGAGAAACTCAATTACATGTGCTGGGACCCAACATTCTGCTCAGATTGATTTTCGTCACTTGTTCCTGAGGCACATTCGTGCTTGAATACTTCCGAAAGAATTGCGAGTCACACTTGAAGAAAGGAACAATTTGTAATGTGACTTCTTGTCAACTGCCTCAGTTTCAAAGGCATACCACAATGTGACCCTGACAATGCTCACGCCTGCGGAGGGATGTGAAAACATGACTCCTTGGCAGAAGGACATCAACCCCACTTAGGCAATTGCTCCAAAACATCGGATCACAATGACGCCGTTGCGGGGCGTCTCCTGCTCCAGGGCTCCGGCCCCTGCAGCGCGCGCGCTCTGCGGATCAACGCTGCTGCGGATTGTCGTCATCGCCCTGATGGTCGGAGTGGAACAAAGTTCCGCGTCCAACTGGTGCGTGTTCCCGAGCTACACGCTCAGCGAGGGCAACAGCTCCGCCGACACCAGAGACTGGAGGGGAATGGTGAAGGAGCAGAACAGGGAGACCAAACTCAAGTAAGCCTTTCAATTCGAATCAAGTCAAATGGCTCCATTGGGACTAAGGATCATGAGCTAAAAGTCCAGGGGCTTGGTTGCTTTGGGTGGGTTAGAAAAATTGCCAATCGAATGTGTGCTTCGGTTCCAATGGTTCTCAGTGGAAGCATAAACTGTCTGCAGTTCGAGGGTATCTCCGTGAATAAACACGAACTCGCTGCTGCGTTCAGTGGCGGGACGAGATAATTCCCAGGCGGAGTGATCAATTCTGGAACCGTGTTTGCCACTGTGTGTATCTTCTGTTTGCTCTGTGCAAGAACGGTTCAATATTGGATATGGTTTCAACTTCTAAACGAAGCAACACTAATGTTTGGAGTTCTGGACTTCTTCAGCATTGATCCTCTTTGAAATGGCATCCCACACAACATGCAGTTCACAGCGACTAATTCTGTCCGCTTACGTGCTCAGATCCCATCACCAGTCACTTTCCATTTGGGACCCCTGCTGCGCAAGCAGATTTCATCCGAACAACAGACGAGCTGTGGAAAGTGGATTTTGCCCAATCCAATTTTATCTGATGCCGTGATTTTGACAAATTCTTCCTCGAGGAATTGGTTACCGTCTGTTGCGTGAAAACTTTGCTGTTTGCGGTGGATGAGAGTTCCTGCGATGTTCTTGTTTCAGGTACGTGTTCACGCAGGACATCATGCAGGTGATCTCGTCGGACCCGCTCACCAAGCCGTACTCCAGGGTCTGCATCCAGGCCTACGACAACCACAAATTCCTCGTGGCTCATGAGGAGAGCGGGCAGACGAGGGCCAAGTACACGTGCATGCAGTTCGTCCAGCGGAGTGAAACGGTGTTTCAGATAAAGGAAGGAGAGCTGTCTGACAGAATGGGACGAACTTTATGCTCCGACAACAATCTCAAATTGGACGGTTGGGTCATTATGGATATGAAAAATGTGATGGAGGGAAGAGTGGACTGTGCTCTGGTCGGCGGATTCAGCATACAGGTGTACGACAAGAGTATGAACAAAGGAGTCTGTGATGGATACCTGGGGGAGACCAGATTGGAGAGTGAGTGCCTCCCTGGAGAAGGTTTGAACTTTTACTTCAGGCAAGCCAAGTGTGTTGCTGATGGACTTTACATGTATCCAGAACAGAGGACTTACTGCCTCGCTAACTGGGATGAAGGCAACTTCAAATTCATCCTCTTAAAGCACAACAGGATGAATTACCTTTGGGTCTTGAGATACGACAAATACATCGCAAATAATGGCAGATTCAGCGGTCTTCTCATGAAAGATCTCTACGCCAGCGCAGACAATGCAATCCCCACCAATAACTACTTGTCTCTATCAATGAGCGTCCAGAGTCCCAAGACGCTGAACTCCATGTGTTATGATGACTATGAGATATGCTCTGTATTGAGTGATCCGTGTTCATACAGCGACGAGATTGCGCGAACCTGTGCCAAAACCTGTGGGTTCTGCACAGACTTGAGTCCTTCCGTCTGCAAGTTCAGCGTTTCCATCAATGGATCTTGGGTTGATGGAAAGCATGCAGATGGGGCATCCAATGTGTTGGTCAATACAACAGCCATCCACATTGCAGGACAAGAGACCCTTTACTGTGTAAAGTGGCCTGGCTCAAGTAGGCCTTCAAGGGCTACTGACAGGGAAGACCCCACCGCAGACGCCCCAACTCACGAGGAGAAGAAAGCTTACGAGCAAATGCTAGTCACAGTATCAGACAATGGCTGCAGACCCAGATTTTCCTGTGGAAAATTTACCAGGCTGCCGTCAAATGTAATGTTCATGCATCTCTCACAAACCAGGCTCTGGCCTTTGGTGGAGAACAAACAGGATCCTTATGACTGCAAAAAATTCAGCTACACTAGTGACAAAGATGTGGATACAAATCCATACAGGACAAGACATGAGAACTTAGTTGTTCTGAACCATATCAACTCCAACGTCAAGTGTGACTTGAGCCAATTTGAACATTTTGCGGTCCTGTTCCGAGACGGAGTGAGATGTTCAGGGGAAATACAGCAGGACGTGAGGAGAACCACGATCCAACTCAGTTTCCCCGAGTGCAGCGCGCAGAGATTACGGCACCGCTTCACGTGCCTGGAGCACAGTCCGTTCTCTCACGACGGCGACAAGCTTCTGGTGACCAAGTCGCACGAGGCTTCCCCAAAAGTCCATTGCTGGCTGTTCCCGAGGCGGCCAAACAACGTCTTTCACATCGTGGAGTCAGAACAGTGCAACACGCTCATGAAGCGCAGACTGCGCAAAGGGCGTCTACGTCCAGTCGCGACCTTCACTCGCGACCCAACCCGCCAAACGGACACAGTGGGGACAATCTCACCCGACGATGCGGAGATTGTCCTCAACGAGACTGTTGCAGTGCAACCTACCCTCACTTCTGCTGTGGACAACAGTCCAGCAGAGACAACAACGAAGTCCACGGCCAGAAACACGAACAGAAACAGCAGCAGGGAGAAGGACAACGCCAACAACAGGGTTCGCACCACACCGGAAAGGAACCTGACAGTGATCAAAAGTGACGCAGAGAACTCGGGAACCAAGTCCCCTGTGGTCGTGGCCGCTGTCGTGGTGACTCTGATCGTCATGCAGATCCCTCTGATTTGCAAGTGCAAATGTTGAGAACAGCAATGTTGCGTGTCCGACCACACCACACTCGAAGGGCTGCTGACTGAATCGAACGCATCTGGTAAATCGCGCACCATGTGCGGGGTCAACAAACGTGCGACGAGTTGGAGCTGTTCATCAAGTTATGGCGCTTGCACGCTGTCCACTGTGCGAATTTCTGTTGTGCACAGAAGGTTGGCACGAGTACGCGTGCATTCTGCAGTCACCTGTTGCTTCTCCAACTTCCGGCGGAGACGACAGAAGCAGCTGTGGGATCGGATCGCCTCTGGTGTGCAAGTGTCTTCAGTCAAACTAGGAAATTTTCTCTCTTTGAGATTTGAATACAAACGAATGGCAGAAATGTAAATATGTACAAGAAGGAAAGAGTGTAGTTGCAAAATGGCTGTTGTGGGTAACAGGTTTGCGCATGCTTGCTTTTTTTCTCAAGTGCAATATTTGAGCTGGTCTTGACGCAGAAGTGATTTTCTTTTCGCGACGCTGAAAGCCGAATTTCCGATTTGGTTTCTGCAAATTCGTCATGTGGTGAATGGCAGATCGAAAATGATTTCAAAGAGAAACACAGGCATCGCCTCCCAGAAACCTTTTTGTTGTTGGCAACAGTTTGTGTGTGTTTTGTGTAACACTATGAGTGTTCAGCTTGACAGATTTAAAAAATCTTCCACATTCACAACAAGGGCATGTCCACCATTTCGACTGCTGACAAACATTTCAGTCATGTGGAACAGAAGTCGAATTTCATAGTTTCACACAAGTTTCTTTGTTTCGTTTTGATTGCTTGGGTTCAGTTTTCGAAATTTTCCGAGTTCAAACTTCAGACAAGTTTGCGCGAAATCTTGTCTTGAGACAAAGCTCCCCGGAGAGCTGGAGAAGTGCAGTCCCACCCGCTGTACGAGGCATGCAATCTAAGTAACCGATTGGGCAACGTTTTTCAGGGTTGACACATTCAAGTTGCCTGGAACTTTGCATGGTGAAAGAGCAGCAATAGGACAAAATGC
>JAAUXT010075922.1_pt1 | contig 12054 bp, 12 predicted proteins | sample 7278171 | NCBI WGS metagenome assembly JAAUXT01 (sample SAMN14350112, study PRJNA611818) | marine sediment metagenome | isolation source: surface marine sediment (1.8m) | place: French Polynesia: Moorea | collected 2018-08
CATGCTTGATGCTTTTGGTGTTGTCTCCAGTGGGAAGGCAAACCAGAGTTTCACAACAAACCGCTCGCTCACAACGCCACTCGATCGGTCACTTAAATTTTGCGCCTCGTACCTTTTGGAGTGTTTCGTCCCAGCAATTTGGATCAATCCCAGTGATCTGCAACTCACATCGCTTCGGCACGCACTTGTATGGAGCATGTGTCTACACAGAAAAGCGGACAATGATTCCCCAAACATGTGTATATTTCTGCGTGTTAGTGCGCAGTGTCCGCAACACGTCACAGATGCTGCAAGCTGTACTGGTCTGTGGTGTGGTGAGCTGGCTGTTGGGTTGAGAAGGGTGTGGGTCTACGCTGGCGAGTGTTCTTGTTGCAATGACTGAAGAACAAAATGTTGGGTGGCAATGAACATCGCGTGCCCTCACTGGAACGCAACATGAAGTTGCTGTGGCCCACCATGAGGCAGAACTTCGGATGCATTTGAAAAAGGCAAAGTTTCTTTCAAGGCTGGCCAAGTCTTTAATCTTGGGAGTTTCACACGATTTACTCTGGGTCTGATGTGTCTGCTTTGAAAGGGAAACAGTGGATTTTCAGCACAGAGTATTCAGGTTCATCTTCAGAAGTTGGACACATGTAATGATCAGAAGTGAGAGCTTCGTCTGTGGGAGATCCGCTTTCATGCGGATTCTCGCTAATTGGCTGAGGCTCAATACTCAATCGAGAATGATGGCAAGGAACAGACACAATCATGGCAGCGGGTCCTGTGAGAGTCAAACTCCTGAACTCCAAACTGCGTTTAAACTTTGACAGTTTGTGCGTCGTGAGGTGCAAAAGTGTCTGCGGCGTGCGTGGACGCTCCGAGGTCCAGTCTCCGGCGTGGTCGAAGCGCTTCTCAACTTCTGCAACGGTGACTTCAAAACCTCCAGATGTTTGAGGTGTACAAATCCTCCACTTCCGATCGACTCAGTGGACGATCAAACGCGATCACGTCATCGTAGCACGCAGGGAAAGGACTGCAAGACCAAGAGAACTTGGAAACGAATCAACCAGTTGTGTTCAAACCTGTTCAAGTCTGATTTGCATGGAATTTGATTCCGGATTATCGTATTCACCCACGTGTTGTGCATACTTTTCTACACTGATCATCAAAAAAAGGGTTGCTCAAGAAAACGTGTGGGCTTCTGGGCAATTTTGGAGTGCTCTCCTTGAGGAATGCGCTGGGTGCAGGTGATTTCGGGAGGCAACATGCTGATTCACCTGGCTTTGTTGCTGCTGCAGCCGAGCGACGCCCAGTTGTGTCCGCTGCTGCTGCGGACATCGTACGAGTTCGAGCAGTCCATTAGTTGCGCGTTGATGTAAATCTGTGACGAAACCACCAGAGTTCCAAGCAGTCACATGTTTCATGTGCGGAAATCAGTATCGGTTCGTATTTCAAAACTGACCTTCTGTCCGTCTGTTTCTTCCTGTGCATTGGCAGGAACAATGTTCTGCCAAGACACAGTGAACTGGGTCCACTGGAGAAGTACGCTCACGTCTGGGTTGGCTCCCCAGAGTCCGCAGTGTTCGTACCACGCGTTGCTCGTCATCCACACATTCGACACAACCTGAAATCAAAGCAGACCAAACCAGATCTCCAGACCGCTGTGGGAATCTCGGTGGCTTCAGGTCGTTGAATGCTTTGTGCTTCTTGCTGATCAGATTCACCTTGGGTTGGTCTTGGAAGTTGAACTGAAATCCAGGTTTTCCTGTGTTGATCAAATCATTGTTCGCGGTGTTGGTCAAGTCGCTCACTTTTATCCAGAAGGACCAAGTCCAACCCTGTAAAAGAAGTTGGTTGTACTCAAAATAACTGAATCAGTCTTGAAAAAAAAAATGGGTTTGGTGTCTGGACTCTCATTGATTTGGCAATTTCCGGTGTGTACCTGAGGACAGAGATCTGGCTGGTAAGGACAGCCGAGAGCGTTCGACTCCAACGTGATGCAGTTGGTGGCTCCAACAGCGTCGATGCAGGCTCCGGCTCCGAACGCTCCGGCGGCGGGAGCGGGCAGCCTGACGGCGCCGTCCACTGCCATGCCGGGACCAAGGCTGTCGAACATGTGGGACCGAACTGGAGTCTGCGGCGCTGTGGAGCCTGAGAAACGGTGAGGTCATGTTGACCCTCATGTTTGTTTTCACATCAAGGTGAAGCAGATCCAGCTTTCTCGCACAGACGCATCTCGGGGTGAATGAGGGAGGGTGTGCTTTTCGCTGAAAACAGCTGAGCCTGTTGTCATCAAGGCGTGATGACTACGTCACTCAAAGGACGTCGCATTCGAACAAGGGTGATGCGAGGGTAATGATGACCACACTGAGGATCGTGTTGCGATCAGGACGGTTCGTACCAACTGTGTAGTAGCTGACGTCGTTGTCGACCAGCAGGAGCGCGGAGTCGCAGGACGCGACCAGCGCGGCGGACTGCAGCTCACACATGTGCGCTGCAACACAGGTGAACAACGAGCGCGATGTTTGCCCTTGAATTGTGATCTGAATTCCAGACATTTGGACGACAGCAAGACGTGAACCATCTGAACTTTCACACACCTGTCGACTGTTTGCGTGCGTTGAATCCTGCGCATCCGGGCGTTTCCGAGCAACTCATGGCACAAACAGCTGGCGAGCGCGCGGTCAAGGTGGTGAGCGCCGCCTGGGACAGTCCTCTTCCCAGACATCCCTTGAACGTTGTCTGCAAAACTAAACAACGCACTCCAACCAGTCCGCAGAACAGCGTGATGAGACGAAGATACATTGAGACCAGAGTATTCTGCAGCCGTGCGGACACACACATTACGGTATCACAAACTGGTAGATCTACTGCTCGCGAGAAACCGTTTTGAAATTGAGAAAAATATCGGTTGTGTTTTGTCCTCGATCATTGGCAAGCACTGTGGTAGTTTCTGCAGCTCATGAAGCGGATGAGAAGGTGAATCTGACAAGTTCGTGTCGACTGCTCCGATCCAGTTTCGTAAAAGCGAACGCTTGTCACGCCCATCGATTCCAAATGTTTACTTTTGGATTTCGTGGATTCAGACTTGTTCAAGAGGAAGTCAGCAGGGGGCGCAAAAATGACTCGCAAACGTCGGCGCCGCAGTCGGGTTGGGCGGACTTGACCTGCTCGTTACGGGTCGTGCTGTCGTTGAGAACAAAGTCGCTCATGCAAACAATAAAGCGTTGGCACGTACTTTGTCACCGGCAGATAGATTTCCGTTGTGATCACGAACGTTTCTTCCAGGCGTCAAGTGGATCCAGAATCCCTGCAAAATTTTACGAACACTCAGCATCATATGCAAACGTGTGGCGTGTCTTGCTAACTTGCTAAAAATACGGTCCCTATCCCATGGGCACGATGCTAAACGGCCAGTCCGACCACCAAACAAAGATGCTCGACCTGAAGTTGAACTTACAATGAGAAGCGCGCGTCTTCGAACCAACGTATTCTTGTTTGCGCGGTTTGACTTTGAAGCTGGGATCGCCCCCCAATCTATGATCCGCCAGAGCCACTCGTTGATGTAAATAAATTTGAGTTCCCATGGTTGAAACAAACCAGGTATGAAAAAAGGAGATTGCATGCAGATTTATCGATCATTCTCTTGTTGGAAGTTTCACGAAACATTCAACTTCCATTTCCGTCTTTCATCAACCAGATAATTGTCGTGTGCATATATTTGAACGATCGACCGTGTCGGAGAAAACGACATCCTTTGGTCGTGATTGTGTTGAGATCGTGTGTGGAGACGGCCTCAGGCGGAGCCCTTGTCTCGGCGGTTGGGCCCCGGAACCAAGGCTCCTTCCACCTGTTTGGTCGCCTCGGGGCGCAACGACTCAGTGACCCTTGGAAGGAAGGTCGGAGCTTCCTGTTATTTGCAGTGCTCGTACTGATCAATTTTGATGAAAGTACGCGATTGCACAGTTCACCGAGCTGTCTCGTCATCCGAATTCAGCGAGTACTTTCGTACCAGGTCAAAGAAGATTTGTTTTCCAGGAATTTTCTTGTTGCATCAGGGGATGACCACCCTGCAGAATGGAAAATCTAAAATCCATGTTGTCGTTGCTGGGAGATTTCAGACACAAACGGAGAACCACACAGACAAGGAGTTTCGTGCTCCGATTTCCACAACAACATCGCCTTTCCAGGAGGCGGTTGATGGTGGCATACGGTTTGTGCGTTTGCTCCCGCCTGTTTCATTCTGAAGAACAGATGCGTTTGAATGTGTCCCATATCAAGATGGCGTTTCAAACCAAAAATCGCACCAACGGACCACTGCTCCGAGAGTGCTCAGAGAGCAGCCACAGCACTCACTCATTCTTTGACAATCGTTTCAGAGTTGGTCCACAGATAGGGTCTGATCGATAAACTACAGAAAAACACACTCAAGTCTCATTGTTGTTTCTTGTTCACATCTGGACTGGGTCATCTCTGAATCACAGTGACAAGAGATTCTTTGACAAGACGTGACAATGGCCCATCTCGCGCACGTGTGGATCCAGATAAAATTACGTTGGAATATTTATTTGTCCTCAACCAAACCAAATCGTTTTGTTTGCACTTTGTTGACTGTTGTGCTGCAGCAGATCTAATCTTACCTGCAGCGCATCAAGGGTGGTGTATCGAGGTCCGGCCTGGTCGGGTCCGAGCCTTGTGGAATGACGGGGGGGGGGGGAGCGAATTCCAACGTTGGAAAAAGGCAGCAATTCGTTGCAACACGGAGGGGATTGTTCGGATTTTGGAGGGTCCGTCCGCAAGCTGGATCCGTCTGAGAATTTTGCTTTATGGTTCTGTGTTGTGAAAGAGGGGACGACAGCCGTCCAAGATGCAAAAGTTGATGACATACAGCTGCAAACAGATCTCAATGGTCCGTCACCAAAGATTACAGCATGACTGCATCCTCACTTTCTTACGCACGACAGGCTTGATCAGCAAGCATGAATGTTGCAAATATATTTCAAATGCATCGAGTGAGTCTCTGAACACAATTTGACATCTGCTGGGACTACCTTCACTGCATCTGTGACCATGTAGTGAGTCCACATACCACAGCACTCATTTGAACACCCACACATGTCACACAGCTTCACAATGAGTAAGAAATTCTTTTGGACTGCTTGAAGTTTGATTTTTCTCTTCTCAACACGATCTACACAACTCTGCGTGTCACCCTCTGCACCTCCTGGTTGGTTGTCACAGCCTGAGTGTTTTAGTTGTCAATGACACACAAAACAACTCTCATCGCGATGCAGAGTTCACGTTCAGCACGTTCGCTTTCTTGCACCATGGAAGGAAGTCTTCACTTTTCCCTGTTGAGAACTAAGTTGAGAATGATCAGAGTCTGAGGTGACACGAGTGAGAAGCGACGACTGCAGAACTGTCCCCACTGCAGGAGAAGAGACGAGCTAACAGCTGTTGTCATTTGATTGCAGCTTGATTGGAGTGCAGAATTATGAAGGGGAGGGGTCAGCATTCCACGTCTGATGCTGCTTATTTACTTTGCTTTGATGGGTTCCGATACAATGGAACTACTGCAGATCAAAGATAATTGAAACCCTATTTTTGGCAACATCCACTCTGAAAAGACAAAGCTGCCGAACAGCCAACAATCTTCCTTTGAGGTCGCTGACCAGTAGGTAGAACGCGAGCTGGCTGGTGTTCTTCTCCGTTGTCGAACTATTTGGGCCTCGAATTCTACTTCTGGTGGTACAAACTGTCTTGCTGCAGTTGCCGTCAGTCTGTAGATGAGGAAAGTTTTTTTACTGTTTCTCTTTTCCGCCTTCTTGGTGTTCCAATGAGACTCCATTTCTTGCATGAGCGTCGCAAGTTTCGCAGTAACTTTGCAATGTACCGGTACTTTTCAGTGGTCCTGGCGTAATCCCCAGCCCCCTCCCCTATTCTGCAGTCCCCACGTGGAGTTGACACCATTCGACAGTGTTTTTCTGTCAACACAAGAAAACCATTTTCTGTGGACTGAGGACAGCTTCCAACAGACCATAAACATCCATTCATCCTCGCCCCAACGAAGACAGTACGAGCAACGATCTCATCCTGTCCCGCGTTCCATTGTCACTGCGGTTGTGAATTTCTCACAACAGAGAAGGAAGATTTTGACACGCACCGACCTTTGTCAAAAACGCACATTTTTGGTCGGCAAAATGCTGAGCACAAGTTCCACTGCGTCACTTCTGATTCGTGGGAAAATTGTGCCTTTTGTCCAATCACAGCACCGCCGTTCTTCGCAAATCGCTTTTGGTGCGACCGTTCGAGGAGTCGAATGAAAATGCAAAAGGCACAAGTGATGTCAGTGCTCTGGATGGATCTGTTCTTGACTGAAGCCAACTCAGAATGTTTCTGTTCCGCATCTTCCTTTGGTTGCCAATGCGTCTCTTTTCGAACTGAAGCAATTGATTTTCTTGACAAGCACGGAGCAAACAACTTGTCCCGTGTTATTGGTCTCCGCCAGATATCTGACTGTTTGCATTGGAAAGAAACACTGCGGGCACAGTCATTCCAGGAGGATCCACAGTAGGAAGCTCCTCCCAGAAATCTTCTGCCATGGACAGTCTGGAGCATGTGATGAAACCACTTCACGTACGTTTCAACGCGCCAGGTACAAAGAACGGACGAGCAACGACATTTCGTGTCCTTCCGGTTGAGTGTGTTGGCTATCAACAAAGTTTGCTCTTGGATGTTTCCCAATAATTTTCGAGTGGGAAAAACAGATGATCGCCTCGCCCCGTGCTCTCGCTGGATCTGCAGAACAAATCTGAAGGAAACAGCCACCATCTGTCACTGCTGTCCTCCTTGTGTCATTTTGGACAGTATTCATCTGCGTTCAGGAGACATTGTGCCGATTGTGCTGGAAGTCTGTTGAATGAAATAAAAAACATGTGTTGACATGCAATCCTTTCCGTGTCATAAGTATAAATACACATTGATTTTTGGTGCGACGACATGGGAGGTGCGTGGTTCTACAAACACAGGAACAGCGCGCACGCAAAAGAAAACGGCGTCCTTTGAAGTGAAAAGAAAACAGAGCCACTGCCGGAGACAGACAATGACAGGATATCCGAGCCTTGTAGTCGCGGAAACCAGAGGTGAAATTTGTTGGTGGTTTGTCAGAAAAAGCGCACTGCATTTTTCTGTTGCTTGCAACACAAAAAAAAGAAAATTATTTGCAGATTTCTGTTTGGGTCAATTTTCAGGCTTTGTAAAAGGAAGAGGTGTTGACTGCAGTGCTCAACAGAAGCCTTGGAGACTCGTGCGCTCGGAATTGGACGTCTTCGTTGAAATTCCAGGGATGGCATTTGATGGTTTCAATCCATCACTCCAACCAACGAGTGGAATTTTAAAAGAACCACAGGGCAGCAACCGTCATGGAGAGATCTCAAACTGCACTTCCCTGGTCTCAACCGATGAACCCTTGTCCACTTAACTACTGACTCGAAAAAGACCAACGTATGACACGAGGCAGATCCCAAAAGTAAGAAAAAGAAGTTGCAAGTTGAGCAACTTGTTTCAGCCCGCGGCTCAGTGCAATTGTGACGGTGTTATGTGGATGGTTGATTTTGTTGTTGGCGTTTGTGTGAACGCCGCACCGTCACGATACGGTCGCGCCAAAGAGAGAAGGAGCTGTGCAATGCGTTTCCTTTTTGGTTCGAAGTTGTTCGAAATGTTCCTGTTTTTCGTCGAACCAACCAACAACAAGCATATCAAGCCGACGCAACTTTCCAGCAGAAGCACGGAACTTTTTCACTCGTGTCGTGGATGGATTGTGGAATGTGAACGATCGACACAGGCAATGCTTCCTGTGTGCGTAGATTGATCACGGATGATTAAAGCTTGTCCACTTGACATGCCCAACATGACACTGAAACCTTTCAGCAGCTTCACATGGAAAATGCACTCAGGCGGAAAATTGTCCGAGTCAGAGTGTTAAAACAGAGGCGAGACAGCTTCCAGCCCAACAGCTTGATGATGGTGACAGCCGTGTGGGAAATTAAATCGCCCTCAGGCTGCGCTCCAAATAGGGAGGGACGTAACTGTTGGGAAAACATGCTTGGTCTGTCCAAAAGCCAGAAAACATGCACAGTCTGCCCATGCTCTTTCAAGTCTGCTCAGGTCAACGTGCGGCGCGATGTGGTCTGCCAACAAACGTGTTTTTTGCGTATGTTGCTGTATTGTCTATGTTTCTGCAAACCAATTGTTTGTGATCTTCAGAAATGTAAATGACAACTTTCGCCCAGCAAGCGTCGTGCAGTTCCACGTGCACATGCATTCCACGTGCATTTTCTGAGACTCCTGGATATATGAGAGGTTTGCGTCTCTGTCCTGCACTCGGAGCGAGGTAAAGCAGCACCACTCCGCGACAGAACCTTCCCTTGGGTTGTACCTCAAGCACACTTGACTCTAAAGATGCCTGGTGAAGCAAACATTAATGATTCCCGGCCGAACTCTCAGGAAACGATGAGCTGAGGACCAAATGATCAGAAGGAAACAAAACTGAAGAGAGGTTTCCATTCGACGTAGCGTAACTCTTCTTCAATATGCCAGACAAAGTCTTTTGTTGTTTTGTTTGGAGGAACTGGCAACTGCGCTGTTTTTCGTGCACTCATACTTGGTGGCAAATTTTGACGTTGAGAGATGCTTTTCCACCACAATCTACGCGAGACATCTGGCTCCACATTGGCAGAGTACAATTCCATTTGTGAATGGTGGAGAGTGAGCACTGCTTGAAAGGTTGAGAGTACCTGTGATTATCCCCGGCAGCTGTATCAATTTCTCTTCGCCCGCCCGCAGTGCGCAGCTTGTTATGAGTGTGACGGAATAGACCAGTGACCAACCACAGCGAGGTGAGATTACGGGGACAACCTTCGTGCAGCGACCCCAAATCTGATTCTGTTGGGAATGAGTCTGAGCAAGGTGACCAAGAAGAAATGGCACGGCGCCGTAGGAATTCACAAGCACGGTTTTGTTGCCGAAACAAACTCAGTCCTGAAAGCCGATTGTTTTTCCTTCTTTGCGACAGTACGAGACTTGGGTCGTACATGCAGCTCCAGTTACTTTTACTTTTTTTGTCTTCACGCAGCCTCAAAGAATGGAACAACTAAAGATCAAACCGGAAACTCTTCAAGAGCGATGCTTCCTTTTTGACTCGGGTGGAAACGTGCATGTTGTTGTGGTTGTGCCCTGTGCTCAGGAGATAGATACAAGATACGCCTCTTCGGCACGATTTATGCAATCATCATCGGTGTGTCTGTCTGTGCACGTGGTTGACTTGGCGTATAAATTTTGCTGGAAAATGATTGACTGGGTCGTTGACTACCCCCCCCCCCCTCCTGCCCCCCTTGGCTTGGTCAAATACAATTTTTCAGGCCAAAATCTGCAAATTTCCTGTCAACCAATTTGCGGAGGGGTACAATGGTTTGTCTGAACGAATTTTCTCGACAGCATCTTTGTTGCTCTCAAGGTTTTGCTTTGTTTTCTTCACCGCTTTGTGTTTCGTCTGCAGGCTTGACGTGCAAAAAATTACACAGAAATCAGTAATTTCTGCCGGTTTCTTGAAACCTCGGTGGAACATTTGATGCCTCGTTAGATACTGTCCACTTGTGTAGCAGGTATTGACAGGCCGCATTAAGTTAAGAGCCTGATTTTTTACAGTCCGATCGAAGCACTTCCCCTTCTGCAACCGTATCCAGGGTTCCAAGTTTCTTTTGAAGGTCTTTTGGAGCCCGTGGAAGGTCTCTCAGACTTGCCGGAAGACACTGCATGTGTGCGTCTGACCTCGCCCAGTTTGGGCTCCGCAAGTGAATACACATGAAATTCCAAACATTGCGAACCTCACTGTTTATGAGACATATCAGGATACACCACCGGTCTCCAGAGGTCCAGGCCTCCGTTGTTGAACTGTAATGTATTGGTGGTGAAAGTTTATGGCTCAACACACATCGCATGACAGGGGATCGCGGTAAGCCGTATCTTCGGGATTCAGATTCAGATTGTGGAATAGTAAATAACATCATTTGTCATGAACTGCCGAGAACATCTTTCCTCAAATGCTCCCCTCGGAATCATTTCACGCCGGGCTTGGGACGTTGGTCAGAACTGATGTGTTCACTTTTGTGTCCTGGGACCAGGGAACGTTCTGCTGGCATGCTATGTCCGACAACTGAAATTCAAACAATGGTCAGTTCACAAGCACTCATCTCCACTGGCACATCTTGGTGCGGTTGGTGGGAAGCTGAGCTTCCTGTCCACCTTGTGAATCTCAAGTTTAGGTTCTGGCAGTTTCATAGAACCTACGAGTTGAGAACAAATCTGACCGCAACCCAGAAGGCAATCTCAACATTCCCGTGAGTGCCGAGAGGCAAGAGGAAATGAACTGAGCCATTTGTATGCGCACAGTTACCTTTTCCAAAGCTCACTTTCGCAGAAGCACAGATGGCAGTGGTTGAGTACAGACGGAGATAAGATGATTCCTTGAAAGTTAAATAAGACATTCGTTTTGTCTTTGCTTTCGGCAAACAATAACGAGTGTATGTGTGTTCTCAAATTGAAAAGTGACATGGATGTCACTGGAACCTGAAGACAAACTGACTGCACACCAACGACAATGCACGAGTTCCCGAAGACGGCTCCGGTCATTGCAATCAACACAACTTGCAGCAAACCGGTACCCAAGTACGAGGTATGTCCGGATTCTAACATTTCCTGTCCGATAAATGCCAAGTCGAGTGTTGCTTTTTAAAAATGCTTTAATGAATTTGAAATACAACATTTCTGCAACAAATTCATGCCAACAACACCATGCTAAAAGTAACAGAGGATGCATAAAAGAGGACGGAACTCTGTCAATCAATCACATGCGGCGGAACAATGTCAACATCAGTCTGCAGCTTCTTCAGATGAGTCTGGGTCCTCCCAGTGCAGCTCGAAGCCAAAATCTCCTGGGTCCACTTGCAGATGAAGGCCCTCGAAGTATCCTCCCCCGGATGCAATGCACTTCATCCACCTTAGTGGCATTGATTTCATGGCATTCCTGTAGTCCTCCTCAGGGATCTGGCGCAGTGTCCTCAGAACAGCTGTTTTCATGTCCCTGATGTTCCTGAATCTGTGGCCTCTGAGTTCAGACTTCAGTCTGGGGAAAAGAAAATAATCACACACTGCCAAATCCGGAGAATACGGTGGGTGTGGCACTATGAGGATTTTGCTCTCTCCAATTAAGGCCAATGAAATTGCTGCTGTATGGGAGGGGGCATTGTCCTGATGAAGTCTGAAGGTGCGGTACTCTCCCTGTGGTTCCATTGCCCAAAGGGCTGGTCGCTTCCTGCGCAAATGCTCTTTCAGATGTCTGAGTACATCACAATAAGAATCTGCATTAACAGTCTCCCTGGGTGGCGTGAATTCTGCAAGGACCGGACCTTTCTCATCAATGAATGCTGTGAGCATGGCCTTTTTGGTCGATCTTTGCTGCAGGGCTTTCCGGGGTCGAGCAGCTTGATCACCTTTGGGTACCCATTCACATGAACTTTGTTTAGTTTCTGCCTCAAAGATGCTGATCCAGGATTCATCCCCACTAACAATGAGTGAAATGAAGTCATCATTTTCCTCCAAAGAATCCAAATTCAGTCTGCACAACCGCGCCCTAAACTGCTTCTGCTCATCAGTGAGTAACTTCGGTATGAATTTCGGAGCCACTTTGGACAGGGTGAGGTCCTTTTCAGGATGGTGTGGAGTGTGGTCTTGTTGATCCCTGTGTCCTCGGACATCTGTCTGACTGTTTTCCGGCGGTCAGCTTGCAGTTGGTCTCTCACTTGTTGCACAGCTTCATCAGTTCTGGTCGATTTTGGGCGTCCGGGGCGTGCCAAATCCCTCACTTGATCCCTGCCTTGGCTGAAGGTTTTGTGCCAGGTGCACACAGTGTTCTTGGAAAAGGTGTCTGTTCCGAAGGCCTGGTGGAGCTGCCTCCAACACTGGATGGGGGTGTGGCCACTTTTCACTAGAAACTTGATGATCGTCCTCTGCTCGACA
>JAAUXT010096726.1_pt1 | contig 12054 bp, 13 predicted proteins | sample 7278171 | NCBI WGS metagenome assembly JAAUXT01 (sample SAMN14350112, study PRJNA611818) | marine sediment metagenome | isolation source: surface marine sediment (1.8m) | place: French Polynesia: Moorea | collected 2018-08
CCCCCCCCCCCCCCCCCCCCCCCCCCCCCCCCCCCCCCCCCCCCCCCCCCCCCCCCCCCCCCCCCCCCCCCCCCCCTCAGGGGTCCGGACCAAGGATGAACAGAGCCGTGGATATTGGACCTGTCTGGGTGTACCAAACATTCCTGAGTGCAAGGGAAAACTGCTCGTATCACACAGGTGGAGAATCAACTGTGGTTCGAAACAAGACAGCACGACGGGACTGAGGGCTTTGGGTGTGTGTGTGGGGGGGAGTGTGTGTGTGTGCGTGTGTGTGTGTGTGGGTGTGTGTGTGTGTGTGGGTGTGGGTGTGGGTAGGTGTGGGTATGTGGGTGTACATGTGTGTGTGGGTGGGTGTTTGTAGGTGTGTGTGTGGGTGTGTGGGTGTGGGCAGGTGTGGAAATGTGTGTGTGTGGGTGTGTGGGTGTGGGCAGGTGTGGATATGTGTGTGTGTGTGGGGGGTGTGGGTGTGTGTGGGTGGGTGAGTGTGGGTGTGGGTGTGGGTGTAGGTGTAGGTGCGCCAATGGACCCCAACCTGGATCCGCGGGAGAAACCACAAAAAAGACAGGCGCACAATGCGTTCTGTATTGAATAAACTAACATTCAATATCCGTGAATAATTCACAGCTGATTCTTTTGAAGGACGCGCTTCATTTCTGTGTGTGTGCAGGAAGATCCGGGGGTCGGGCCCACACACTCCGGTGCGAGGTCTGCGGAAATCAATACAGATGGAGAGATTATCTAGATCCTGACACAACACTGACAGCAAACACACCACATGCACACGCACTCACTCTCTCACACACAGTCGCGCACCACACACACGCATGCACACACTAGTGTACCACACACACATACACACAGACACAGACACACACACTCGCGCACCACACACACACACACACACACAGCTTTTTACATGTACATGGAAGTCCCAACCAAATTGAAATTTGCTGTGGTGCACGAGTGTCTGGGAGTTTTTGACAGAAAGTGACCCAACGAGTTCAACCCAGCTCCCTTCTTCTGCGCGGTGTGGCTCACTTCAGCATCATGAAGTGATTGCCGATCCGTGAAATGGACTCGTTCATTGTGCTGTGGCTTGCTTGTATTTCCCACGAGCCTCCAAAGCTGGTCCGTTGTGGTGTGCTTTGTCCGTCACTTGCAATGATCACATCAGATTTTGCATAATGCCACATCAGAAAAGGTTCGGGAGAGATTGGCACCGTGTGTGTGTGTGTGTGTGTGTGTGTGTCTGTGTGTGACAGAGAGAGAGAGACAGAGAGAGACAGAGAGAGAGGAGGAGGAGGAAGGGGAGGAGGAGGAGGAGGAGGACGAGGACGACGATGACGACAATGACTGTCGCCATCACGTGACAACACAACAAGAGGCAAAAACCTGACGCAAAACGACATGACGGACAAAGCCGAGACGAGTTCAAAACGTCCATTTGGCCACGCTGTCCACGGAACTATTGTATTGAGGGTTTTCACATTGGTGCCGCTGAGGCAAAAAACGTTTTCACATTGGGGTTGCGTCAAGGACTTTGCCGCAGGCAGCAAAACTACCCTTGTATGTAGGTTTTGCCACAGCGTCAAAAAAAGATATGGGTGAATAATTTTGATGCTGCGGCAAATTCACAAACACAAAATTTGCTGCAGCGGCACCAATATGAAAATCCTGCTTGTCGGACGGACAGTGTCCGTCGTTGACGTGGAAGCGGCGACGCGGGATCTCGTTCGGGCGCAGCGATGCTCGCCTCACCGAGCGTGACAGAGCAGTGCGAGAGGTACGAAGAGACAAGACGAAAGAGGCTCATCAAATCTTGGCTATTTCCTCAACAGTTTGTGAATTCTCTGCTCCGATACATTCCTTGATTGAATGAGAGCCTTTCGGGGTGGAGCTGGGTCTGTACGATGGAATCCGGGGTCCTTCCCTGACCAGGGCAGCCGGCAAGCCAAGCCGCGTCCCATCGCTTTCACACACATCGCGCACCATTTGGTTCGCTGTTAGTATAGGTTACAGAACGACAACGAAAGGATTCACAACGGTTATTGAACGTGATTGGTTATTGCACGAGTGCATCAGCATGAGTTCAATAACCAATCATAGTTCAATAACCGTTGTGAATCCTTGAGTTGAGTTGCATAACCTACTTACAGAACAAGACAAAAGGTCAACTTTAAATGAAGTTGAATGAACATTTTTCACAGAACAGTCATACCTCATTGACTTTGCTTGATTGAGATGAAGAGAAAAAGCAATGAGCCACAACGTTCATTCATGGCAGAAACTTGAACTCGAGAACAATAGCAATTTCTCGGTAGCGTTCTGTAACCCAGGTCAGCGTCCAACCCAGCGTCCAAGGGCACGTAACGACGCAAACCATGACGCAGCCGACGAAAACGAGGTCTGCAGGCGGACACACGCACAACGGATCAAGCGTTGCGTTTCTGGGTTTGCGCGACGGAATCCAGGTCTTTTCTCTGTGACATGATCCAGGCCTGAAGCCGGGCAGATGTACTGGTCAAGCGTTGCGTTCCAGTACAAGCTGAAGGTGTGCTGTGCGCTGCACGCGTTGCTTCCACGTCCAAATCAGGGGCTGCACCTACTGGCGACATGGCACCCAAGGAATTGTGCAGGGGCGCAAACGCGTGACGTATCCGGCGTGAACCAGACCTGTCGTACCTTGGGCGGCGTTGTGTTTTGGCCTCCTTCACGCTGTGCACTTCGTGCGTTGCGTCCACGTGCAACTCACTGCATGTTGCGCTTGCTATGTGACACCCAGGGACTTGAGCACGGGTGGAACGCACGACGCCTGCAGCGTGCACCTGATCTGCAGTGCTTTGGGTGGTGGGACACACAGAGGCACAACGCACCCAATTCACATCCATGCATACGCACACCAAGGTCACAGCGCAACCCAAAAATGGGTATCATGCACACGAAAGGAAAAGTAAATGGGCAGTGAGTAGTTGTATTCACACAGTTCCATGTGTCACCGTGATCACAAATGGGTTCCAACCCCATCCCTGCACCAGCGCACGTGCAGAATGTCGCAAAATCCATGCCTCATGTGCTGGTGCACACGGGGTGGATTTTGGGGGTAACGCACCCAGCGTGACCCGAACCCGCGGTTCCATTGAGAGGCGCGCGGGGCGTATGGAGCCACCGCATGACGCGCCTGGTGTGAACCTGATATGCAGTGCTTTGGGTGGCGCGCCACACGGACGCGACGCATGACGCACCTGGTGTTCCCCGGACCCGCGGTTCCCTGGGCGGTGCGCCGGGCCGGGCTGCGCCGCAGATAAACGCCATAGCGCTTCCCTATTGATCTGCGCGCCTCAACACAACAACAACAACGACGGCGGCGGCGCGTGCGCACGGCCAGCTTCTGAGAACTGATCTTCACTGTCAGAGATAAAAAACGATCGGAAGCTGTGAACATGCAGCCAGGCAGCGCTGCTCTTTTTTTTGGCAGCAAGTGTGTGGTGGGTGGTGCACAAGTGAATGACATGGCAGATTCAATGCACCTCACCCGAGTGTTGGTGTACGAGTTCAAACCAAGAGACATGTGTATTCTGAAATTGTTTGTTGCAAAATTGATCAGCAGAAAAAGACAGAAAAATAGATGTACGCAGATGTCCACTTCACGTTTGTGCTTGTTGCACTGGACAATCACTTTGAGTTTGCACTTGTTTTACAGATGTGCTGTGGCTGTGTGGAATTGACCCCCTCGCTTCGCCCTCAGCGGCTCCGCCCCACGATTCCACTCGTCGCTTGAGTGACCTTCTGATTCCACCTCTGAGCCGAGCCTTTGTCCCGTGTATCCTTGGGTTCGATGCTTCCGTGAAGCATCATGCAAACAGGCGTGACTCACTTTTGTTCAGGGTTGAGTCTGTTCCGGCCACAACCTCACGCAGAGGTCCATGTGTGTGTGTGTGTGTGTGTGTGTGTGTGTGTGTGTGTATGTGTGTGCGTGTGTGCGTGTCTGTGTGCGTCCGTGTGCGTGTGTGCATGTGCGAGTGACAAACAGTGCCCGTGGCAGGCCTCACCTCTTCACAGTGCCACAGACAGACCCCACTCCATTGATGCGCTTACAGTGGTGCACACACACACACGGACAGAGCTGCTTCACTTGAGCGCACAGCTTCACAAGCCTCTCCTGTATACCAGCTCAGAGGCGCTCGTGCGAAGAACCCCTCCCGCTTCTTCTCTCGCTCTCACAGCGCAGAGCAGTGCCTCCGCCCTGCAGTCTGCATGTCACTGCTGAATGAAAGCAGAGCCTCACTGGATACACACGTGTGCAGTACCGCAGTGGAATAACCTGAGACGGGAGGATGGATACCAGACCAGCTCAGCTCGTGGATACGAGGTCTGGAAGCACCGGATGATTTGGGTTCCCTGTGGACACTGGATTTGTTTGGACCATCTGCACGTGAGTAGATCTGTGTACTTACAGATTTCCAAAGGCGTTCCCCAATGCACTGAAGCATGATAACGTGATCCAGCATGTGAAATGAAGTGTCAGGGACTTGAACCTGACAGTCAGAGCTTCCAAACTTTACATCCTGCATTCAAAACACAAACACCCAGTTGATAAACAAACATGTCGGGCAAATCAATGGCTTTGACCCAAGGGACCAATCAACTTGACAGTTTTCCACGTAAACAAAATCAACAGACTGACTCATCCAAAATATTCTGTCAGGGAAAGTCACGTGCTGACACCAAATCATTTTTCACACACAGCCGGATCCGTGCAACACACGAGTACAGTGTATCCACCTTGTGCGGGGATAATCCATACGCCATCAAGGCAACACACCCAACGGGTAACGATTTTCAGCTGCTCACAGGCAGAGACAGTGGGAATCAGAATCCACTGTGGGGAGGGGAGGGGAGGGGAGGGGAGGGGAGGGCGGTGGCTGAGGAAAAATAAAACATCGCAGGCAGAATCTGCATGTTATTTATTCGAAGATCGCAAACGTGGTATTGATTGAAACAGGTAAAAACATTTATGGGACCGAAAACAAAATTAGATTTGAATAATTCAACTGAAGATTGTATCAAGATCCGCACAACGATAGACCAACCTCGGCAACTTCCCAGTTTTCGTCAAAACAAAATTGTTCTACAAAAGCTCTTAAACTCCACTCATTGCTCATGCACACAAACATTTGAACAGGTGTAGATTTTCCCAGGACAGCTGTTTCACGTCACGACAAAGTCAAGTTGTATTTTTCTTATGCACAAAGACAGATTCAAAGGACACGTGATCCGCCATGCAGCCACTGACAACAACAACGCATGGCTCAGAAAACCACGCGTTTGCGTGTGCTTGACATTTCCATTGTGTGTGAAGGTTCTTCGTGCAGGCGGCGTCCTGTTTAGCAAAGGTTCCACTGCATTGATCAGCAAGGGAAACCGCTCACGGAGCTCTGCTGTCAGCGCGCGACAGCGGGGACAGCGTCGCTTCACACTGCGCGCGTCACGACTGTGTGGGGTTCTTGTTTCTTTGGGATGACTAGGTTCTCACACTGTACAAACATGGTTCCTGTGATGTGAAGTCACACAATGACTTTTCGAAACCTTTGGTTGAGAAAGGAGTTGTGTGATTGAACAGGAACCACTTTTGTTGGTGTGAACCCATTTCTGCCGTAATGCGAGCTATAGATCTACGAGAGGCTTTGTGATCGTCGACTTGTACAAGGATACACGTGATGTTTCTACTCTGTGATCACAAAATCCTGTTGTATGTGCGTGCATCAGGCTTCCCGTTCAATCACACAACTCTTTGCTCGACCAAAGGTCTTGAAATGTGTCACGTCACAGGAACCATGTACATTGCGAGAACCCTATCACTGCGTCACTGCGTCACTGCGTCACTGCGTCGCTGCATCACTGCATCACTGCGTCACTGCGTCGCTGACGCCTCCACCCCCCCCTCGCAGCGGCTCGTGTTTCGCCTGACGGGCGGGTCGGGAGAGGCTCTCGCTCGCTGACGGGGATCTGTCCCGGGGATTTGCCCGGCTCAGCGGACTCATTCACGCCAATTGACTGGGGTTCTGGCTTCATCGCTCGGTCATCAGGCGCTTTCAATCTGCCGCCCATCCAGAGCTCGTGCGAGGCGTTGGTGAGAGAAACGGAGAGACGGGACAAATCTGAGCGTCCGGCTGGGTTTGCAACAGCCTGTACTCCCCAGCTCGGGATATTCGAGGTTGGCTTGTTTAGTTTCCTCGCCCATGTGAAATTCTCCAGGGTTGGGCAAAGCTTCTGTCATTGAGAAAACATGGAAATTTGGGTGGCGACCGTGTCCATCTGTGTAACCAAAACCAAGAGTGCACGCGCCACATGGGTGCATGCGTGTGGAATTTGCATTCTTTCGAATGGACCGTGATGCCAGAAAGCCAAGGCAAAAGTTTGGGGTGCATGTTGTGCTTGGCTATGATTTGTTCACGGGTCAAGCATGATTCGCCATTTGGCTGGGGAATTCGAACACGTCAGGGTGGTCATGTTCAGATCAGCCTCTCGCTCTCCCCCCGGAAAATGAGGACATCCCTGGAGATGTCACATTCGGCTGATCCATACGCAAACAACACTCTTTTGCAAAGTGAGAATCAACCCAGCCGGGTGACTTGTCACATTCCATGGGGATTGGGCTCAGGGTGCCGAAGCCTGGGGTCACACTGCCCGACTTGATACGTACTGCGCTGAGTACCGGTACTTATCTTGATGTACAAAGGGACAGGACAGAGTGGGCAAACCTGCCATGTTGCAGAACGAAAGACAAGGGTATGTTTCATTGTTCAAGATTGGCATTGTGTGTGCGGTGGCCGAGGTGCACAGTGGACGACGCAGTGCCTCCTACAGAAGCAGACAGTTCCTCGCTTTCCTCCACCATGAACCCTCCCATTGACTGCAGACTGCAGGAAACGCGAAGCCACTGAACGAGGCCTGGCAGATTGACTGACAATACGACTTCGCTTTCGAGCCATCAGGCCGATGTGACAACAAACATTGAGACTGCATTAGAAAGCAATGAGCAGTAATTTCCCGCGAGTGGGGAAGCGTTTGTCGGAGTTGCAAAGCCGCTCCTGGCTTTGTGCTCCAGGATTGACTGCGTGGCTTGGAAAAGGGCAAATGAGCGTGTTCACACGGCCGTTTTTCACGGCTTATCTGGGAGGCGCTGTGGGTACATGCTGCCACGGTGCAGGTTTTCCATTACGGATGGTAAGCATGGTGAGCGGTGGATTCCAGCCTGCATGCGTGTCGACTGGATCAGGCTTGTGTTTCCACACACGCACACAAACACGCAAACGCGTACACGCTGTTTTCTGACACACGCGGAACAGACAGACACGTGTACACTCAGACAAAGACACACACGCACACACACACACACACACGTGCAGACATAGCCAGACAGGCAGATTCACACACACACACACACACACACACACACACCAAAGAAGTGCTGCAGAAACATTACAAGTGAGTTTTTCCTTTTCATTGCAGATTCCTGACTCCACAGGGTGAGATGAGCGTCACACCGCAGCCGCGACCACGTGACGACTACACCCCATGAAACACGAACCGTCAGGCAAAAAACACAGGCACCAAGCCACGGATGACACATCGATCCACGAAACGCATCAAAGAAGCCAGGAAACCACAAACTCATAACCAGCTCCAGTTACACCGTTCGATCCCGCCATATATGCATTTTTCATCTCGGCACATGACGCGGAGTTGGGTGGAGCTCCTAAAGACTGGAGCGCTTCACATGTTCCAACGATCAAGCGGAGATTTCAGTCCCTGTCGCTGCGTGACAAAGACGCGCCGGTGAGTGAATGGATCAGAGAAGCCTGCAGCGCGGGGCATTGTCGGGGATAGGAGGGCGGTGAGGCGGGGGGTGTGCGGGAGCCTGGGGCCTCGAGTGGGGCTCTTCATCCCGGGAGCCGCCGGAGAGGGAACCCGAGAGAGAGAGAGGCTCCGACTCAGCTTTGTGAGCAGTGATGCACCGTTGAGACGGAACAGCGTGCGTCTTGTAGGTTTGTTCAGCAGGATTTGCAGAAGCACTGAAACAGGACCACGGACTGGGAGATGGAGTGAACAAGAGGACCGCGCTGCGAGTCTGGACACGTTCAACCCACCGCGAGGTGGCGGAAGGATACAAGTCGCCATTTTAAGTCTTCATCCCCACCGCGTGACCCCACGTGACCCCCACCACCCATCTGAAACCTCCACCATCTGCCGCCCACACCCCACACCCACCCACCCCACACCCGCCCCTCCCTTCCTGACAGGATGCGGCCGAGCCCGCAATGAGTTCCACCAATCACCATGACGACCGCATCGAGGTGTTGTCCGTGTGCGACGACGCGCCCGGCGGGGCGGGGTCCTCCTCTCGCCGCGGGGTCCCGCCCCCCTCCGAGCAGCCCATCAACTTCTCGCCGGCGGACCGGCCCAGCGGTCTGCAGCGCAACGGCTCCGCCAGGGGGCACAGGTGAGTCGTGTGTGTGTGTGTGTGTGTGTGTGTACATGTGTGTGTACGTGTGTATGTGTGTGTAGGTGTGTGTGCGTGTGGAGGTGAGTATGGGCGTGCTAATGTGTGGTGTGCGTGTGTGTGAGGTCATAGTGTGCGTGCATGGGCGCGCGTTGTGCGAGTGCGTGAACGTGAGGTGTTGACCCACAGGCACAGGTTTGGTTTGCAAAGCACGATTCACGATTCACCAACTTCTTTTCATTCTTGATCCCTGAATTCTCCGCAGGCCTGCATCAGTGTCGCGTTGCCAGGTCACGGACCACGCAGTGTGACACAAGGGTGACCGCCTGATGACCATAAAAACCAGGATATTGAAGTGGTGTCAAACATTGCAGAGCAAAGGTCCGAGCACGGAAGCGAAAACTGCACAAACACCATGCAAAATGACTCTTTCCAGTGGAAAACTGTGCAATTGTTTCTGGCACAATAGTTTGATGGAATGCGTTCTTTCAGCGGAGTGAACCGTGTGAATGTGTCCAGACAGACAGGTGGTTTCCGTCTGTTTGTGTAACTCCGCTGCTTCTCTCAGCGAAACAAACAAACGATTCAGACCACAGCACTTTTCTTTTTGTCTGGACTGGTTTCATTTTTCCATTGCTCTCTCACCGTTTCTTCTCCAAATGAGCACACTGACACACAATAATGACCACCAGCTGGCGCTGCTGGCGGTAGTTCCCATTCAACACAACTAACATCCACCTTTACTTTGCCCTTTTGTTCCGTTTACCGCAACTGCCACAGAGGCGCGACGCCGCCTCACGACGGAAAGGTAGCGGGGCCGCGTGCGGGGAGGGGGAGTGCTGGGCCCGGGGCGGCGGCGGCACCGCGCCCCGGGAGGGCGGCGGGGACCAAGGGCGGGGCGCCCGGGCCCCGCGCCCTGCGGCTCAGCGCGCTGCCGCCGCTGCTGACGGCCAGCGCCCCCTGCCTGTCGTTCCTGCTGCAGCAGGCCCGGCGCACACAGAGGCGCCGCCTACCGGAGAACGCCGTCGACGCCGACGCTGATTCCCCAGAGTAACGAACGAGCCCTGTGTATCTAGTGCATAAGCTGTAGTGTTTTCAGATCAGGACGTAAGTGTACGTTTTAAGCTCGGAGGGTCCAGGAGCGAATGCTCGTCCCTCCTTCGCGCAAGTCACTCAAATGTACATATTGAAATCCCTCCCCACCGGTAGTGGAGGAACTAGAACTAGAACTATTGCTTGGTTGTTTAGAGAACTTGCATTGCAGATGTAAATTTAAGTTTGAGATCAAGGGTGTCAGATTCCACGACAAACTGCCCCCGCGCGCACGAAATAGATCTGTGGGTTCTGGAAGACAAACTTGTGCGACACAAGGGTAGAACAGCAGAATTGCTTGCAAAACTCTGGTTCTGATAAGCTGATTCAGGCTACATTATTTCAAGTATGAACAAGTATTTGCACACAGCAAAACGTTCTGACCCAAATATGAACACAAATTGCACTCAATCAATTTTTGCTGGAATTTTGCTCATTTATGTATCACGTGCAACAACAACACATTCGTAATTGAAACTGACAATAATTTTTTTCTGCTCTGTTTCCACGTGGTGTTCAGATCACCTTGGACACCTTGAGCTGCACACACACGCACACACACGCACAGAAACGCAGCAGCAGAGACGCGTCAGCGATGGTCAAAAGGAACCACGTGACAACGTGACCCACGTGTTTCACCCTTCCTTCCATCTCTCCTCCCAGGCACCAGTACTACAACCTGGGGCGGCACAGCAGCCACGACCACGACGACGGCGCCGCCATGGGGCTGGTCGGCGCCACCGGCGGCGTCGGGGAGGGCACGCCGCTCAGCGGCGGCGTCGGCGCCTTCACGCCGGCGCTGTCGCCCGGAGACGACTCTCTGCGCATGCTCACGACGCCGCTGTCGCACCTGCGTCCGGACGACGAGGAGGAGGAAGAGGAGGAGATACAGACCAAACAACAGGTGCGTGTCCCCTGTGCACCGTGTAAATCGTGTTATACCGTGCTGCTCAGTGAATGGCGATCAGTGCACATGACGCATCGTCTCAAACCTTCACTTTCTCTCTTTCACTGTTCTCTCGCTGCTCTTTGCTCTTTCTGAAGGAAGTGAATTCACGCATATTCTGCCTGAGATCCTTGGTGTTGCAGTCGTTGTTGCCTGGCTGCGCTGCGCACGCGAATTGTCACGTGACTGTCACGTGGTGCATCCATAACGACGGGATGTTGCTGCGAACCTCGTTCTGAGGCCTGGACGCACCGTGCGCATTGTACAGTAAATAACATTTGTATCCACAGATCCCGGGCTGTTTCCGAGCAGTGCAACAGTCGTGCAATCGGGTAAATCTCGCTTCGTAGCTTCGAGACACCGATACTTGTGTGCTGATCAACTGACCCACGCGATGCAGTGCACTAACAAGGCACGGGCTACGACAGCCACTGCTAAAACTAACGCAAAGCATGCCGCATCCAATGTGAGCACCAAGAGGCAGTGAGTGAAGCTTGGATGCCGATGGACAAGAATTCAATCAGTATTTTTTCCGGATTGTTGCATGCGTCGGGGCAGATCTGAAACGCAATCTGCTGTTGGCATGACTTGTAGCCATTGGCAATGGAGTCAGATTGAAAGCCGCTGAAAGGCGAAGTGAATGTTCCATTGTGTTTGGTGAGGATCTGTAATGCAAACGGACCCTCGTTTGGCGGATTTCTGAATACCTCGTCTGTCTCCAAGGAAGAGGGAACGTTGCATTCAAAGGTCCACACGCTGTTTCCGTGCTTCCGTCCATGCGACTGTAGATCAAGACACGTCTTTCTGCGTCCGGCAGATCGAACAGCACAGGACGCGTCCGTTTTTCGTGCTCACGAACACGGTACCACTGGCACCACGGGGTGAACAGAACAGGACCTGCTGAGCTTGTGCCCAGGGAACCTTTACATTGGCTGAGCAGCAAGAGAAAGTTCAGGGACGCGATTCAGTCTTTTTGTTGAAATTTTGACCCTCAGGTTCCTGACGGCGTTTCGGTTCAGCTCATACTTGGCGAAGCAGCGCCCACTGTGCAGGGGGTACAACCCCCCCCCCCCTCAGGGTCCAGTGCACACCCGACCTGCCCCCCGCCCTGGCTCCCCACCGCCCTGCGGGGTCGGTGCTCGACTGAACGTCCTGATGAGTGGTGTTGAGATACTCAGTAACGTGAAGACGCGTCAAACGTGCCATTTACGGGTCATAGCGACACGACGCGGGCTCCGAGCACAGTCGACGCGTCCGTAACTCCTCACTGCCAGCTCCACACATCCTGAGGACGGCGAGCTTCTGGATCTGAGGGAAGCTTCACACTGGACGCACCATGCGTCGTGCGCATGCCCGCTAAGTGTTTCACATAGGCTGGGCGGCGTCAGAATTTTTGACGGGCGGGCATCAAAGTCAACATGATGCCCAATGGAGAGCATCAAATTATCGGTCCAGACCGATCACAAATTTTTGACGCGGGCGTCAATTTTTTGTCGCTGCGTCACCAATGTGA
>JAAUXT010091793.1_pt1 | contig 12053 bp, 16 predicted proteins | sample 7278171 | NCBI WGS metagenome assembly JAAUXT01 (sample SAMN14350112, study PRJNA611818) | marine sediment metagenome | isolation source: surface marine sediment (1.8m) | place: French Polynesia: Moorea | collected 2018-08
CACACACACACACACACACACACACACACAACCTTCTTCAGACAAACACTGATCGTTGTGTGTGATTGGTTGAGGTTTGGCTCGAGCCGTGTTCTTGTTTTCTGGCGCAGTGAGCCAGACTCCGGCCGTCAGCAACGGACCGACGTTCAACGGGTTTCTCCTCAGCGCGCAGCAGGTGCGTATCACGTGACACGGAATCACGTGTTCAAAATTGGAACACGTGATCGCATTCTCGGTGTATGATGACAAAACTCAGTTCCCAGACGGAGTAGAGGCATCACAGGCTGACCTGTCTCTGGGTCCACCCTCACAGACACCCCTGCAATTCAGTTCCCACAACCCCTTTGCCAGACGGGTCCACCCCAACTTAAACCCGCCCACCCAGCCCACTTCCGCCCACCCCACCCTGGGCCTGCCCACTCCCCTCCACCCACCCCGCCCAGGGACCCGCCCACCGCTGCCTGGACTCAGCCTGGTGTTCTCCCGCAGGAGAGTCGGCGCGAGGAGGCAGAGGACGCCACGCTCGACGTGTATCTGATGAACGGGCACAAAATCAGCGCCAGCATCCTCTCCACCGACCAGACGGACGACGTGCTCGAGGTCTGTCTGTCTGTCTGTCTTTCTGTGTGTGTGTGTGTGTGTCTGTGTGTGTGTGTGTGTGTCTGTCTGTCTGTGTGTGTCAGTCAGTCAGTCTGTCTGTTCTGTCTGTCTGTCAGTCAGTCAGTCAGTCAGTCTGTCTCTGTGTGTCTGTCTGTCTTCTGGTCTGTCTTTGTCTCTCTCTCTCTCTCTCTCTCTCTCTTTCTTTCTCTCTCTCTGTCTCTGAACATTTTCAAACAGAAGGCGCACAGAACCTGAAGGCGATTGGTGGGTCACTTAGGGGGGGGGGGCTCGGACTTGCCAATGAGCATCGTCGGGCTGCGATCCCACTTTTGAAGAAATCTTCGTGAGCCACGGCACATTTTGCGCCGTCAACATAGAAGGGGAGGCTGGGATTGAAAAATTCAATGGCGCCCTGGATCCGCCATTGCACTGACAGGTCACATGACTCTGACGTCACGGTTTGTTCCGTTTCAGACGGTCGCGTCTCAGATCGAACTCTCGGACGACTTCGTGTACTACTTCGGGCTCTACCTCGTGAAGAAGGAAGAAGGGGGCGACAACGCCAGTGAGTTCGTCCGTCTCACACTAGAGGGCTCTGATGAGGGCCCTCACCCATGGAGCCTCAACCCCAGGGGGCCACACCCGAGGGGCCCTCACCCCTAGGCAGGGAGGGTCACCACAGGGGGCCAGACTCCAGGGACCCTCACCCCTAGGCAGGGAGGGTCACCCCAGGGGGGCCCAGGCACCCTCAACCCTGGGCAGGGAGGGTCACCCCAGGGGGCCACACCCCAGGGACCCTCACCCCTGGGCAGGGAGGGTCACCCCAGGGGGGCCCAGGGACCCTTACCCCTGGGCAGGGAGGGTCCTCCCAGGGGGCTACACCCCAGGGACCCTCACCCCTGGGCACGGAGAGTCACCCCAGGGGGCCACACCCCAGGGGCCCTCACCCCTGGGCAGGCAGGGTCACCCCAAGGGGGCTACACCCCAGGGACCTTCACCCCTGGGCACGGAGAGTCACCCCAGGGGGCCACACCCCAGGGGCCCTCACCCCTGGGCAGGCAGGGTCACCCCAAGGGGGCCACACCCCAGGGACCCACACCCCTGGGCAGGGAGGTTCACCCCAGGGGGCTACACCCCAGGGACCCTCACCCCTGGGCAGGGAGGGTCACCCCAGGCGGGCACACATGGGGCCCTGCGCTCGCGGGCGTCAACCCAGGGGCCTCTTGGGCCACGGGAGTCTCACCCCAACAAGACCCTGACCCTGAAGGAGGCCTCACTGCGAACGTTTGGGTCCGGAAGGTGAAAGTGCTGGAAAACGTTTCTGCCAGAAGGAGACAGAACCAACTTTGAGTGTTCTGTTGAGTCATGCGTGAGGAGAGGAGTTGACAGCATGAAGAGAGTCGATATTTTCTTCCACACAAACACACAGGACGAGCTATGGCGACGCGCGTGCGCACTGCATGTTGTGTACTTGCAGTTGTGCGGAAGCTGCAGGAGTTCGAGTCGCCCTACATCTCGCTGAAGGCGGCTAACGAGCAGGGCACGCACCGCATCGTGCTCAGGAAGAGGTACCGTAGCCACCCGAGTGGAACACACACACCTTTTTGTCCCCAAATTGAGTACTAAAATTGGGGGGGGGGGGTTGTCTCGTACATGGGTACGAGATAACTCATCATAATGTGACCTGATACCTGAAAAAGTGTGCACGGATACATACGGTCCCAAGCAGGTCACAGCACTCTTCAGCTTTTCCGGATTTCTGAGTCAACCCCCCCCCCCATCGGGGGCAAAAAAATTGTCTGGACTCTTTGTCAGTTTTTCAGTTCTTCCAGATTTCTGAGTTCCCCTCGGATATCAAAACAAAACTTGAAAACACGAAAAGGTGTCTCGCAGCAGTTGGAAGTGTAGTCAGCTGACAGAGAACAGCCGATATGGTGCTTAGTGCAGGGTGGTTCCGGTGTGACCACGTGACTCGTGTTGTGGTTCCGGTGTGACCACGTGACTTGTGTTGCAGCTACTGGGATCCGTCCTACGACCAGGACCTGATTGACGATCGCATCGCCATGAACCTCATCTACGTGCAGGTGTGTGTGCGTGTGTGTATGAGAGAGAGAGAGAGAGGGAGAGAGAGAGTGCGTGTGAGAGAGAAGAGCGAGAGAGAGAGAGAGAGAGAGAGCGTGGGTGAGAGTGTGTGTGTGTTCGTGTGTGAGAGTGTGTGTGTGTGAGTGTGTGTGCACGTGAGAGAGACAGTGAGTGTGTGTGTGTGTCCTCTGTGCGATTCTGTGTGTGTGTGTGGGGGGGTTCATTGTGAGTAGCACATGTGTGGTTTGTGTGTGAATGTGTGCATGTCTTCAGATGTGTGTTGTGAGGTGTGTTTGCGCATGCGTGCGTTTCCTTACTGCCGTGAACACGCGCACGCGTAACCCATGTGTGTGTCGTGTGTGTTGAGTTTGCGTGTGTGTTGGGCGTATGTTTGTCCGTTGGCGATCCAGAGCCTGGAGAAGAAACTGCGTGTGCTCTATTTGTTGGTCGCATTTCACAACACATTGGTCCCAGGTTTTTCCCATCGTCCCTGGTACGCGCGCATTGTTATGACGTCACCACGACCATAAGTGACGTCACGTTGTGTTGCGCTGCAGGCGGTGAGTGACGTGGAGCGGGGCTGGGTCGTCGCGTCGCAGGATCAGCACAGGCAGCTCGCAGCGCTGAAACAGAAGGGCTCCAAGAAAGAGGTGTGTGTGTGTGTGTCTTGCGTGTGTGTGTGTGTGAGAGAGAGAGAGGGGGAGAAGTAGAGAGCCAAGAGAGAAAGAGAGAGAGAGAGCGAGAGGAGAGAGAGAAAGAGAAGGGAAGAGGAGAGGGAGGGAGGGAGGAAGAAGAAAGAGGAAGAGAGATGGCGGGAGAGAGTGGTAGACAGACAGACAGACAGACAGACAGACAGACAGACTAGTGAGGCAGTGTGTGTGTGTGTACACGTGTTTGTGTGTGCGTGTGTAAGTTGCTGTGTGCGTGTATTTCATGTGTATGTGTCAGTAAATCGTGTGTGTGCGTGTGTGTGTGTGTGTACGTGTGTGTGTGTGTGTGCGCGCACATTGCCGTGTAGAAGTATCTGACCTCGTGTATCGTTCCTTGTTTCAGTACCTGCGTCTGGCGGCGACTCTCAAGTTCTACGGGTTCCTGCAGTTCAAGCCGTGTCTCACCGACTACCCGCACGGGGGCGCCAGGGTGCTGGTGAGCGCCGGAAACAAGGAGCTCAACTTCCGGGTGCAGAGGAACGCGGTGCGTGCGCGGTGTCAGGATGGGGCGCCACCGTTGCGTCTTTGCGCATGTCGCTGCGTCTCGCTTGACGCTCACTCCAGTGACCCACCAAAAATCACAAGCGGGTCCCCCTTGGGGTTGGTCCACTGCAACGATCCAGGCAGATGAAAGTTCCCAATGTCAAGGTCACGACCACATGGCGGGTCAGCCGGCTCTTCGTTTCTTTCATCATCTCTGGTGCTCTCCATCACAAATGCGAACACGTGTTACGCAGGACACAGACGTGCAGCTCTGACCTTTGAACTGCGCCTCTCGTTTCAGGACGAGGTGAAGGAAGCGGCGTTCCGCGTAACGCGCATGCGCTGCTGGCGCATCTCCTCCTCGGTGAGTGCACTTCCGGTTGGAATGAGGCCACTTCCGGTTCTCAGCAGCGCACCCTTCCAACAGATCTGGAAGCCAAAGCAGTGGTTCTTTGAGCATTTGATGGATTCAAACTGTCCTGCTGGCTTCGTTGCTAGGGACGCGGTGCTGGCTTCGTTGCTAGGGACGCGGTGGCTTCAGAGCAGCGCGTCTTTTCAAATCAACTTGTGTGTTCGTGTGTTGTGGACAGGGCTCCAGCTCAACGCTACAAACACAATATTCCCTCAATCCGTTTCTTGACCTGGGGATCAGGGATCCCAGCTGCGCTCGTTGTTGGATCCTGCAGTGGCGACATCGCGCGTATTCAACACGCAGCGTTCTTGTTGTCAGAGCGACGGCGCGCTGAACGGAAACGAGGCTGCGGACGCGCACAACGGGGTCCTGGGGCTGCTGGAGCTCTCCTTCGAGTACCTCTTCGCCAAAGACTCGCTCAAGTGGGTCACGATCACCAGTGATCAGGTGCGTCATTGGCTACATTTCACTGGGTACATTTGACGTCAACGCAGGCCTTGCACGAACCACGTGGACCACGTAGAAACTACGTCAACGGGGATCTTGTGTTCTTCCAGGAACGCAGTGTGCTGTGATTGCGAGCAGTTCAGTTCGTTGACAACTTTGTTTTGTGTGCTTCTTACGTCTGGGCGATAATGGGTGACGTGTTGTTCACGCATGCGCGCTCTGGTTCCCGTTGCAGGCGATCCTGATGTCCATGTGTCTGCAGGGGATGGTGGACGAGCTCATGATGAAGAAGCAAGGCGGGCGCATGAAGCGGGTGAGCGATAATCAGGCACACCAGCACGTCAGCACGTGGGCGATAATAAGGGACGCCTGCACGTGGTGATTGACATTGCGCGACCTCTATCGGCCGGTGCAGCGCTAAAATGCAGGGCACGCCTGACCAAATGTTCAATTCTTCATCAACATGGACTTCCAGGCACGCGTCTGGCTGACGCCTGTTTCACACTCAGTGCGACGTCTCTGTCGTCCCTGAATAAATCAGACGTTGCGCTGTGGACGACGCAACATCCAGAAACCTCTAGTTGTGGGTACCAAGCAATGCACAACGTACTCATTGACAAGCGCTGGCGTTGTCGCTCCGACTTGTCGGAAGGGGGCGTTTTGCGCGAGACGTCACGTGTGAAACAGGCCTGGGCCTCAAGCCTTGAACCGGAAGTTCCTTCTTTTGTCAGTGCAATTGCTCAATCTGCTTCACTTTGCAAATCTTTATCCTGATTGGCGTGGACTCAATGACCTTTGCACTCACTGACCCCTGTGCACTCTTTGTCTCGACTGTGTAGCCGCAGGATAGAGTTAAGAGCTCTTCGACGCGGACGCCCGGCGGGAACCAGGCGAACACCGGAAGTGGGCGCCATGTTGGTGACGTCACGTCTCCTTCACATCACGCGGTGCGCTCTCCGACGTCACCGTCCTCGCCAATCAAGGTGAGAGACGCGACAATCACGTTACACCGGCTTGTCCAGTCAGCGCAGTGACTCAGCGCTCGCGAAGCGCCATCTTTCTTTTCATTCAAAGCGTCTCATGACGTCACATTCTGAGACTTGACGCTAATTCTGCTGATGTGGCGTCGCCAGCGTTTTCTGACGCGCGGTGACGTCACTGCGTCTGTCGTGGACGATCACACAGGGCGTCTCCCTCCCCCTCAGTCGGGATTGGTTGGGGATTTGTCGTTGTTTGATGGTTCGCTGCTCACACTCGAATCTAATTGGCTCTTCACACACGGATCTGCAGCCAATGGGAGAGCCCGATTTCCTCCCCGACATCAACTCGCCGCGTCAGCAGCACAAAGACGTATCCGTAAGTTCGTCCGTCATGCAGTGTGCGCTTTTATTCCTTCCTTAGCGCTCTCCAGTGAATGCTGAGTGTACCAGCGTTTTTCTGGGGTTTCCGTAAGAACCTGGGGTCTGGGGGGTCTACCAGCCCCCAGGACCTTCAGGGTTTGGTCCAGGGGCGGATCCCAGATTTGGTCAAGGTGAAGGCCACTCAGGAGAAAATTTGACGTGCAAAGTAAATCTTCATCTTTCTCTTGACCTTTGAAAGGCCCAGGACCACACAGAACGAACCCAAGTCCCAGATCCGCTTCTGACGTTGACACTGCACTGGTGCGAACTCGGTTCTGCGTTTTCCCATTGGCTCAAAATAGACGCGTGAAAATCTACGCTGAGCCAATGAGAAGACTGCAAGAAACCACGTGTCAGCGTCGTCCTGTGTGTGACCCGGGGTCAGAGGTCGCACTGCATGTGTCATGCGCAGTCAACTCCCGTTTACAATAGATTCGTTGGTGTTATTGTATGAATTTTTGCCAATGCAGTTTTAGTTCAAAGATTGGTTGGATTGATACATTTTCTCGTTTGAGTTTGAGTTTGGCAGACGCGTGCATTTTTGCTTGTCAGTGTCAAGCTCTGCAACCAGCGGTGCCTGGAATTGTTTTTGTGTTTTTCCTATTGTTCAGCAGTTAAGATTTGCACACTGAACGTTTTGTTTCGCACTGTCACTCACGCACCACCAAGACCCGTAGATCTGGTTTGATTTGAGTTGCCTTTACTGGGCGGGGTCACACCCACACTGGGCGGACCCAGGTCACACCCACACTGGGCGGACCCAGGTCACACCCACACTGGGCGGACCCAGGTCACACCCACACTGGGCGGACCCAGGTCACACCCACACTGGGCGGGGTCACACCCACACTGGGCGGACCCAGGTTACACCCACACTGGGCGGGGTCACACCCACACTGGGCGGACCCAGGTCACATCCACACTGGGCGGGGTCACACCCACACTGGGCGGACCCAGGTCACACCCACACTGGGCAGACCCAGGTGACGCTCTGACTGGGCGGGTGGAGAACGGAACACGTGTTTGATCCACTGATTTGTCCTTTTCCAGGAGGCGATGTCATCCTTGAGTGTGAAGGCTGGGCGGGGCGGGCCCGCCCAAGGTCACGCCGGAACCGGAAGCGCCATCGCCGCCATCGCCGAAAACGACGCCTTCGAGGGCATCGGAGACGACGACTTGTGATTCGCGCGCCGCCCGCCAGAGTGCGCCACTGAGGCGCGACGCCACACGTAAAAAGAGACAATCAGTTACTTGACTTGTGCACTCCTGTCTGCAACGGTGCTGGGTGACCGCACGAGTGAATCCGAGATTTGGTCGCGGGGCGACATCCCCGAAAAAATTATGAACATTCTGTTGAAAAAGTTGTGTCTGGACGACTTTGAGTGAGTGTGGTGGCCATTTCCACTGGGGATCCCTGAGGGCCGGGCGGTCATGGCTCCCTCCCTCCTCCCCCCCCTGATCCACATGAATCACTTTGAACAGGGATCAGATCGTACTTCCCCCCCCCAAAAAAAAAATTGGTTCATAACTGGGTGCAAAACGTTCAGAGGACAGACCACAGACCCTTTGGGGGTCCAAGGGACCTCCCCTCTTCACTCAGAAATGCAAAAGAAAACTCTGGTCCCCTTCCAAGAAATGGGTGACTGAGATTCATTGCATGTTGGTAACAGCTGATTGTGATGGCTTGACCGGCGTCTTGGATTCAGGATTGGCTCATCATCCTCCTTTGCTGACTCTCCTTGTGCGGCATCCAAAAGGTGGGGAAATAGCACAATCCAAGGTTGGGTTGGGTCAAATGAACAAAGCCGCAACTGGTGAGACCTCTATCAGAGAAGTTCAGTGCGAAACACTTGACGCAAATGGCCTTGTTCGATTCAGCCAATCGCTGCGATCGGACAGAGGCCCGATGGGAAACTGGATTCCGAGTTGCCTGAATCGAACGCGGCCACAGTCGCTAAAGGACGGGTGCTGGGCTGTGTTGGCCACGTCAAGGCAGCTCTGGGGATGATGCAATATTCTGAGCGTGCGCGCAGAGCCCACGCGAGAAGTACGCGTGTGTTTTTAGCTCTGCGCGTGGTGTCCGCGCGTAGTTTCTACGCGTGATGTCTGCGCGTGATGTATGCGCGTGCAGTCTGCGCGTGGTGTTGGTGGCTCTGCGCGTGGCGTCTGCGCGCGTGAAGTCTACGCGTGATGTCTGCGCGTAGAGTCTACGCGTGATGTATGCGCGTGCAGTCTGCGCGTGGTGTTGGTGGCTCTGCGCGTGGAGTCTGTGCGTGATGCTTGCGCGTGGAGTCTACGCACGTGGAGTCTGCGCGTGGTGTGGTGGCTCTGCGCGTGAAGTCTACAAATCTTGACGTCGGCTGCACGTTGACGTCGGCTGCACGTAGTTTGTTTTGTACATCGCGCAAATCTTTTCTCCACTCTGGGCGTCCGTTTTTGACGCGGACAAGTAAATCGAACGCTTCATGTGATAGTCAGTGACGCCAAACGTTTTCATACAAAGGAGGCCATGGTGGAAGAATGGGCGCGTTCCATTTACACGTGCGCCTGGCCGCCGGCGAAGTGGCGCCACCTCGCCCCTGGGTTGGAGACGAGGCGAAGTGGGTTCACTTGGCCCTCCAGCACACGGAAATGGAACACCACCAATGAGATTTTCTGTAAAATTATGTACATACGACGCACGAGCTCGTAGATCTAACTTCTGTCCACAATTTGGGGACAGATGTCGCTGATGTCACAGCTTCCATCCAACCACAGGTGGATCCAGGGTCAGGGAACCAACCACGGGTAGATCTAGGGGCGGGGAACCAACCACGGGTAGATCTAGGGGCGGGATCCAAACAAGGGTGCAACCAGGGGCGGGGTTTCTCCAGGTCGAGTTTGCCTCCCCCCTCCCAACTGTGCCGCTCGCACAAAAAAAAAGAAGTTTTCCTTGTTGATTTTGAAAACTAATCAACCCCACCCCAGGGTAGATTACCCCACCTGGGTCCGCCCTGCCAACTCTCCTGTGAAAATGGAGCCTGGAACTGACCTCGCCTTTGCGGATCGCTCTGTGAGTTGTTTCGTTCAGGGAGACGATGTTACAGCTGAAATTCCTTGCAATGGTTCTTGAAATTCCTTATTCTCTTGTGGATTTTTGTTTTGTTCGTTTATTTTGTTCAACGCGGCGAGTCGAAACGGACGCGCCCAGTTCAGCAGCTGTTTGTTCGATTCGCCTTTCAAGGCTCGCGTCACAGTGTGCGTCACGCGTTGCGTCGGGTACGAGGCCCGCGCCGCCAGGTGGCGTTGTGTGAGCCACACAGCGCAGGGAACAACGCCAACCTGTGGCGTGGGGCTGGTGTAAGGAAAAAGGTGTTGTAACGTCGCTTGCGACCTGGTATTGGAACGCTGCGCGTGACGCAACCTGTGTGAACCCGGCCTCGGGGTGGCAACCGTTGTTATGGTGATGATGCCTCATTCCATAGATGTCAAGGATTTGAAATTTTACGCATGTCAATTCAAAAAAATTGCTCGGTGCAAAAAGTGACCAAGCCAAATTCTGAGAAATTGGTGGAACGCACAGTTTGTTCGCAAAGGGTTGGCGAACGCCCGTGCACACGCAAACGCCGTATCCAGCGTCACTTTTGCGACGGAGTTGCAGAATTGTGACGTGTGCGGAGCTCGTGGCGACGCATGTTTGCACCACGTTGCGCTGTTGCGTGGTGTGCGTAGACGCGTGCGCACGCGCATGCGCACACGTGTGCGCAGACGCACGCAGCTGTGCCACGTTTGTACATTCCGCGTTTCGGCCCGTTTCACGCTGGATGCGCCAAGTTTTCGCGTCTTTGTGAGCGCTGCGTCGTTTCCCGCAGAAAACGCCGCGCACGACGCATCCAGTGTGAAACAGGTGTGAGAAACTCGCTGACAGACTGACGAATGGGAGAGCGCGACCTTGACCTTGACCTGCGCTGTTTCCGACGTCAGTGTGGTCAGGCTCTTGAAAATAGCAGCAAACGGGATAAACTGTGCAAAAACTATGAATCTGTAAAGCAAAATGTTTCATACAAAGTACGTAGACAAAAAATTTGACAGGTTGTTTTGTTTGGTCTCGCAGCGTATTCAGCCTCCACCTTTCAAAAGTCCCCTTCACCCCCCCCCCAAAAAAAAACGCCCCAAATTTTGACCCGCGGAGGGACATCAGTCCAGGAAGATAGAAAAATTTTATCACCGCGATGCCACTTTGAAAAACAACATGGATGCAAAAATCATGTGGTGGTGGATCATTTTGTTTGGGGGGGGGGGGGCAGTGGGGTAGGCACCTGGACCAAGGGTGGATCCCGAGGGTCCGCCAATTTTATCTCAGATCCTGGGCCCTGCTCGCCCAACAAAATCCGGAAACTGAATGAGGTTCAGGAATTGCGTGGTGGGAAAGACCCGTCAGTTTGCGTTGGAACGCTGGAAATTGTTTTTGGTGTGTCTCGCCTGAGGCGCGGTGCGGAATGTTGCAAAACGCTCCGGGGGAAACGCACCCGCGTCGGTCGAGACGCAACCGCGCAGCACTGTTGTCCGAGGAAATTGACCTGACGCGCCAGTCCCACTCCCGCGGGTGTTCACAAGTCTGGAAAGGGGTGTGACATGCGTACTGGGGCCAGGAGCTCCAGGCAGGGGCATGGAATTAAACCCTTGAACAATTTGCACTGTCAGCGCAAAATGAGGAGCTGGGTTCATTTTGAGGGCGCTGAGAAAGGGGTGCAGGCCCCTGGATTGAAGGTCTGCTGCGGGCGGGGGCTTGGGGTTCTCGGGGGGGGGGGGTTCTGCGTGTCGGAGCTCATCCCAGTTTTGGTAGAAGGGGGGCAATCTCAAGGGGGGGGGAGAGACCTCAATTTTGAAGACCAATTGAAACGGCTTCCACAAGGACTGAATTGTAGAGATTTCGTGGGGCAGGCACCAGGCCTTGAGTCTCTTGATCCCCCAATGTGGTGTCAGGATTCCGACCACTGCGTCCCACCACAAACCCGAATCACGGGACCAACAAGCTCTGCCTGTTCCCCGGGGTGGATCCAGTGTCTGGTCAAGCTTGGGGGGGATTCACTTCAAATCAGAAAAAAAACCATCACGGAAGAACGAAGTCAGGGGACAAACACCAACAAAGTTATTTTTCCGGGGTCCGGAGAGGGGCCGGGTCCCCTGGACCCCCAACAATACCCTGGACCTCAAGAGGTCCCCTGGTCCCCAAGACCCCCTGGATCCGGCCCTGTCTCCCACATAAATAACGGGAACAGGGCGGGCGGGCCACACAAACAACATGCATGTCCCGACCTTCAGCTGACGTTTATTTTGACTGATCATAAAATTTGCTCAAATTGGACATTTTATCACATGTTTCACCTGAAGTTCATTCTGACCCGTCACTGTGCGCCTGGGTGCGTGCATTCTACAGGCGCGTGCGTGCATGTGGGAATGCGTGTTGCGTTTCCAGGCAACAGCATGGATGACGCGCGTCCGTTTTGGTGACCATGGATACACACTGGATTTCTTGGTGAACACGGATTTTACGGATCCAGAGAAACGCGATTTTTCGTGTGAGGATGAAAGCAAAGGATTTTGAGTCAGAGACGCAGGCCTATGTCACGCAGGATGCGTCACGTGTTGCGTTCCCAACCGGCGCTGTGTGCGCCGTCGTTTGATTTGCACAGGGACAAAACACACAAGGCTGTTCACATTGGCGATGTCGGCGTCAAGAAAGTTGACGCTGACGTCAAAATTTTGACGTCAACGTCAAATTTAGCATGGGACCCAACGGGGGCGTCAAAAATGATACAGTCCGTTTGGTTTTCCGCTCCAATCTTCCGGGGGGGGGGCTTTGGAAGAAACAGGTGGAGACAAAAAATTGTTGGGGGGGGGGTCAGTTGGATGGGGCCCCCCCCCCCCCCCCACACA
>JAAUXT010093559.1_pt1 | contig 12052 bp, 19 predicted proteins | sample 7278171 | NCBI WGS metagenome assembly JAAUXT01 (sample SAMN14350112, study PRJNA611818) | marine sediment metagenome | isolation source: surface marine sediment (1.8m) | place: French Polynesia: Moorea | collected 2018-08
AGCTACCATCACCAGCAGAACTGCTGTATCAATGCCGCTTGCGCATGACATTGCCATGCCGGCTGAAGAACACTGACCCCTCTGCCCAGGATACACAAGATTGCCTGGACCAGAAATGTGACAACCAGAAGAGGGGAAACGACCAGCATGCCAAAGCACTTGCACCTCTGTATGCAGGACAACAGATTGCCTGGTACAACACACACTGTGGAATCTGGTTCCCAGCCACTGTCAAGCGTGTACCTGATTGAAACACCTACTGGAGAGATCTACCAGAGGACACGCCAACACCTATGTGAGCGCAAGGCTCAAGTCGAACCACAGAAGATCAACCTCAGGCCAAAACCAGCATGGTGTTTCGTGAAACCAGCAACTACACCAACTGAGAAACCTGCCATGCCACCTTCTCAGTCTGTTGAGCTGCAGATCAGGAAATCTGCAAGACAAACTAAACCACCAAAATGCCTTATTGAGTCCATTGACACTCTCAAGACTGATGTCAGAAGCTGGTAACACCCTCAGCAATGGCAGCTGGTAATGCATGCAAAGTGTGAACAATGTAGTTTTTGATCTTTTCAAAAGTTCTGTGAAAGGAGGATGTTCCATAATGCACTCTCTATCTCTTGGCTTCGGACAATAAACGTTCAACCGTACGAAGTCTTGCTTAATCCAAGTCCATCTTCGTGAGACAGTGGTCTCACCAGGTTCACGTCCACGCAGCTCAGCCAATCTATTTCGTTGATCACCCCAGCGTTTCCAATGACGATGTCGATTCGACCCAGCGTCTGCCGAGCTGTGTTGAAGAATTCTGCAACCCAAAACAGGACAATGACTTCAGGTGTGAAGTTTGGGTTTTCAGTTGTGAGAGACGGCTCACTGAAATTTGAATACATAATCTCGTCGACACAGAAAGAATGCGGCTGTTTTCGATGATGTTTCGTGCAGTTCTGATAAACTTGCTACTCACCTTCCACACTGGACTGTTTGGTGACGTCGATTTTGGAGAAATAGGCACAGCTCTCTCCAAACTCCTGACAAAGATCCTTCACCGAGTGCTCTCCGACATCCTCAAGAATGTCTCCCATGAAAACCTGAACACAAGATCTTGCGTGGCAAAAAGCTGAAAGGACCGCATTTCAAAGGACAAGTACTTCGTGGTCACCGCTCTGTTCTGTTGGGTGCAATTTTTGGACAATCCCTCTCAAATTGTTGGTTCCAATGCCAATACTGAACACTACAGTGATTACAAGAGCCGCGAAGGTGATCGTGTGCACAAAAAATTCACATCCCCATGCATGGCAGAAGGGCTGGTGGTGAACATGGGCATGAAGTGTTGCCTGAATCGTCAGGCTAATATCAGCCAAAGCATTTACATGTGAGCTGCAACAGCACAAAACAATGGGAATGTGTGGTGTTCCTTTATCTGCGTGTGTAGCCCATGAAGGAGACCTCAACTTTTGTGACATGCATTGTGGAGCTGCGTGGCTGGCCTTCCCGCTCAGGTTCCACAAGAGCTCCACTGCTGGTTCACGGGCGTGCGAGCCTTGAACAGGACTCATGCCTCTCTGCGCACCTTTGCTCTCTTCTGAAGCAGTGCTCTGCAATACGCCAGGCCGATGCCTCTTGCTCCACCCACAACAACTGCACACTTTTCTTTGATGTCCATTTTGTATTTTAGCCTCGGTTTAGACGCCGGCAAATTTGGAACACAATGTGTGGCATGTTTCGAGTCCTTTCCTGTCTTGATCAATTGACTTCAGTGATAATTACGAGGTTCGCTTCTTATTTGACCGATCCAGCAACGTGCGCGACAATTGGAGACTTATGAAAATGTTCAAATGGTGCCTTTGCTTCCTCAAGAACACAATGAAAGCAATCATGTATGTTTTGTTCACAGATAAGTACAAACAGTCAATGTTTTGAGCATGCAAACTTCATGCAAGTGACATTGCCCATGGAAAAACAATGACCAAATAAGAACAATCAGGCTTCTTCATGTTCTGTGTCCTCATCTGTTTCCTGGCCTCCCTTCACAAAGAGGGGATCAATGGAAATGTGCTCATCCTCCAAGTACTCCCTGTCAGCTGCAGAACACATTTGCCAAGGAGAGACCAGGTTGGTAAAAATTCCATGACAGACATGAAACAGATAACCTTCAAAGGTCAAAAGATTGAGGTCACAAACATGCCATGACAGCACATACTGTGCCAAAGTGGAGACAAGGTACTCAAGATCATTCACTGAAAAAGTTATCACTCCATAAGTTACCATTCGGTCAGAACATCACCGGAACGGTCAAATAAAAAGCGAACCTCGTATTTTCCACACGTGTCCGAGACTGATATTCCTGCAGTTCTCGGATTTCTGGTTTCTTGGTATTCCACCCAAAGTTGCGACCAAATGTGTACACGCAACGCCGCACGGTTTGAGCAAAGTGTCTGGTGTTCACCACTGCGATGCTTCCTCGGTGACTAGACGCAAACAACACGAAGATTGTCTGGTTTGTCTGAATGATTTGTTTACAGTTCATTTATTTACAGTTTTATCACAGTTCACTGTTCGTACCTCAATCAACATTTTGTCTCCAAACCAACTCAAAATTCAAACTCAACATTCTGATACGAGGCGGACAAGATTGTTGCCGATTCCTGGTCGTTTTGCGGAGTTTCTCACTTCCAAAGTTTCGTGCAGAGAAAATGTACATGCAGGACAAGTTGTATGCATGTAAGTCAAGCACCTTGCTGGACAATGCACAAGTCCATGTGTCACCCCTGATCGCTACAGACTGGGTGCCAGGGCTGGGGAAGGTGATGACAAATTCTTGCTTGCAAGTGATAAGGAGAGACCACAGCTGAGAGCTGTCAAGAGAAATCAAAATTTCTCCACGATGGTAGTCAGGAGGGTGAACACAGCTGAAAATTTCTCACTGGTGGTGAATTTCTCAGCAGTTTCCCCTCCACTAGCACGTGATTACATCCGGTGCGCATGGCCTGAACAGGGTAGGTCCTACCCCAGGAGCTGCCCCGATACTCTGTCCAGGGGGAGCGCAAGACCTCAGGTGATGCCCTCTGCCCCTCAGACCTATCCTGCCTTCCCCCAAGCAGAGGCAGACAGAAAAACAGCGTAGTGACAGGCATAAAGCGCGCTTCACTATCAATGCAGTCGCGCGCTTGAAAAGCTAGTTGTTCAGTAGGTCTATGCACTCTGCACACAACGTTCTTTTACGAGTTGCCGATATTGGTTTTGTTTTGCTTGTTTCGTTCAGAAATTGAAGACCCAATCGTTGAAAACATTTAAAAAGACACTTGATAAAAACATTTTTTTTTTCGGAGGTGAAAGAAATAAAAGGAAGGGGTCTGCGTTGATTTTTTGATACAATGCCCCTTTTTTCTCACGAGAAGGACACGTTCCGCAACAAGAAGTTCACAATCCACAGAATCAATCGTGCACTGCGCTCTCTCTGAACTTCAAGGGAAACAACAAGAACACGCTTCAGCGTGGACACATGTCGGGCCTGCAACCTGACCCTCGCAAGAGGTGTTCACTGTCTGGCGTCCGAGCAGCAACGACAGCAAACGTTTCGAGAGGATGAAGTTCTCTTGGTGCTTTGATCTCGCCAAACAAGAAACTTGCGTTCTATTTTGGTGGGTCCCCGGGGTCAAGCTATTGCAACACACCGACGAAACTTGGCGGCGGCGCATGCGAAAACGCTGAATGGTGTTGGCACGTGCTGCGCCCGACAAAACACACGTCGATGCTCGGCGCGTTGGAAAATGTTCTCAACGCCCACGCTCATTTCACACACCACACGAACATCTGAACCGCAACTTGTGACAATGAACATGAACACTTGTGAGTGCTGGCCATCTTAAATTTCGAGACTGCAGGCATCAGGGGAAAAAGTAATTTTTGTCCAAAGGACTGCTTTTTCAGAAGTGATTTGGCGGTAGTTGGGAGCAAGGGGCGGGGTGGGAGGTGGATTCCAATCGTTAAGGTTTGGGCCCCAGGAAACTGCCATTTTCACAGCCTCAGTGGTCCGCCGGAACACAAATTCAGAAATTCTCAGATCTACAACTGCCAAATCGGTAGACAATGTCCACATTGCACAAAACTCTGTCGAAGAAACACTTCTCTGAACATTCCCAACGTCAATCCAATTGGAGAAACAGGGCACATCGGTAAAACTTCGCGTGGCACGAAAACTTCAAGTGTGAAACAGCACCTGGTTTTTCCTCCCATTTCGCCGTCATTCTGAGAATAAGTTTCACATTGCACTGACGTACATCCGAGATAAATACACTGTTCAGTTCATCTGTCAGCTGGGCGAAGACGTCGTAGTGACGCCCCCTACTGGCTGCGAAACACTTCCGTATTCCTTGTCCGCTGCTCTCCCCGTAGTTCCGTTGGCGGCGTTGGCTGTGGAATAAACATATTGAGTTTGAGTCTTTGCCAACCACGAAGCACAGGTGTGAAACAAAACAAGACACGCACAAAACAAAGTAACATTGAAGCCAAGCACTGTGAAGTGGACAAATGCAAGTTGAGTACCAGAACCACATAAGTACCGTGTCGATTCTGTTTTTGTCGCACTTTTTTGCCCCAAATTTGAACATCAAAAGAAAGGGTGCGTCTTTTCCTGAGTACGAATTTACAAATAAATGAACCTTGGTACCAGAAAACAGGACCCTGTCTTCGGGTGCGTATTACACAAGAGAGCGTCTTGTACACGAGACGGCACGGTAAAACACGAGACATTTTGTTTTTGTTGGCTGCATCTGTGTGCAAATCTACAAAAGCAAATCTCATGGAAAGGAAACACCTTCAAACTTCTTGCTCAACGGAAGAATGTCTCCAGTCGTGAACAACCCAAACTTTTTTCTGCAACAAGAATGCGTTTCAGTGAAGACGCGCACAGCTTATCTTGCCTCTATCTCGGATAATTCAAAGTTGTGCGAGACATTGCAAATGAATGTTACGCAGAGAGAGGGTGGTCCGAGCCTTTTTTAACTTCCGAATTCACCTGCGCTGCCCTTGTCGATGACTGTTATTCCACTCTGCCACCTGCGGGTCTCAGCACACACACACACACACACGCACGCACACAATATCCGGCAAACCATTCGAACTCCGCCTGTCAACCGAAAGCTGGCCTCACTCCCGATGTTGGAGATCTTCACACAGGACTTCACTCCAACAGAACCCAAACCCGCATGGATGAACAAATGTCAGAAGAATCGTGCACTGAAGGGTGGAATAAGGCGATGCCAAGCGAGACGTGACAGCGATCGACACCAGCACAACGGCGCGGATTCTCGTGAAGCGTCCACGTGAGCGCACACACCTGGAGATTCTTGCTCGGTGTCAACGGCGAGCTGGTCGTCGTCTGCGATCCCCTGCTCGTCCTCGGGCGGCGCGCGCCGCAGCAGCTCCGCTCCCTGCCACAGCCTCCGCGGCAAACACTGCAAAACACCAACGTCTCCATCTCTGCTCATTTCAGACGCTCCCTTTCCATTTCACTTTACACGACTTTCATCAGTTCAAACTGATCACGTCAGTGCCATTGGCGTCAACAATTCGGTTGAATCGAAAGAAGACGCCTTCCCAAAATTGACGCATTCTTTCCCAGGGCCTCAGCAACACAACCAAACAAATAGCTTCCCTATTCTTCCTTCAATGACAACATCTTCCGCAACGAGAACCATGATAACCGGCAATCAGATCTGTAGCAGTACGTGTCTTACCTTGGCCAGCCACACAGCACCCAAACTCACTGCCATGAACCAAGCCTGAAACAGACCACCAATCACCTTCAATGACACACTCTCCGAGGCGCCTTTGCTCACTGTCACCGTACCCACCCATGTATAAGCATCAAAAGTAGGGGTGCATCTTATACATGGGTACAGCTGTAGGTTGAAAATTTTGATGATGTCAAGGCATTGATAATATATTTTCTGTCAAGAATCAATGGTGTCCAAATGCCTTTGAAACTTTTTCACATAAAACAAGGTTGTGAAGACTTTGAGCGTCCGTATATTCACATTTTTGGGCCTCCAAGCAAGTTTGGACCATTCGGGGAAAGAGTAGTGAAAGGGATGTTATAGGACTCTCAATCATATATTTTTTTGCACCAAACCTTGAGCAAAAGTGGGGGTGCGTCCTGCACATGGGTATGTTGGGTGAAAAGTATGGGTGCGTCTTTTTCACGGGTGCGACTGATACATGGGTGGATACGGTAAGTTTCAAATTCAGAGGCCATCATCACAACACAAAGGCTCAACTTGGAGGAGAAATTTCACTGAGTGAAAAGTCAACTTCACGTCCTAGAGTTCATTTTGTGTGCAAACCACCTTCGAAACATCTTGCTGTGTACTGACTTTCGGTGTCTCTTTCGAATCTTCCAATCCCTCCCTCCACAAACAGTACGATGAAGAGAACAGCTCGAACACGGTTAACCCTCAAAAGGACTGGGTGGCTTGCCGCACCGCAGAAGGAAAGTACATCCGTTTCTTTACTCACCAAATAGAAGATGAAGGCGAGATACAGCAAGAGAAGAACTGCGAGGAACATGTAGAGCGCTACGTTGTGGATGGGAATCTCGCCGATATAGACGACCGCGAAGTACATGTTGATGAGGAGCACTGCCAAAGTCAGCCCAAGCCCCACCAACTTGGACGCCCTGCAATCCAACGCACAAACAGCAGCTGAGTCTCGTATACAGCATGTGATTGCCTGGTACGAAACGTGCAGGTATTCTTGAACATTTTTTGCTTTGGCAGAAAGCGCAAGTGATGTGGTGATTGGGACGACGAGACGAACCAGCTGTTTCTGAAGTCGGCTGTCATCACGTAGGTGGCGCTCGTGAACGTGATGATTGGAATGAGTGCAAAGGGCAACTGCAGGCTCATCAGCACGTTCAGCAGGTCGTTCAAACCTGCCAACACAAAACAACTATTTGAAGGACAGAGGAGTGACACCAAGGACGAAGGTTTCGACAGTGACACGAAGAATTATGAGGAGAACAAGTTGGTATAAGTTGGAATTTCCAGTCACAATTTCCAAGGAAGTGCAGTTGTGGGACAGTCAGATGACAGTGAAAGGTCAAGAAGGCCACCATCAGGTGGACTGTGACGAGAGAATGAGTCACTCTCCGTCAGTGTCGCTCACCTGAGAGCTGATCGATGCCAGTGAAGACGGCGAGCAGCAGAGTCGGGGCGATCGCGATGCTTCGCGTCAGCAACACTCGCTGCCACCGCTTCCACCGCAGATTCAGGAAACCCTGCAACAACCGAGCCAAAACGTCACAGGGTCAGAGGTTAGCGAGTCGAGCAGTTGGTTTCTCACATTGAACATTGGCAACGGAAGAATGAAGGCACGAGAAAAATCTCTCGTTGTGGTTCAAACTGACCTCCATAGCGAACTGCCCAGCGTAAGTGCCTGTCATGGTGGAGCTCTGCCCGGCTGCGAGGATTCCAACTGCCCAAATGTACATGGCCGCCTGGCCGAACTCACATCCCAGGAACACTCCCTGAAACACGCATGTTCATCAGACCTGTGCCTCAAAACAACAAATGAACTGATCGTGGTTCTGTCAAAGATATTTCATGATTTGCAGCAGAAAGTCCAACGCTAATGCCTCACTGGAATGACACTTACCCCTGCGTAAAGATCGACTTCGGGTTTCCCAGTGGTCTACAAAAATGAACAACAGCTGTTCGTAATCTCATTCAAACAGATTGCTGACAAAATTCCCGATCAAGACAGTTTGCGTTGCAGTTTTTCAAAACCACTTTTTTGACAATTTTGACATCGGCTCTGAACAACTTTTTGTTCCATCGGGGATTGATGAGACGTATTCTCGAGGATACTGACCAAAAACAGTACTTAACGCAACTATTTTTTGTTGAACAAAAAAAAAAGTTGAAAATTTCCAAAGAGGGACAACAAATTGAACCTTTTCAACCAAACTGCGTCATCACAAGGACGCAGGCTCTGCAAACTAGACACAGGCTGAACACTTTTGGATCATCATCAAGCCAGGGACCAGCAATTGTCACTGTCACGCCAAAAACTAAAATTTTCATGAAGCTCGAGAGAATGCTTCCCGGCACAGACAGGCAGACAGACAAGACAGACAGACAGACAGACAGACACACACACACACACACACACACACACACACACACACACACACACACACACACGGGTGATGTCAAGACATCACTTTCACAAGTATCAACCCGCAATATCCAAACAAACGTGGGTAAAAAGAGACTCACATTGAAGACGTAGGCGTGAGGGTTGTGATGCTTCAAGCAGTTGTCGTACTGAAAAGGACAAACACTTGCAGCGTGAATTCTGATGAACGACGAAGCCCCAAAACGACGCAATATCAGCGAGGCGGCATCACACTACAACTCACAATGTCGGTGCTGTTCTTCCCATAGAATCCTTCAGCGAATACAGCCACAACGAACACGTTGATGAGGAACGACACAAACAGGGCTATGGTAGCTTCGATGAAGAAGTATTTGTTCGCCTCTGACACTTCAACCTTTTTCTTGCGATCGATCTCTCGGGACTGCAATTGAAAGGGAGACATGTGCAGAGAATAGTTTCGGCAACGAGAACAAGAACACTCACACGTCAAAAACATTGACTGGGGTCACGGAAATTCATATCTCTCAGTACGATATAGTTGAACAAGAAAGCTGAGCAAAGAAAGGGCACGACGCCAGACATTACACACGTTTTTTTCTGAAAAGGGGGTAATTTCCCCACAGTCAAAGTCATTGTAGCCAGCGCGACCGATCGCTGGTGTCGCGCGCTTGAAAATGCACATTGTCCAGGCGACTGTTCTGAAGACAACGCCCATGTAGACTTTATGTGGCGCTCTATCTGCAGCATACTTCTGCAGAATGATCACCTGTGAGGTCCCCTCCCGTGTTCTTCAAAAATGTTGTCATCCACAGAAACAACTCACTCCCATTCGATTTGCTTACCTTGACGAGTGCACTGTGCAGATAGATATTGTGCGGCATGATGACGGCACCAATGATTCCGACGGCTTGCAGCAGCTCTTTGGAACCACAGCCCGAACAGTACGGGAAGAACATGCCCTTGACCACCTCCCCCTGGTCTGGAGCCACCACGACATACTGAATAAAAGGCTGGTCTTGTCAATTCCCATCCCAAAATACTCAAAACTTGAATGAGTTCATTCGCGCAGGGTGGCCACTGCGTAGTCAAATGCAAACAAACTGTTTCTCACCTCGTATCCAAACGTAAAGGCCATGACAGTGATTAGAATGCCAAAGAAGAGTTCCAGTTTCCTCAGTCCATACTTGTCCAGCAGAAGAAAGGTGAAAGTGTCGGCGATTGTGATGATAACTCCCGCCCACAGAGGGATGCTGAACGTGGCAAACACAGCAACAATCATCATTCTGATCAACGAGATCAAACGGTTCAGCCGACGACGGGACGATACGGAAGTGACGCGCCAAGTACAATGACCGTTTCTCAGTGAAAGTCCTCGTTTGCAGAAAACACCCACAACCCAGGATCGTGATGCGACAAAACAACGTTGAGACATTTTCAATAGGAATTGTAAATTTTGCCGAATAACAACAAGCCACGTACCGGCCATCGGACAGAAGAAAAAACGCGATTGCGGTGCCGATAACCTCCTGCATGTCAGAACCTGTCAGCAAATGTGAGAAACACCTTCATATTCACACACTCAAACTTGTTTTCATCTCACTTGCGACAAATACCGGTGGAACGAAATGGGAAGACACCCCAAGACACGGAGTGAATGCTGTGATGCTCTGCCATGCCCATCACCTTGTGCCTCCTCATATCAACTCACACTCCTGATATCAGGAGGCACAGGCCACTCGGAGCTTTGATGAGTGTCTGGCCATTTCAGGTGAGAATTGAAATGAGGATACACCCGTGTCTGGCCATTTCGTTACACCGGTATTTCAAGGGTCCTGTCCATTTTTGGCACACGACACCCACAGAAGTTACCCTCCCCCTCCAAATGTGGGTTGATGGACGGGGCGAGAGAGAAACTCTTCTCATCACCCATGCAAACAGTGGGTCGTGCGTCCGGAACCAAAAACTCACCAATGATTGCAATTTCAACCATCAGCCACAGAAGAATCCTTGGCACTTTTGGATACTGCTGATAACAGACTTCAGCGAGGTGTAGACCCGACACAACGCCCAGCCGAGCAGCAAGCCTCTGCATCAGCAATCCCAGTACTGTCGCCAGCAGCAGGACCCACAAGAGCTGAAAGAACAAGCGTTTCCTGTTGTTCCCTTTCATCATGAGCACCTGTTCTCACCAAACCCAGCTTGGTCAAACAGGAGCATTTTTTTTCCAGACGAAAACAAATCGCAGGCTCACGCACGCACCTTGAACTTGGCGACGGCTCCCGACTGCAGGTCCGACTCGATGTTGCCCGGATCCAGGTACGCGATGCTCATGAGGAACCCGGGGCCCGTGAACGCCCACAGCTTCCGGAAGCTGAAGAACGTCGGCTGAAATGACCAGATGGCTGCTTGCAATGTCATCAAAAGAATCACTCATCTTTCAGCATAGTCAAGAAAAGCCACGCAGCTGAAGCTCTGAAGTGACAAGTCCATCGTTGTCCACATTGGTCGAGAGGGCAACCCATTCCAATTTGGAAAACGTTTCTGCATCTTGCCGGAACAATTACGGATGGTGCTCGCTTTACCTGCTCCTGGTCCGGAATTGTGACCCTCTCGTCGAAGTAAGTGGCAACGGCCGACTCCCCAGACGTCGTTGTTTTTTTGTCGGCATTCTTGTCGTCTTCCTCGTCGCCGTACGACGCTTGCACTAATGGATGATGCATTGTAACGTGAGTTTGTTCTCAAAAGTCAACATGTTCCCTGAGCAAATTCTTCCAGAACGTTTGTCTCCCCGAAGCGAAACAATAATTTGTTTGGCACTTGCAGAACAGAGAACGTTTCATCCGCGCAAACGAAGAGCGGATTGGCTGTGTCAGGTTTGAAGTAGGCAGGCTGTATTTGAATGTTCAAACGCACAATTCTAAACAGATCAATACTTCAACAGAAATAAGCGCTGAGTGCACATCTGTTCTCGAATACGCATGTTCTGTGCATTCGAATGATGATCCCGCAAACCGCAGCAGGTTTTACATTGTTGTCAAACCACACCAGTTAGAATTGACCCGCAGGTTTAGATCTAGATTTGTACATGTATTCTGCTACTGCTAAAGCTCGTGAGTGAGAGGTCGCGTGAGGACCATGCGTGGTACTCTGGCCTTTGAATGTTTTCTCTTCAATGTTGTGATGTCATAAACGATCAGTTGGGAGTCTTGGCTGAGACTGACCCGAAAGGCAGGAATCTCACTGGTCTATTTATTGATTCAACATAGTACACCATCTAGTAGTGGTTGTGGTAAGTATAGCAGGTGATGTTGCACTGCACTCCTCCCCCACAAGGGGGTGCTGGCCTCAGCAGCCATTTTAATATATTCATAATTTTTCTCATGATATACAAAAATTATGCATCAACAAGGTAAGCCATAGTTGTGCTGTTTTGGCTACCTTTCAAGCTGGCCTCCCTCCCACCCACACCAAGGGGCTTGCCCAAGTCACATGATCACAGGAAGGAGACAACATGGACAAACCAGATTAGCTCTTTCTTTAAACAAAATGTTATGCGAAAGCTACTTCTTGAGGCCCATCATCGTGGTTTGCCACCACACTCATCCAGAAATAATTAAAATTGTCATGGTATATTTCAACTTGGGCCCTCAGCCCCATCAGGGGTTTGAAACAAGAATGCTATGCATAAAAATAGGCCACCAGCCTCGCGTGATTTGCACCGGTCAACAGTTCCAGACAAGACCAGTTGGCATGGTGCCAACTTTTTGTTGCTGCATTCCAACAAAAACTCTTTCTGGCACCATGCCAACTGGTCTTGTCTGGAACTGTTGACCGGTGCAAATCACGCGAGGCTGGTGGCCTATTTTTATGCATAGCATTCTTGTTTCAAACC
>JAAUXT010094784.1_pt1 | contig 12052 bp, 13 predicted proteins | sample 7278171 | NCBI WGS metagenome assembly JAAUXT01 (sample SAMN14350112, study PRJNA611818) | marine sediment metagenome | isolation source: surface marine sediment (1.8m) | place: French Polynesia: Moorea | collected 2018-08
AAAACTCTCTCTCTATTTATTCCCCGAAGTTGAACATGTCTCTCCAGGAAAAATCAATAACTCTCGCGTCCCGGATCATGACGTCACGTCAATCAATAATCGGGACATTTCTTCTCGGTGATAGACATCACAACTCTGTTTGCGGAAAGCAGAAAGTAGCAACAAGAACTCGATTAGTCGATGAACCGATGAATGATGAAGAGATTTGGACAATGTAAGGCGACTCGGGATAACAAGGAAGTCATATCGAACACGCCCTTGGGCGTCGTTCGATGATGCGAAAAATTTAGAGCATCACGTCTACAAGGGCCCAAATTGAACAAGTTCCGAACAACTTTTGTTCACTTGCAGCACAAGGCGAACTTTTGATGTCCTGTCGAGAGTCATTGTGTCCAGAGAAACAAAAAGACTTCCAGGGGCGTATTCGATTGCACCGCAAACAACCGCAAATTTGCGGTTGGTGTGGGTTGGTGTGCAAGCAATCGAACAGAAACATCCGAAACAGACCTCAAATTTCCACTGCAAACAGTGGAGGCTCACTTTTGATGGTTCAGTCAGTTTGCGGTGGGTGAAAACTCAACTCGAAATTTGCGGTGCAATCGAATACGCCCCAGGACAGAACTCAACACACAACTGTTTCCACTTTGGAAGCTCGGACAGTCACGTGGACGGGTCCGTGCGGCGGCGCGGGAAGCTGCGGCAAGCCTCGCGCAGCTGCAGTCGATCGATGAGACCTGTTTGCCTTCATCTTGCGGGAACCCAACATTCGCACCTTCCTCAAGTGAGTAAGATTTTTTCGTGAAAGACAAAATTTGTTTCCAGCAGGGCTGTCATCTTCAGGAAATCGTTGCAAATTTTTGGCGGAGCGATTCAGAAGCCAAATTTCAAGGGATGGATTCGCCAAGATTTCTGCGGGAATATGCGGGGGCCAGCATATTAAATTAGTCAATGGATGCTTGACACCTGCAGAATATACCACATGTTTGTTTGCTTCTGGGATTCACCTGCAACACTTGCATTGAACGTAAATCTGACAATTGGCCATTTTTTGCACGCAGATTTCTCAAGGGAGCCCAGCATTTTGTCACAGTGCACGCAAACCTGCGGAGAGCGATCTCAAGCTGAAAACCCAGTTGATTGAAGGACTGAGCACGCGGCCGCGGACATGTTTGCAGCAGCTTGAAAATTGAAAATGGATTTCGGAAGCGAAAAGTCAAATCTGCTGAGCAGTGGTGGAGGGTTCTCAACTGGTATCTCCGATGCGACAGGAACTGTCTCTGACGACCAGAGGAAGAAACTCAGACCATCTGCCAAGAGAGAACGCTTGAAGCGAAGTCCTTCCCTGGATAAAGTTGAGGAAGACGAAGAGAAAGATCGTTCATGGCACGACAAAGTGAAGTACTCGTGCCCGGATTTCTCTTTTGGAGTGCGCTCGTACCTGCACCATTTCTACGACACGCATTTCTACAAGGACCCGGACCTGTACGAGCAGGACGGGGACGACCTGCGCTACCTACTGCACCCGAACCCGCGCAGGCGCCGCTGCACCTCCATCTGGTGGAAGGTCTTCGTCTGGATCGGCGCGAACTTCCTCATCTTCGGCATCATCGGCGTCCTCATCGGGTACCTGGTGCCGCAACGTCCGCTGATCGTCGGTTCCATCGGCGACAACATTGAGATCGTCGACCGCGAAGCCATCTCGTTCAACTTCAATCTGGACGTGTGTAAACTGGTTGGATTAATTCTCTTCTGTGTCGGAGGCTTGACCCTGACGGTGGCGCTGCTGTTCCCCAGCTTCCTGCACCAGTACTGCGACGACGACCGACGCGACTCCAGTTTCAAGGTGTCGGCGAGCCCGAGCGACGAGAAGCAGCCTTTGCGGAGTCCACTTGAGATGAGCATCCCGTACTCGAGTCAGGTCACTTCCGTGCAACCCAGCCGAAAAGACGAATCTCTTGTCACACAAGAAGGACTGGTTGACATAAGTGAATAGCGTGATTTTTCCGAGAGAAACACTGATCTTGAATGCGATGTTCTTCTCTGCGACGACGGCCTGACTCTGCGAACGATTGTGTTTATGATATGTTCTGCTGCACACAATTGTATACAACTTGAGTTTTCGTTGCTCTCGAATCTATGACCTTGGTGACAACTATGATCTTGCCTTGCTGCCTCAGAGAACACGTGGCTTGACGCAACTGCACACATGCTGCAAAAATTCGTGATAGTGAATCGTGTTCCCCAGCTTGTTTTTGCAATGTTAGACAAATGATTTCACATGATTTTCAAACAAATCCCGTGGCTTGATCTTTGGAGAATGTGCGCTGCTATTTGGACTCAATTCCTTTCTTTTTGTACATTTTGCAACCAGGCCTCTCACAATTGCCATACGTGCGCCTCCACGAATGGTTGGTGTGCGAGAGATTGACAGTCCACGTTGTGCACGTTATAGTTTCTGACCACGCAAGTGTTGTTCTTTCGAAGGAATTATTGTTGTTACAAGTAAACTGTATCACGCACGCTCATGCAGTCTTGAGGTCGTTTCCTCTTGTTTCCCTGTTGTTTGTATCACAAGTGCAGAAGTTCCCCCCGTTGGAAGTACCCCTCGTTGAAAGTACCCCTCGTTGTTGACAATTGGAAGTTTTGTTTCACGTTGAATTGAAGTATATTTTGTGAAGAATCGATGGCATTCAGCAATACGATAAAGGGAATAAAACAACGCGAGCATGTCACAATTTCTCCTTTCATCCCGTGTTCACCGTCGACAAGAAGAAAAAGAGCAGTGACACACCCTGACCATTTCCGACAGGTCTGCAAAACACTTCAACAGAAAAACACGCTGAAGGTCACACAGCTGTTTCGCGTGATGCTGCTCACGCAAGCATGTTCAACAGCTTCAGCAGGCAACAACCACAAATAGTTCCTCAAAGATTACACAAAACGCTGCTCAACACCTACACACTGTAATCTCGAGCAGAACTGCGGGACATGTCTTCTCCCCGTTGAGGCCATATTGTGAGTGATCCCCGTGATGATAAATTTTCCGTGATGAATAAGCCTACTGCAATGAGCGCCAGAGAAATTGGTTTTGGCTTCAACGGGAGACCACGGTGTCCCACAGAGACTTACCAGTCCTCTGCTCAAACTTTCAATGTGGCAAGTCGTACACACAGAAAACACAATTTTCAGTCTCATCCAGTCCTCAACCATGCACACGCACAGGTACACACAGAAAACATTACCAACAGTCTGGTCGGTCTCTGCACTTGAAATGTGACCAAAAAGCACAACAAAACAAAATTTGGCACAACATCTTGAGACCCAGCACATCGACGGACAATAACAGCTTCATTCGCAAGAGTTTGGCTTCTGTATCACGGACAATGTATCACAAACCAGGCAATTTGGATCTGGACAACGCCTTGCGCAAGTGGTCTTTGGAGCAGGTATTCACACGTGTGACCGTTTTCCACAGAGCACGATCGGTTGTTCAATTGCAAACTTCTCAGCCTAGCAGTGGATGTTGTTCACAGAATAGCAGACTTGACCAGTGTGGCTAACCCCCCCCCCCTCCCAGAAAGAACTGTTTGGTATCACACTGAGCAGATCCTGTACCAGTCGATCGTCCGCCTGCAAGACGCAGAGTTAAAAGTCATATCAGAAGAACCACCATCCTGTTAAGGGCGTGCCACTGTCGAACCACCAAAAATCTTCCATGACGTAGGTTGACCAGAAGGTTCCAATCCGAAGCAAGATGGTTCCCGTGCCAGCAGGATTCCGCAGGAGGTGCTCAGTGCTCTCAGATCCACCTGCCAACGGCGTTGTAAATGAAGGACGGACGCACGTGCTCCATCGGCCGGTAGTACGCTGGAAAAAAGACCCCACCACACAATCACTCGTTGTGTGAAGAATGGAGACACGACTCGATTGGAGAAGACACAATCGTAAAAGGCGCTCGCGCAGGAAACTGCTCAGAACAAAACTCTGACGTTATGCATGGATGCAGATTGCACCAAACTGCCGGCAAATTTCCCCTCGTTTCGAAGACCACGCCTGAACAAACCTGGGCCAGGACTGTATTCGGGCTTCACTTCTCCCGAGTGAGCGGGCGCCCATCTGGACTTCGCGGAGGTGAAGGCCACGCCCGGCACAGGCAGCTTCACGATGCTGTTCGGACTGGACACGTCGTAGTGGCCAGGCCCAGGTGACGGGTCCCGGCTCGACGGAGGCATTGCGGGGGCGGATATACACAAACGGTGCCGTTTACTGGAATGCGAATGCAACCGAAACTCGATGTTGAACTTTGAAAAAAAGGTGCAATAGAAATGTTTTTCATGTGACGTACCAGCCACTCTCTTTGCTGAAAGAAAGACTTACGGGAGCACCAATTTCGCGACAGGCTTCACTGACGCGAAGGGTTCATATGTTCCTGGTCCTGGTACCTGCAGCAAAATGATCGCCATGATGGTCAGCTGCATGTGGCACAGAATGTTTTGTGAAGCACAGTTTAACCCACAAATGGGTGTTTCAAAAACAAAAGAACATGTGTACCTCTTGGGGGTCTGGAGGAAAGTCTCTTCTTGTTGCTGATTTGAAACAGTGCGTAGTTCCCGGAGTGGCAGTTTTTATCTGTTCATCATTCAGGACATACTGGCCTGGAAAAGAGCACGGCTTTCTCAGAGCGTGGTGAGTTTCAAATCCACAGCTCAAACGTCGACTTGTCACCTCGCTGAACTGGGGCAATCCTCAAGAAGAAGAACAAGTCAAAGGAAGCTGGTCCTGAAAAACAGAACTCACACGGAGCTGGGGTTTTGTCGACGTGTGTTGTCAGTTTCCTTGGAGACAGAGATTTGAACGATGCACTTGCTGTCACGTTGTTGTTCTTCGTTCGAGAACTGGAAGTGAACTTCACCTGAAACAACCACATTTTGAGAAGTACATGGGCACGTGGCTTGGTACACGACTCCAGTTTGGTGCAAATTTAATTTGAACAGGTTGGGAAAGAGGACACTGAACGGGTTGCAATGGCATGCACTCATTTTCGGTTGAGAGTTTCAGTAACTGACCCGTGATAATACACTCACAAGATACGAATTGGGTGCTGGCGACTTGAGTCTGGTTTTCACGTGTTCCTCAGTGATGACTGCAATCGGTTTGTGAAATATTCTGGCTGATGCCCGGTTGAAATCTTTCCGACTGACCAGACTGCTGGGCAAAGAGTAATCGAGCGGGCCGGGGCTCGGTTCACCCGGATCATTGAACTTCAGGGCCCTCAATTCCTGAAACGGATCACATCTCCATTGCCAAACTCTGGTGAAAGCGCACGCAAATGTCAGGACACACAGACTTGTCTGACTCACCTTGGAAGCAAAGCCTCCGGTTCCTCTTTTTGAATAAGAAGGTGACGAGGTGTTATGACTGTGAACCACGTAGGTTGCAGGGCTCGGATTATCATTCTGAAACAACAATACAGGTGCAAAACTTTTGGTCATTGAGAATATCGGGTGTTGATGGAGTCTTTTCAAGCTGACTCCCAGTCTCATTGGGCAGCCCACCTGACTGTAGAAGAATCGCGTTGTCTGCGAGTTGAACCCCTTGCGGTCTGAACGCGGAGTGACAATTGTCTGGTACTTTGTCGGAATGGAAGCTGAAGCTGCAGCAATACAATGGCCTGAAAAATTGAAAGATGACAACTTCAGCCGACGGCGACACAACGTTGTGCACTTCGTGCTGTTTTCCGAAGGCCACTTTTTGCGCGCGTCAAGTTTTCCACAGCACCTTTGTGTAATTTCCCTCGCAAACTGATCCCACTGTGTAATCGCGGCACTCTAGCATCTCTGTCATCCTCAATGAATGAAATACTGTCGGTCATTGCGCCGAAATTTCCTCAAACACTGCAAAAATAACTTTTAGAGCACTTCAGAAAACTTTGACAAGTTTACTTCTCCTTGACGACCAAACTTCCGGTCGGTCCGGGCCAAACCCTTCAAGCTCCGAGAAAAGTTTTTTTATTCGTTCATGCAACCAGAAATGCCAGTATAATTTAACAAACAAACAATTTTGACATCAGAACGGGGTAAAAAATTTCCCTTCTTGGGATGGTATTATATATTGGCGACCCAGCAGGTGCTTTCTCGCCGTATCTCGCGAAAGGTCAATCCATCGGGTCAAGGTCACAAAATTCGGCGCGAAATCAAAAGGCGGGGAAAGTTTTAGTTTTCGGAAGAAATCTGTGAGAAACTGAGTCATTTACATTTAAGAATCAATCATGCTCTCAGCGAAAGTACCATTGCAAGAGATTGAAAACAGACTGCAGAATGTCGACGTGAATGACGAAAATCAGGTGGGCACCACAAAATTGCCATTCACAGAACTTGTTCGCAAACTTGTTCCTTCTCTGAAATCTTCGTTGTGTTCACATCATCAGACTGGCGCAACGTTTGACCTTGCGCTAAAATGCTTGTGCCAGCTTCAAATAACAGAGTGGAACAATAATAATTCGTTTGAAATAACGGCGCTCACATCCAGAGTTCAAATGGTTTTGAAACATCGGAAACAAAGAGACCAACGACAAAGGGCATCCTGGATCAGCTTTTTGAAATCGACCTTGACCTGGAGAAAAGTGTTTGGATCAAGGTTCCAGATTGACTTTGAAAACAGTCGAGAACCTGCGAACCTTGCTTCTCAGTTCTTTCAAGCAAACCAAGTTGTTCAGACTTCAATGATAACTGTCATGAAATCAGACACTTTATCGTAATTCACCTCGTGAGGCCTCTGGCAGGATCTTGTTTTGTGAGATCTAGTCCGCTGGATGCACCACCGTGGACATGCCAGAGCTGTTTTGTTGAAAAGCGTTTTGGTGAAGGAGCTGTCGTTTTCTGTTTCCAGCCACCTCAGGCGATCGTCCAAGGTTCCAAGAAAGGACTTGAAGGCAGTCTAGCCAAGGTACGGAAGAAATTTGGGCAAGGTGTGGCGGTTTTCCTGTCGCGTTACGATATAGACGTTGACAAAATACCTCGTTGAAGTTGCACTGCAGCATGATCAGTAAATCTTACTTTTTTCGATTTTGACAGGCATTGAAGGAGGAAGCAAAGTCGGACAAAGAACAGGTGCAGTAAATATTCGAAGTGGTTGATTTTGCCACAGCTAGCTGTGCCTGTTGTTGCCACATTCTAGACGATGCATGAATGTGCTTTTTTCTGCAGGACAAAACTGAAGAGGAAGAGCCACTTTTGAAGGAAAATCCCCGTCGGTTCGTCGTCTTTCCCATTAAATATCATGACATTTGGCAAATGTATAAGAAAGCCGAGGCTTCTTTCTGGACTGCGGAAGAGGTGGACTTGTCCAAGGACCTCACACATTGGGAGGCCCTCAAAGACGAAGAAAGACATTTTATTTCTCATGTCCTGGCCTTCTTTGCTGCGAGTGATGGAATCGTGAATGAAAATTTGGTGAGTACCGCAGATAACGTTGAGTTTCCTTTGTTATGCGTGAGAAATCTTTCACCTTTGGTGACATCATGATTCCACTTACTGAAGCTGTCGTTGAGCCACCATAGTGGCTGTTTCTGCAACAAATTTCTGTGCTTTACACAGGTGGAGAGATTCAGCAAAGAGGTGCAAGTCACGGAAGCTCGGTGTTTCTACGGTTTCCAGATCGCGATAGAAAATGTTCATTCAGAAATGTACAGTCTTCTCATCGACACCTACATCAAGGATGCCAACGAAAGGTCGGTAAACTTGGCGCGTTGTGTTTTGAAGCTCAACAGTCCAACAGGGTTCTTCGTGACGACTCTCGATGTATCAGATTGTGATGCTCTTGGGTGTGAAGTGCAAGGAAAATGTTCTGAGGGGTTTCACATCATTTTGGAAATTCTGACCCGAAACAGACAGCGAAAAGCATTTTGAAACATTTTCAGGGAGTACTTGTTCAACGCGATCGAGACGATGCCGTGCGTGAAGAAGAAGGCGGACTGGGCGCTGCGCTGGATCGGGGACGGCGAGGCGCCCTACTCCGAGCGCGTCGTCGCCTTCGCCGCCGTCGAGGGCATCTTCTTCTCGGGGTCCTTCGCGGCCATTTTTTGGCTCAAGAAGCGCGGGATCATGCCTGGCCTCACGTTCAGCAATGAACTCATCAGCAGAGATGAGGTAGGACACGAGCGAATGGAGGTTGTACAGATGTGTTGAAGCTTTTCTGTAGAATTGACAGTACCCCAAATCACAAGGAAAGAGTCAACAAGCAAAATCCAATGAACGGTATTCAGCACAACCTGCAAACCGCAATTGCTTTTCAGGCTTGTCAGTTTGGCTACAAAGGACGAGACGATGTCAATCGTTTTGCCGTATTTTCCAGGGCCTCCATTGCGACTTCGCGTGCCTCATGTTCCACCATCTGAACCGGAAGCCGTCTGCGGAGCGCGTGCTCGAGATCATCACGGACGCCGTCACCATTGAACAGGAGTTCCTCACCGACGCGCTGCCGTGTGCGCTCATCGGCATGAACCACGAGCTCATGAAGCGTTACATCGAATTCGTCGCCGACAGACTGCTCGTCGAGCTTGGCGTCGACAAGGTAAAATTTCGCTCAACGGGGCGTTTCTCCACTTTTGGGCACTTTCTTTACCAAACATGACCATGAAATCTACAGCAGTTCTGGTTCTGTATTTCAGTACTACAATTCCGAGAATCCCTTCGACTTCATGGAACACATCTCTCTTGAGGGAAAGACGAATTTCTTTGAAAAGAGAGTGGGCGAATACCAGAAAATGGGAGTTGTGAACAATTCTCCAAACGTGAGCAGCCGCACGTTTTCCTTGGAAGAAGACTTCTGATCTCATTTCGTTTCTGCCACCTTGCTGTCATCACCTTTAAAAGAAATGAACACTGTCTCGTGCCTTTTCACATCTGAATCTGGACAATCGCTTCGAACATTGATGATGTTTTATCGTGCGTTTTACTCCTGGGCGTGTTGCTCAATATTTATGAATAAATTTGTGCAATTTCAAATCCACAAGTTTGCGCCATCAGCAAAAATTGAAAGATGGTCGAAAAATCAGTTGACGCGGACAACCTGATTGTGAAGGTGAATCTGGTCCATTTCAACTTCGAACCGAGCGATTGGTTCCACCGGGTCTGAGGAAACGGTTCAAGCAGCAAGAAATCGATGGGACAGCTGGGAATGAATGGGTCGTGAGCACGTTCCTGATCACGTGACCAGAATCGCGCTGAACTCCAAACCGGGTGCTGCCGTTATTCAGAAACCCAGGGACGGCAATCATGCACCAACAAACGCACACAATTGATCAGTTTTAACAATATTTATGAACAGACAAGAATCGCGCGCCTCGTGGCGCAGGACGCGACCAGCATGGCAGAACATGACGTCATGACACGGAGAACGGACAGATTTCATTCATCCTTGAGCTCTGCTTTCAAGGTGCCGTGCAAAGGCAAAACTTCTCAACACGAAAACAAGACAACGAAAACAGCAGAAAGGAACACAACAAAAGGTTTTCGACCCAACAAGAATCACATAACACGAAACGACTGGAGTACAAAAATGTGAGGGGAGCCCAGTGGCCAACAGGAACGTGTGGCGAGGCCGAAGATCGCGGACTGTGCAAATTTATGAATGCCGAACCTCACAGCAATGATTCATCCGTGGAATAAAGCCTGAAATCCGTGCGCACACCCGAAAGGCGTGAGACACACCGCACAAGTTTCAACGCCTGAAGTGCCTTTCTGCATCAAAGGCGCTCTTGTTGCAGACAACTCAAAACAGATGAAGCTGCAGTTCCAGCACTTCGTTTTTGACGACAAACCAAACTGAAATGGTAAATTTTGACAAAGAACCAGCCACGCATCGCCACCTGCAAACACCAGTTTGTTCTTTCGCCGTCTCTTTTCTCACTGACTGAAGATAATCTCAGGCAGAACAACAAATGACTCGCACAGAGAATTCACTGTAAACTTTACAGGTCGACAACAAACTCATGCCAGTTTTCCTCACAACAATGACTGAAAGAATACTGCTTCTGATACGTCACGAGACTTGAACTGACTAACAATGGGGTGAAAGTGAATATGTTTGCTGCAGTCTGTCAAGCAACAAGCTTGATATGAACTGTTCATGCTTTGTGGCGTTATCAAAGTGGCGAATACTGCATCGACCGTGCCAGACGGTCCGGACAAACCCCGAGTCAATAATTCAACTTTGCAGCGTTGCAAAACGGCCCAGTCATTTGTTCAAGGTGACCAGGAGACCTTCTCTTCTTCAATCAGCATCGTCATGCCTGAAAAGCAAAAGTATCGAAAATGCACAAGAGACGAAATAAGGACAACTTCGTTTTGCAGCAAATGTTTTGGTTAAACCACAATGAATAGCCTGTCCAACACCCGGGTTGGCAAACGACTCGCGCGCCAGTTTCAGTTGAACGTGTTGATTGTTGTCGGCCGCGAAGAAAAGGGTGTGGTCCTCGCTCTCCAACATAAAATTGTTTTGTGTTGTCAGGCTTTGAACCGGCACTCCATGACGTATCGCGATTCTCGTTGGGCCTTCCGGTCAAACTCTGCACTCGCCGGACGTGTCTTTAGCTGCGACGCACCAGGGTCATGAGGCGAGCTCGTCACCATCCACGTCGTCCTCATCATCACAGCACTTGGACACTTTGCACTTGCAGCACAGGATGCAGGGTGCGGCCAACAGCAGGAACGGCGAAGCGATCAGCAGTAGAACTCCGAAACCGGCGAATATCCCAATCACCTGAAAACACGCCATGCATCAAAACAAGATACACTACCAAACACACACGTGGGCATACTCACACACAATTCCACACAACAGAATCTTTGGAATGGGTTCGGGACTTTTCCGACGATCATTGAACTGTGATAGAACCTTAGTTTCTTGCGAGGCGACGATGTTTGTCCAGAACTCCACCTTTTCTGACACAACAAAAACTGGTGTCTGTCTAACGTCTGTGAAATTCACGTGAACCGTTGAAACGCCCCCCTTCCCCAGCAGGTCAGGCTGATAGATCGACCCAGAAGCTCAGATGTGGTAACAAAAACAATCAGTTGCCAAATCACAAACCTGGGTTCGATGCCAAATTATTGATGCCCTTGAGTGCCCGAGCCTGTTTTTGCAGGGCCCTTTGTCGTAATGTCTCAACAAAAAGTCATCCTGCAAAACGGAAATCAAACAAAGTGAGAGCTGTTTTCTTCAGAATGGATGGATGCAGATTGACATCTCAACACGGAAGGCAACACATCCTGTGTCACTCAAAATTGACGGGAGAAAAATGGGCACTCACATCCAGGGAGGCGAGACAGTACCAGCAGAAAACGTGTTTGCAGCGTCTGCACATCATCTGAGCGCAGCCGTCATTCCGCTCGATCGGAACGTGACACAACGGACAGCGTTTGATGTTCGAGTCCTCCGCAGATTTGAAAGGTATTCTGAAAGAAACCACAACACATTTTCCACTCCGTTTGCCTCATTCACGCGTCTTTGGTCTTGCTACATGGTTCCAAACGAGATTCCGATCCTCACCCCAAATCTTCTTTCTTGCCAGTTTTCATGTTGTCGTCGCACGTCTGGTTCGCGTGCCATTTCGCCTTGCACACAGCGCAAAACGTCGATCCGCACTGAAAACAGCAAACAGACAGTTTAGTTTCTGGAAACAAAATTGTCTTCCGTGCTTTGGTTGGAAACAGCCGAACACGTTTGGATAGTACGAGGATGAATCATTTGTTTCTGATAATGGTCATGATCGGAACCCTCTGCAATTGTTACGCAATGTGACCAAATTTGTACCCATGCAGACTGACAAACAGTGGAAACTGTGTCAAAGAGCTTCAACATGTGCAAACGTTCCGACCATTATCAAAATAAAATGATCCATCCTCGTAAAATGAAACTTTTTCAGGCTTTGACGTCGACCCCTTTTCCTGCTTGCGCGACATACCGTATACAAACCGCAAACGAACTAGACTTTCAAGTGGAGAATCAGCCACGCGCAGCGTACATCGGAAGGACAGCACTTGTGTGTGTC
>JAAUXT010052957.1_pt1 | contig 12050 bp, 13 predicted proteins | sample 7278171 | NCBI WGS metagenome assembly JAAUXT01 (sample SAMN14350112, study PRJNA611818) | marine sediment metagenome | isolation source: surface marine sediment (1.8m) | place: French Polynesia: Moorea | collected 2018-08
AAAGCCCATTAATGATATGCATGACTGCACTTTCTGAATAGCGCGGTCAGAAAGCGGCATACAGTCTGTATATCTTCTCTATGCATGCCTTTGTGGTTGAGCACAATTACATGTATGGCAAAATCTCTGTGAGCAGTCTGGTGTTCACCTAGTGAGTTGCACATTCTCGAGATGTAGCATGAGACTGGGTCGCTGTGTAAAAGCTTTTGCTGCAGAAACGGAACACAAATGCCTGAGCCGCTTTGTATACGATTTGTGTGTTTGTGTGCGTAATGTGTAGGTCAGTGTTCGTGTGTGTACTCGTGTGTCCACACGTGTGCTTCGTGCAGGTACACGAGAGATCACTGCCAGTGTCGAACACTTGTTTACGTGTGTGTGCCTCTAACGGCCCTGTTTGAGACGACTCTTTCAGCGGAGATTTGACGAATCCAGGGTCTCGGCTCCCTCCACCTCCGTGGATACCGCCCACTGTTCTTTTTCTTGAAAGTGTCTTTGTTGTGTTGGTGTGCGTGGAAGCACTTCTTCACCAGCTCAGAACAATCTTGCAGGAAAATAAGCCGCCCGCGCAAGCGATCACCTGATCGTGGAAACCCCTCGTGGAAACATCACGAACATTTGAAGAAGTTACTGTGCTCAGGTGGTAAATTCATTGTGAACTGTCCTGGCTATTCGGAAAAAAATACTTGTGCTGCATTTCTGGAATCTGGTTCAGAAGCAAATTTTTATCAGTCGCGCTCATGAGATGAAGTGCTGCACTGCCGATGTACGCGGCGCGCGGCTGATTCTCTGCTTGGAAGTTTTGTGTGTTTTGATTGGCCTGGAATGGCTTCATAGATACTATGCTTGAGTAGAATCAAAGATAACGATCAAGAAAATAGTTTTTGTTTCATTTGTTGTCAGAAACTGCAAATCTTCCTCTTGTGGTCACTTCTCATTCTGCATTTTGTACGTTTGGCCTTTTGGGTGGGTCTGCAAAACTTTCATTGACGCGATTCGTAGAAATCCGCTCGGAAACAACATTTGGTGCACACTTTTCCATGGCACGATCACGCTCAGTTTTTTGGCAGACCCTGCATGTCTGGATCACTGTCTCGTCCGCATTCATCCGATACCATTTTGTGATGCATTATCTGAGACAAATGAACTTTGTTCGCGTCTGCGCTGATTAAACTTGGCTCGGGTCACTTGACAGCGTCATTTGTAAATGAGTGAATCCCAGCGTAGGACTTTTGCTCCTGTTTTGGTGCACACGTAAGTACTTCATAACTTTCAGGAATAATTTATGAGTTTCACAACTTCATCTAAATTTGTCATCAATACTGATCACACTTTCAGCTGGTGGTGATGCTGATCTGCTGCAGTATCCGTGGAGCATAAATTTGCAAACTGATATCAAAGATTTGCTATCTCCACCAATTTTGTGTCACCAAAGCGCAGTGCCTTTTGTCAGTGCAAAACCTCTGTTGCGTGCACATGTGAAGCAGTTGAGTTGAATTGGATCAGCGATGCAGCCATGCCAGCAGGAACACCATGGATGGCAGCAACAAATTCACGAACTTGTAAATTGTCAGAAAAAAACAGGCATGCGTGCACGTTGTGTGCTCTGTTGTGCGATCATGCACGTCTTTGGTTACGTTTCAGAGTTTTATGACCCTCGTTCAACTTCAGAAATTGACCTGAAGATTCCAAAACAAAACCTTCTGATCTACGCAGTCCTACGATCAGTTTTTGTCTTTTTCAAGACAGTGTCCTTTTTGCACGGAATCTGCTTTTTGGACGCGCGGCTGTGCACACGGCGCGTCTGTTTTATTCATCACCGTTGAATCCACGCAAAGGATGAACCATGCGTGCACTCAGGGACTCACCCCTCCAGATGCATGCATGCGCGGGTGCGATGGAAGAAGAAACGGACAACACAGATTGTGTTTGACGTTTGTTCAGTGTGTTTGTTGGGGAAATGTGGTGTCATTTTCGTCTGTTCTCTGTGCACGTATCGTGTGTCCTTTCGACCGATGTGGCCACCTGATCTAGGGCTCCTTAACGATCCAAAGCTGTCACCGATCAATGTCGTATGGATCTGCATCAAAAAAGCCTTTTCATCCTGCGTGCAGCAGCAGCGCTACAACTTTTGCAAACAAAATAATTTACGTCTTTCAGTCGAAGGCATTTGGCGCCGTGCAGTAAGCTGCACACAGGACAAAGGACAGAAGGTTTACAGTCTTATTTCTTGCCTTTTGTGTGCATGCAAAAGCAAACAAACAAACTGGAACGGATACGACCCGATTGTAAGTACGCCACTGTGTCCTTCGTGTTCGTTTGGAGCTGTTTGGAAATCAATGAACAACAGTAGTTTGCAGGTGAAGGAGTCTAGTTTTGCATCGGAAATGTCACAATTGCAATGTCAGGGTGGAAGCATACGTATATTGGTAAGCGGTTTCTAATTGCAGCGTGTGAATTGTTTATGTTGTGTGTGTGTGTGTGTGTGTGTGTGTGTGTGTGTGTGTGCTTGGGTACAAGAGGATACGAGTTGCCGTGCATGCACACGTCCATTGATAACATTTTAAATGCGCTGGATGACCTGAAGCCATTGTTCATGTCCTCATGCATGCAGGGCTGTGTTTGAAAGGGAACAGTGATTGACTTTTCTGAGCGTCCCTTGTATCAGTTCTGTGGACAAATAAGTGTCAAGATTGAGACAACCTTTGCTCGCTTCTTGCGTGGCTTTTGAAAAAGGTAACAGGCACAAACGATGAAAGACAGTCGAACCGCACCGTTTCCTCCAGGAGGTTGACAATTGCGGGTTTGGAATTGTTGAAGGAAATTGCTGCAGTTTCTTATTCACAGAGGTGTAATAAAGTCATGCACAGCATGCACCTGACAGAGAAATTCAATCACGACGCAAAATCGAACGGAAAACACGGAATGAGATTTCGCGTGGTCAATAAATCGACTTTCAGATTGAATCATTCATCAGACATGCCTTGTTTCTGGTGACGAAGGTCGAAAACAATGTCAGAGCTTTTTACCGATCTGTCTTTGGTGCTTCGTCTTTTTGATCTGTCAGTTTGATTTCACTGTGACTTGTGATAGTTTTCCATTTGCAGAAATGTGTCCTTGAAGAAACCACGGTTGCAAAAGCTGCACGTACATGCAACTTGTCCCAATGAAAAATGTTCAGAAATTGGTTTTGTACTCATGTAGTTTTTTTGCCGCTTGCATATATCCTTCGGATTGCCCATTCCGAGGTTTTTGTCAGAAAAGACACAGCTGCATGGTCTGCGTGCTCCTTGGTGCAGTAAAACTGAACGTTCTGTGGCGGCATTTGGAGAATTCACATCATTTGTCAAACGTGCACCAAGGCAAATTTTCTTCAAAGATCATCAAATGTTTTTGAACGCAATTATCTCTTTTCCACCTGTCGCGTTCCTCGTTGGAATAGCAACGCATTTGCGTTCATGGGGTGCCCGAGAGGACAGGTGAACTGCCGCAGTCGCACATTCTCCTGCCTGCGTGGTCGATGGACGATCTTGTGCTTCTGTCAATTCACTTCCCTTGGTCTATCACTGCATGGTCGTGTGCTTCAGGCGTGGGCTCGCTGACTTTTGTGCAGTTTTTCTTTTTTTCGGGTCGTCCGTGCGCGAACTGCACATTTTATTTGCAACTGTAAAAGAAATGGAAAGCCGGGACAAAAAAAAAATCCCACCTCATGCAGCCAAGGTCACACTGATGCATTAGACCCAAACATGCAGACTTGCGGCGATTTCTGAAGGACACGCAAAACAACGCTGAAGGTGCACTGTTGCAGTATCGGCCGGTCCATTGTGAGCTGCAGCTTCCTGCAGCTCCATGCAGCGGCGTCCAGCGTTCATTTCCACGAGTTGGTTTTTGCGTCCGCGCGCGGTGCATGCACACACAATCAGCAGCGCAGACGGCCGCAATGACGACAAGCACCAACATTTTCTTTCCCTTCTGCTCACGCAACCTGGGAAACACAACGTGCACGGCATCACAAAAGAGGAAACAATTTGTGAGAGCAGATTGTTGTTAAAATTTGTTCAGTCTCGCTCCACGCTCAAAGTGAAAAGTACAAAATGTACTGTGACTGACAAACCAATCGTGCTGAAATCACGCCAGGAACTTAAAAACACTCAAGTTCCCATTTCGATGAAAATGTGATTTGACTGCAATTGCATTGCCTGTGGACAGAGGGAACCTTTCTTTAACAAAGGTCGTTCTTCATGAAGTTGCTGTTGAACGTAATGCGGTAGTGGCAGCGGATCTTGGGGGGGGGGTCCCGTCAAGTTGGAGTTGTCCTCGCCTCAAGCGGTTGCTCCCGATGATCAGATGCGAGATTCCTGAAACTTTCAGCAAGAATATGCGTTCATTGAAACACGCACTTTTCAGCAAACGAAATAGTTCCACCTGAAAAGAATCTTTCCGGTAGCTCAACGTCTTCAGTCGCCGAGAAGACTGACATTTTGAACCGAATGTCTATTGTGTGCAGGTATTGGGCACGCGTCGATGCTCCCTCCCAACAGCTGCGTGGATGCTCCATTAGTGCATAGCACTCGCTCGGACTTGGGAAGAGCTGCCTCTCTACACATGCTGTCTGGGTCAAACTTAGCTGCAAGTTGAGGTGTACACGAACACTCATAACTGAACTTCCGTGTTGGTGGTTTCGTAAGTTGTTACAAGTGGCAAACACGCAAGGATTGAAATGAATGATCAATATTTCAAGAAAAAAGACTGTTTGTAACCTCGCAGGAAAACAAGTGTTCGAGCAACAGAAGTGCCAAATATTGTTGTTGCGGATTGCTTGACCCACTGAGCCCATTCTGTCAAATTGTGGGAGACATACTGTGAGAGCGAGGCACTTGTGGAGCAGTTGAATCCAATCTGGATTTTGGTGCCATTGGACTCTCCGGACTTCAGCATTGCACGGTAAGAACAGATTTTCACTTCAAAGGGTTGCCCCAGGTTCAGCCGTGAAAGAACTGCGTAAAGGAATTTAACATGTTTCTCTCATGTTTTGTGCTCTGCTGGCTTCCGTGATGCAGTAACCTTCACAGAAAAAAAGATCGGTGCAGAAATGCACAGTTACAACACGCAAATGAAACAACTTCACTCCAGGAAACCGGCTAAACTTTGGCTCGGTTTGCCGATTCTCTTTGATAAGCTGTGCCTTTGTTAGAGAGGAAGAGCTTTGGACTAGGAAATGTAAAGAGTTCGGAGCATCAGTTCAAGTCGAATCTTTGCATTGAACAAGTTGTTGAGTTCTCATGAGAAAACTCAGCGTGAAGCCGTGTTTGAATTTGTGTCAAATGGGCTTCTGCCTGCATGCTCAAATCTTCGTGTTCAAATACTATACTTGCGTTTCCTGAGGCTGTTTTCAAACTGTTTTGTGAGTGCAGAGTGTTCGTGCTCAATATTGTGACCTTTGAAATGGGGAGTAGACACTGTCTGCGACACATCATGGAATCACAAAAACGTGGTCGCAACAGCTTGTTTCCGCGCCCGCTTGCCATCCAGGGGAACTTTCTTTTGCATTGAACCCACAACACGAGAGCTGTTGAGGTTTTGCCAGAACATTGTCATGTTCACACTCAAGGTGATATTCAAACAGGTCAAACAACAGTGGATGTTTTGCCGTTATATTGTGTTACTCGAATGCAAAATGTCAGATTATGAGCCTCCATGCTGTGTGCGGATGTCGTGGTGTGACCAGACTGAAACATCAGCGCGGAAATGCAGAATCTCGCTGGGAGGGGAATTGGGAATCGCTCGGTGTTCCATTTGTTTTGTGAAAAAAAAACAGCACTTGCTTTCGCACGGGGACCTTTGGTTTGTTTATCTTTGAGCGTTTTCCAAACAGATTGATACAGGGGCCTTTGGCTTTTGATTCTCCACCATCTGATGAGAACTTTATTTTGATGTTCAATGCTGACCTGAGGTTCCGATGCGGTTTGAACTGACTGTTGTTCGAGTTGGGTCACAAATTCAAATCCGTGTCTGTCCTTTCGAGAAGGAATGAAGACTCTTCAAACAAAACAACGGGGTTAGAGTTGATACGACTGTTTGTCAGTCATATCTCACTGAATGAAAAACGTGTCAATACGAACGCAGTGCAAACAATACCACTTGTCTCGAGGATGAGAACAAACTGCATTGAATGTTTTCTTTGTTCTTTTGCAGGTGACAGTGCCAACCTGAACTTCGCGTAGCTAGTCGACACACCCAGTGGTAATATGTCAACGGGAGAGGCCCCAGCGGCGCCGGTAGCGGCGGAGAAGAACGAGGAGCGCAAGGCGTCGACGGGCCAGGCGCCGGCGGAGGGTGAGCGCCCGCGCACCACGTCGACCGGTAGCGCGGAGTACGACGAAACGGCGCCGCAGCGACGCCGCCGCCAGAGCAGCTTCTCTGCGTTGGAGAAAGGGCGCTCTATCGTCATCGCCGTTGACGAAAGTGACGACGCCAAGTTCGCTTTCGACTGTGAGTGTTGTGATGATCAACTCAGACTCCTGAACACATTGTGTGACGTATGACACACGTGCGTTGGTAAAACAGAGCGCCGTTGTGGTACAGACGAAGCCAATATATTTGATGAAATGTCACAACTTTTTTCCAGGGTTTCTCGAACACGTTCACAAGGCGAACGACATGATCGTTTTGGTACACTGTCCAGAAGCTCCAAAACTGCCCACTTTGTCATTCAAATGTGAGTACATCTGTGGTTGCCATAAACTAGCACACATGTCCGAGTACCAGGGGCTGATCCAATCCAGGGAACAAGAGGGGACTCCAAATTGCAAAACTTCTTCTGCTCACAGTGAAACAATCTGCAGAGGGGAATTGTCCTTTTGTGGTGCCCAGGGTGGATCTGTAGACCCCACCCATCAAATATTCACTGGTAATTTGTTCGAGGCACTCACAAGATTTTGTCACTGCTGTGAAGGAAGCTGACGGTGGTGCAGTGAAGACAGGGAACCGCTCTTGAATTGTTACAGGAAACATATATGTACACACACAGACTACGAGTACAAATCCTTTGAGTTTGCTGCCACTTTCTCTCCGACAGCACCCATGGCTCCTCCTGTCGCGGACTGGAAGAAGATCATGGACGACGTGAATGCAAAAACGCGCAAACTTGAAGAAGACTACGAGCAGACGTGCATACAAATGAAGGTATGATTCCAGCTTTGTGACAACTCCAGATGTGCTGCCAGTTGAACCGAAGGTTTCGGTGTATTTTTCAAACACATGTCTCCTCACACGCAGTTGAAGTACAAAGTGCGAGGTGAATCCATGAAAAATCCAGGAGAAGGAATCGTGCGAATCGCGGAGGAGGAGAAGGCCGAGATGATTATCATGGGGACCAGAGGTGTCGGCAAGGTACTCTTCAGCTCTTTCTTTTTGTCCTTGGTTTACAACAAGCACTTGTTTCGACAATCAGTCACTCAGTGAGGCACGAAAGGAAACGAATCACAGGCTCCTCAGGATGAACACGTCAACGAATTCCACGTACGCGCACCAAGGTTGAGCTGAACGGGTGTTCCTTTTTTGTTGCAGATGAAGCGGGCGATCTTGGGCAGCGTGTCCGACTACGTGGTGCGGAACGCGCTGTTGCCCGTCGTCGCTGTTCCATCGATTCAGAAGCGCAGGAAATCCCTGTACGGGCTGCCCAGCAGCCCATAAGTGCGACACGGACGAGAGGATGTACAGACACTAGAAACTTGCCAGCGGATACCAAAATCACACAGAGGATGAGACAACGAAATAAACTGAGGATATATTTTTGACGCCACGTGTGTTTCCAGCTTGCGTGGCGATCATACATGTTGACAATCAGGAAAACTCTGGGGCTTTTTTGTTGGATGTGAAAATACGCCTTTTTCAAGCAGTGGAATTGTTTGTTTTCGTTGAAAAACGTGCAATTGGCTTGGAGTATTACATAGTGCAGCATTACAAACGCGGAGCTGTGCAAGGACCTTCATTGTAGAGTTGCATAGAACCCGCAAGACACACCAAAGATCAACTGGGATCCACGATCTGCGTTACGTTGCGTTTTGTACAGAGGTAAACTATGTCTCGCTTTCTTGTTGAAACACCTGATTTCTGGCTACCTTGGGACTTTTTCATTGCGTTTTCTTATTTCTAGAATTTAGATATTGTGCAAGGCCGTATGAGTAGTATTTTTCTGATTTTGCCGAGTAGGTCTGCATTGCTTGACCCAGCCATGTAACGTTTTTCAGACACAATCCAAGTGCAACAGGTTGCTACTCAAGAAACCCAGATGCAACAGCTTTGCTGACTTCACAAGAACCTAACAGATTTTATGTCGTGTGAGGTGTTTCCTCCATGTGCGGCATTTTCAGTGGTGCGCCTGATTCATTCAGAATTTTGTTTTCCTTCCAGCTGTTGAGCCACAGGACATTACTTTCCCGTGGGTGCACGTTTACGTTAGGAATAAGGGACGAGAAGTCGTTCCATCATGGACGGAATCGTCGAGACGAAGTCAAGACGATTACATGATATGGAACAACTTCAAGTCCCTTATTCCACAAATAACAAAAATGTGCAGATTATGTATCCCGGCACTTTGTATCAAATGCTTGTAGAATTGATAAGATGACTGAGTCTGTTTATAATTGGGAAGAATTATATGACAAATGTTTTCTTCCCAAAACCTCAAAGATTTGTAAACATCTGCGATTGAAATTCCCCACACAGCAAAGAACGATTCCTGAAACGTGCGACGTGCAAGGACACACGTTGACAAATAAATTGTGAACGATGATCATTTGCGTGACTCATCCTCCATCGGGCGTCTCCTTGCAAAAAATATCAATTGTAAATTGTTAGTTTTTATTGCCCTTGAAGAATTTTAGATAAAGTTATGGGCATTTATAGCAAATTTATCTTCGATCAGCAACAGTTGATTCACGTTCTGAGACAAGTGATGAAAAATAGGCGTCTAATCTCAAAAATATTCTTCATGTTTGCAAGCGCAAGGTCTTCGTCGTTATTGTGCAGAGAAAAAAGTGCATTCCCCCCCAACTACTTTGTTTCGTGATACGGATTTTTTTCATGCACACATATAGCAAAGTTTGCATCCACCTTATGTGTGCTCAGTCATCCCAAACCACACACCGTCTCTTCCCCGTCATCAGATCTAGGCCATCGAAAGTCACAGCCACAGCGTCCGCTCGTGCCGCAGTATTTCTGAACTTGTGCACGGTATATTTGTTGCAAAAGGTGAGCCATTCATTTGGTTTTGCAGTCGTGCGTCGCCGCAGCATCTGGCATCTGTTTTCACAGCTGGCATGTATGTTGTGAGCACAAATTTATTGGTTTGTCAATGTGCAAGTGTTGCACATCATTACTCGTATGATGGCCGACATTGCGCTTGCTGGTGGACACTGACGCGCTTCACGTTGTTCGCGACAGCGACAGGCCACTACCACTGCAAGACAGGTGCGGGTAGTTTCGATTCGAGCGTGAAAACTAATTGCAAAGAAGATTTGTCTCTTTTTGGAGTTGTCAACAAGTACAGACTGGGATTCAAGGTCATGACATTGAGCCTGCTGATCATGATTGCACAGTGCACACAATTTGTGCTTTGCGCTTTTGCACTGAATGCGAATCCACAAAAGGCAGTTTTACGGACAACTTCAGTTTCAACCAAATGCAGTTGTCTCGTACTAGCGACCGAAGTGGTAGAAGAGTTTTTACACACGATCTGCACGATGTCCGCTCGTACGGTGTGTGTCAGCATGCAAGGTGATTGCCAGCACGTAAAGGGAGGCTCAGTCCGAAGGGATTCGCGTGGGCTCGTCGCCAAATTGTGCTGAGCCAATTTGGTGCTCCAAAACCGTGTCTGCAAGCAGGGTGCCAGTGTTCCAGTCATGGATACAATCCAGTCATGAATACAGTGGTTCGGGATCTTGGACAATTCTCTGTGGAAACACAAACGTGTCAAGTTTTCCTTTATTTTGAGGCAATACTTTGCTCACAATGAACGAACAGTAAAATCCTCTTTGAACTGAAACTATGCACTGTCTTGGTTTACCCAACGTGCAATCTGGCACACAGAGCCTACGAGCATACTCGTACATGCATGCATGAGCGCACTCATTCACAACTTCGGAGGAAGAACCATGTTCAGCCACCATCACGTTCTGCATGAGATGGACGAGTTCCAAACAAACCACGTATGACCTTCACAGGTGTTGGAGATGTCGGAAGCCAGCGACAAGGCGGATAAAGGAGAAGTCGAAGCGCCGGCGGCGGAGGCGAAGCCGCGTCGCAAACGCAGCTTCTCTGGCAGCGACGAGGGACGACGCACCGTGGTGGTGGCAGTCGACGCCAGCGAGGACAGCAGTTTCGCGTTTGAATGTGAGGAACTAGAGTTGGTGGTTTCTCAAAATTTATTGCTCCATTGCGCTTATGAATGACACAAGAAACTCCACAGCATCAATTGTCGACGCATCGAAAGAAGCTTGTTCGCAGCAGACCTTTCTGTGCGCAAACCCCTCAGCTCTTGGACATCAACAAATTCCAAGGGCGATCGTCATGTCAAAACGCTTCAACGGCGACCAAAGTTGGCCAGGAGATGCAACACACACACACACATGCACACACACACACACATGCACACACAAACACAAAAACGCACAAAGGCAAGGTTTTCGACTGCTTTTGAGTTTCTTTTGCGCTCTTCAGGGTTTCTGGAGCACATCCATCAGAAGGAAGATATGGTGATTCTGGTTCATTGCCCCGAGATTCCGAAGCTGCCTTCACTGTCGTTCAAATGTGAGCAACCCACCGTTTTTGAACCGAGGAGAACACAACTCACGACGATTTTGTTGAACATCAATGCGTGCCAGACCAAAAAAGGGTCTTGAGAAGCGACCGTAAAAAGACGCATGCGTTGTGTCTCGGACCGCGTACGCATGCATATCCGCTCAAGATAACAAGCGTTATTCAACCACATTTCCCGCGTCTCTCCAACGTTTTAATTATTTTTCGGGCTTCATATTGTAGCCCCGATCGCGCCGCCGGTGAGTGAGTGGAAAAACATCATGGAAGAAACGAATGCAAGAACGAGGAAGTTGGAAGAGAATTACGAGTCTACCTGCGTGGAGCGCAAGGTGAGAATATATTTCAGGGCTGGTTATCAGACTGCCGTTGAAACCGTAAAAGCGGGATAAGAAGTCCCGATATCTTTCACCAAATGTTTTCACGCATGCCACGATGGAAGTGTCGAACAAACTGCAATGCAACTGAATGCAATTTTCTCGTGCAGCTCACTGAGTAGATCGAGTTCCGAGTTCATCGGTGGCACAAATAGATTTTGTACAAAAACTGAAAGTCCTCTGTCCCGCGCAGATAAAGTACAAGGTGCGAGGAGATTCTGTGAAGAATCCGGGAGAAGGAATCGTCAACATCGCTGAGGAGGAGAAGGCCGAGATGATCATCATGGGAACCCGCGGACTGGGAAAGGTGCGAAGCGTTTCAAAAAGACTTTCAAACTTTGCACGGTTCCCGATTTTTCTTGTGCAAAACTTCTGTGCATTTGATTTTAGATCAAGGTGGGCATGCACAGGAAACTGTTTCCACAGCACACATGGTTTGCCTGTTGCAATGGATTTGGTCTCGCGGATTTGGTCCCATTTTGCTACTCTTTCAATTTGAACACTGATATTTGACGACTCTTTCTGAGACTAACTCGAACAGTTAACTTTTCCAACCTGACATGCTCTTTGGTACCGTACCTCACCGCTTTGCAAGAGTTCAAGCCAAAAACAGCAGATGAGAAGAGAAGCCCTCTTTTCTTCTCACAAAGTTGAAGAATAACTTTGAAGATTCGCTAAACGAACAACACAAGCGAAATTCGCACACACTCGCACACACACGCACACACACACACACACACACACACACACACACACACACACACACACACACACACACACACTCGCGCGCGCGCGCGCGCGCGCGCGCGCGCGGGGGGGGGGGGGGGGGGACCAGCGCACGCCGGGGCGCCGACGTGG
>JAAUXT010151468.1_pt1 | contig 12049 bp, 20 predicted proteins | sample 7278171 | NCBI WGS metagenome assembly JAAUXT01 (sample SAMN14350112, study PRJNA611818) | marine sediment metagenome | isolation source: surface marine sediment (1.8m) | place: French Polynesia: Moorea | collected 2018-08
ACCTGGTCAGGGGCAGGTATAAGTTGAGAAATGCTTGCAACTTTTGCTTGTAACTTGCAAGTGATACTCGGGACTTAGCAGTGTTTTTATTTTCGAGAAAGACCTCCCTGGTGATTTGGACGCTGACCATTTTATTCTTGTCGATAGGGTTTCATGTGGTTGTTTCGCGTCAGTACATGGACGTGCAGTCAGAAGCCGGCATCCAAACGACAAGAAAGTTGTGTTTTGAAAATGCAGATCGGTGTGTGTCACTGAAAATAAAACGTTCCACGCGTCAAGACTTGTCTTAGTTCCCAAAGTAGGTTCAAAGTGTCTTGAATTTATTTCGTTGCACTGTTCAATGGGATATGCGCTTCTCTCCTCCATTGAAAAGATGGACAGAACACTTGTCTGTCATGATACCCATTTTGCTTTCTGTTTTGTTATTCTTGGCAACAAGACTGGACTTTATGGCATCTGATGCGGGAGGATTCGTCCTTGACACGAAGTCATGTGATAAACAGCTGGACGACACGGTACTTGGTGGCCTCGGCCGAAATCTGTGGAATGTGTGTGAAACACGGACAAATTTGTGCAAAGTGTCTTCAACTTTGGACTGAAGCGTCTGTCACTCCATTTGGGTGTAATTTTTGGACATTTGTAGCACAGCTGCTTGCGAATGATGAAATTCAATTGAACATGTTGCTTTGTGCTCATAGAGCTGTAATCAGACCGTCACACGAAAGCCCTTGTAGCAGAAGTCATGGAAATGACCTCTGTTGAGGACCAGACAATTGGAGACCACACAGTGGATGGCTTGGTTGATTTTGTTGGTGGAATAGCAGGTGAGCATGCAAAGAGTCAACAGTGGATATTGGTGGAATGCTCGCGGCATTGCCGGATTTCGCCAATTGCTGGAGCTATCCGTTCTTGCAGGTGGCACCGCTTCAGTGTATGTTGGGCAGCCCCTGGACACCGTAAAAGTGAAAATGCAGACGTTCCCGACAGTGTACCGCAACGCATTCCATTGCTTCAAGACGACTCTGGCACAAGAAGGCGTCCGGAGGGGATTGTACGCTGGAACTGTTCCTTCACTGGCAGCTCAGGTAGAGATCCGGACGGAAAATCGTTTTGCATTGGGGAGGTGGCATGCTTTTTGACCACTTTGAAATGGAAGCGGTGTCTTCTTCAATGTCTTGGTATTCTTGTGTTTCACAGAACCTACCTACCTTTTGCCACTCCCGAGGGGAAGCAAGAGTGAGGGCCTCCCTGCTTGAAGGTTTTCTTGCTTGCCACATCAGGTGTCTTGCTTGCTGTATATTTGTTGATTGTTCGTCCAACAGGTGTCTGAAAACTCAGTGTTATTCTTGGCGTACGGAATGTGTCAAAAGGCAATGATGTTAGTCAGTGGAAAGCGAAAGGAAGGGGAACTCAGTGTACTTCAGAAGGCATCGGCTGGCTCCGCAGCGTCTTTCTTCTCTTCGTTGACATTATGCCCCACTGAGCTCATCAAGTGCAAACAGCAAGCGATGCAGGAAATGATATCAACTGGGCAAATCACAAATGTACGAAAAAGTGAAGTGTACGTGAAGGAAAACTTTTGGTTTGTCTACTTTCGCCAAGTGCAACCCTTTTGTTTCATTTTTATGCCATTTGAAATGGAGGAGCACATCCTCCGTCATCATTGTCAAAACTGCAGTTGGTGTGTACATTGACATTTCAGAGGTCCCTGGTTCGTTACAAAGCAGGTTCTTCAGGCTGAAGGAGTGTCAGGGTTATTCAGAGGTTTGACGGCCACTTTCATGAGAGAAATGCCAGGCTATTTCTTCTTCTTCGGTGGCTACGAAGTGGGAAAGGTTTTGTTGACTCCTGCCGGAACGAGTTCTGATGAAATAGGTGAGTTGTTGCTTTTGTGCGTACTGGTATGCCTCCAGATAATTCTCTGGTCAACCGAAGCAACGATGGCAGTTGAATTGCGAAAATTTTGACAGTGGTAGAATCGTCAAGTGGTGAAGGTGTGGTTTTTTTTATCACCAACAGGACCCTTGCGCACAATGGCTTGTGGAGCGCTCGGAGGCGTGTCTCTTTGGTTGGCTGTCTTCCCTGCTGATGTCGTGAAGTCTCGACTGCAAGTCCAAACCAGCGCTGAGTCTTCATTTCTTTCAACGCTTGTAGCCATCTTCAAAAATGAAGGTACACAAAAGCATTTTTTACTTGCTTGTTGTTTTTATTTTGGGCAGGGTTTGTTTTTCCCCCTCCCCTCCCACAACTCGGGATGCCAAAAACAATCCGAGATGGCCCCTTCACCAAAAGAGAATTTTTCAGGTCTCAAGAAGTGGTCACGGATGCTTCTGCTAATGAAACATTTTGTGCCGCAGAAAGATACCTGCCCCAAGAATATTTGGTTTACTGGCCCCAGAAAAGTCCAGCGTTACCCTGCTCCCCACTTCTTCCCCACAGAAATTTTCCAAGTCTTCAAAGAAAAGATTAAATCGTCTGCCAAGAATCTGCTTTGTTTCGGACGATTTCATTAATGAACACAGCTCGACCTCTGGTATTGTTACACAGTGTTGACACAGCTCTTGCATTTTCTCAAACGTTCAGCTTCAGACAATGCTTGTCGCGCCTTTTTGCAGGCTTCGTCGCTTTGTACAAAGGACTTGGACCAACTTTGCTCAGAACTGCTCCAGCCACTGCCATGTTGTTTCTTGCTTACGAAACTACCAGAAAGTTGTTCAGAAGAAGAGCAGAGAACCAATGACGGACAAACAACTAGAATTCAATTTGTTTGGGCTCAAAAGAAAATGTACTCAGGGGCAAAGGACCACTCGAGCTCGTCTACAAGGTGTACTGGTTGAGAATCGGCTGTATTCTACACGAACATTTTTTGAGATAACTCACTAATGCGTTGTCTTACATGCAAGTGTGTTCTCGTGTGAAGATGTGCGCAGCAAAAAATAACGATGTGCACCGAGATTTGTTTTGCACTGAAAGTTTTTCCAGCAGACACTGCCACAAGTTTGTGCCAAACTGAAAAGGGAAAACTCCTCCAAGTAGAAATTCTGCCTGAACAGGCTTTGTGAATTGAAACAGATCTGATGGTGCGAAATGAAGCCAACTGTTTTCAAGGGAATGTAGCCTCATCGCCAATTGTTACAGCTGAACCTGCAGTTTGGTTTTACTCAAGGCGAGAGAATGAAATAAACTTTTGTTTTGTTCTTCACGATTGTGTTTTGATTGACTTGTCAGGATTAGCGTTTTAGACATCGCGTAAACTTGACCAAACACCACAGTATTTACGACCGTTCAATTGCAGTTCCAGGCGCGCATCCACTTGGGCGGGAAAAATGAGCTGCAGTCTGCATGCAGCTTCAGTGCTATGACAATTGTTCACTGCCTGCAAAATCCATAGACACCTGTTGGTGCGCAGCAGCAGCGTGCAGGCGTGGCCTTGAACCTGCTGCCGAGGTGACTTGTCTGCAGGATCCTTCAGACGATGGCTGCGTCTCTACCTCACACATCTGGCTCCCTGCTCGAAGGTACGCGAGTCGAATTGTTTCTCGCCTGTGTTCGCCTGTTGTTCTGAAGTGTGCAGCAGACGTAAAACTCATCGTGGTTGGTGAAACTGCGTGACAATCGGGGATTTCAGTGCAACATCAGCCACTGTGTGGCTAATTTGCATTGGAGTTTTGAAAATGAATGGGCTCCACAGCGGGAGTCTGTCATGAATTTGTTGCGTTTGGAACAGACTCTTGTGATCAAATCACAACCATGCAAACAGCTGTGTATGATGCGCATCATCGCGAGCGGCGCGAACATGTGCAGGTCTTGTGATTCTGATTTTCTAGAACACTCACATGATCGCAACAGTGCACAGGCAAAAGTATACTTGCCTCGTGTACTAGAACCTGGCACCTTTCTGTCTAAATCAGCAAAGCCTGAAGGAAAACTTGGTTTGGAGCGAATGACGCGAACACGTCATTTGTCCTTTTGTTGTTTGAGGAAGTTGGATTTTGTTTGATCTTGTGACGAGGTGCGTAAAAGCTGAATTTGCGCAAGGCAGGTGTTTCTGCACAGAAACCTTCACACGCGCACCCAAAGGTAAAAACAAATGAATGCACAACGGCAACAAAAAAGAACTGCTGATATTTCTGTGAAAGCAGATGCGCGAGGTTAATTTGGACTCAGGCGACGTCAAAAGATGATGAAATTCGTGCGACAGGTAAACACTGCATGTTCACAAATTGTCACTGTTGGCCTGCAAGAAACGCTTCAGTTCTGCTCACACTGGATGTTCGTGCATGGTTGGAGGGTGCTGGATTCCAGTCGGGTGTGTGTGCGTCAGTGTGTGCGCAGGTGACATCAGGATTTTAGGAAGGTCTTTTCGATTTTTAATCAAAAAGAAAAAGTTGCCCCCCCCCCAACCAATTATAATTTTGTCAAACAGGGTTGGAACTGACGTGGTGTCAAACGCCGCGCGCTTTCTTGGCGCAGCCTTCTTGATTGCTTTTGTTTTTGCCAAGTTGGATGTTCGGAGTTCACAGCTTCAAAACGATTTTGTTCTCTGTTGAACACCATTTTTGTGCGCGTCAGCACGCAGCTCCAACGGACCTGAAGTTGCTCTTTGCAGGAGAGATACCAAGGCACAACTTTCTCACATGTATGTGCTTTCAGATGACCTGCACTTCGTTGACTTGAACGAAGACAACTGCGAAAAAATGGCAGACAAGTCACATTCCGGAGACGCGGATAACGTGCAGGACAGAGCAACTACAAACTCTCCCCAACTGATGCGTAGTCCCTTGGAACTTATGGATCAGACTGAATTTACATATGACAGTCTCCCGAACGGAGACTCTCCCAGTCACGCCATGCAGATCGCGTCGGTGGGCCAGAACGGTGCGGCGGACGGCAGCTCTACCTCTGGCGGCTCCATGACGCCTCTGCACGGCAGCCCATTCCACTCACCAATGCAGTCTGCTGGTGGAACCGTGCCTTTTGCCCGACAGAGGTCGGCACACAGAGACCGTTTGTCAAACGTAGCAGAGGAGAACCTGGCCAGTTTCGACGCAGAAGACAGAGGCTTCGAGATGGTGCCAAGACCTGAAAACCCCGTGGAGGCGCACAGATTGGCCAACAATTACATGGTAAGTTGGCTGGAAGTTCACTGTCCTTCGTAGAAAAGAGGCGAGGGGTTCACGCATGAAATGCTGCAGGCCGGTTGTTTCACTTGATGTCATCTGACGTAGACTCCCCCTTCCCTCCCCTCCCCCAACCACCACGGTGCACCACCACTGCCGCCGCCACCACGAAGTTGTTTCCTTTGTCACTCTCCGCAGGATTTTGCACGATCGATGCGTACGTTGAACAGAACTCACTTGTTTCACCAGTAGATGACAGTAGATCACGAATTCGACGCAAAAACATGATTCGCGGCCTCCCCCACTGCCAGCCAGGTCTTCTGATCATTGGCCTGACTTGGAACTTGGTGAACTTCAAAACCCTCGAACCCCATACAAATCGTTGTGCTTTTCTCTGAATTTGGTAGCTTGATCACATGTATTGCAGTTCGGATTGAAGAAATGGAAGAGCCACGTGACAGAACGACCTCTGGAACAGAGATCTGAAATCGTCCAGCAGCTGTACAACGATACAGACAAGCCTCCAGAGACCGAAGGTGAGTGACTTTGGTCCCAACACTGAACAAAGACTTGTGCTCCCCAAACGAGCTTTTGGAAAGAAATCGGCCTGGCCAGAGGCTGGAAAGAGGACTGGTCTCCACGCATGTCCCTGACCAAACGAAAAGATCTGAGTCAGACAGGAAACCCAGGACGTTGTCGCGGACAGGAAGACCTTCGAAGTCCCCATCTTGCACATTTTCTCCTGGGAAATGAAACCGAGACAAACAAGAAAGTACTTTTCGCCCGCAATGGAGATCCCATTGCCAGTCGAGCAAGGATAGCACGAAGGAGACTGACCTTTTTCTTTCATTGCATCAGTCGCGTACACCAGTGAGTACAATAACATGTTGTGATGCATGTTGCTGAGTCGATCCGTGATTGAGACGCTTGCGATTTTATTTCATTTGTCATGCTGCTCGAAGTTTTCTTTTTGTTCAATGATTTGTCTGCGGCTATTGCACAGCTTCAAAAGTTTGAATACCTTGAGTGCCGACGGAGATTGAAACAAAAGTGCAATTGTGTGATCATCTGTCAATTCTTCACAAACGTGAGCTCTTGGTTGAGATGCCCGTTCGCCGCGCTTTTCGTCTGCTCATTCTCACGGCGCGTGCACGCCGCTTTTAGAAATCCATTTCACTTTTGTCAAAATTTTCCATGCTACCGACTCGGTGTAGATCAGCATTCTATATTTTCAACTTGTTTACAATTCACATATCAAGACTGTGTTTTGTGTTTGTGACCCTTCACTTGCAACTTCTAGAAAAGTGCGCCTGCAGCAGGACCAGAAGTAATTTTCTCTGTGGGTTTTGTGTTGTACTTCTGACGGTTATTGAAGCTCTGTTTGGGACCCAGAACGTTAAGTGGCAAAAAGTAAATTGAAACAAGCGTGGCGTTTCATGAAAACAATTTATGGATTCCCTGTGCATGATTGCATAAATATCGAGCACACCTGCAAAATTGGACTGGCAGCTCATTTCAAGAAAAATCGCGTGTGGTGGCAATAGGATACGTTGAATGTGAATTTGGCAGACATGTAAGAAAAAAAAAAGTTGTGTTCTTGTAAGTTCGAGGTTTGTGTCAGAGCAGATGAGCGAGGGATCGGCCTTGGTTGGGTCTCTGGGATCCAAGCGCGGCTCCGTTGCACTGGTTGCACCACCACGCCCACATGTGTGTGTGTGCCCCCAAATACCCGTGTGTTTCACTGACAAGACGCTCAACAAGTAACCAAGTCAAAGACGAAAACGTCACAAGGGCACACGCACAAAAATGTTGTTTTTTTTTTGTTGTTTTTTTTGGCAGTTTCGGTGCTGCGGCCGGGCAACGTCCTGTACGTGGTGCTTTTCGGATGGTGGATGGCGCTCGTTTACCTGCTACTCGCCGGTGTCATGACCCTCACCATAGTCGGCAGGGTTTACAGTGAGTGTGCCAGAATTGACTCCAGATTCGGAATCCCGTGTGCAAAACATTTTAGAACATGACAGTCATTCAAACCATTCTTGTTTCAGGCAATTATTGTTTGATGTTGTCCAAGTACTTCTTCTGGCCGTTCGGGAAATTTGTTCACAAGGTACATGTCTTTCTGCAACGGTTGAACACACATACAATTGAGTGAGTGAGTGAGTGAGAGAGAGAGAGAGAGAGAGAGAGAGAGAGAGAGTGTGTGTGTGTGGGTGAGAGTGTGGGTGAGAGAGTGAGAGTGAGTGAGGGTTTGGGTGGGTGGGAGGGAGGGCGGGACCAAGGGAAACACCAGGGGACTGAGGGAGAGGCAGTGAGTGAGTGAGAGACAGTGATTTGGCAAGTGATTGAGTGAGTGCGTGCATGGGAGAGAGAGAGAGAGAGAGAGAGAGAGAGAGAGAGAGCAAATGAGAAATTGTTGTGAGAATGAGTGAATGAGAAACTTCACAACAAGAAAACTGGGTGGGGGAGTGAGTCAGAGAGTGAGTCAGATTGTTAGTGAGTGTGTGTGTGTATGTGTGTGTGTGTGTGTAAGTCAGTCAGTTTGACTGATCGACTGACTGACGACTTTCCGAGTCTCTTTTGATAATTTACAAAAATCACGTCCTCCCACCCCGAATTTTTGCCGCAGAACCTCTCGTCGGAGTACGAATTGTTGCGGGAGAAAATGGGAGAGGAGGAACCGACGTTGCTGACGGGCAGCCCCACCCGCTCGTACGACAGCGACGGCAGCACGGGGCCCGAACTGGAAGAAATTCCTCTTGTTGGAAGGAGGCGACTCCCGAGCCTCACGAACAGCTCTGACTTCAACACTACAAAGTTCTGGGTGAGTCAACCGTTCAGTGGTTTTCTTGTTTCTCATATTTTGGAAAAAAATAAGAACACAGAACTGGTGAAAGCTGGATCAGGAGTGACGTGGAACTTTTTTTTTTTTTGCAGTTGCGACCGGAAAGTTACGTGTGGCTGTTGTTGGGGGTGCCTGTGCTTCTCATTGTTCACGGTGTTGTATTCATCTTGACGTGGATAACAATTATCCTCATTCCTGTTGCCAAAGTACGTCACTTTTTTTTGATGACCTACTGGGGAGTTTGTGTATTTGTACTGTGTTGATGTGGCCTTATGCTTCTTCGCAGGTGAACGGGAAAGTGATTCGCAAAGTGATCTTCATGCCTCCAGAGCTGCTGACCATCGATAGTTCCAGCTACGTAAGTTTTGCGGCACAAGAAAACCAGGTCTGGTTTCACGTCCTCCCATCTTGTCTCCGACCTATTTGAAGGCGCCACAGTAAAGTCCCACAAAACGTTCGAAATGCGAAGGAAATTTTGAGAGGTATTCAGTGCACCAAGCTGGCATTCATCAGCCCGCCCCATCTTTGCGTAAAGTTCCTGCCACCAACTGGGATCACCTGGTGTTCTTGCCACATCCCCACAGGTCTCAATTATACGAGTCAGCCACAATTCGCCAACATTTAACAAGTTGGATGGGTACGTTTCTTTTCTTTCACCCACGGTCTTTTCTATTTCAGAGTATTAGTCATCCCCACAGCGACGTCATAGTGTACATTCACCAAGCTGTGAACGTCTACTACTACAAGTACACTGTCGATGGAATGAATGTGATTGCAGGTCTGTGTCGTCTTCCTGTTTGTCAGTTGAGTGAAGCAACCCGCCACGTCGAGTGAATCAATATCAGGACGCACTCGGGGTGGGAGGGGCAGCACGGTGGGCGAACCGAACCAGGCGGGTGAAATTGAGCAACATCCGCTCAAACTGAGGATGACACCTGAGGTTTTCTTCTTTCAGTCAACTTGCTGACTTTTGTTTTCCTCGCTCTCGTTTTGGGCTACGGAGATCCACACAACGAGTTCACAAACATTTCCACGGTAGATGATTGGCCTGTATTTCAAATGGATTTTGTGGTTTTGGTGTCGGCACAATAGCATTCATCGTGTGTCTCTCGAGTGCACAGGTTTTCAGCTATTTGTTCTTGTTTTGCAGAAATTTATCCTGTCCCTGTTTGCAATCATTCCTCTTGCCTATTACATTGGAATGGGAATCACAAGGTGCGGCCTTTTCGGTTGAGGTTTTCAAACTGCAATTCGTTCTCGCTGATTGTGTTGTTGAGGCGGCGTTTCCTGTTGGTCTGATTCAGTATTTCGGCCCAGAGCAGCTTCGCGGTTGGCGCTGTGCTGAACGCCACATTTGGAAGTGTCGTGGAGATCACTCTCTACATCCTGGCACTGCACAAGGGAAAAGTGATGGGGACCCAGTGCTATCAGTCGCTGGTAAAATCCAGTCTCGTCGGTAAGCCTTGAATTTACCGGCGTATGACACATGCCGATGACGTATACATGAACAGACAAGGTATGTCAATTCTTTCTATCTGACGTTTTGCTCTTCAATTTGCAGGAAGCCTTTTGGCGACGATGATGTTGATTCCAGTGAGTACGAGTGAAACATAAACATGAACAAGATTCGAATTTGAACCGTAAACATGTCGTTTCCGTTTCCACACAAAACTTACTGGTCTGTTGTCTGTCGCTGCAGGGCCTGTGCATGGTGATCGGGGGTGTCAAGCACAGCACGCAGGCGTTCAACCCGCGCTCCGCGGGCGTCAGCTCAACTTTACTCTTCGTTTCCATCGCAGGTGAACAAAATCATAACCGGCTGATTTTTGACACGACGTTCGAACTTTGTCAACAACATTCGGACTGTTCTCCTTCCTTTGTCCCTTTCCCAGGTGTGTTCGCCCCAACGCTGTTTTCTAAAGCGTATGGGACGCTGCAGTGTCAGCATTGCGTGAATGGAACTCAACCGACCAACGACTCGAGCGGCAGCGATGCCTGGAACCAGTCGTTCCCGCTGCAGTGCTCCGAGTGCCGATACTCCATAGTAAGTGTTGCGATGTTCGGGTTGCAGGGATGAATTGGGCTTCATCAAAACACAAAACTGGACACAAGTTTGTGTCGTCAAGCAATGTTTTGAGCGCGTGTCAACAATCTGTCCACTTTTTTTCCAGTTCGGCGTCGACGGAAACATGACGATGTATAAATCGCACATAGAGCCACTCTCCTACACTTGCGCCATCGTCCTTCCGCTCGCTTATGTCATCGGACTCATTTTCACGCTCAAGACACATCGATCTCACATTCACGACTCCTTTCTTGCGCAAATTGACATTGGTAAGCAGGGTTTGCCAATCTGATATTTGCCGCACAAATCTACAGATCAAGCTTTTGTTTTGTCTCAGTGGATCTAAAATCTTGGTGCTCGTTTCCAGGCAGCCATGGCGACTCTGTGGCGCATTGGGGTCGCGTGAAGAGCTTCGTGATCCTGCTGGCGTCCACCGTGCTCATGTCGCTGTGCGCGGACCTCGTCACCGAGCACATCCAGCCGCTGCTCAGCTCGTCGGGAGTGTCCGTGGTGAGCGTCACAAGCCAGACGAAATGCGAAACTATTGACTTCGTTGATCTTTACCACCCATAAGCCACACACGGGTTTTTGATCTGCTCATTGATTGGGTTTTTCTCCGCACGCAGAGAACAGCTAAAGATCACATGCGCGTCGCGTAGTAAGGGAGCCTGTGCAACAGCTTGGGCAATGTACTTCAGAGGGTGATGTCCACGAAATGAGAAACAAAGAAATGTGCACTCCATGCTGCCTCTTGTTGTTTCAGTATTTTATTGGAGTGACGTTGATCGCTTTGATTCCCGACATACCGGAGATAGTGACAGGAATTCAGTTTTCGCTACAAAATAACATTTCGCTCAGGTTCGTTTTGGACTTGTGTATGCAATTCGCACAGATTCATTCGTTTAGACTCTGCCATGGTATTTGCCTGTTTTGTCTGCCACACAAGTGTTGTTCGTTGGTGATAATTTCAATTCTCCTGTTTCGCAGCATTGAGGTTGGAAGCTCCATTGCAGTTCAAGTTTGCCTGCTGCAAATACCGATTCTTATTCTTGCCAATATTATCTACGTAAGTACTCTCACAACGAGCTTTCTTCCACACGGATTTGCTGGAATATTTACAGTCATTCCTGTGTCCTTCTGCAAGTCCAGGGGTGGATTCAGGGGACCACCAATTTGGTCCACATTGCGGAAACCGCGTCTGGGAACACCAAACACAAATGTCACTGGACACAATGACTGCACCACCGACCACTTTCAAACCACTGGTTACAAAACCTTTTCTGAAATCACGTGAACGATTTTGGCAAACCATTTTCGGATTGTCATAAACCATTATGATGATTTCCATTTTGGTCAGAAGAGATTTGTTTGCTTCAAGAACATTTCAGCATCTTGTTCATCTTGGAAAATCACGGCCCAAAATGATTTTAGCGGTGACAAAAGGCAACGCTGTGAACGGCAATGTCAAATTCAAAGCCAAACCTTTCATTTTGCAGCCCTTGGATTTCTATCTCGTGTTCCCTGACATTCACTTGTGGTCGACAGTGTTTGCGCTCCTGATGATGAACTACGTCTTCCAGGATGGCGTGTCTGACTATTTTCAAGGTGAGGAGCTCCACATTTGAAACCGAAAACTTGTGGCCTTTGCCGAAACGCTGGACATCCCAGACGGTGGACGAAAAAGAAACCTCTTGGAAGGACAAACGACCTCTCGTTGTTGTTTGACCTCATTGTGTGTGTGTGTGTGTGTATGTGTGTGTGAGTGTCTGTCTGTCTGTCTGGGTCTCCCCTCTCTCTCTCTCTCTCTCTCTCTCTCTCTCTCTCTCTCTCGCTCTCTCTCCTGTTCTCTCTCTCTTCTCTTCTCTCTCATTCTCTTCTCTCTCTCTCTCGTCTCTCTCTCTCTCTCTCTCTCTCTATCTAGCTCTTTTTCTCTCTCTCTCTCCCTATACTGGTCTCTCTCCCTCTCCCCTCGTCTCTCTCTCTCTCCTCTTCTCTCTCTCTCTCTCTCCTCTTCTCTCTCCC
>JAAUXT010018740.1_pt1 | contig 12048 bp, 12 predicted proteins | sample 7278171 | NCBI WGS metagenome assembly JAAUXT01 (sample SAMN14350112, study PRJNA611818) | marine sediment metagenome | isolation source: surface marine sediment (1.8m) | place: French Polynesia: Moorea | collected 2018-08
AACCACGCAGACTGCCCACGCCTCTCCACTTTGGGGTAGCTGGAAGGGTGGCATCCTGCACTGATAGAAGTAATTGGGTATACTTTGATGGTGAAAATGGGTCTTCTACCTTCCTTTATTTTGGTGCCCTTCACAAATTCCAATTTTTTCAAATTTCAATTTTTGGAGGTGCTCGCGACCATCATCAGGCCCGTTTGCCGGACTTCTTGTTGAAGGCAAGCTGTTTCGCGACAGTTTTGTGAACTTGACAAAACTCTGAAACATTTCACTCTGGACGGTGGCTTTGAAGTCTGCATATTGTGTTGACTCCACGTGGCACCGAATGAACACACAAACACAGGATGTTGCAGATGTGGGGCACAAAATACCTGTCTGGCTGAACGCAACCAGAGGGATGAAGGACCAGACCACGTCACAATGTGGTTCCAGGCATGGTTCAGCGCTTGTGCCGAAACACTCAATTGTTTTGTCGTGACCAAATTCAAAAAGAAGATTGTGTAGGTATGAAGTCGTGTGAAAGAACTCACGGGAAGCCAGACCACTTGCCAAATACGACACACGAGCGTACGGGGTACGTATGAGTCTCAGAAGCTGGTCCATGAACAAATTGTGAACGAAAGAAAACTGCACTATTTGTTTCAAAAACAAGTTCCAAAGAGCCGTTTGCTTCTTTCCAAAATTGAGTTTCGTAATCGTTTCTTGTGATGCCAAACAGACTGCATCAAGTCTCAGTTGCTGTTGTTTGAACGAAAGCAATTTTTCAACGACCCTCTGAATGATGTGTGAATCCAAACTTATCGACTTTGTGTTCTAAAACCTGTGTCGCTTGATCTCAGTCGTGTCATCATCTCAAAGATTGAAGCCGCTGGTGTTTCAGCTCAAAGTCACACCAAGGGGGTTGAAGTTGAAGGGAGCACTTGTGAAGGTGGATCCAAATTCAGGCGGAAACAGCGGAAGCTGCGCGAACATCACGCAAAGCGCGCAGTGGCGCTGCTGGAGCGTTCTGGTGATCGATAGGATAAAAAAACCTATTAGCTGACAATACAGGTGCGCCGTCTTTGTGCTGACAATGGCGTAATGAAGTAAAGCAGTCGCAACAGATTTCTTCGGTTGAGAAAACAGTCACACCAGCTCCGTCATTTGAAACGCCCCCTTGTTTCCTGTTGGAGAGACAGAACAGATTGTGACTCTCCTCAACCTCTCAAAACTTCTCGAGTTCACACGCTGTTCATTCCCTTTTGTTGTATTTTCGTCTTGTTTCTAACTTTGCTTTTGTTCATTCATTTTCCATTTGGAGTCGCCGGTGTGAAGCTCAGTCAGGCTCCAGCCACTCATGCAGTGTGTGTGTGTGTGTGTGTGTGTGTGTGTGTGTGTGTGTGTGTATGTATGTATGTGTGTGTATGTATGTATGTGTGTGCGTGTCACCATTGGGAGCAGTGCAAACCGAAAAGTACATTCAGCACCGATGCTCAGGTGGGTGAACCAACCACCGACCCGGTGTGTTTGCTGCCAATGGCTCCAGGTCGAACTGCAAAATCTCGCTGAATGGATGCACCACACGCACATTGATAGACGAAAGACACATCAACAGATACACATCACATTTGTTCCAGTGCAGATTCAAAGCCATATTGTTGGATCTGAAGGAGCTTTGATTCAGCCTTGATGTCAGTCTCCATCTTGCTGAAGGTTAATCAAAGGACGAGAAGGAACTTTTACGCAGACTGATTGAAGGTTCTCTGTGTATCAAGGTGTCATACAACGCACCATGTGGCTGGGCGCACGCGATTGCTCAAGGCACGAGAAAACGTTAGCCGGTGTCCATTTCTGAAACACAAACTTATTGATTTCTGTTGGCACTTTCCTTCTGGGTCCCAAGGCAACTGTCAAGCTATGCAGAAGAAGGCTGTTCTGTCAAAAGCAGAATCCTCCACGGACCAAAAGCCACGTGTCTTCAGATCGAAGAGCGGACTTCCTGGAGAAAACGAGGATTTACGTATGGCTGAGAGAGCCGGCGGCCACAAGAATCTGTTTCAGCGGAGCATTGGCCGGAGCAACCAGTGTGAATCACTGAACGACGACGTTGTCTGGAGGAAATCGTGAAACTCTTCACCTTTGTTTTTGCAGGTGACTCCCGACTTGTATTCGTCTGGCAACTCTGTCAACTCGTCCGTCTCCGCCTCATCGTCCGACGAGAACTCGCCGCAGGTACGCGTCCCATCCGTGCAGTCTCGAAATCTCGCAAACATCTCTCTTTAGTTGCGACAAAACAAAAAGAGGAAACGCAATCGTTTGCATGTGGCACAGACCAAGCTTCAATTTGCTCCGGACAGAACCACGCGAGTTCAGGGGACCACAACAGCACCGAGCCTCGGCGACACCCGCGCTTCAAGTTCCGTCGAAGCACGCAGAGCCGGGCGGACATGACCACCAACATCAAGTCTGCTGCTAAGAGGCTCGAGCGAGATGAGTACGTCTCTTTCACTCGGATACCGACGCTGAGTCCGAGAATCGTTGACGCCTCGTTGTCTCAGTGTCAGTGTTCCTTCCTGACTGAGCAGAAAGGCTGCGTTTTGACTGGTATCCTTGGCCACATTCACTCGTACTGGCTGTGAAAACTGTCCAACTGATTCCGAAGTGTTGAGCCACTGTGAATTCTCATCGATTACATTAAGACCTAAAACACGAATTCGTCATTCTGACCAGTGGATTGAATCTGTTACTCAGTTTGGCTTCAGCTCCAACAGGAAGTGCAGATGGCCGACGAGTAGAGGTGGCCTCTTGCCTGAAAAAATAAAGTTGTTGGAATGAACAGATGAGCACCAACAAGTTTGTTTCACACAAAATTTGCTGTGACTTTTGTTTTTGTTGATCATCCATGGCAAGTTATGCTCAAACTGTGCGATGGGGAGCACTGACAAAGCTGGGAAGAGGCTGCAAATCGCCAAAATGGATGCAACAAGGATTTCAGTATCAAAGCATCTCTTGCCGATTGAGAAGAAACGTGCAATTGTTCGTGGTTCTTGATGAATTGTCGAAAATAACTACATGTAGAGAATAATTTTTTATTTTGCTTGATAGGGCTACCATAGAAGCAGTAGTCAAGTTGTACGAGAATTGTTCTCTTGACTTGATTTTCGTTCTGACCAGTCGAGCTGCGAATAAAACACGTGCTTGGTCTGCTGTGGACCAATATTATTTGTAGCAAGGATGTCATCTTTAAGAGGCTCAGGAAGTTCTTTGAGGAAAGTGACAAAGATAATGATGGCTATTTAACGTGTAAGGAGCTCACAAAAACCCTTCGCAGATACGGTTATTCTGGCACAGATGATGAAATTTCGGTAAGAACCAAACCCTCACCTCTGTTTGCTGGCCATGCAATGCTTCCAGCTTCGAACCCAACAACACAGGCACCGCGAACGTGTTGGTAGTGCACCGGTCGTGCTTCGTAGCGTGGCATTTTCTACTCAAATTTCGAAATTCGACAAAGTTGCTGCAGTGAGACCAAAATTAATACGTATCTTTCCAAACGATACGATTTGTTGCTTGCTGTTGTTTGGCTCCTCCTCAGTCTGAAGTTCTGTTTGTCAATGCTCAACGACTCTCACTTGACATCTTTGACAAACGAAAGTTGAAGTAGAGAATGTCCACTTGACCACAACAAGCATGCACCCTCACCCATGCTGACCCGATAGTGCTCATGGTGGACGCAGTGAAGTTTGTAGCGAGCGCTTGCTGTAGACACGACAAAACGCTGGGTGGCAGGTCCTAATACGCTGCTTTCCCTCTCGTCGGCTTTTTTCAGCAAGGATCAAATCTTCAAGCGCCTTAAAGCTTTCTTCCACGATTCTGACGGGGACCATGATGGCTTTCTCACATTGCATGAGCTGACCGCAAACCTCCGCAAATATGGGTATCGTGGTTCTGAGGAAGAAATTAGGGTAGGTATGCTGGAAATTGTGGAGAGGCCATGGCCGGACCCCAGGTGGAAATGTTTTGTTCGGTGGCGACACAAAGACGCACGCCAGCTCGAAACCCCTCATGTTCAAAGGGAATTTTGAAAGCTTCCGAGATCTCTCAGAAAAAAACACGTGATCACTGTTCTGGACCGCATGTGAACCAACACGTGAACGAAACCTTGTGAGCTGACGTTGATGGGAGCACGCAAAATATCGGACATTCCAACTACAATGGCTACATGTTGTCTCGTCATCTGCGTCAAATGTTTTCACGGATCCAATCATCTGACCCGGCATAATTGCGCGGACATTTCAGAGTTCAGCCCCTGGGGCGGCACAAGGTGGGGTGACCCTCAGACCCCCGCCCCCACCCATCGCAAAAAGAAACCCTTTCCCCTGCAGTTGGGCGCCACAAGATGCAATTATTTTTCTTTTTCTTTGTTGAAATCAGGTCCCTTGAGATTGAATTCCTTCGACCAAATTGTGTTCTCCCCTTCGAGGAGACAACTGTGTCTTCATGCATCATACGTGTGTTGTCAGAATAATTGGACCACACTTTTGCTGTCCAAACAGTTTTTGCTTCCTTTATGCAGAAAAATTGATGTCCCGACAGGGAGTATATTCTACTCGTACATTTGCGCTCCTCTCTGCCCCACGTGCCACGGACGGTGGCCCCGCGCGCTCATGCATGAATCTCTGAATCTTCGCTGACGCACGTGCGCGCTTAAATTCTTGTTTGAAGTCCATGCCGACTTTGTCCGCTTTGAATTTTGAATTGATAGTGTTACATTTTTACACGAAGGTAGTGTTAGAGTTTGTGGTTTTTTTGTCTTCATTTCTGCATTCCACTCAGCGGGTGGGACTGCTGGATCCCTGGCGTAGAAATGTACCGTAGATGTAGCCGTTTTTTCACGAAAAAAAATACTCAAATGAATCTTTTTTATTGTTGGATCAAACCAAATGTGGTATTTCATGTGAAGCCAGAACAAAGGTACCTGTCTTTGTGACATAAACTGTGATGCGTTCTGAGATTCTGTGCTTTCGAAGAAAGAAAATGGTAAAATTTAAGTGATGTAGACGAAAGGTTCCTTGGATTCACAGGAACCTGCAGCTGTGAAGAACCCAATCAGCTCCATTACTCGCAAGAGTTGAAAAAATGTTGTCTATGTTTGAACTTGCTGATGTACGCTTGCGTGTTCGCTTTGCGTTTGCAGAAATTTTTCCACCTTGCTGATACGTCCGGTGACCAGTTGATATCGATGGATGAATACATGTCGGTGATGCGGAAAGCTCCTACGCTGTCACACAGGTGAACAATCACATCCATTGTGTCAACCAAGTCACTCTGGCAGTTCTTTGACTTGACTTTGAAGCACGAGAACAACATGTTTTGCAATCTCAACCAGTGAAAAACTGTCCACACAAGGGAAACTATTCTCTTCTAATTTTCAGAGACGCCACGATGAAGAGAGTGTTCACGCAGTTTGACAAGGATAACTCTGGGTCGATTGACAAGGAGGAGTTGCGGTGAGTGTCACGTCAATGCAACAGACCTGCAGGTGTTCTGCATGTGCAGCAGCCGGTCGTGCCATTTGTGAGACGCATTCAGTGATGTAGGAGACAAACATGTCTTGCACTGCCTGCAGTGCAGTTCTGGAAGGAGTTCTATTCTGATGCACAAAAGCTAATAATATTCGTCATTGCACATACTCAAAGGCAAGCAAAACTGTAGCCTTCCCAATGTTGACGCCGATCACACACACGATCGAGCCACGAAAGAACAGAGTCTGTTGAGTGTTTCCTGATGTTGCAGCACCATTGGACGTGATGTTGTTTCAGTCATGCTGCCTTTGCAGGTCGGTGTTTGACGAGATGGGCCAATTCTTCACGGAGGATGAAATCCAGAGAATGATGGACCAGGTAAAACCGACACGTCAGGTTGCGTGAGCAATGGCAAAGTGATCATTGCCGGTTGCAATTGCCTCGGAGTTCCTTGATTACACCCACTTGGCCTGTCCGGAAAGGTTCAACAGGCTTGTGGATGTTCGGATGTTTGCCAGAATTGTCGCGAACGATTGGACGCGAGTCGAAGAGGTGGTTTTGGCGCGGTACGGAACGAAAAAAAGCGCAATTGCTTTCCAATTGGCTCCTTACAAACAAGGTTCAAATAGAACGCCAATGAGAAACACTTTCGTTCGCGAAGCATTGAAAACATCTGCTCCCAATCGACATTTTCAGTGGTTGACATTCTCATTTCCAGGCGGATGCAGATCAGTCAGGGACGCTGGAGTATGAAGAGTTCATGAGCATAGTCACAGGCAAAGCTTCCACGTCGTCACGATAACTGTCGTGGTCACCAGTGGACGTTTCTCAAACCAAGTGTGTGGGACATTGCAGCCCGGCGGACCGCTGCATGCCTGAAGAATGCATTCCGAATCAACTGGTTTCTGCGTCTCAGATCAGACATTTTGAAATCGGCGGGAGAGCCGCAACCGACCTTCCTCCTTCATCTGGATCAGTGCAACCAATTTCCGTCCTTGGCTCACCTGTACTTGAAAGAAGACTGGTTATTTTCTGGTTTTCCTATGGTTAAGTGTTGGCTGAGCAACGCGTTGAGTTCTGATACGTGCAGACCTGCGGGAAGAGCTGAGAAGCGTCTCTTGCATTTGTGAGGGCAACTGTCAGCTATGCATGCAGAACAGGACTTGATGGTGAACCCGCTTCTGATCGAAGCTGCCAGAGTGCCCAGAGGCGTTCGTAACACAGACGAAATTATGGCCATACTCGTGCATGTTTGTGAAGCAATATCATTCGTATTTGAAGATAACCATTCTGTGTATGTTGTCCTTGTTGGAAATTTTACTGTGTTAACACACGCGCCTTGTCTTTGGGCTCTTGCATTGTCAGGTGATTCTGAATTTCTTTTCGAATTTGGGGATCAGTGTCTCTTCTTTCAACAAGAATATCCGTGTTTCTTTACTTCTGAGTCTTGCCTGCGTACGTGTGCGATGTGTTGTCACCAGACCTGCATGCAGTCTCCTTCATCTGTCGTTTGTTGTTGCGTGCTCAGGTCAAGCTCATACGCTCTCGTGCACGAAAGTTTCTGTCTTGACTCACTTGGCACAAAATTGCTTGGATGTCTCTTGAGTTCACCTCCAACATGACGTTTGGAACATGACGTTCAAACTTATCCTTTTGATGGTTTGTTGGTTGCCTTCTGTCAACCAAAATGAAACCCAAAATGCATCTGGATCACGCAAGTAGGAGTGAATACTTTTGTGGACTAAAGTTTGACGGTGGCGAAACGAGCATTTTTCCATTGTCTGCTGAATACTGCTGTACATATTTTCGTCACACAACAACGACAAGAGATTCTCAACAATCCCTTGGTTCTTTGAAAAAAAGTATTTGAAAAAGCACTCTCAACAGGTGGACCTGTCAGCTGGTGAGATCATGTCTGGTACTGCAGGCAAGTTTGGACGCGCAGTGCCGGGGGGAGTTCAAAAATTAATTTTGCTCACGAAAGGTCGTTTGTCAGGGTGAGTGGCACCTACGTCTACTTGTAGTATTTACTCTCCATTTTTTTGTGCAAAATTGGTTCTCTATCTGGCTGTGGTGGCCATGCCCTCCTTGATGCATGTAGAAATCCTTGCAATGTACACCTGCTCTATGTTCGGGCATTCTGGTAGAGACTGTGCCCGACCCTGACAGACAGGAGCTGCATGAGGTGGAGTGGTAACTGGTCACAATTGATTGTGACGTACAACATGACAAAGAAACCTGTATTGGTACCGATAGACATCTGCTTAAACAACAGATTCGCGCGTGTGAGACCACAAAATGTCTCTTGGTGTTTTTTGTGGTCAACAGATATGTTCTCTCCTCATCAGATATCAAAATACCTGCACGGTGACCACGGAAATGTTTGGACACAACTTTTTTGTGTTCTGTTAAACAACCCCATTTTCAACAAATTTGGATCCTCTTTTGTTTTTCACGTTGACCTTATCTTGACCTTCCTTTTGTTCAAAACACCGTTTTTTTGTTTGTACTCATGTCAAGATGGACAAATCTTATTCCTCTCTCAAGACAATAGAAATGTCTTCAAGGTTCTCCCTTGCAATGTCCTTCGGGTGGAAATGCAGGCTCAGAACCAATGCTGCTTTGCAACCTCAACTTCCAAGTACAACTTCCAGAAATGGCCTTGCCACCTCCCAAGGATATGCACTTTTTAAATCTTGAAATTAATTTCCTGCACCACACCCCAGCGATGCAACTGGGGGCAGCCGCCAAGAGACCCATTGTCTGTTTGCGCTGAATGTGGTTTGTCTCCATGTCAAGTGTTCTTTCTCCAGATTCGAGCGCCTGCTCATTTTTGACGTTATGGCAGTGAAAACCTTCATTCTGTGAAAACTGAAACAATACTCGAAGGATAGTTCGTGAATTTATTGCAATCCTACTTTGCGATGTGGTTCTTGTACAAGTCAGCAAACTGATCAGTATCATCCGTCCACACCAAAAAAGTAGAGTGTTGTTTGCGCACAGCACAAACGTACGTATCACCAAAAAAAGATTCGGGTGATCGAGGCAGGTGATTGAAGAGATCCGCTTTGGGGCCAAGTCACCAGTTTTTGTTTGTATCTTTCGTGTATAAGCGTTCTTTTCTTTGCTAATTTAAGTGTTTAGGGTAATCTAACCTTGGTCTCAACTTTGATTTCAAAAAAAGGTGAAAACTACCATTTGTGTCGAAGTTCAGAGAAACTCGCCTCGTCCTTAATTTTCACATCCGATCGATATTGCCAATCCAAAAGGCTGCCAAAACACTTGTGAATCCAAAGTTCTTCAAAGATGTCCCTCAAGAAGGCCTTCCTTGCATTTTCGTGCATTTGTTGGAACATTCGAATCTCGACTTCAGGGAAGTGCTGCTTTGGATTGGGATGCAGCCTTCTTTGTTTTGATTTGACTTGCTTGCATTCATTTTACTCAGAAGGATTTCCGTGTTGTTTCCAGCTAGGTAGAATGAACAAAAGTTCACGGGCTATTGCGGAAAGGAAAGATGTCATGTCTATGTCTTTGTCAAGATGATCTTTGTTCTTTTCTGTACCGGAACATGCTTCATTGCACCTTGGCAGTGTGTTGTTGTGGATCGACCATTTGAAACTCTGTTGAATGTTTCAGTTCAGCTCAACGTTACCTTGTTTGCGCAGTGCATGCGGTTGACATTCTCTTTTCCATTGCGTGCATCAGGTTTTACCAGCCACTCTGTGTAGTATAAACACTCTTCATGTGTCATTTGAATAAATTCGTGCAATTATTGTTTTTATTCCGAGACAATGTTGATGAATAAAATCATCCCAAACTCTCACAATGTCACGCTCGTGCTTGTTTCACATGTTTCGGAACGTTCAGGTTGGTTTGAGTTTGTGTCCACCAAGCTGTCCAGAATCCATTTCCCGGCTCCGCGCAGACACTTAAACAGCCGCGAGTTATTCTGTGAAGGAAAGCCTGAAACCATCGTGTTTTATTCATTTATCAGATGGTCAGAGAAAATGCTGCCTGAAGTTAAGGTTTGGGCGCAAAGACCGTTAAGTACACACATCGTATTTGAGGTTCTCCGAGAAGGCAGCTGTGCGAACGTGCTCTCACATGCGTACATGAAGCAAGACGACCGCAGACTTGTTGAAACAAATTTGTAAAACTTCCACCAGCAACCAAAACGAAACCGCTTGTTGCTGAAGGAATTAACATTTCAAAACTTCCACCTTGCAACCAAAACGAAACGATTTGACACTCAAGGAAGGATGTCATTGTTCATTTTCTTTCAAACAAGTTTTGCTGGCACATGAAGGCGTGCCTTTGTGGGATGATTTGTTGACACAGACAAGATGCACGTTGCATGCCGATCGCTTTTTCCTGCAGCAGTTACATTTTGAGGCCCCTATCGCATTGCAAACAAAGCATATCGTGACGCAGTGCAGCCAAAACTGAAAGAGCTTTCAAGTGCTTTAATGACCAATTTTGTGCAAAACTGAAAACAACACAAATCGTGCATAGCTGTGCAACGCTTTTCTAACACAGACTTTGTTGAAACAGAACATTCGTGCAAATCTTTGACAGTGTTTTTCGGCAGCTGCAAGCAGCTTTGGTGCCCAAAACGAACTGCTACAAAGGCGCAACGTTTCCGGAAAAGGTTCCACAGGCAGAGAGAAAGACCAAAAGCGTTGTGTCCAGTTCGGAATTTTGGCATTCGTTTGACAAGACAGCCAACCCAGAAGGTAAGCTTTTCAAAGGATAAAAGTAAAACCCAAATTTGTTGTTGTTGTTGTTGTTGGTGGTGGTGGTGGTGACAGGTGGTGGTGGTGGTGTGTGTGCGTGTGTATGTGCGTGTGTGCGTGTGTGCGTGTGTGTAGAGCGCACATACGTATCTTCATGTCGGACAAACTTTGAAAATTGCAGTAACACGAACACTTTCTTGGTGGAAAATTCTTTCTTGGTGGAAACACTATATTGGTAGACCAAACTGACCTGCCTGTTCAATTTGGTGTGGGATACTCCTGTGAACTTCTTAAACAATCAAGATTTCGAATTGGAAACACAAAAGTTACGAAATGATTCTTCGTTTCAAAAAAGAACACAAATGGAGATGCGTGGACAGCAAAACACTGGCCAATTCCACCGAGGGTCTTTGTTTCGCTCGCGAGGAGCTTTGTCCAGTCACTAATTTTGCTCCCAGCTGCCGGCAGAAGCTCGTGAAACACGAGCACTCATCTTTGATTCCTCACCGGAATAGAATTTCACCGGTCGACGTCCGGACTTTAATAATGCACGAATTCGTTTCGCTCGCTGAGGCTGCGCGAAGAGGATCGAGCCAGTGCATCAGCTGCATTGTGTGCGCAACATTAGCTTTGCGGTCAAGATGTGGGAAATGCAATGCCATATCAATATGACGGATGCTCTCAGCCTCAAAAGTCTGCCAAATGGGTTGATGTAGATGCCCAGTGGCTCTGGAGAGAATTGTGTTTTGCATTCACGTGGCACGGCTGCCTGAAGCGCTCAGCAGAATTACATACGCATGCAGAAGCCCCGAACAAGGTGCTGTTGGAGCAGAGGCCTCTATGTGCATTTTTCACAAGATTGTTTGTGAATTTCTCATCAGGACTGTCACTGGTTATCTGACCGATTGTTTTGCACACGAACACTCCAGAGTTCTTCCTATCTCAATTTTGCCTTCTTCCGAAATCGCGCTGACACGAACATGGTGGATTTGTCTTGTGTGTTATCCCGAAAGATTTGGATTGTCTTTATTGGTTCAAATTCAAAAGAGCCTCGATAGTTTTGCTGTTTTGTACTGAAAATCTTTCGTATTCAAGAAACAACAAGTTTCCACCCAGTTGCGTTTCTTCATCGTCTATTTTACATTCAAGGCGGTTTAGTTAGGCATTTGAAGGGTGGGCAGTTCTCTTTTTTGTTCTCAAAATTTCATCACCCTCGTTTGCCACAATCATTCCTTTTCTGGATCTGTGGTGGGTGTTAAAACCTGCCACAAAACACAAAACATCGAAGAACAAAAAGCGCGCAATTCGCAAACGATGTGCGCGGTCTCCCCACCAGGCGGATAGGTCCTGGGCAGGAGGGTAGGCCCGACCTGGAAGGTCCCAACCCCGTGGACCTACCCGGTAGGCCCTGGGTAGGACCTACTCAATGTGTTCCGGGTGTTAGAACGAACCAAGAAGGCCATCCAGGTCTGCCAGGCAGGTTGGGGGGTAGGACACGCATACACACACAGACACAGACACACGCACTCACACACATACACACACACATACGAGGGAGATCCACAAAGTCCAGTTCGTCCCTTCGTCATTTCAAAACAGTTCAGCAAAATTGAACAAAAATAAGTCTGCAAGTACTTTGCATCATGATCTTCATATCTGGATTAAACACCTTGATCAAATGACAATTAAAATTATCAAATTTATAGTCTAAAAAGTTCTTATATTCCATAGTTGGCTATTAATTTTGTACAGCAATTAACCTCAGTGCAGAGAAGACAAGGCAAATTTAATAGCTGAAAGGACAATTGATACCA
>JAAUXT010081494.1_pt1 | contig 12048 bp, 11 predicted proteins | sample 7278171 | NCBI WGS metagenome assembly JAAUXT01 (sample SAMN14350112, study PRJNA611818) | marine sediment metagenome | isolation source: surface marine sediment (1.8m) | place: French Polynesia: Moorea | collected 2018-08
AACTTTCCACATTTCTTTCACCAAGAAAACAATTTCTCCTCAAAACAAAAACAAACCAGACACTCACCACCACATGTCTTGCACACTGTAGTGTGGCTGCGACGATGGAATTGGCTCACCCTCATTGCTGGAGCTGACCAAATCGAAGCACACAACCTCTTCCTCAGATTTGACAGGCGACTCCACATTCTCAGTCAAAAACAGCGCCCGCGCCAAAGGACTGTCTTCACTCACACAATCTTTTGCACCCTCCTCCAAACCACTGAAGACAACAGGAATCTGTGTCGACGTAGGACACCCATCACTGTCCGGATCAAACACAATTGCAGGCATAGTTTGGTCAAGCAACGACCGAGAGCCAACTCCAGATTCATCGTGTTCATCAGACTCAGAACTGTCAAGACACAAGCTGCAGTAAATCTGGCAGGCACTCGGGAGAGGACATGTTGCCACTCCAGCGACTCCTTCTCCTCTGACACCAAAGTCAAATCATTCCCACATGTGGGTCAATGTCAACATGACTCCAAACCAGGTCAGACTTCTGCGACACGAGCGAAAACATGCGCTTGAAGAGCGACTGCAACCAGCTACGTGATGTGAGTTCATGAACACAGCCCAAAATTGCTCGATCAGTTTCGCAAACCTTGACCTTGATTTCGACCACTTCCCAACACTTATGTCTTGACCTGTCGGTCTCGCAAAACTCTCAACCAACACCTCTCAACATGCGTGCTGGGAAGTCGCCGAAATCGCGGTCGCGTTCTGCAAAACTGCGCTCGCAAACCGGGCTTAGTTCACGAACTCTCACGACACGATGGCACGATGACTCGTGAGGTCTTACATCGCTGAGATGGTGACTTGAGCAGTGCGCACATTCCACAGTGATCTATCGGAGTCTGAAGGTGCAACAATTTTCTCACTGATGCTACAGCCCCAGGCGCAGAGACACCTGTATTCTCACTACAACCGTGTGGTGTTGCTGCTGGATCATAGTGGTCGTCACGTCTAAACCCAAATATGTGATGAATGTCTGACACTGGCATTGATGAGGACATCTTTCACAGGTGAATTCATGATGGACGAACTCATAAAATCTGACACTGCAGAATTATGCCTTTCAATTGTTGTGACTCTTTTTGCCTGTTATCTAAAGACCCCGCAGAGTCAGCTGATGGCTTCTTCTGAACACACCATTTCTGACCACGGTTTAGTTTTTAGAGTTTTGTTTCTGTAGAAAAGCAATACACGTCCTTCTGTCCCGGGGTGTGAGAGCCAATAAACTTTGCAAGCACACAGACAAAAAGCAATGCAAGTAAACAACTCCTCCACAGAAAGAGTCACTCTTGTGTTGATTTTGACAAGTGATGTTTATGGGCATATTTCGTGCGTATAAAATAGCGTCGACCGACAGTTCTAACAAGCGAGCCATTCATATTTCTATGCTCGCAGTTATAAATGAACGCAATTTGCGAGCTCACAAAAAGTCCCAGGTAATTGGAAGAAATTGGTAACTTGTTTTCTTGGCTTTGAGAGTGAACAAACAAGAGGTTAGGAAGACGGTGCACAATGAGACAGGATGATTGATTGTGGAACGACATTGGGAGAAATGGGTCCCTGAAAGTGACGGTTCAACGTTGCGATGAGTCTGCGAATTCAGCGTGAAGTGAGTGATCACGATCAAAGATGTGGGGAGTTCCTACACACCCTTCATCAGTACATTCAGTGCCTTGTATCGACTGCTTCAGTCGCCATTCTGCACCCCCCAACCGCTCTAACAATTCTCCCGTCGACGTTCAGAGGTCAATCTGTGCGTTTCGCCCTGTCTGTGACTTAGGCAGAGTGACACACTCACAAGAAAGTGGGGATGCGAAGTGGGATGATTTTGTCTCCATAAATCATTCTTTCAGACTTTTCAAACTGTATTTTCCACACGAGTGAGTTCCATATGGAAGTCACAGCTCAGAAAGGTGAGACACTATTGTTCAGGTTTAACCAAAGTAACCAAGACCGTCACAAGTTCTCTATTGACATCGCAAGAAGTGCTGACCTTGAAGATGAGGGATCAGCAAAGTCTTGGTGTGTGATGAGTGCTCGTGCAGTGCTGTGCCACAAATGGTGAGTTTTCAAGGTTTGGCTTTTTTCTTTTGCAGAAGTTGTAGAAACAGGAACGAGCGAGTCTTCTCTGTGACGCACTCACGTGCATGAGTTTCCTCCAAAAGCGAAGGCCCATTGGGTTTCACAACTTCATTCATTCTGCTGGACCCAGTTTGTACGAATTAGGCACAAAGCCGAATTCTGGCTTATTCATCAGAACCCAACAATGAACTCCTCCTTCAAGTCAAATATTAACAAACTTGAACAAACAGCAAAATTTGCACACAATAGCAGGCTGAGGAGATCCTTCTGCATTTCAAATCACACTTTATTTTGTACTCAAATTGCAAACACGTCTGTGCAAGAAAACCGTGTGTAAAGTTCTTTTGAAACTGTTTAAAGTTTTGCTGCTGCCAAAGGGATTTCAATTCAATGGCAATAATACCAGATAACACAGGGAGTCATTTGTTCACAAAACATCTTGTGTTCAGATTCTATCTATTCCACGGTAAATTTCCCTGGGGAATTTCAAATGCATTGGTGTGTGAGTGTTTGTTGCAGTGGCTGTCCAGGTATCATGCAGAGAAACGGACAAATGTCTCGGTGCTATCTCCGAAACACATCAATCCCCGTTTGAATGGAAGTCTTCCTCAACTTGTGTCCCATATGTCACATGCACTTCAGAAAAAAATGACACAGTGAATTTCATGGTTTTAGACAAGTAGCTATCATGGGATAACGTTACACCGCGAACAAAAAAAAGCAACCGCAAAGATACTTCTGACTGATTGTTCTGTCAACTTTTCCGCCACGACTTTGTGCACCCCATGAATGCATCAAAACTTACAAATCAAAGCGAAACTTGCGTCTGTGTGAACCCGCATGCCACAGGTGGTTTGAATTTCATGCAAAACACCACTTCTTGACTCGGAAGGTGGAAATTTGCCTGCCAATCATTTTGATTTCTCAAAAAACACTCAACAAATGAAATAATTTTGGCTCCATTTACTTTCAATTAACGGATGACGGTTGCGGAAATTTTTGACAACTTTTGACAGGGCAATTTCCCTCCTTTATTTGCCACCTGTTTTTGAAAGACGTCAAACGAGATAGCATTGTTCACCCAATCACACTGAGCAAAATGCAAAACCTGCAGCTCTGAATTGACTTGTTGCTTTGAGTGGAAAGCAACTGCAGCGTGAGTCACCTCAGTGCAAATCTGGCTCACTCAATGTCACCTGCGTGTGCGCGCACCAGAAGTGAGTCACCAAGCTGCAGTGCACCAAGGTCATGATTCCACATGTCAGCCCACAACTGCTTCGTGAATTTTTCAAACGCTCGTTGTTGGCCCAAATCCCTTCCTTTCCCAGGCCATCTATCTCGCTGTTGTTACTCGCTTTTGATGACCTGTTGAGCTGGCTACGAATGTAAATTTGGCACTTCAGCGGCTGGAAACTTGTGCCGCGTTGTGTGTGAAGGAGTCTTTGAAACGAAAACATGAAATCACGAGCTGTGGAGAGAAGAATTGAAATTGGATCCTCGTGGTGCAGCGCTGTTTGTTCAAAACTTGTGACAACAACTCGCAGCCTTTTTGATGGAGTCACATCGCCACCTGTACAAATCTGCCTCATGTCAGAGCAGAAAATCTCAACAAAATCTCACATGTTCAAAGAGCAACCCAATCAGCATCAACGTCCGCGAGGTTCTGCAGGTGAAGGAGCTGGAGACTTAATTACCCGGGATCACGAGATCCGCTACTCACTTCAAAGCTCCAGAAACGAGTAGAACAAAGCTGCAGCTGCGAGATAATGCTGTCGTGCAATTGCTCTTTTCTGACCTCTCCCTTCTGTGTCGATTGGTGTGCAGCAATTGTGAACGGAGTACAAGCAGTTTTATTTCCACGTCATCGTGCAAACTCGCGCGTCCATGATCAAAGTCAAATGTCAGAAAATGTAATTGACAAGACACCACTGCACACAAGACCAAACTTTACCACAAAGACGTTCTGTTGCCTTGGCTTAATTCTCCAAAAGTTTCAGTATCTCGTCTTTGAGTAACAATCTTCTGGGGGTGGTCTGCAGTCACAAGCATGACTTTCTGGTTGAGATTCCAGCTCTCAACATTTGCCAATATGCTCTGTTCGAGCAAAGCCAAGACCAGCTGCAAATCCCATGCACGCTCAGCCGACCGGGACTCACTGACCCTTGGGCGCAGATATCCACGTGCACGTGTATACTCGTGTTGCACACAAAGGCAGTTGTGCCGAATTGCTGAGATCCAGATCAGAGTCTTTTGAAGATTTCGAATCACATCAGCAAATCAGCGCCTGACGTCAATTCAGCTCGACCCGTGAAGCAACGTCTGGATCAACAAGAGCAGATCTGTTTTCCTCTGTGGAACCAGGCAAAGCGACCAGGAACCCAATTTAAAGTTGAGAAGGATCCCTCCTGGTTCTGCACGGACTTTATCTGCAGAGACCAGCTCAGGAAGCTCAACACCTGGCAAGAGCTTTTCTCCTGCCACACTCCAGCGTCGATGGAACGATGGAAACGCCAAGCCAAACAAAAAAAAACTTCATAAAACCACAACAGACGCGCTTTTTTCAGGCAAAGAGTCTGCATGAAAGACAGCTCACACACAAAATATGAGTACATTGGCAAAAAGAGGGAAGGGAAAGATTCTTCACCTCTCACTCACTTTTGCCGACCCACGGAAGCTGTTGAGTATTGAGCACGTGCGCCGCATTGAGCAGAGGAAGTGGCTCCTGGGTACGAGCTCCGGAACTCGTCTCTGGTTGGAGTCACTCTCGGAAAAAATGACCCAGCACTGGTTGTTTTTACGTCTGTTTGAGCTGGGGTTTTTTGTGTCACTTCACCTCTCAGAACTGTCTTTCAGTTTCCGACAATTTTTCACACAGCTGTGAAGAAATTTGACAACTTGAAATGAACTCCACAGCAAGCAGATCCTGAAACAGTTGTTCAACTTCTCTCCCTGCGAAGTCTCAAAGACTTCTGCTGCATCTCAGCTAGGGATTGAAGCGGGTGGCGGGTTACCCGCGGGTAGTAAATCCAGGTGGGTACCCGGGTACTTGGTACCCACCTGCCAGTAGATATGTACCACCCACCATCCAAATATGGTGAGCAGATGCTGTCAATCATCAGAAATTTCTGATGTGCAAAATGTTGGGATTGAAGCAGGTGGTAGATTTCCCATGGGTAGTAAATCTGGTGGGTACTTGGTACCCACTCACCAGTAGATGTGGGTCAGGAGTCAGAGCCAAGTACCCAAAATATGAAAACAGAAAGCACAAGAACATGCATTGCTTTCTGTTTTCATGTTGTGGGTACACCCAATTACAATTGGACCAGCAAATTAACATGGGTACCCACCAGGATTTACTACCTGCCACCCACTTCAGCATACTTGGGAATACCCACAATGTGAAAACAGAAAGCAATGCATATTCCTGTGCTTTCTATTTTTATGTTTTGGGTACTTGGAGTAGCAAATTTTTATCTGTTAAACTCTGACTCCTGACCCACATCTACTGGTGAGTGGGTACCAAGTACCCACCAGGATTTACTACCCATGGGAAATCTACTGCCTGCTTCAATCCCAACATTTTGCACATTGGAAATTTCTGATGATTGACAGCTTCTGTTTACCATATTTGGATGGCGGTTACCCATGCCCCGGGTCGGGTAATTGCTTGCGGGTACCCGGGGCATCAAAATGCTACCCGTTCAATCCCTGTCTTCTGTTCACTCCTCTGTGTTCTTGGATCTCTGGAGAAACAAATCTGCAGTTACGTCTTTTTTAGAAGAGCGGAGTGAAGAGCGAGCCATGGTCACTGCGCCAGTGCAGAGGGTGGCATCATTTTCACGCGTCTCGTGGCAACCACTACAAATTGCGTTTTCGCTTGGAACCTACCCTCGCTGGGAGAGGGTTCAAAACTTCACTGCGCTGACCAGTACATGGTTCCTGCAGGGCAAAGCATGGCACGGTGATGGGATATTTCCTGGCTTATCAGCAGGTATCAGCAGGGTTATCCACAAATTACCCCTCAAACCAAATTGCTCCAAGATTGAGAGGAAAGGTACGTCAGACTCCTCTGGAAGAAATCTTGTTCCTGTTGAGGCTGCAGACCAAGGAATTGTGCAGAAAGCAAAAGATGCACAGCGCATTAGAGGCGAATAAATAACGTTCAACACCTTCGCTTAGCGCTCAGAAATGTGCAGCCTGGGTCTGATTATCCATGAAGCCCAATCTTTTGTCAAACATGAAATTCTTGGTGGACTCCACACAAAAACAGCTTGGCTTTTTGTGCAGAACACAAACTTGTTGCGTGAAAAGATCACTGAACCAAATTGTGTCCGTTGACTGCATTGTTTGACCAAAAACACGTGAATGCAATTCATTCGTGTCCTGCAGCTAATTTGACCCAAGGGAAGGAAGCGGGTGCAGCAGGGGCGAACTTCAGTCTACTGACACCCGACACACTCTTATCAACCTTCCATGCACGACCATGCACACACAATACTTGCGTACTGCGGATAGCATACTTACATGTTTGATGTCAGACCAACACTGTTCGACGTAGAAATCCAGCATGTAAGTATCCGATGTAAAAACTCCAATGGGTTGATCACAACGCGAGCAGTCCAGTGTCAAAAGTCGTGTTTGCTGAGGCAAACTACCTTGAGCAAATACGAGTGACAAGTGCACCGTGAGAGTGAGAGTGAGTGAGTTTTGAACGTACGACTGTGAGGCGCACTACGCATTGCTGCAAGCAGGCAGCCACACTGTGAGAACACAGCCGCTTCACCAGGAAACTGCGCGCGTTCATGTCAAAACACTCACTGCAAGAAACTTCACTCACATTCTCTTCAAGACCAAATTTCTCTCACCTGCTGCAAAACTGACAGGTGCGCGTCCAAGAAGCAGAAACTTCACTGTGCATGGACTGTCATGAAATCAAACCACACGTGGACATTTTTCACAGTGCCAATCGCGGTGTTCCAGAAGTTCACTCACTGAGAACGAGTTTTGGGCGCGTGTCTCCGTCCCTGAAGGACAAGCGGAAACAAAGCATCAAACATCCGCTGATGCCGCCAAAAGCGCCAAACTTCCCTGTCGGATCGTGTCATCAATTCGCACATTTCTTTGGCCTCCGTGTTCTGCAGGCATCTTGCAATCCACAATCATTTTTCCCTCCAGTGTTTTGTTCGCAAACGGCAGCGCAACGCTGCTCTCTCCTCTCGCTGTGAGTTACGATCGGGAGGCGAGTTCACCACGCAGCGTGACTTCCACTGAACCCGTCAAAAACCTCCGGGGGCAGCAACCTGAACACTCTCCATTTCAAAGTGATGAAGGCCCGAACAAACAGAAAAAAACTTTTGTTCCTCTGTTGCCTTTCATACATGCGATGAAGCACTTGCTGAAGTTGATGTGGGAAAAACACACTTGTTGATTCAGGAATTCTAAAACTGATGAGTTCAAAAAATCTTCAATGTCAACAACACCGAGTCGTTGACAATTTTCACACCAGTTGGTTGGTTCCTTGTTCTCCGCTTTGCACAACGTTTGCAGTGGGAGATGTGTGTAGAAAACCAGCTCAGATCCACACCAATCTTTAAACCTTGCACAAGCAAAGCAATGATCGTCTTCAAAGCCGTGTTTTAAGTTCAACACTTTCAACTTGTCTCAACAGAAATCAACCTGACGTGACCTCCGCTGCTCGACGTTGGCCTGGGGGCCGAGTGGCTGGTAATGAGGGTAATAACGAGAGTCTAATCACCTCCCTGTCATCGGGCCCCGCAACCTGACGCACTGCTGACCACGGGCCATATTTGAGCATCCGTGCGATCGTCAACTGACGCAGACTTGTTCACAGGTGAAGACTATTTGGCGTGGCTTCGCTTCCCAAAAGGATACTGACACCTCTGCATGCTATTTGTGTTGTTTTTGACAGGGTTCTCACACTGTTCAAAAATGGTTCCTGCAAAATCATACAAAGGTCTCGAAAAGTCGTGTGATTTCACAGAAACCATTTTTGCAGGATGAGAACCGATTTCTACCACGATGCGAGCACACACAGGTTTTGTGATCAAAGAAGTGTAGAATTGGCTTTCGTGTTGATCTCAGAGTTGGTCCACAGAAGTGGTGATCGCCTTGTTCTGACACAAGAAATGTCAAAAGTTGCCTGATGCCTGTGTGAATGACAAATTCAGCAAGTTGTGAAAGTGAATGCGCTCACACCTTTCTTTCCGAATCTTTCGGAACCAGATGTGGCTTCAGCCGCACAAATTAACTCACTCACTCACTCACTCACTCACTCACTCACTCACTCACTCACTCACTCACTCAACTTTTTCATGAATCATCCCTCCTGTCTCTCCTTGCTTTATGCCACTTTCAGGTCAATTTTTTGTTCATTGCTACAATCATATTGTTCGCTTTGCCATTTTCTCACTGCCCTCTGGTTGTTGTTTCGGTACCTGTCAGAGTCTTGCGTGGAAGTGGATGTTTGTTGTCTGCCAATCCGAAACAAACCCGAAAAACAGGGACAGCAGCTGCACATCTTTGTTCCTGGATTACACACGAAAATATTTTTTCTTGCTGTCAGACTTTGAGAACTTTTTCCTGACCAAATGCCTGAGCTGCTCTCTCAAAACTCACGGACAGTCTGTAACTCACCTAGAACTGAGACCACCAAGAGAAACAAACCAAAAAGGTGATCATCAAATGTTCTCCTTTTGGTTACGGGAGTTGTCAGACCGTTTGAAAATGATCAAAAGAAAGCTTTGTGCACCGTTCTGGTCTGTCACAATTGATTCTGCCAAAGCAAAAAATAGAGTTGGTCAACGTGAGTGGACACATGCACGTCCAGATACCCAAAAAAGTTTTCTCCTGGAAGAAAGAAACAACTATTTCGTTGGTTGTCTGAAAACATAATTCGATTTTGTACATCCTTCTGACAGAACGGTCTGTGCACGGTGACAAAATGTCATCTTTTCAGACACAGAATTCCAACCCCAGTGATGTCTCCGTCTGCAACAATCCGAAACTTTTCAAACTGCAATGGGGCAAATGAACAGCATTTCAGAACTTGGGGAGATAATTTCACACGAAAACTAATATATCTTTCAATAAGTTGCACAGAAATGATGAAGGTGTCTCTCTTAACTCTGTAATTTACCAAGAGGTCTCCACCTGGGGCGGACAAATAGTGTTATTTGAAGCGATTAACTCTATTGCTGGTTTCTGGGGCAGGTAAAACACGAAGTGATGCTTTCATCATGACATCAGATTCAGTCGGGCTCGGAGGTTGCAAAGAGAACCAGTCGGGCAAAGACTTCCAGGGGTTGGGTTTTCTTGGTGCCCAAAAGAATGCGCAGAGAAAAAAATTCAAATGCGCAACCCCAACTTGATAAAATTGCACAAGAAAATGAGGTTCAGGCTGCGCATTTGGAAAAAAAAGTTCTTTCACAAGTTTCGCTTGAACTTCAGGCAGAGAACGTGAGAATTTCGAGAATAAACCACATTTTTCTCGTGTCAGCAGTGTTTAACATTCAACGATAGATCTTGTGGTTGAAACAACGCGTGTTGTTGGGCCTCTGATTGGGTGAAATCTACACACACACACACACACACACACATACACACACACACACACACACACACACACACACACACACACACACACACAACGTCCTTCGTGTTGTGATGTGTTCCACTGTGTTGGGACTGACAGGAACGCAAAACCTATTTCGCGGAGCATGAAGGCCAAAAGAACCATCGTTACACAATCGACTTCTGAGCGGAGAAAGTACTCAGCCACAAAAACTTGTACTTGTGTGTTGAGTACGTAATAGATTTGTGAGAGGTGTGTGAATCGTGGTTACGACTGGAGCGTTGAAAACCGCGCTGGGAGTGAAAAAGGCGCATCGCAGCGTGAAGCAGCTATTTCCGTTCTGCAGCAGATTTACGTGCTTTGATGCTGTAACACAAAACTTGTGTCAGAGCCGCCAACTTTGACGAACATTTCGTGTGCTTCACCGTCGTTGTTGGCCGAACAACTCTCAGCTTGTCGTCCTTTTTGACCAATCACGTTCTCAAAATCATTTTCTTCTTGAATCTTCATTTGATGTGAAATCCCATTTCTTCAGCTCAAGGTGAGTTTTCGCAACCTTTGCTGTGTGTGCAAAACCTGAAAAGTCAGTGAACCAAAAACCAAGGTCGAGTCACCTGAAAAGGTCCAGAACACAAATCTGTTGTCTTGAAGCAGCCAGGTGCCTGATTTTCTCTCCAAATTAACCCCTCGACCCGCAAACCACATTCTCTGTTCGTGTTCTGTGTACTTTATCTGCGTGGCCCCACAGCGAAATGTAACAGTTCACGGAGGAAGAAAACTGAGACTCTAAAGTTATGGCAAACAAAAAGTAAAATCCATACAATGGATTTCCCTCGCAGCTTGCCACTGGCAAGTCAGACGGACAAGAGATAGGAAGTATACCAGCGCAAAGAATTGACCAAAAGGTTCCATTTGTAAGATCAACACGCAGACACAGACAGATCGACAGACAGACAGACAGACAGACAGACAGACAGACAGACAGACACACACACACACACACACACACACACACACACACACAAGCAGACCTGTACACGTCTTGAGCCTGAAGCGGTTCCAGGGTCTGTTATGGCTCTCCAAACAAGCCAACTTTCAAGAGGTCAACCTTTTGCAGACAGACAGACAGACGGACGGACAGACAGACAGACAGACAGACAGACAGACAGACAGACAGACAGACAGACAGACAGATTCCAACACCATCTCGTCATTTCAAAAAGTTCAACACAGGCTCCAACTTTCCCCACAAAACTTTTTGACAACATACACATTTAACGAGCTGTGAGTATCGTGTTGCGTTGGATTGATTGGTCACTAATTGCAGCTAATTGGAGTTTGTCGCGAGTCAAATTACTGTGTCACATTTCATCATTGCCTCAAATGGGTCTGTCAGAAATTGGGTGACAAACACATTTGTCACGTGTTTTGAAATCAATCTTCCACGATCAAACTATATCTCAAACTATCACCCAGGTCCAAACACAACCAACTCAGAAACAATGCGTTTCAGATCTTCACAAACACCGGACCAACTTTTCTCAAGTTCTCCCCCACACTGACCACATCAAATAAAGAGAACTTGCATCTCCTTTGCTTGATCCATGGCACCTTTACTGCAGCGATCTGGCCACCTCACTCTGATCATCGGACAGCGCTGGATTCTGACCGACTTCTCATCCTTTGTCTCCAGTTGTTCAGAGCACAGGCATGCATGTCAGAGACCAGGGCGAGTAAAGAGGCAGGAAGGAAAACGCATGTGCATGTGGGCTCTTAATTCAGAGAGTAATTGATTTTCTTTCTCTTCGTTTCAAAATTCATTATCTCAGGAAGGAGGAGGATCCAGGTGAGCCGCGATATTTAACTCTCAAAACAGGACAACACTGCATCGAGAACAGTGTCATTTCGCAGAAACACACACAAAGACATTTTTGCAGCAGTCTGTCAGTACGGTTGCATGATTCTCGTTTGGCCTTTGTCTTTGGTCTCTCCTGGTTTGGTGCTTTTCACCCAAATTGTGTCACTTGTATTTTACTTGAGTGTCCAACTTGCTGTCTTCCATCCGGCATTTCATAATGTGTCCCTTCATCTCAGGCTGTGGAAGCGGCATAAACTTTGGCGTTCTTGGCATCGGTGCCACGTGGCATTTTGCCAGAAGCTCTCTGCGGCTCACCTCTTCAAACCCAACACTGACAAAGCAGAACTTCTCACTGCAGCTCTCTCTCTCTCTCTCTCTCTCTCTCTCTCTCTCTCTCTCTCTCTCTCTCTCTCTCGCTCTCTCTCTCTCTCTCTCTCTCTCGCTCTCGCTCTCGCTCTCGCTT
>JAAUXT010100653.1_pt1 | contig 12046 bp, 14 predicted proteins | sample 7278171 | NCBI WGS metagenome assembly JAAUXT01 (sample SAMN14350112, study PRJNA611818) | marine sediment metagenome | isolation source: surface marine sediment (1.8m) | place: French Polynesia: Moorea | collected 2018-08
ACCTGTGTGGTAGTGTTTTGAGCTGGTCTCACCTGTGTGGTAGTGTTTTGCGCTGGTCTCACCTGTGTGGTAGTGTTTTGAGCTGGTCTCACCTGTGTGGTAGTGTTTTGAGCAGTCCTTGACGATGGAGACGTCGTCGAGGTTGAACTGCGGCAGCTCGAGCTCCTCGTTCAGCTCGACGGCCTCATCGTCCTTCCACTGGAAGACGAGCTGCGCCGTCGTGTACGCGTCTGCAGCGAGACCAGAGCAGCGCGTTCTGCGACTGTCACGCTTTGCGCGGCCGCCTCTGTTCACAAATCTTGGTTCCCCTCAGTTGTTTCGCACAATGAATCCGAAGACTGACTGAGTCTCAGGCAAATTTGTCATTTGTCAAGCGAGGATTCAACGAGTCGTGCAAAACCTGTGGGATCTACTCCCTGCGAAGATGCACAAAAACTCGATGGATTTCTCTACTCGTGTTGACTTTTGGAAGCAGAAGGATTCTCTTCTAAATGGGCCAAAGGGGAAGAGCTTTTCTCTGTAACCAAGACGAGACGCCCATTGATCCGAAATGGAAGAGTTAATCTAATTCGACCATCGAATTTGTGATGCAGGGCAAAAACTTTCGTTTTCCTTTCACCACGCGCGTAACCCAGCTCTTTACAATTTTCTTTCAAGAAAAACTTGATTGTTTCAAACCATTGACACGCGACTTCACGACCTTTGTCCAGACGTTTGTACTCACAACTTTCCATTTGCATTGAGCATTGCTGAGTATCAAGTGGAAATTTGTGGAGTTTCATGGGGCAAGAAAGCGTCAGCGAGATCCTGCAAAACACGAACAGAAACTTTTCGCAAATGCTGTCTGAAAGAAACGGATGCAGCAGAACATGACAATGCAAATCGCGCATCTGTGAATCTTCGTCTCGGTCCCGTGGGCGGTTGATCAACATGAATGAAAGATTCCAATTGAGATTTCATCGAGAACATGCATTTCTTCCTCTTCCGTCGACACGAGGCAATGGCCGGGTTTGGCTCGATATGCGAGCTCGCCCTGCAGCGGCACCTCGCGCTGTAGTAGACGGTGCCGTTCTGGTAGAGGCGCAGGAAGCGGTTCGGCTTGGTGATGGCGTGGAAGTGCGCGCTCTTCTCGTTATTGAAGAAGAGGTCGGGCAGCCAGATGGCCTCGGTGAGGCGCGCGTCCAGTACGATCATCGACTCGTTGGAGAGGTGGCGGAAGGCGAGGCGGGGGTCCCACCACTTCTGACGCAGGAAGATGGAAACCACGAAGTCCTGCGGAGAGAGGCGCCGAGGAAATGGCTTTGAAGGAGCAGAGAGGAGTACAGAGGACTTGTTTCGGCAGAAAATTGCTTTCTCGGGTGGGATGAGGGGGGCTTTGAATCACACACTGATCGAAAACAGAGTCTGTGTGTTTTGTCGCCGCTGCCTGTGAGTGTCGCGCTCTACTGACCATGGTTCTCTCGGAAATGGAGTCGAAGCTGCTGATGAAGATGTTGCAGTCGACGTACGTCGGCTTCTCTGCGAACAAGAGCAGGTTTCAGAAGGAGCAGTGAGGACGTTTCTTGTCTGCTGGAATTGCACATGATGCCACACAATGAGCACTTTGTTGTGCCATCAGCCTTCGGGTCCGACCACTTCTGAATTGGAAGAAGAGTCTTTGTTGTTTCTTTCGCATTTGTCTTGTCTTCGAAGAGTGTGAATATCAAACTAGAAAACATGTCCTCCTGTCGTTTGTGTCCTGCCGCCTCTAAACCGGAAGAAGACTTGTTTGCAAAACAACATGTTGGACATGAACCAGACACTGATCGCCAACTTGATTTTGCGTCACAAGACAGACAGGAAACAAAGCTGTTCTTCACACAGAAGCCTATCAGCGGCCGGAGGCGCGCGCTCTCGTCTCACTCACCCCCATCGAAGTTGGGCGGCAGCCTCTCGTCGTAGTTCTCCAGAAGCTTCCGCAGGAACTCGGACCTGATGGGCGAATCAGACCAGGACAGCCATCAATTGGTCTTCTGTCTGTGGCAGTGCAGTCTGGGAGCTGCTCAGCTGCTGAGGGCGACAGTACACTGAGATTCTGTGTGTGGCAAGTGCTTGTGCAATCCCTGACTAAACACACCTCCCAGGCTGTCATTTCACATCACGTTTGTCTCCAGCAGAAGTGGTTCTGGAGATAAAATGTTTGCAGAGAAGAGAAAGCAGAAGATAGGGCGAGGTAGATTTTTTTTTATGACTGGAACTGGGTTTATCTTTCCCATTTGGTCCGGAGGTCGCGCACCCAATTTCAAGTTGTAGTGAACGTCACGTTTAAACAATTTGGAGACTGATGGCACTGAAAGCCAACCATCTGGGAAGCCGAAATTGTTTTGGAGTTTCACGAGATGCTCGTCAGTTGTTGAGAAGTCCGCGAAAGGCTGTCAGCAGCAGGGTGAGGGGTTTACAGTTGCCTTGCAAGGTCTCACTCCGCTCCGCATGTTTCAGCTCCTTGCCTCCAGTTGATCCAGGAACTTCAAATCAATTGGACGTGTGTTGTCAAAATGCGTATCAACACGGAAACTTCTCATGGAAGCTGCACCACTGCACGGTGTTCACTTTCTGAAGTTGGCCTGTTTAGCGACACGAACATTGCACAGCTATGGATGCGATGCGACGCCAAGGGGTTGATCCAGGATTTCGTCAGTGGGAGAGTGATTCAAAGACAAACAAATTTTGAAGGTGGGAGGGGGAGGAGGGGAGGGATGTTGTCTCAAAATGGACCTGATCCCCTCCCAATCACGTCAGCAGCGCTCAGTGTCGACACAAATCTCTGCAGTCTGCAGTTTCCACCAGGAGGCGGAATCACGAGGTTTGAACCTGAAGAAAACATTTCATTGCATTTCTTTGACAGTTTTGACAGTGGCGGAACAACATCTGACGAGTTGAGATGCCCGATCTCACCTCATTCTATCAACCGGAGAATAACTCAATTCGCAGCAAATGCCGAATCATGTCAGGCCGCCCTCCAGACAGGTGAGCCATGATTCGTGACGTTGCAGACAAACGTGACTTGTTGCACCCACAAGCGATCAAAGTAAACTTGCATTGGTTTCATCCCAACTTCGATTCCCACGACCCTCCATGCACCTTCACTCGTCAACGCTGCTCACGCCCAACAGGCCACAGGATGAACACAGGGTTGGCAAGAAGCGGTTTGTGGAGTCAGACAGTGAGAGAGGCAAAGAACAAGTCTCATCCGCGGAACGACCACGGCGTGCACACAACTTAATCCCAGAGAACAGAACAAAATTTTGTGCTTGACACAGAATTGGCGAAGGAATAATTTTACACAATTTGGTATCACAACAAAAAAATAAACACAGGAGAAAAGGCAAAAGACCTGCCAGACAGAAATTAAATCCATTTCAATTTCTGCGCTTTTTTTGCCTTGCATGGTTGAGTTCCGTGCAGCGGTTCGTGAGTCTGAACAACCAACGAAGCTCCGCAGGCAGTGGCTCTTTTCGCTGTGAACGGTCAGCCTGTGCCAATCGATGAGTCGAAATTGGTGGTGTTCTTGGTTGACTCCATTGTCTTGTTCTTTGGAGTTTCAACGCGATAATAGGGTGTTGGCTTTCGGATTTTTAACCGTTTGAATTGTTCGTCAAGGTTACACGAAACCAAAATGGACTCAATTGTCAGAGATGTTTTGTCCTTCAGTCAGAAAAGCAAACACAAGGATCGAACATCAAACTTCTAATGTTGCGTACCGCGCCTGGTGAGACTGACTTGTGCAGGGAAAGAAAAAACAGCAGCAGTTTGGTGGCATTGTTAAATCCAGTTGAAAATGTGCCTGTAGTTGAGGTCCCCGCTTCCCACGGGAAAAAACACATGCTTGAAGCTGATCTAAACGCCGTGGTAATAGTTGGACAGTGATCTGACAAGCATTCTTCACACCTCTCGACCAGCCCCACCCTCATTTGGGAGGTGCAGCTTCTTCTGGGGTCTTTCAAACTTTTGTTCCACGACAAAACAAACGACGACAAATCAGACGCGACATGTGTGTCAGTGGAAAATTTCCATTCAAGTACAACATCAAGAAAGCTCAGCTTTGTTTCGCTCAGCTTACAACAGCTTTGTTGCTTTGACCGTCACTGTGGGTTGATGCTGATTTTTGCCATCAGAGCAACAGAACAGAAAAGAATTTTGACAACTGATTGCAGCGTGTCATCTTCCTCCCCCATAGTTTGAAACGACCCAGAAACAGCTGCAAACGAACATGTTTGAGATTCCAGTCCGACACAAGGGGATGATCTGTTCGGGTGACGCTGGGTTTTACCTGTTCATCTCTCCCTGTAAACTGTTGGAGATGTTCGACCCGTTTCTTGAAAAGAGGAACATGGCCTGATTGCATGGGCAGAAACGATTCATTGCGAACCAAAGTGACACATTCGCTGAAAATCATCTTGGACTTCGTTCTTCTGTACGCCTGCAAACCGTGTGGCTTCTTCTTTCTCTCGCGTAGAAAAACTCGCACATTTGTCAACCTTCATCGTGGCCGAGTGGCAAAGATCAAATTAGGCTTACCTCTTGAGGATGCTCTGTGTTGCCTCATCCTGCTTCGGGTCGAACTGGCTGTCAGCAGAATAGATGCAGCTCAGCACCATCGTCAGCACAGCCAGCTGCCTCCAAACGAGCCCCGTCCACTGCGCGGCGCTGCTGCGGTCCGTGCGCGGCGCCCCCGGTGCGCGCCGGGTGCGAGCAGCGTCTCGACCAAGACGCATCTGTGGAGACGAACAAGAGGACCACACCTCAAAAAAAAGTCGAGTTGACTTGTGCTGCTGTGCTGCAAATCCGAACTCGGTCTTATTGGATCCAGTGTTGTCGGCATCTAAAGGAGATCAAAACGGCACATCCAAACTTCCCGGGATGCTTCACTTTGTTTTTGCTGCTCTCCAATCACTTCAGTTTAGTGAAGCATTGAGACCACAGCATGTCTTGCCTTCACAGTGGATTCAACTGTCTTGCCATTCGGTTTCTTCGTGTCCTGCATATCTGAGTGGTGCACGAATGGTTGGAGACTTTCCATTGTTTTCTGCTGAGCATTCGACGCGATACATACAAATTAGACCCGATGCTGTCATTAAATTCACTCTTGGTCCTTGGTGTACGAAACAGACCGTCTCCTCAGAATTAATGAGTTTACATGTGCAGACCACATTTCGCTTCGTGTCCCTGGATGTTCCGTTTTATTGCGGCATTGGATATTCTTGGCAGGGTGAGTGTTTCATTCATCAACGCAGGTTGTTCCAATAGCTCTCAAGCCACATCCCACTTGTTGGTTTGAAATGGACTGTTTGCCTCTCCATGTCTATGAATTCCAAACTGTCATCAGAACTACACGAATGACTTTTTTACGCGGCAAGGTGGTGGCGACGGTCCATTCCGAAACCTCTCGTTGGGACGAGGCGTGCAAATAAAGACCGATCCTCCTTTCGAAGCAGGACTTCGGATCAGAAAATTTTCTGGCAAATTGTGGTCAGCAATTTTACAAACTTCAAGTTTGTTTTGAAACAAGTCCCTGTTTGATTTCATGTCTTGAACAGATGGATCTAGTCCTTTGAAAATATGAAGCAATCCTTTGTGTGGCCATTTTGCCTGTATTGGACAAAGATGCCAGGCCACTGAGCTCACCACTTGTGGATAAAACCTTAATTTGCTCTTGAAAATTGAGATTCTTTTTGTTTGCAGCACAACAATCTCTGGTCAATTTAATTTTGGGGAACAAATTGCAACAGACACCAAGTGAGATTGTGCAAATCGCGCAATCCGTGTTTCGGCAAAAAGCAAGACTCACCGTGAGCAGGTATATATTTCAGAACTTGTCTTGGCCCCACCAGTGATGATCACTAAAGCTGCATCCCTGTGGACCTCGCGTCAGCTTCATTCGCCCAGCATTCCGTCAGAGCTGTCCGCAGGCCTGGACTGCGCGTCACTGGCCTCCTCCCGGCCGGTATTGTGTTGTGTTGTGTTGCTAACGCCGGCTGTGCAGCAGGACTCGTTGACTTCTCAGTGTTCGATTACACTCCTGAGGCCTGAAACACGAGATGAACGTCAATACTCAGCAAACACCGCCGACAAGTCATTAGATTCCTTCGTTTCTCAGAGGGTTGTAAGGCGTCGCCAGGTAATGAGAGGCAGCAGCGCTGTGAGCGCAACCGGTGGGAAACAGTCGGGACCTGTTGGAGCCCGAACACGAATCAAGGAACATCCAGGCAGGTTCTTTGTTGAGACCTTCCACTGCCAAGTCCAGCCACAGAAGAAACATTCAACAGACGTTGGGACACAACTTTCTTGTGACAACAAAATGTGAAGCTACAGCACTGGGTCAACAGGGGGAACACGGTTATTTGATTTCTGGCACTTCGGAAACAATCTACGAGTAAAATCACAGTGTCGCACATTCTGGTTCCTGAATCACCAAGACAAACTTGGGGAATCCATTCAGAATCGCTCGGAGGAGATCGACGGCGTCTCAAGGCGATTCTGTGGAATCTGCAGAGTGGGCCCTGAAACTCTGTTCCGTCACAGGCGTGTTCAACAACGGTCTCTGAACAGTGACACACTGAACCCCGCGTCTGAAAACATGAGTGTCCGCCTCCCTCGAGCGTCCCAGACTCATGACTAATTGACCACTTTGTCAAGCTATGAGCCTGCGTTGTCCCACCGATGCCAAGCCTTGTGTGGACACCAGCTGGAAACAACAATGGGAAAATCCTCTCTGGTCGCGCCCTGTGTCGGAGACGACCACAGTGACGGCCTAATGAATTGTATTCAAAGGGAGACTTGACCGCGATGGAGCTGAGGGAGGGAGAGTACCAAAAGTCTTTGGGAAAGTTAATGGGATTTGAATGAGAGCCTAATTTATTTTGCAGTCTCTACGCTTACACTGCGCCACAAGTCTCATCGATGGTGTCCGGTGATGTGTAAAATCTCTTCCCGGTACAACCCTGCCAAACTGGCATCTCGATTCTAGCTTCAGGTGCAGATCCAAATGGACAGAACCCGAACGCGAAGCTCAGCGCTGCTCCAGTCACCACCTGGTGCAGCTGCCCAACCGCTGCTCTTATTTGTGAGAAGCCCGCCGAAGTCGGTCTGCCGCCTTCAATAATTGAAGGCCGAGGCAAACTTGACACGGAGATCACAGTCGAACGCAGAGAGCTATCCGCTGGACTGGGATTGGGAATTGGGAATTGTGGCGCTTGGTCTGACGGACGGAGTGGTGTCTTCAGCGCGAGTCAGGTTTGGAGCCAAGAACCCGTTCTTCTGCAGAAAATGTCGCAGTTTGTGCGCCGTGAAACAGAGAGTAATCCAGATCAAACCACTGTGTAAACTGCATCTGAAAGAGGTATCGTCGTTGGCAGCGTGACGATGTTCCCCTGGAACTCAGTTCCTGAGATTGGTCTTCCCATATTGGTGGTGAGCTACAAAACTGAATTTCAGATGTTTCTTGTTCAGCCACTGGAATCTACACCACAAAACAAGACGTCTGTAGCAGCTGTCTGTTTTTAGAAGCAGCACTGAAGCATTCCACAAGACTCTGTGGTCCTGAAACTGGACAAGGCATCTTGGCAGCCTTGACGGAATGTGTCCTACGTTCTTCGCGGGGAGACTGCCTTTGAGGCGAACAATGTTGGTTTCGTCAATGATCCGGGACTCCCCAGAAAGAAAAAATTCTCTCAGTGGATCTGCCCTCAAACTTTGGTCTGCACATTTTTGCATTTGGCGCGAGTGTTCTCCTTTGGTCAGTTTCCACTCCGGTGTGCCGCTCTCCCTTGCGTGTACTTGCGCATTTTTGCGGATCCCAACTTCTGCGAGATTCTGAAATGTCTCACACAAAATGTATATATGCACAGCCCTACCTCCAGATATCCGCGCAGACGACTCCCGTCGCACAACACACGCCTTTGAACTGTCTGGAGTAGTCCTCAGAGAAACACACAGAGGGGCGCTCCCGCGAGAATTCAATTATTCCTGTCTGTCCAAGTTTTACCTTCGCAGAAATAAGGAATACTCGCACCCAAGCATTTGCATTCAGGAACAAACAAGACGTCAGGAACAGGTCTGACTTTCTGTAGCACAGTGGTGGTGGGCTTGTTCTGTTCGTCACTGCCCGTTTCGTTCATCTCCTTGTCGCAGAGCTTTGCAGCTGAAAACTTGCAGTTGTTCCTCTGACGCAAATGTTGCGCTGTCGTCCGTCACCGAGCCGTCCTCGCGCCGTCGGGGAGAACGACGCAGCAGTTCCACTTTCCAGCAGATAATGAACGCCCATCATAAAGAAACGTTGCTTTGCAACTGAAAACTACTGAACGCATGAGAAGCATCGCTTGCGCGCGTATGAAATATCCTGTTCCTGGGCACAAAGCTACAAATGTGCGCACGCGCTAACAGCGATGCATTACCTCCCATCAGAAGTAATTTCCCCCGTAATGCAGTCAGCAGCATCCGTTGAGCACAGATCCTTTTCACCTCAGCAAACGACATTTTCCGCTCCTCTGCAACAAATGATGTGGCATGAAAAGGAACAAAAGACTGACATTTCCAGACTGTTTCTCGTCCGAGTCATGTGATCGCTCTTTGCACAACTTGTCACATCCGCCACAACAGATTTGTTGCTCAACAGCTTCTTGTGGACATTTTGGTCCCATTACGGCGCTTCAAACCTAAAAATCTACGAGCGTTTGAGGAAATCAAAATGTGTCCGTGTTGTTCTCAACAGCAGGAAATGAATTATCTTGCTCCAGAAGCCACCTGACGGAAGAACTCCCCAGGACGGACTCGGCAGATTGAACGCCTCCGCCGATATCTGTGTCCGCAACACAGTTTGCCAAAAACTTGGCTCATGTACTCTGAGGAAAGCATCTCTCCATCAAGATCAGTATATTTGCAGAGTTGTTCAGAGAAGTGCAATTGCTGTCGAGATTCCTGTTGGGTGGAGGGAAGGTCCTCTCGACTAACCCGAGCACCTGATGACTGCAGAGAAATCATGGCCTCTCTACAGCCTCCAACAGCAGCCCGATTGCGAAAAGCTGGTCAGAGGTGAGAAATTGCTTCAAACGATCCAATTGTATTGGCCCGGAGCTGTTTGCCTCTGGGGAGTCCTGAACACACTGCAGACGCATAAAATTCATTGCAGATACCCGTGGGCATTGCTCCGGCTATTATTTGGCGTGGATTTGAACGAGTGTTCAGCTGCGGAAATGAACGGTGCAAAGACACGCAAATCGTTTGTTGTGAGTGGTGCTGGCTTTGTGAAGTTCTATTTTTCTCCAGGTACTATCGTTTGGGTTTTGGGGCTGTTGTGCCAGGAACATGACTCGCCTTGTGAGTTTCACATTTGGGAGAAAGGGAATTGTTGTTGCTTGCATCTCGCAACACAGCCGCTTTTTCTTGAAAATCAACAAAATTAGGCGGAGAGCATAAAGCGTCGACAAACACGAGGAACCCCGGCGGCTGAGCCGGAGGTCTTCCCAGTGAACACAATACAGCTGTATTTGACTCTGTTTGAGTTGGCCTGGCATGAAATCTGCAGGCCACTTGTTCAAACACCAGCTTCAGAGAACCTGAAGAAAGCTTTGTGTTGGTTTGTTGTGCAGCAAATCGTTGGTCGCTATTGACTGTCCGTTTGTTGGATGTCTGTTTCACGTGCGGTCTGGTTCACGTTCTTCTGCTCCACTTCAGTCCATCGTTTCTCCGCGAACTCCGGCTGAACGATGTTCACGTGTGTGTCTTGTTCAGCTCACACGCTCAGTGGTTCTGACGTGGACACGCTGTTGCTGTTCGTCTCCTTCGAAATCGTAACATGGCAGACTATTCAGAAATCTCTTCCACGTTCTGACAAAGAGCTGAAGGCAAGAGGGTTGTGATCCCACCGCAGCAGCAGAACCGCCTCCGTGAGATCACGCCTTTGATTAGTGCCCACACCTCCTTGATTTAACCCACCTTCCGCAGTCAGAAGTGTGCAGTTTATTGACCCATATTTTCCTCTAACGTGCCAGAATGTTATGGATACTGACAAGGAAGTCAGAATTCTCTTCGACCTGAAATGTTGGATCCAGTCTGTTTCGAAGTCTTGGCGCCCGGTGACATCTGCTGCAACAGTCCAAGTTTCCACCAGAGACACTCCGCGCTGCGGGGAGAACTTTTGTCTTTGCTTTGTGTGGAGAATGACCTGTCTGCTCCAGAGAAGTGTCAGGTTCTCACCCTCCATGCGGAGCTCTGTTGGGAACACAGGACCTGAGCAGCTCGTCCGGTGTCTATTCAGGTGGAACCCACCGCACACGAGGTTCGACTCTCAGTGACGGAAGAATGTGCCGAGTGAAGAGACGCACATGTGGTGCAGCTTCGACTGAAGACCCTCCGTCTATTCGTGAGGACGAACAGCACTCGTGTAGCGCTGTGCAAAACGATATGCACTCCAAACGTCTGACCCAGGGACCCACGCAACAGATTGCAGGTCCCTTTGTTTTTGAGCTGCATCAACAGAAGCCAGGCATCCGAGAAATGATTTCATGTCAAAATCATTCGAGGCATCGTTGACTTGCGGGAAATCAGAACCATCCCCGTTGTCGTTTCGTGTCGACAAAACTCCCACAATTTGCTTTGCGGCTGACGCGGTTGCCAGACAGGGCGTTTCAGGAAACGCTATCAGTCGGTGTACATTGGCACATGATTAAGTGGGTGCTTGATCTGGAAAACAAAGGTTCCCCGCAGAGGTGGATGTTCAGCTCTGCGGGAACAGGAAGCCTGCAGTTGCGGAACCTTAATGGCCCATCGCTGTTGAACGAGTAGTGAGAGTCACCTGGGACGAACCAACGTGCGCATTCCGTCGTATCAGGAAAAAACTGTAACATGTTCACAGATAAAACCGGGCGTCTGCAATGCTGTTGCTGTTGTTCCACATTGTACTCAAAATTCAAAATAAATTTTCTTCTGGGTTTTGCTGAGTCCAAACTTTTGAACTGGTCCATTTACCGAGCGCAAGTTGTTGTGACCCACGGTCAAATCTGACGACAAACGGGAGTGGAGGGATCAGATACTCATTTGTTGTTTGGAACAAACCAGCACGAGGAAAGCAACTGGACCCAGCAGAGGCGAGAACAAATGCAAGTGATGTTAGGGTTCAGTCTTCCGTAGCGAGATGTGACTGCAAGATAGCGTCACGCGCATGAGTGACAGGAAGTTGGGGCGCGTTTGTCGACTTGTGGAGACAGAGATGAGCATGTTTGTGCTCGAGAGCATAAGCTCGAGAGCATACAAACATGGTCATCGATGTCGACACAAGTTGACAGCGACCCACTTCCTGGAACGAATGGTGCGTGACTCTATCGAGACAAGGTCGCATGTCACTACGCATGAATGAACTCACGTCTACCTTGCTGTGTTGCTGGCCTTCTCTCACACACAAACAGTCATTTTGTTTACAGCGAGTGACGAACTAACACTGTCGAATTTGATGTCTTTTTTTCTAACCTGGCGCAATGGTCAACACTTCTGTTGACATGGACTTTTCTGACTCCGAGGAGTCTGACGTTGATGTTACTGGTTTGGGAGATGTATCACTTCATGACAGAACCTTTTCTGCGTTGGAGTTCGATCCGGACAATGAGTAAGTTGAATTTTTCTAAAATTTTGCGATTTTGTTTTTGTCGCCATGTTTGTTGCGACGAAGGATGTCTCCGCTCTGCACTCTGTTTCCGGGTTTGGAAAATGTGTCTGAAATGCATCGAGTAACATATCAAATGGAAGCTTGTAATATTTGACGAATTTTGAAGACCACCAGAAAAACTTTGGATATGTCAAATTTAAAGAAATTGATTTTTTTTTGTGTGCTTGACCTTTTGACCTTGGGTGTCATGGCGGACAAGTGACAGTCAAAATGTGTTTTCATCCTGTTTTTTTAATGTTCCTGCAGTGGTGTGGCGACTTCAACACAGAATTTGACGCACTCCGACTTCAGTCTGGGCTACCAAGTTGAGTTGGCCCAAGAAAACACAGAATCTGAGGGAGAAAATGA